>Ga0308171_1000693_pt1 | contig 61528 bp, 48 predicted proteins | sample PhyGR1_FD_202135 | JGI IMG/M metagenome (GOLD analysis project Ga0308171, IMG submission 202135) | Phyllosphere microbial communities from UC Gill Tract Community Farm, Albany, California, United States - DLSLSG.R1 | ecosystem: Host-associated > Plants > Phyllosphere > Unclassified | place: USA...
CATCATCGACTCGGTCGAAGTGAAGCGTCGTGGTAAGGTCCGCGCCGGCAAGCTGTACTACCTGCGTGGCCTGGAAGGCAAGGCTGCCCGCATCAAGGAAGACCTGGCTGCCGCCGCTGCCGCCAAGGCTGCCCGCCTGGCAACCAAGGGCTGATAAACAACTTCGGTTGTTGCCGCGACGGCCGCCTTCGGGCGGCCGTTTGCGTTTGTGCTGCCGCCTCGTTAGTTTCAATGGATGGATGAGACCGACCATCGATACCCGGCGGACATCCAGGTGGCCTTGCGCTTCCTGGACCGTTCCGGGGTGCCACGAAGGGAAGCGGCTCCCTTGCTGCACCGCATGCTGTGGCGGCTGGGTGTCGCGCTGCCGCCGCCGATACTGGCCGGTTTCCTGGCCAATACGCTGCTGCAGGGCCTGCTGTTTGGTGTCTTCTGGACGGTACTGATGTGGCTGCTGTTGTGGCAGGGCAGGGCCCCGGCGCTGGAACTGCTGTTGCTTGCCGGCGTGGTGGCAGGCGTGATGTTCGGCCTGGTGATGGCCACCCTGATGTGGTTCCTGCGCGGGGCCCGCAAGCTGCCCACCTGGCGGCAGTTCCGCAGCAGCCTCTGAGGCGATGGCGCAGTGCGCCGTGACCGCTGCCGGGCGGCGGCGTACGCTCGGGCCTCTGCCCCTGATGGCCCCTGCGATGCCCGACAAGCGATCCGCCAGCAGTGCCGCGCCGAAGCTGCTGTCCGGCGGTAACCCGCAGATCGCCAAGGGCGAGGGCGATGCGCCCGTGCAGGCCTATATCGCTGCCATGCCGGGCTGGAAGCAGGCCGTCGGGGCGCAGCTGGACGCGCTGATTGAACAGGCCGTGCCCGGCGTGCACAAGGCGGTGAAATGGAACTCGCCGATGTACGGCATCGCCGCCGGTGAGGGCTGGTTCCTCAGCTTCCATTGCTTCACCCGCTACATCAAGGTCGCGTTCTTCCGCGGCGCGCTGTTGCGGCCTGTTCCGCCCGAACCGTCCAAGAGCGCCGACACGCGCTACCTGCACATTGCCGAGGACGAGGCACTGGACGAGGCGCGGTTCCTCGACTGGGTGCGACAGGCCAGCCAGCTGCCTGGCGAACGCATGTAATCCCCCCAGGTTCTTTCCTCGTACGAGACCACGCGATGGCCACGCAGAAGTCCGATCCCGCAGATGCCGCTCTCTCCGCTGCCGCCCTGATTGACGCCCGCGTCGCCGAGCTCGCTGATTGGCGCGGCGACATCCTCGCCCGCGTGCGCGCGCTGATCCACGAGGCGCTGCCTGACGTGGAGGAAACCTGGAAATGGCGCGGCACACCGGTGTGGGAACACAACGGCATCCTGTGCACCGGCGAAACCTACAAGCAGGCGGTGAAGCTGACCTTCGCCCACGGCGCAGCGTTGCCGGACCCGAAGCGCCTGTTCAATGCCAGCCTGGAAGGCGGCACACGCCGCGCGATCGACATCCACGAAGGCGGAATGCCCAACGCCGCAGCGCTGAAAGCACTGCTGCGCGCCGCCGCCAGGCACAACGCGGAAAAGAAAAAACGGTAGTGCCGGCCGCTGGCCGGCAATCCCATGGACTTCCCAGGTATCGCGCGGTTGCCGGCCAGCGGCCGGCACTACCGGTGCATGTTCAATGCGGTCGGGTGGTTTCCAGCGCCGCATCCGGGTCGGCCACCGGCGAGGGCGGACAGGCGGGAATCTCCGATGGCGTGGCGAGCTCTTCAGCATGTACCGGCGTGCTGATCATCTTCGCCTTGCGCCAGCCACCCCAGCGGTAATACGCCAGCGACAGCAGCATCGACACCAGCGAACCGGCCGGGAAACTCCACCAGATCGCATCGGCACCCCAGTACGGCTGCAGGAATTCGGCGAACGGCACGCGCACGCCCCACAGCGACGCGGCCAGGATCAGCAGCGGCGGCAGCACCGCGCCGGTGGAGCGCACCACGCCGGAGATCACGAAGCTGACGCCGAAGAACAGGAACGAACCGATCACGATGTGGTTCAGGTGCCGCGCGATCTGCAGCGACTCGCTGCCCTGCGGCAGGAACAAGGCCAGCGAATACTGGTCCAGCAGCACCAACGGCAGGATCAACGCGCCGGTCAGCAGGAAGTTGAACGCGATTCCCTGGCGCGCGGTACCGCGCACGCGGTCCCAGCGCTGCGCGCCGACATTCTGCGCGGCCATCGAGGAGCATGCCGCGCCGATCGCCATCGCCGGCATCTGCACGTAGTTCCACAGCTGCAGCGACGCACCGTAGGCCGCGCCGGTGTCGGTGCCGTATTGGTTGACCATGGTCATCAGCATGATCACCGACAGCGAGATCAGCACCATCTGCAGGCCCATCGGCACACCCTTGACCACCAGCGCACGCAGGATGGTCATGTCCAGCTTGAACAGGTGCATGTCGGCGCGGCCCAGCCACAGCGTGTGTCGCTTGTGCCGCATGTACAGCAGCAGGCCGGCCAGCGACAGCGTCTGCGACACCAGCGTGGCCCAGGCCGAGCCGGCGATGCCCAGTTCCGGGAACGGGCCCATGCCGAAGATCAGTACCGGGTTCAGGGCGATGTCCAGCACCACCGAGACCAGCAGGAAGCGGAACGGCGTGCGCGAATCGCCGGCACCGCGCAGCGCCGCACTGAGGAAGGCAAAGGCGTACAGCGTCGGCATCGCCAGGAAGATGATGCGCAGGTAGGCCTCGGCCAACGGCAGCGAGGCGGCGGGTGTGCCCATCGCCGCCAGCAGCGGGTGGGCCAGGAACCAGCCGGCGATGGCGATGATGACCGACAGGCCGATGAAGAACGTGGCGCTGGTGCCGACCACGCGCCGTGCCTGGGCGATGTCGCGTGCGCCGATGGCCTGGCCGATCAGGATGGTCGAGGCCATGCCGAAGCCGAACACCGAACCGATCAGGAAAAACATGATGTTGTTGGCGTTCGCGGTGGCGGTCAGTGCTGCTTCGCCGAGGAAGCGCCCCACCCATACCGCATTCACCGATCCATTCAGCGACTGCGCGATGTTGCCTGCCAGGATCGGCAGCGCGAACAGCAGCAGGTTGCGGCCGATCGGGCCGGAGGTCAGGTCAAGCGGCGCTTTGGCCATGGAGTGGTGATCGATTGCCGGGAGGCGCACACTAGCATCAAGCCGGTTTGCAGGATGTGGCAATGCATCAACCACAACAGGCGATGCGGATGATCGTGGCGGCCTTGATCGCAGCGGCACTGGCCGCATGTTCGTCAGGTGACCGGCTGGGCGATACCCAGGTGCGGCCGACCGACCGCCCCGAGTGCCTGGTCGGCAGCCAGCGCCAGGACCTGGCGGCCGGCACGCCGGCATTGATCGGGGGCAGCGGCTGCCGCACCGACCCCGACAATCCGCGTCCCCTGAACAAGCGAACGGAGTAGCCCCCACCGATGTCCGAGCTTTCCCCGTTGGCGCCCAGCGTCCGTCTGGACATCTGGTTGTGGGCGGCCCGCTTCTTCAAGACCCGCAGCCTGGCCAAACAGGCGATCGAGACCGGCAAGGTATCCGTGGCCGGGCAGCGCCCGAAATCCTCGCGCGCAGTACGCGTGGGAGAGCAGCTGCTGGTCGATCGCGGTGAAGAACACTTCGAGATCCAGGTGCTGGGCCTGAGCGACCAGCGCGGCCCGGCGCCGGTGGCGCAGCAGCTGTATGCCGAGAGCGAAACTTCCAAGGCGCGCCGCGCCGAACAGCGTGCGCTGCGCATTGCCGCGCGTGATGGCTACCAGGCGCCAGAGCACAAGCCGGACAAGCGCGCACGCCGGTTGATCCGTGCATTGGGTGATATCGACGCGCTATGACGGCGCCGCCCGGGCGCGCGGGTAGTCGCCCACCTTGGTGGGCGTCGTGCCAGATGCCGACCAAGGTCGGCATCCACCGGGTCAAGGCCGCGCAGCAGCGTCTGGTAGTCGCCCACCTTGGTGGGCGTTGTGCCATGTGCCAACCAAGGTTGGCACCTGCCATATCCGGTCAACCGTGCAGGTCGTAGCGGTCCAGCTCCATCACCCGGGTCCAGGCGGCGATGAAATCCTGCACGAACTTCTTCTCGCCATCGGCGCTGGCGTAGACCTCGGCCAGGGCGCGCAGCACGGCGTTGGAGCCAAACACCAGGTCGGCACGGGTGCCGGTCCAGCGCGCAGCGCCATCGCTGCGGCCACGGCCTTCATAGCTTTCGCGACCGGTCGCCTTCCAGGTGGTGCCCATGTCCAGCAGGTTGACGAAGAAGTCGTTGCTCAGCGTGCCGGGACGGCTGGTGAACACGCCGTGCCTGCCACCGTCGGCATTGGCACCGAGTACGCGCAGGCCACCGACCAGGGCGGTCATTTCCGGTGCGGTGAGGGTCAGCAGCTGAGCCTTGTCGATCAGCAGCGCCTCACCCGGCACGCTGTAAGCGCCCTTGAGGTAGTTGCGGAAACCATCGGCAGCCGGTTCCAGCACCGCGAACGATTCGACGTCGGTCTGTTCCTGGCTGGCATCGGTGCGGCCCGGAGTGAACGGCACGCTCAGGTCATGGCCGCCGGCCTTCGCTGCCTGCTCGATGCCGACGCCACCGGCCAGCACGATCAGATCGGCCAGCGACACCTGCTTGCTGCCCGCGCCGTTGAACGCGGCCTGGACCTTTTCCAGCGCGGCCAGCACCTTGGCCAGCTGCTGCGGCTGGTTCACCGCCCAGTCCTTCTGCGGTGCCAGGCGCACGCGTGCACCATTGGCGCCACCGCGCTTGTCCGAACCGCGGAAGGTCGAGGCCGAGGCCCACGCCGTGGACACCAGCTCGGCCACGCTCAGGCCGGTCGCTGCGATCTGCTGCTTCAGCGCGGCGATGTCCTTGGCGTCGATCAACGGGTGCTTGGCTTCCGGCACCGGGTCCTGCCAGATGAATTCCTCGGCCGGAATCTCCGGGCCGAGATAGCGCGCACGTGGGCCCATGTCGCGATGGGTCAGCTTGAACCAGGCGCGGGCGAAGGCATCGGCGAAGGCCTGCGGATCAGCAAGGAATTTACGCGAGATCTTTTCGTAGGTCGGGTCCATGCGCAGCGACAGGTCGGTGGTCAGCATGGTCGGACGGTGCTTCTTCGACGGGTCGTGCGCATCGGGAATCACTGCGTCCGCATGCTTGGCGACCCACTGGTGGGCGCCAGCCGGGCTCTTGCTCAGCTCCCATTCGTGGCCGAACAGGATCTCGAAGAAGTCATGGCTCCACTGCGCAGGGGTGCGGGTCCAGGTCACTTCCAGGCCGCTGGTGATGGTGTCGCCGCCCTTGCCAGTGCCGAAGCTGTTGGCCCAGCCCAGGCCCTGGCTTTCCAGGCCTGCTGCTTCCGGTTCCTTGCCGACGTTGTCGGCCGGGCCGGCACCATGGGTCTTGCCGAAACTGTGGCCACCGGCGATCAGGGCGACGGTTTCCTCATCGTCCATCGCCATGCGGCCGAAGGTGTCGCGGATGTCATGCGCGGCCAGCACCGGATCGGGATTGCCATCCGGGCCTTCCGGGTTCACATAGATCAGGCCCATCTGTACCGCGGCCAGCGGGTTTTCCAGTTTGCGCGAGTGCACGTCGCCATCAGCGTCGTCATCGGACACCAGCACGCCGTGGTCCTCTTCCACGCCCTCCGAGCCGTGCTTGTAGCGCACATCGCCGCCGAGCCAGGTGGTTTCGCGGCCCCAGTACACGTCCTGGTCCGGCTCCCAGGTATCGGGACGACCACCCGCAAAGCCGAGCGTCTTGAAGCCCATCGACTCCAGTGCGACGTTGCCGGTCAGGATCAGCAGGTCGGCCCAGGAAATGGCCTGGCCATATTTCTGCTTGATCGGCCACAGCAGGCGCCGTGCCTTGTCCAGGCTGACGTTGTCCGGCCAGCTGTTGAGCGGAGCGAAGCGCTGCTGGCCACGACCACCGCCACCACGGCCGTCATCGATGCGGTAGGTGCCAGCGCTGTGCCAGGCCATGCGGATGAACAGCCCGCCGTAGTGGCCGAAGTCGGCCGGCCACCAGTCCTGCGAATCGGTCATCAACACCTTCAGGTCGGCCTTCAGGGCGCTGTAGTCCAGCCCGTTGAAGGCCTTGGCGTAGTCGAAGCCCGCATCAAGGGGATTGGAGCGCGTGGAGTGCTGGTTGAGCAGATCCACGCGCAGCTGGTTCGGCCACCAGTCGCGGTTGGTCGTCGCATCACCGACGACGGCATGGTTGAACGGGCACTTCGCTTCGCTTTTCATGGGTCTCTACCTGTGGGCTGGCGAATGAGGGAATCAGATCGCTTACCCACCATAGGCATCGCCTAATGATGGGTAAATTCGATTGATTCAACCGATGCGATAGTGGCTGCCTATGGCAGGCGGCGCTTGCATCGTTGTGCGCGATCAGCGCTTGAGCAGGCCCGCGCCGAGCTTGAACAGATCGCTGGCGCCGAACTGGCCATCGCCATCCTGGTCGAGCGCACCGCCGAGCAGGCTGCCGATGCCGCCGCCGGATTGCTGTGCTTCCTGGCCCAGGGCCTGGCTGAGCTGGCCGGCGTTACCGCTCTGGGCAAACCGTTGGGCCAGGAACGACATGACGATGGGGGCCAGGATCGCCAGCAGCTGGCTGGACCTGCCGCTGTCCAGGCCGGTCTTCTGGCCCAGCACTTCGGCCGCCTGCGAGGTCTGCCCACCGAACACGTGGCCAAGGATGCCGGCACCGTTGGTGGCGTTGCTGCCGCCACCGCCCATCACCGCGCCGAGGATGCTGCCGATGTCGAAACCGCCGCCAGCACCGCCACCGCCGCCCGAACCAAGGTGGTCGCGCTGCAGGGCATTGAGGAGGGACTGCGCACCTTGCGGCTCGCTGGCGTTCTGGCCCATCGCGCCGAGCAGCAGCGGCAGCGCGCTGCCGACGGCCTGGGTCGCCTGGCTGCTGTCCAGGCCGAGCTGCTGCGAGACCTGCTGCAGGCCCTGGCCCTGCTGCAGCTGCTGGAAGAGGGATGCAGCGAGGGATTCGGTGTTCATGGCGGTCTCCGGTCTGTGAAGGACGAACCGCCCGAGCATAACGCCGTGTACACGACGGCAATGCGAAGGCTTCATGGCAGGCGTCCGCCGGGCAGGGCCGGCGGAACCTGCACCCTGCGTTACAGCAGCGCCTTCAACCGGTACAGCGCTTCCAGTGCCTGCTTCGGGGTCAGCTCGTCCGGGTCGATCGCGGCCAGTGCCTCCTGCGCCTTGTTCGGCGGAGCGGCAAACAGCCCGAACTGCTGCGGGGCATCCAGCGCCTGCGGAGCGAGTTCGGCAGCGTGGCTTTCGCCACCGCGCTGTTCCAGCTCGGCCAGGCGTCGGCGCGCCTGCGCCACGGTGGCACGCGGCAGGCCAGCCAGGGCAGCCACCTGCAGGCCGAAGCTGCGGTTGGCCGGACCGTCCTTCACTGCATGCATGAACACCAGTGCTTCGCCGTGTTCGACGGCATCCAGATGCACGTTGGCGATGCCGCTGCGGCCGCCCTGGTGCTGTTCGTCGGCCAATGCGGTCAGTTCGAAGTAATGGGTTGCAAACAGCGTGTAACAGCGGTTTTCGTAGGCGAGGTGGCGCGCCACCGCGTCGGCCAGGGCCAGGCCGTCGTAGGTGGACGTGCCGCGGCCGATCTCGTCCATCAGCACCAGCGAATGCGCGGTGGCGTGATGCAGGATGTAGCTGGTTTCGGCCATCTCGACCATGAAGGTCGACTGCCCGCGGGCAAGGTCATCACCGGCGCCGATGCGGGTCAGGATGCGGTCGATCGGGCCGATCAACGCGCGGCTGGCCGGCACGAAGCTGCCGATGTGGGCCAACAGCACGATCAGCGCGTTCTGCCGCATGTAGGTCGATTTACCGCCCATGTTCGGGCCGGTGATGACCAGCATGCGACGGTCCGGGTGCAGGTCCAGGTCGTTGGGCTCGAACGGCTGGTCACGAACCGCTTCCACCACCGGATGGCGGCCGCGTTCGATGTTCAGGCACGGCTCGGCCTGCAGCTCCGGGCGCGCCCAGTCCAATGCCTGCGCGCGCTCGGCGAAGGCGGCCAGCACGTCCAGTTCGCTGAGTGCGGCAGCACACTGCTTGAGCGGCTCCAGCTGGGTGCCCAGCGTGTCCAGCAGCTGCTCGTACAGGTACTTTTCGCGCGACAGCGAACGGTCGCGGGCGGACAGCACCTTGTCTTCGAACGCCTTCAGTTCCTCGGTGATGTAGCGCTCGGCGTTGGTCAGTGTCTGCCGGCGGGTGTAGTGCACCGGCGCACGGTCGGACTGGCCCTTGCTGATTTCGATGTAGTAGCCGTGCACACGGTTGTAGCCGACCTTCAAGGTGGCGATGCCGCTGCTCTCGCGCTCGCGCTGTTCCAGGTCGACCAGGAACTGGTCGGCGTGGGTCGACAGGCGGCGCAGCTCATCCAGCTCGGCGTCGAAGCCATCGGCCAGCACGCCACCGTCGCTGAGCTTGAGCGGCGGCATGTCGGCGATCGCGCTGGCCAGCAGGTGGGCGCATTCGTCGTGTTCGCCGAGCGCGGCGTGCAGGGTCTGCAGGCGCGGTGAATCCAGCGGTGCCAGCACCTCGCGTACGGCCGGCAGCAGGCCGAGGCCATCGCGCAGGGTGGAGAAGTCGCGCGGCCGCGCCGAGCGCAGGGCAACGCGGGTGAGGATGCGTTCGAGATCGCCGAGGCGGCGGAACTGTTCGCGGATATCTGCGTCCGCGCCACGGTCGATCAGTGTTTCCACCGCGTGGTGGCGCTGCACCAGCACCTCGCGCAGGCGCAGCGGCCGATGCAGCCAGCGGCGCAGCAGGCGGCCACCCATCGGCGTCACCGTGCTGTCGAGCACGCCGAGCAGGGTGTTGCGGGTATCGCCGTCGACGCGGGTGTCCAGCTCCAGATGGCGCCGCGTTGCCGCGTTCATCGCGATCGCTTCGCCGGCGGTTTCCATCGAGATGGAGGTCAGGTGCGGCAGGCGCTGCTTCTGGGTTTCCTCGACATAGCCGAGCAGGGCGCCGGCAGCGGCCGTGGCGCGCGGCTTGTCGTCGATGCCGAAGCCGCTCAGGTCGTGCAGCTTGAAGAAGTTCAGCAGCTGGCGGCGGCCACTGTCGGCGTCGAACAGCCATGGTGCGCGGCGACGCACGCCGCTGCGCTGGCGCAGGAACTCCGGCCAGTTCTCTTCATCCGGCACCAGCAGTTCGGCCGGCTCCAGGCGCGCGAGTTCGGCTTCCAGCGCGTCATCGGTGTCCACCTCGTTGACCAGGAAGCGGCCGCCGGCCAGGTCGGCCCAGGCCAGCCCATAGCCGCTCTTGTTGCGCGACAGGGCCATCAGCAGGGTGTCGCGGCGCTCGTCCAGCAGCGCCTCGTCGGTGACGGTGCCGGGGGTGACGATGCGCACCACCTTGCGTTCGACCAGCCCCTTGGCCAGCGCCGGGTCGCCGATCTGTTCGCAGATCGCCACCGATTCGCCCAGCGCGACCAGTCGTGCCAGGTAGCCCTCGTAGGCGTGCACCGGCACGCCGGCCATCGGAATCGGTGCACCACCGGAGCTGCCGCGCTGGGTCAGGGTGATGTCGAGCAGGCGCGCGGCCTTGCGCGCGTCGTCGTAGAACAGCTCGTAGAAGTCGCCCATGCGGAAGAACAGCAGCAGGTCCGGGTAGTCGGACTTGGCTGCGAAGAACTGCTTCATCAGCGGGGTGTGTTCGGCGGACTTGTCTTTGGACATGGGACTCGTGGATCAGGGGCGTCCGCTCGCGCCGGAGGGCAGCGGGGCGGAGCCGGTACAGGGCTGTCCATGGTAACGGGTAGAGCGGGCTGGCCGCTGCTGGAGCCGGCGGGCAGGGCGGCTGTCACGCCCCGCAGAGCGGGTGTAGGCTCTGGCCTGCGGCCATGCTGGCAGCACATCAACCAAGGAATGAACGATGACGCAACAATCTGCACCCCAAGAAGACCAGCAGGCCAAGGCAGCCGTTGAAGCACCGCCTTCGCTCTATCTCGTCGCGCTGTACCAGCTGGTGGGGGGCGCCGTCGCCCTTTACGGCATGCTCAAGGTCTATGGGCCGGGTGTGCCCGAGTATCAACTGCTGGCCCGGATGAGCCTCTACCACTCTCTGCCGTATGCGGTGCTGGTCACTGCCGGTCTGCTCAATGCGTTGGCTGGCATCGTCATCGGGGTGGGCATCTTCGCGCGCTGGGCGTGGGTTCGCCCGCTCTTTGTGGTGATGCTCGTGGAGACGACCGTGTTGCAGTTGGCCGACATGAAGATGGCAGGTCCCTTCGAATTTCTGACCGTGGGGGCCATCTTCTGCGTTTCCCTGTATGTCGCATTCCTGTTGTACCGGGATCCGGCAGACCGTTACTTCCGCAACCGGTGGCGCTGAAACGGTTGGAGTATTCCGGAGGCGGATGCCGCAGTGCAAAGTCGTGCGCCTGCACTCAGGCGCACACCAGTTCAACGTTCGGGTGGCTGGCGAAGATTTCCATCACGATGTCGAAGTAGGTCTGCCCCTCGCCACGTTGCAGGGCATCCAGCTGGCGGCCGAGGGTTTCGGCATTGAACGTACCCGGCTGCCGCAGCTTGTCTTCCAGCCACGCGCACGTGGCCTCCAATCCCAGCGCCTCGCGGCTGCGGTCGATGTCGCGCCATACCACCGTGGCCGTTTTGTGACCGGACAGCGCGCCGTAACCGCCGTACAGCAGATCGTCCAGCCCATCGAGACTGGGCCCTAGCTGCCAGTCTGCGTCGGCCATGAATACCCGATTGATCTCCGCATAGAGGCTGGGGATGTCAACGATGGCGGTGCCTTCGATCTGCAGGACTACGGTCATGCGCCGACTGTAGCGTGGGCCGGCGAAAGGCGTTGTGCTGAACGCCGTTGCTTTGCGACGTGGCGCGCGCCCACGCATACTCTGGATGTCTGCCTGCGGTGTTTTTTCCCGTAGTCCTGGGCATTTGAAAATTTTCCTATAGAAATCCTTCGGGCGGCCGATAGCCTATGCGCCACTTCGCGTCGGGCGCGGTGGCATGCCGTTGCATACCCCCGGCGAACCTCGATTCAAGCCATTGGGTTGGCCCTTCTCCTTTCCGGGAGCAGGACCGCTGACGCGTGGCATCAACACCTGGAATTGATTGTGCAAGCAAGGAAGATGTCTGTGCGCGGTGCGTGCCGCAGTGGTGGAGGGTTGGTGCTTCTGGGCATGGCCTTCAGTGTTGCTGCCCAGCAGGTGGGTGACCCGGGCGCGCAGGAGCTGCTGCGCCAGCAGGAACGAGAACGCGTGCTGCGCGAGCAGCAGGAAAGCCGGCCCGATGTACGCCTGGAGAACAGCCAGGGTGAACAGGGGGATCGCCTGCCGACGCAGGAGCAGCCCTGCGTGCACATCGACCGCATCGTGCTGGACGGCGAGGCGGCCAAGCGCTTCCAGTGGGCACTGGCCGCAGCCGACCCGCGCGAAGATGCCGCGAGCGGTCGTTGCCTGGGCACTGAAGGCATCAACGTGGTGATGAAGCGCGTGCAGAACGCGATCATCGCGCGCGGCTATGTCACCACCCGTGTGCTGTCGGCACCGCAGGATCTGAATACCGGCACGCTGACACTGTCGGTGGTGCCCGGGCGATTCCGCGAGGCGGTGTTCACCGAGGCGGAAGGGCGGCATCCGGCCATCGCCAATGCGCTGCCGATCCGCGGTGGCAGCCTGCTGAACCTGCGCGACATCGAGCAGGGGCTGGAGAACCTGCAGCGCGTGCCCACCGTCACTGCTGACATCAAGATCGCACCTGCAGACGGCGAAGGTGCCGCGCCCGGGCAGAGCGACCTGAAGATCGACTGGAAACAGCGTTCGCCGGTGCGTGCCAGCCTGACCCTGGACGATGCAGGCAGCCAGGGCACCGGCAAGCTGCAGGCCAACGCCACGCTGTCGTTGGACAACCCGCTGGGCCTGAACGAGCTGTTCTACGTCAGCGCGGGGCGCGGCGTGCTCAATGGCAAAGGCAAGGACACCAACAGCTGGACCGCGCACTACGACGTGCCTTACGGCTACTGGCTGTTCGGCGCCACGGCCAGTGCCTACGACTACAGCCAGACCGTGGTGGGCGCGTACGAAAGCTATGACTACAGCGGCCGCAGCGGCAACGCCGAGGCACGCGTGGATCGCCTGCTGCTGCGCAACGCCAAAACCAAGCTGGGCATCTACGGCCGCGGTTGGCAGCGCATGTCGAAGAACTACATCGACGATACCGAGATCGAGGTGCAGCGTCGCCGTACCTCGGGCTGGGAGCTCGGCCTGACCCACAAGCAGTTCATCGGCGCGGCTACGCTTGACGCCACGCTGGCATACCGGCGCGGCACCGGTGCCTTCCATGCACTTCGCTCGCCGGAAGAGATGGCCCGGGCGTGGGATCCAACCCTGCCGTTGGAAGGCACCTCGCGGATGAAGCTGATCACGGCTGACGCGCAGTTCAGCGTGCCGTTCCAGCTGGGCAAGCAGCGCCTGCGCTACACCGCTGCCTGGCGCGCGCAGTGGAACCGCACACCATTGTCGCCACAGGATCGCTTTGCGATCGGCGGCCGCTACACGGTGCGTGGCTTCGATGGCGAAAGCTCGCTCAGCGGCGAGCGTGGCTGGTCGCTGCGCAACGATCTGTCGCTGGGTATCGGCGGCGGCCAGGAGTTCTACGTCGCCGCCGACTACGGCCGCATCGGCGGGCCATCGGCGCAATGGCAATCCGGCCGGGATCTGGCCGGCATGGCATTGGGCCTGCGCGGCGGCTGGCAGCAGCTTTCCTGGGACGGCTTCGTGGGCTCGGCCCTGCACAAGCCCTCCAACTTCCCGACTGACTACACCACCTTCGGCTTCAGCCTGGCGTGGCGCTACTGATCTGGCACAAGGATTCGTGAAATGAACAGCATCTATCGCCTGGTTTTCAATCGCGCGCTGCGCGTGTGGCAGGTCGCTTCGGAACTGGTGAAAGGCGGTGGCGGCCTGGTCGGCCAGATCGCCAGCCGGCAGACGGCAGCCCTGTCGCCGCTCGGCTTCGCGCTGATGTGCGCGTTGGGGTGGGTCAGCCTGGCGCCCGTGGCTGCAGCGCAATCGGTTGGCCACATCGCGTCCGACCCCAATGCGCCCGGTCGTGAGCGTCCCACCGTGGTCACCGCGCCGAACGGTGTACCGATGGTCAACATCACCACGCCGTCGGCCGGTGGTGTTTCGCGCAACCGTTACTCGCAGTTCGATGTCGGCCGCGAGGGCGTGATCCTCAACAACGCGCGTGGCCAGGTGCAGACGCAGCTGGGCGGTTGGGTGCAGGGCAATCCATGGCTGGCCACCGGCAGCGCACGGGTCATCCTCAACGAGGTCAACGGCCCGGCCAGCCGGCTCAATGGCTACGTGGAAGTGGCCGGACAGCGCGCCGAGGTGATCATCGCCAATCCGGCCGGCATCCAGGTCAACGGTGGCGGGTTCCTCAATGCCAGCCGCGTCACGCTCACCACCGGCACGCCGGTGTTCAGCGGCAGCGGTTCGCTGGAAGGTTATCGGGTCAGTGGTGGGGCAATCGAGGTCAACGGCGATGGCCTTGATGCCAGCCGCGCCGACTACACCGACCTGATCACCCGATCGCTGAAGGTCAACGCCGGCATCTGGGCCAACCAGCTGCAGGCGACCCTCGGCAACAACGTGGTCAGCGCCGATCACAGCCAGGTCAACGCTGCGGCGGCCAGCGGTGAAGCGCCGACCTTCGCGCTGGACGTAGGCGCGCTGGGCGGCATGTTCGCCAACAAGATCTGGCTGGTCGGCAATGAACACGGCGTGGGCGTGCGCAATGCCGGCAGCATCGGTGCCCAGGCCGGCGAACTCGTGGTCACGGTGGATGGCCGGCTGGAGAACACCGGCGCGCTGCAGTCACTGCAGAACGTGCGCGTGCAGGCGAGCGGCGATCTGGCCAATGCCGGCACCATCGCTGCCACGCATGAAGCTGCGATCACCTCCGGTGGCACGCTGGACAACAGTGCCGGCAAGCTCAATGCACAGCGCCTGCAGCTGCAGGCACAGGCCCTGCGCAACCGTGGCGGTGCCATCGAGCAGACCGGCGTACAGGCGTTGAGCCTCAACGCGGGCAGCGTGAGCAATCGCAGCGAAGGCCTGATCGGTGCGCTGGATGCGGTGGCGTCGGGCGGCTCCGGCGGTACCCCCGGCAGTGGCACCTCGCCGGGAAGCGGCGGAACGCCAGGTACCGGTGCGCCCGGAACCGGCACGCCCGGTACGGGTACTCCGGGTACACCGGGTACCGGCACTGGCGGCGGTACGCCGGTGACGCCGGCTGTTCCGTTGGCTGCAGGTATGCTGGACATCGCCGGCACGCTCGACAACGACGGCGGCAGCATCAGCAACGGTGGTCGTGTATCGCTGGTTGCGGGCAATGGGCTGGACAACAGCGGAGGCCGCCTTGGTGTGGCCTCGCTGCGCGCCACGGGCGATCTGAACAACGATGGCGGCACACTGCAGGTGCACGGTGACGCTGCGCTGCAGCTGGGCACGCTGTCCAACCAGAAGGGCGCGCTGAGTGTGGCCGGTGCGCTGCAGCTGCAGACACTGTCGCTGGACAACCGGGCAGGCGAGCTGCGCCATGCCGGCAGTGCCGAGTCGGCATGGACAGTGCAAGGCGCGTTCAACAACGAGGGCGGCCTGCTGGCGACCAACGCCGAGCGCTTGACGCTGGGGGCAGGTCGGGTCTTCAACGCTGGTGGCCGCATCGAGCATGCCGGTAACGGCGGCCTGTTGCTGACCACGGGCGACTGGACCGGTGCCGGCGGTCGCCTGAGCACGCTCGGTCGCCTGGACTGGACGGTGGGCAACGCGGACGTGCGCAATGGCACGCTCACCGCAGCGCAGTTCCAGATCGTCGCCGGCACGCTGGACAACCGCGGTGGCAACCTGCTGTCGCTGGGCAACCAGGGCAGCGCGCTGCGCGCCGGTACGCTGGACAACAGTGCCGGTGGCACCGTGGCCGGCAATGGCGAGCTGACCGTCTCGGCGGGGACGCTGGATAACAGCAAGGGCCTGCTGCAGCAGGCCGGCAACGGCGCGTTGCGTGTACACGCCGATACGCTGCGTGGCAGCGAAGGCCGCCTGCTCAGCAACGGTGACCTGTCGCTGACCGGTGGCCAGCTCGATGTGAGTGGAGGCACCACCTCGGCGCAGAGCGTGCGGATCCAGGCCGACGGCCTGCGTAACGCCGGTGGCCAGATCGTGTCGCTCGGCAATTCCGAGTTGGTGCTGGAAGTACGTGGCACCTTCGACAACAAGGGCGGGCAGGTGCTCGGCAACGCGGGCCTGCGCATCGATGCGGGCCGCATCGACAACCAGAAGGGCACGCTGCAGTCGGCCGGTAGCCAGGGCGCGAAACTGACCGTGCGCGACGAACTGGACAACAGCGCCGGTGCGATCTCTGGCAACGGCGAGTTGCAGCTGCACGTCGGTAGCCTGCTCAACCAGGGCGGCAAGGTGCTTGCGGCGGGTAACAGCCTGTTGCAGGTGCAGGCCCGCGAGTTGCTGGACAACAGCAACGGCGGCCGCCTGGCCGGCACGGGCGACGTGCTGCTGCAGGCGGCGCGGCTGGACAACCGCAGCGGTGCAATCGAGCACGCCGGCAGCGGCTCGCTGCAGATCCGTGCCGATGCGTTGCAGGGCGCAGCCGGGCGGATTCTCAGCCAGACGGCGCTGATGCTTGAAGGCGGCGAGCTGGTACTGGGCGCCGGCAGCACCACCCAGGCCGAGCGCATCGCGATCAATGCCGAACGCCTGGACAACGCCGGCGGCAACCTCAGCGCCACCGGCAGCGATGCACTGCAGTTGCGCGTGGCACAGACCGTGGACAACAGCGGCGGCACGATCGCAGGCAACGGCGCGCTGGATGTGCAGGCCGGTGAACTGCTCAACCGCAAGGGTACGCTCAGTGCTGCCGGTGCAGCCGACAGCACGTTGCAGGTCAACGGTACGCTGGACAACCATGAAGGCACCATCGCCAGCAATGCCAACCGGCTGACCCTCACTGCCGCACAGCTGGACAATACCGCCGGTGCCATCCGCCAGGCCGGCAACCAGGGCCTGGATATCACCACGGCCCGCCTGGATGGCAGCAAGGGCACGCTGGTCTCTGCGGCTACGCTGACCCTGCGCGCGGATGAGGTAGACCATCGCGACGCAACGCTGGGGGCGGATCGCTTCGACCTCGAGGCCGGAACGCTGGACAACGCCGGCGGCCGCATCATCGCCAGTGGCGAGGGTGCCAGCCGCATCCATGCCACCACGCTGGGCAATGCCGGCGGTACGCTGGCCAGCAATGGTGACCTGACGCTGCGGGCGCAGACGCTGGACAACAGCGCAGGCAAGATCCAGCACGCCGGCAGCGGCCAGTTGCAGGTGCTCACGCAGACCCTGCTGGGGACGGGTGGCAGCGTGCTCAGCAATGGCACGTTGGTACTGGAGGGCAAGACCCTCGATCTGTCGAAGGCGACCACCTCGGCGCGACGCATCGACCTCACTGCAGATAGCCTGACCACGGCCGGCGGTGCGCTCACTGCCACCGGCGAAGAAGCGCTGCGCCTGCGAGTGCAGGAGCTGCTGGACAATCGCGGCGGCTCGCTGGCCAGCAATGGCGTGCTCGACGTTTCCGCGCGGCAGCTGATCAATGCGCAGGGCACCCTGCAGGGCGCCGGCAGCGGCCGTTCCACCCTGGCCATCGGCGAGGCACTGGACAACCAGAGCGGGCGCATCCTGCTGGGTGGCGCGGGCACGATCAATGCCGCCAGCCTCGACAACCTCGGCGGTACTGTCCATGCCGGCGGCAGCGAACTGGTGCTGGGCATCGACGGTCGCCTCGACAACGGCAGCCAGGGCCTGCTGTCCAGCGCCGGTGCGATGACGCTGGACGCTGCCAGCCTCGACAACCGGCACGGCACGGTGGTGGCAGGCAAGGACCTGCTGCTGAACACGGTTGCAGGCGTGGACAACAGCGATGGCGCGATGCAGGCCGGCGAGCTGCTGCAGCTGCAGGCCAATGGCCTCGACAACCAACTCGGCACGCTGCTGGGTGGGCAGCTGACCCTCGATACCCGCGGCCAGCGGCTGGACAACAGCGCAGGTACGCTGGGTACGCAGAAGGGTGCGCTGACGATGCACAGTGGCGCGCTGCTCAACCAGGGCGGCCGGGTGCAGTCGGCCGCCGATCTGCGCATCGATACCGCAGGGCAGACCATCGACAACCGGGACACCGCCAGCAGTGGTGGCCTGTTGGCGGCGGGCACACTGCAGCTGGACGCTGGTGCGCTGGACAACCGCGGTGGCACGCTGAACGCACAGGGCGATGCGCGGCTGGCGCTGGCCAGTGCCGACAACAGCGCCGGCGGTACGCTTGCCAGCGCGGCGGGCCTGTCGCTGCAGGCGACGTCGCTGGCCAACGGCGCCGGGCGCGTGCAGGCCGGGCGCAATCTCGACCTGACCCTGAGCGGGCATCTGGACAACACTGCCGGCGCGATCGCCGCCGGTCAGTTGCTGACCCTGACCGCAGCCAGCGTGGACAACCGCAATACCCGCGGTGGCGATGGCACCCGCGGCCTGCAGGCAGGCCAGCTGCAGTTCGGAGCGCAGTGGCTGGACAACAGCCAGGGCCAGGTCGTCACCGATGGTGGCGCGCGGTTGCAGGTCAACGGCCAGCTGCAGAACAACGGGGGTGTCATCACCACCGGCGGCAACCTCGACAGCAGCGCCGACAGTGTCGCCAACAGTGGCGGCCTGTTGCGGGCCGATGGCAACCAGACCCTGGTGGCGCGCGCGCTCAGCGAGGACGGCCAGGTGCATGCCCAGCGCGACCTGAGCCTGACCCTGCAGCAGGGCCTGAGCAACCGCGGCGAGTGGGTGGCCAACGGCACGCTGGCCCTGCATCTGTCCGGCGACCTGGACAACCAGGGCGTACTGCGTGGCGGCAACCTCGATCTCAACGCGCAGAACATCAACAACGCCGCCAACGGCGAGATCTCCAGCGAAGGCATCAACCATCTCAATGCACGCGGCCAGCTGACAAATCGCGGCCTGATCGACGGCAAGGTGACCCACCTCGAAGCCGACGTGCTGGACAACCTTGGCACCGGCCGCATCTATGGCGACCACGTGGCGATCTCGGCCGGCGTGCTGAAGAACCATGCCGAGGATGCCAACGGTGCCACCCGCGTCGGCACCGTGGCCGCCCGCGAGCGCCTGGACCTGGGCGTGCGCGAACTGCAGAACACCGGCAAGGGCCTGATCTACAGCGGCGGCGACGCGGCCATCGGTGGATCGCTGGGGGCCGATCGCATTGCTGCGGGCACGGCCGGCAGGATCGACAACATCGGTTCGATCATTGATGTGAGCGGCAACCTGGCGATCGATGCGGGCGCGATCAACAACATCCGTGAGAACGTGGTCATCACCCAGACCACCACGGTGAACGCGCCGGTGCGCATGGATCGTCCTGCATGGTGGCGCAACGGCAAGAACGGCACCGAGAACATCCGCAGTACCAGCCACTACATCGCCCAGGAGGTCTATTACCTCAACCCGGCCGATATCCTGGAAGATACGCCGCACATCACCCCCGACGGCTTCACCGTACACCGGGCGGTGGTGCGCCTTACCGCGCAGACCAGCGCGTACTTCTTTGGACGTGGCGGCCTGTATGCCGCGCTGGGTGAGCGTTCGCGCCTCAACCTGCAGGATGGCACCGTGGTGCTGTACTACGTAGGGCGCCAGGACAACCAGGCCAACCCGGACCAGGCCGGCAGTGGCGCCGACGATCCCTTTGCCGAGCTGACCCATCTGCACCCGGATTCGCCGGCATTCCGCTATGTCGATGACAAGCTGACCTATTCACCGGCCTATGGCACCTGCACCACCAACTGCGTGCAGCTGTGGACCTACAAGGACTATGCCCCGGACCAGCACCTGACCAATCCGCGCGGTTCCGGCGGCAACAACGTCAGCAGCAACGAGCAGTACCGCATCGCCACGCAGACGGTGACCGAGGATGTTCTGGGGCCAGGCGTAGGCGCCGATGCGGTCATCCGCTCCGGTGGTGCAATGCGGTTGCGTACCGATGATCTGCGCAATCACTACGGCAGCATTGCCGCCGGCGGCAATCTCGACATCGTTGGCCTGGGTGGCACCGCCAAGGTGGAGAACCTGGCGGCGACGCTGTATCGCACCCATGCTTTCAACAACGTGGGGCATACCTTCTCCGGCGACCTCGTCACCTGGAGCAACCCGGCGATCTCCGAAGTGACCGGGAAGATCGGCGGCAGCATCACCAGTGGCGGCACCCTGACCATCGACGTTGGCGATCTCAGCAACCTCAATCAGGGGCGCAACGCGCCCAACGTGCAGGATGGCGTGGCAATGGCCAACCTCAACGTGCAGGGGCCGAAGACGCTGCCGGACGGTCCTGGCCATAACGGTGCGCAGGAACCGGGCCACAGCGTAGGGACGGGGGCGGAACGCGCGCTGGCACAGGCGGCGGATGCCGCTGGCATGCAGCAGGGCAGCACAGTCGGAGGTATCGCCGGCAATGGCGCTGCATCCGGGGCGCGCGTGGTCGCCGCCGCCGGCGGCTCGCCGGACCGCATCGCGATGGGTGCGCCGGACACGCGCGCACCCACGGCCAGCCTGTTCAACGTCAACCGCAACGGTGGCAACTATCTGGTTGAAACCGATCCGCGCTTCACCGATCACCAGACGTGGCTGAGCTCGGACCACCTGCTGGGGCAGATGGGCTACTCGCCCGATACCGTGCAGAAACGGCTGGGTGACGGCTACTACGAACAGAAGCTGGTGCGCGAGCAGATCGGCGAGCTGACTGGACGCCGCTTCCTTGATGGCTATGCCAGCGATGAGGCGCAGTACCGTGCGCTGCTGGAAGCCGGCGCTACCGTGGCCAGCGAATGGGGCCTGCGGCCGGGCGTGGCGCTGACCGAGGCGCAGATGGCCCAGCTGACCAGCGACATTGTCTGGCTGGTGGAGCAGGCCGTGACCCTGGCCGACGGCAGCACCACAACCGCACTGGTGCCGCAGGTCTATCTGCGCCTGCGTCCGGGCGACCTGGACGGGCAGGGTGCGCTGCTGGCCGGCGCCAATATCGATATCAAGCTCGCCAACGGCCTGGTCAATACCGGTGACATCGCAGGCCGTAAGCTGGTGACCATCGATGCGGGCAACATCGAACACTTGGGCGGCAGCATTTCCGGTCAGTACGTCGGGCTGTCATCGGGCAAGGACATTCGAATCTCTGGTGCGAGCGTTAGCGCAACCGATGCGCTGTCGGTGCAGGCGGTGGGCAATGTGACGGTGGCCTCCACGGTGGAAACACAGCGGGACGGTGGTACCTACCAGTACGAGACCAACCGCATCGATCGGGTCGCCGGCTTGTATGTGACCAACCCCAGCGGCGACGGCATGCTGTCTGTGGTGGCCGGCGGTGACATCAACCTGCAGGCCGCGCAGATCCGAAACGCCGGCACCGATGGTCTCACCCAGTTGGCGGCAGGTGGGAATCTGGATGTCGGCGCTATCGCGCTGGACGAGCGCCGCGACGCCACCTTCGACGACCGCAACCACCAGCGCAGCAGCAAGACAACGCACGCTGCCACGTCGGTACAGGGGGGTGGCGATGTAGTGCTGGCTGCTGGCAAGGACATCAACCTGGCCGCCGCGCAGATCAAGGCCGGTGGTGGACTGGCGCTGCAGGCCGGTGGTGACATCAACAGCCAGGCATTGATGGACAGTGAGAGCCGCGACTTCGCCAATGCGGGCAAGCGCAGCTCACTGCAGGTCAGCCAGAGTGATGAGACGGTGCGCGGCAGCACGCTGCAGGCAGGGGACAATCTGCTGCTGAACGCAGGCCGTGACGTGAACCTCACGGCCGCTCTGGTCGACAGCAGCGATGGCGCAGTCAGCGTCGCCGCCGGCCGCGACGTGAATCTGCTCTCGGCCAACGAGACGCACGACTACAGCCTGGACAGCTACGAGAAGAAAAAGAAGACGCTCTCCAGCACCACCACCACCCGCAGTGTCGACAACAGCGACAGCTATGCCATCGGCACGGCGATCCAGGGCGAGAGCATCAACATCACTGCCGGTCGCGATCTGACCGCAGTCGGTGCGGTGGTCGATGCCACTGGCAACGTGATTCTGGGAGCGGGCAACAATGTACTGATCACCGCCGCAGAGGACCATCACAGCAGTGAGTCCAGCGAGAGCAAAAAGAAATCCGGCATTACCGGAGGTTTTGGCAACGGCGTGGCGTCGGTGGGCTACAGCAGCGCGAAGAACAGCAGCACCGACGCCGAGCAGTCCACCACCCAGGTCGGCTCTGCCATCGCCTCACGCGAAGGTAATGTGCTGATCAATGCGGGCAACCAGTTGACCATTGCCGCTTCGGACGTCGCCGCTGGCGAGAACCTGACGCTGGTGGGCAAGGACATCGCGCTGCTGGCACGGCAGGACAGCACGGACAGTCAGTCCAGCCAGGCGAGCAAGTCCAGCGGCTTCTCGGTGGGCGTGACCTACGACCCGACCAAGGCCTACCGCAGCGCCCGCGACTCGACCACCGACGGCATGGCCGACAGTGGCTCGGCGATGGGGCGGATCACCCGCACCGCTGAAGGCGCAGCGTCCGGCCTGCGTGCAGCCACCACGTCGACCGTGGTGACCGCCGGCAGCCAGCGGTCCAACAGCGAGCAGAGCCATTCGACCAGTGACGCGCGTGTCAGCCAGCTGGCTGCCGGTGGCGACCTTACGCTGATTGCCAACGGGGGCTCGATCCTCAGCCAGGGCACGCAGATGTCGGCCGAGGGCAATGCCGTGCTGCTGGCCACCAAGGACATTGTGTTCGACGTGGCCCACAACACCGAGCGCAGCGACAGCAGCAGCCGCGGCAAGGGCTGGGGCCTGGCCAACAACACCAGTGGCCTGCCGTTCGGTACCAACAACTCGCAGAGCGACGGCAGCGGCAGCAGCGACACCATCACCGGCACTCAGTTGTCGGTGGGAGGTGGCGTGCGCATGGCCACCACCGAAGGCAACATCAGCCTGACCGCGGCCAACATCGCCGCCGAGAAGGACGTGAACATCCGTGCGGCCGGTGATCTGCTGGTGCGTAGCGGGCAGGACACGGTCAGCAACGCCAATACGTCGGACAGCAAGGCGATCGGCTCGGTGCAGATTTCCGATACCGAAAAGTTCTCCGGCTGGCACCGGGAGCAGCATCAGGACGACAGCGCGCAGGTGTCACAGGTGGCCAGCAGCATCGGCAGCCTGGGCGGCAGCGTGAACCTGACGGCTGGCGGAAAGTACACGCAGACGGCCAGCAACGTGGTCGCGGCCAAGGACGTGAACATCACTGCCGCCGAGATCGAGCTGCTGACCGCCGATGAAAGCGGTCATTACTCGCAGAGCGACAAGGACCTGAAGATCGGCGTGTTCGCACGGGTGAAGTCGCCGCTGATCGACCTGATCAACAACGTGGACGCGGCCCGCCAGTCCGATGACCGCCTGCAGAAGATGCAGGGCATGGCCGCCGGCGCCAACGCGTATCAAGCGGCCAGTGCGATCTCGGCGCTGTCCGGCCACGCTGGCAGCGGCGAGCTGTTCCGTGCCGAGGCCGGCATCGGCTTCAAGACGGCCAACAGCAGTGCCGATGGCAGCAGCACGGTGTCGCGCGGCTCGACCATCCAGGGCGGCGGCAACGTCAACCTGACCAGCACCACGGGCGACATCCACGTGGTGCAGGGCAACCTGAGCGCGGGGCACACGCTCAGCCTGGATTCGGCCGGCGACATCCTGCTGGAAGCGGGCAAGGCGCACGTGGCAGACCGCAGCAAGAGCAGCAATGCCGGCGCCGAAGTGGGCGTTGGCGTTGTCGTGGGCGCGCAGACGGGCGTGTATGTGTATGCCGAAGCCAGCGTAGGCAGCAGCAAGGCAAACTCGGACAGCAACACCTGGCAGAACACCACGCTGACCGGCCAGAACATCTCGCTGAAGGCCGAGGGTGATACCACCTTGCGCGGCGCGACCGCCACGGCCGATCGCATCGACGTCAAGACCGGCGGCACGCTGACGATTGAATCGCTGCAGGACATGGCCGAGAGCATGTCCAAGAACAGCCAGGTGGGTGGGCGCGTGCAGGTGGCCTTCGGCAACGCGTGGAACGCCGATGGCTATGTCAGTGCAGGCAAGGCCGAGGGCAGCTACCTGGGCGTGGGCCAGCAGAGTGGCTTGTTTGCCGGCAAGGGTGGCTATCACGTGGATGCCGGGCACGTGAACCTGATTGGCGGCGCGATTTCCAGCACCAACGCGGCCAACAGCGAACTGACCGCACAGACGCTGACCTTCAGCGATCTGCAGAACCAGATGGACTACTCGGCCAGCTCCGGCAGCATCAGCGGTGGTGCGGGCGGCAAGATGAACGGCTGGGACGCGAAGGAAGGCACCACCGCTGCGCGCGGTGGCCCGGGCATGCCGATGTCGGAGCGCGGCAGCGACAGCAGCTCCACGCTTGCAACGTTGACTGAAGGCAACATCACCATCGGCGGCAAGCAGACCACGGCGGCGGAGCTGGGTATCAATACCGATGCCAGTGCCGCGCATCGTGCGCTGGAGGCATTGCCGGATGCCAGCAAGCTGCTGGGGGACCAGCAGGCGATGGCGGGTGCAATAGGGACGGTGGTTTCCACGAGCCAGCAGATCGCCAACGACATTGGCAGTGCTGGAGCGAACAGGATCGCAGACAAGTATCGGGAAGGGCTGAGCGCTGAAGAACGGCGTGTATTTGATGACCTTACTTCGGACGAGCAGTTCAATCGTCTGGTGGCGTTCGATCCCACCTATCCCGAAGCGCTGGTGACCCAGCAGAAATGGGCCCCTGATGGTGTCTATGGTCGCGCGCTGGGTGCGGTCACCACCGTACTGGTCGGAGGCATGTCCGGCCAAGGGCTGGGCCAGCTCGGTTCCAACGCGCTGGCACCGTATGCGGCGGAACTGATCGGCAAGACGTTCGACCCGAACAAGCAGAGTGCTGTGCCCAGCGAGGCCATGCAGATGCTGTCGCATGCGCTGCTGGGCGCGTTGTTGACTGAGGCCAATGGTGGCTCGGCGGGGAGTGGGGCGCTTGCGGCTGGTGGTGGTGAGTTGGCAGCGAAGTTCCTGGGCGACTACTACGCCAAACAGAATAAGGGGCAGTTGACTCCAGAGCAGGAGCAGCAGGTCAAGGCGCTGGGTCAGGCCGTGGGCGCACTTGCAGGGGGCATCGGTGGTGACGGCGTGATGGGGGCGGCGTTGGGGGCGACGATCGCGAAGAACGCCGTCGAGAACAATTACCTCAGCCACTCCGAGCGCATGCAGTATCTCAACGCGTTGCTGAGCTGCGCCAAGGAGGGCAAAGGCTGCGCCGAAGAGAAGCAGCTTGCAGCTCTGTCAGACGCGCGTAACAGCGCGCTGATCGCGGCATGCACGGGAGCGTCTGATTCGCCCGCCTGCAAGGCCGAGCAGACCAAGCTGGGTGATGCGTACTGGTCGCTTTCGATGAATGAGTCCACGTACATCAAGTGGATCAAGGACAACGGCGCAGAGCTGGCGGCAGCGGCCTTGCAGAATGGCAATCGCTCGGAGATTGCGAGCAACCTGCTCACGCACACCTCTGGTCTGGACGCGCGCTACAAGCTTACCTGCGCGGAAGCGGGGAGATGTGATCCGTTTACCACCGGAATGCTGGCTCTGAACGGGAGAGCGCAGGAAGCGATTGTCAATGCGACATTGAACTTGATGTTCGAGAAAGGTGGCCAGGCCGCGGGGATAGGAGCAAACGTGGGTGGCCTGGCGATGGATGCTTTGAAGATGAACTCCATCTACAGGATGATCGAAGATAGTCAACAGGCTATCAATGATTACCAGCGCATCCAGGAAATCGGCAGCTGGGGGCTTATCAAGGAAAAGAGTGGCGGCGCATGGACTGCGATCTCTGGATATTTCGGGAATGGCTGGGATGTGGCCACGTATGAGATCGGATTCAACCAGAAGTGGAATCTGGCAGACATCGTTGGTAATGGATTTACCAAGGGGGATATGGGGCTAGATGCGGCGCTTGCGCTGGTCAGCATGGGCGATATCGCGGCGCTGAGGGCTGCGGCCACGGCGAGGAAGGTGGCGGCGCTGGAACGTGAGGCGGTCAAGGGGGACCGGCTGCCCCACATGCTTCCCGATGAGATTAAAGACCATGGAACGATTCCTCATCCAGTCAAGCCGGATCCGAAGGTTGCGCAGGCGGAGCGAGCAAGAGTTTCAGATGCGGAAATGACGAGGTTGGAGAATTTATTCAATACGACTTCAATTCACCCCAGGGATTTCGATGTCATTGTAAATGGAAAAACCCTGAAAGCTGATCAGACCGTCAGCATTGGTGCTCCGGTGTTCCCCGGTGCGTCGACCCCAGAAGTCATGGGATACTACAAGGAGCTGGCAGGTATCGATGCAATGCCGACTGTCAAGGCCATTCCTGGCAAAGGCGATGTCTATGTTGCAATTCGGCCTGATGGCTCGAAGGTCACTCTGCGGAGCTTCTCTTCATCGGCCCAGCAGACAGGTGCAGTATGGACCATTGAAATTAGGCACCCTTCAATTAATAACAATAGAATTGTGGAGATAAAATTCAAATGATGTCTGATGCGATCAAGAATGTTCTTCATTACTCCTATGGTTACTCTATGGGAGTTTTGTGGAGAAATATGAATATGGAGTTTGAAGAGGGAAGTGTCACTTTTGAGAAGCAAACGGAAGAGTTCTTTTTGATGTTGAGGATGCTAATGGAAGAGGGGAGGCTTAAGCTTGCCTCGGACGGCATTTTTGCCGTCGGCGATATCGATCAACAATTGGGTGTTCTGCGTCGCGCATGGCCTGCTGCGAGAGAAGAGGTGGATCTTGATGAGGATGGATTCTGGTTTCTTTCAGATGCTCCTTTTGGATTGGTTTGGACCTCTCCTGAAGGTGATGTTTGGACCTGACTCGTGCAATTGTTATGTTGGATGGGGCATCTGGATGAATCTTATGGAGTTAGGAATTTCCATTCGTGAGTTGCGATGAGTGATCAATTGTTCGGGTCGTGGGCAGATCGGAATGAACCCGATTGGGTCGTATTTGCATATTTTGATTGGATCTACGGGGCTGGTCAGTTCATGCAGATGCTGGAGTGTCTGACGAAACGTTGGGGGTTTGGGACCGACGATGTTGACTGCAGTTTTCCGAATTTGAACAGATTTGACGCGGATGATCACTTCTGTGGCGTGCAGTTTGCATATGGAATTCTGTGTGAGCCCGACGTGGTGATTGTCAGTGATGAAGATTTTTCCACCTATTTGTCTATGGCCTGCTCCAGGTATTTGGAAGAGAAGCCTGAATATGCTGATCGGGTGCGTTCAATGATGCTTCTCAAAGAGCATGTGTGAATTGTCTGCTGATGGAGCATTCGAGTGTCCAGTAACGCGCTAAACCATCGCGGCCTTGCTCGCCGCGCCTTCCGCAGCAGCTTCACCCTGGTGGCAACTATCGCAATAGCGAGTCTGGCACTCACTTTACAACCCGCGCTGGCTGCCGAATCCGGCTTCGAGGGCATTGCCTGGGGCGCAACCCAGGCCCAACTGAAAGAGGCGATGGGCGAGCGCTTGGCTGCGCGAGCGTGCTCCGAGGAACAGCAGGAAGAGGAGGAACTGAAGCGATACGCCAGAGCCTGCGGCCCTTACATCGAGGATTACACCATCGACGGAATCTCCTTCGTGGCGTTCTTCGGTCTTCGCGGAATCGAGGGGCCGCTGAGCGCTATCTATCTCGATCGCGCCGCGACGGTAACCAACGAGCAGATCAAGGCTGGTAAGGGTGCGGAGTTCAGGTACAACCGGGTCAAGAAGGTGCTGGCGGAACGGCATGGCCGGCCGGAAAGGGTAAGCGAGACGTCTGCGCGTCCGCGCGACAAGCCTGCGGTGCTGCTGACCGAATGGGTGAGTGGTGATACGACGATCACCCTCACTGAGACGATTGTCTCCGAGGCTCGCGGTCAGCAGTACTACCTCAGTGTCGTCTACGCGCCGAACGCCCAAGTGCCGGAAGCTCGCTGACCTTCTGCAGCCTTTCGAGCGAGTATCACTGTGTCTTGTTTTTGGATGAAGAATCAGTGCAGATGAAGATCGAGCCCACTTTCGGTAGAGCCGAGGGTGGTACGGAGCGAGACGCTGTCTCGGTCGCCCACGAGCCAAGTGAAAGGAGTGCACTGGCGACAGTGGTTGGGGACCGGTTCTCTGCCTATTGCCATTTGTGGAGGCTGGACCGCGCTGTCGGCAGGGCGCCGAGACGGTGGCATTGGCCGGTGTTCCTGTTTTCATCACTATGGTTTTTCTTCCGACGCATGCCCGTACTGGGCACGATCTGGTTCATCGTTCCGCCTTTGGCGATGACCACGTTCACTCAGATGGGTCTGCCATGGTTCGCGGTAGTCGTCTTCGTGGTCTGCCGCGTGCTTGCCGGAATTCTGGCGAATTCCCTGTACCTGTCTCATTGCCGGAGGATTGCCCGCAAGGTGCTTGCCGGGCATGGAGGCGCGCATCGGCGGCGTGCCGAACTGCAGAAGGCCGGTGGTGTCAGCTACACCGCTTTGGTGATCGCCTTGACGGTAACGGCCTCACAGAACACCCTGATCAATCTGGCAGTTCGTTCGATGCCGAAGGCAGCGCCCAGGCAGTCTTCACTGCACCTGCCGGCGAACCGGCCGGACCCGGATCTCGAATATGCGGAGAGGGAGGTGTACCAGGAGGAGTTGCGTGCGATCGCGATGACGGCGTGGCCGGCGGGTGTTCCAATGGACAACAATGTCTGCATTGTCGAGCTACGTCTGACGCCACCGGGTACCGTGCTGGATGCCAATGTTCTGGAGCCTTGCACGCTGGACGAAGCGCAGCGAGAGATGATGTTGAGGGGAATCAGGCGCACGGACTTTACGATCGAGGGGAAGATGCGGTTCTTCACCCGGCATACCGTTATCGGCTTGCGTGGCTGATTCCCCGCAACGGGCCTGAGTTCCTCACGATGAGATTCTTCTTGAACGCGTTTATGTTAACGCGGCGTTGTTTCAATAACTGTTCTTAAAGTTTCCCCGGGTCGTGCCGCCACCGATATAGGGCCACGATCAAGGGAATTGAGATGCTCGCCTTACGCAACCTCCGTGTGGGATCCCGGCTTTCCGCCGGCTTCGGTCTGCTGTTGCTGTTCATCCTGGCCATTGTCGGCCTGGTGTTGTACGGAAACCATCTGAAGTCCGCCCAGTTCGAGAAAGTGGTGGGCGTGAACATGGTCAAGATGCGGTTGTTGAACGACATGCTCGATACCAACAACGCGGTGCTGATGCATCGTCGCCTGATGGTGATCAAGCGCGGCGAGGAGTTCGACAAGGATTACCAGCGGGCGCAGGAACTGAGCCGCACCTACGACGGTATCTGGGACAAGTACATCAAGATTCCCCGCGATGCCACCGGCGATACGCTGGTGGCGCAGATCGCGGCGGCACGCAAGGCGACCGACGTCTCCACTCAACAATTGCACGAGCGGATGAAGGCGGGTGACTACGACGGTGCAGCCACCGAACTGCAGGCGGAGCATGGTCTGGCCACGGCCTGGAATGGAGCGATCTCCAGCCTGCTGCGGCACCAGGAAACCCTGACCGAACGCAGCCGTGAGGAATACCGCGCCACGGAAGCGTGGACGGGAACCCTGTCCATCGCCTTCGGTGTGCTCAGCCTGATTCTCGGCGCACTGGCCGCGTGGGCGATCACCCGCAGCCTGACCCGCCCCTTGGCGGGCGCGGTGAAGCTGGCTGATGGCATCGCCAACGGCCGCCTGGACAACGTCATCGATGCTTCAGGCAATGACGAGGTGACCCAGTTGCTGAAGTCCATGCAGCGCATGCAGGGGCAGCTGCAGGCGGTGATGGCCGCGCAGGGCGAGATGGCGCGGCAGCACGATGATGGCAGCCTGGGTTATCGCATGGACGAGAGCGCCTTCCCCGGCGACTACGGGCGCATGGTGCATGACACCAACGCGCTGGTGGGCTCGCACGTGCAGGTGCAGAACCGCCTGATCGAGGTGATGAAGCACTACGCACGCGGCGACCTGTCGGTGGACATGGATCGCCTGCCGGGCGAGAAGGCAGCGATCACCCAGGCGATGGACGAGACCAAATCGAGTCTGTCGGCCATCAACGGCGAGATCCGCCGGCTGGCAACAGCCGCTGCTGCCGGCGACTTCAGCCTGCGCGGTGACGAAGCACGCTTCGAGCATGATTTCGGCGAGATGGTGACCGGGCTGAACCGGTTGATGCAGACCACGGACGAGAACCTGGTGCAGGTGTCGAGCCTGCTGCAGGCGATCTCGCGCGGCGATCTGACCGTGCGCATGCAGGGCGACTTCCACGGTGTGTTCGCCCGCATGCGCGACGACTGCAACGCGACCGTCGAGCAACTGATCCAGATCGTCGGCCGTATCCAGGCCAGTGCATCCAGCATCAATCTGGCAGCGGGGGAGATTGCCTCCGGCAATACCGATCTGTCGCGGCGTACCGAGCAGCAGGCGGCCAACCTGGAAGAAACGGCAGCGTCGATGGAGGAGCTGACCTCCACGGTGAAGCAGAACGCCGAACACGCGCGCCAGGCCAACCAGCTGGCGATCGGTGCACATGGGGTGGCCTCGCAGGGCGGCGAGGTGGTCGGACAGGTGGTGACCACCATGAGCGCCATCGAATCGTCGTCGAAGAAGATCGCCGAGATCATCAGCGTGATCGATGGCATCGCTTTCCAGACCAACATCCTGGCGCTCAATGCCGCCGTGGAAGCCGCGCGTGCGGGTGAGCAGGGCAGGGGCTTTGCGGTGGTGGCCAGCGAGGTGCGCACCTTGGCACAGCGCTCGGCGGGGGCGGCCAAGGAGATCAAGGGCCTGATCGAGGAGTCGGTGGGCAAGGTGTCCGACGGCTCGGCGCTGGTGCGTCAGGCCGGCACCACCATGGGCGAGATCGTCGCGTCGGTGCAGCGGGTGACCGACATCATGGCCGAGATCTCGGCGGCCTCGCAGGAGCAGAGCTCTGGCATCGAGCAGGTCAACCAGACCGTGATGCAGATGGACGAAGCCACCCAGCAGAACGCCGCGCTGGTGGAAGAGGCCAGCGCGGCTGCGCGGTCGATGGAGGAGCAGGCCAACCTGTTGGCCGAGGCGGTGTCGGTGTTCCGCACCGGGGCGTCGGTGGCGGCGGCAGCGGTCCGGCCGATGTTGGCAGCGGTGGCCGCGAGCGTGCCGCCGGTGCGTCGCGTGACCGGCGTGCCGCCGCGGATCGCGCCGTCGCTCGCGGCCAACACGGGTGGGTGGGAAGAGTTCTAAGCCGGGTGGGAGACGGCGCCCATCGCGATGGCTGGTCGCGATGGGCGCATTTTCGTTTCCTGAACCGATGATGGCCGCTGAGCGTCTGGAGACGTGGATTTCACCTGCAGTTGCCACCCGCAGGCAGACACTTGCGCCATACCGGAGCACAGGAGATGGCCATGAAGACCTCGACCCGATTGATGGTGCTGGGCACCCTGCTGGCGGCCTCGTCCGTTGCTGGCGCACAGAACTACGGCCCGCGTGATGAAGGGCGCAAGTTCAACGATGGCAGCCGCGTGGTCTGCAAGAACGTGGAAGTGCAGCGCAATACCCGCGATCCCAACCGCATCACCGGTACCGCTACGGGCGCCGTGGTCGGTGGCCTGCTGGGCAACCAGGTAGGCGGCGGCAACGGCAAGAAGCTGGCGACCGTCGCCGGTGCCGTGGCGGGCGGTGCAGCTGGGCGGCAGATCCAGGGCAACCATCAGCAGAAGACCGGCGACCGTGTGGTCGAGCGCCGTTGTGAGCGCGTCTACCGCTGATCCCTCCATGCGATAACCCCTTCCACACTGCTGTACCCCGAACGCCGGCCCTGTGCCGGCGTTCTCCATTTCCGGACCCGTTCCGTGGGGCAGGGCGCATGCCTATACTGCGCCGACCTCCAGGGATGAATCGCCAGTGAACGAGTCGAGCGCTGTAGACCGTCGTGAACCGTCGGATGTTGCTGATGCAATGGCTCGCACGACAGCCAGCTACTCCCGCGTGCGTGACCGCACCGACGAGCTGGAGCTGTTCATTTCCGGCCTGCTCGCCTTCGCACTGCTCGCCGTGCCGGGCTACCTGTTCGATGCGTGGGCGCGCAGCAGCCTGCATACCGAAGGGGTCTATTTCCAGGCGCTGTGGTTCGCCTTCAGCATCGGCGTCGGCATGTGCTACGTGCTGGCGGTGGCCTTGATCATCCACTTGGCCGTGCGCGGTTACTGGATCGGCCTGATCGGCCTGAAATCGCACTTCCCCAACGGCATCGACTGGGATCGGCTGACGCTGCTGGGGCCTGTCTCACGCGCGTTCCTGCAGCAGCGCGATGGCGGGCTCGACGGCACCATTGAACGCGCGGACCGGCTTGCCACCATGCTGTTTTCGACCACGCTGCTGTGCGTGCAGACCCTGGCCGGCACGCTGGTGGTGGCCATTGCCTCGCTTGGCGTGGCGATGGCCATCGGCGCCGCCTTCGGCGATGTCGATCGCATCACGCTGGGAATCGTTGCGGTGTTGATGCTCTGCCTGATCGGTCTGGCGATGGTGCCGATGCTGCTGGAGAAGTCGATCGCGCGGCGTCGCGCGCGGGGCCTGGACTCGGCACGGCAGGAGAAGCGACTGCAGTCTGTATTGGCTGGTCTGCAACGCGTGCCGATGCTGCGCCTGCTGCAGACCATGCAGTGGACCCTGCAGAGCAACCTGCGCGGTCGCTCGTTCACCGTGATCTATATTTCGGCGGTGATGCTGGCGATGGTGCTCGCCGCCCTGCAGGTCTACGGTTCGATGACATTCTCGCTGTTCAACCGCTACAGCGTGCTGACCGAAGAGGCAGTAAACCACGGCATGCTGGGCGCGCACTACGAATCGCTGCGCTCGGCGCATGACCAGCTGCTGCCCTATCCGATGATTCCGGCCGATACCATCAGTGCTTCGCGGTTGCGGCTGTTCATTCCCCACCGCCCGCAGCGCGACAACCCGGTGGCGCGACAGCGCTGCGCCGGTGGTGCCCGCAACGAAGCGGAGGGCGCACAGGCCGCGACGGCAGCGGTGAACTGCATGGCTACGCTGTGGACGGTGCAGCTCGACGGCGGCAAGGTCGACCTGCACGATTTCGTGCCGATGGAACGCCGCGACCTGGACATGCGCGGGCTGGTGGGCTATCTGCCGATGGCGGACCTGACGCCGGGCCGGCATGACCTGCGACTGGTCTGGAACGCGGACGGCGGCGAACGCGGCCCCACCCGTCGTCGCGAATACAGCATCCCGTTCTGGTACGCACCAGAGCCATAAAAGGGGACGGAGGGGATTAAGTCGCTTTGTCCCTCTCCGTGCCAGTTACGACTTAATCCCCTCCGTCCCCTTTTGGGGTGTGCAGGCGCCAGAGGGCGAGGGTGCCGTACAGCACCAGCAGCACGGCCAGGGTGACCAGTTCGTGGCTGACCTCGGCCAGGCTGGCGTCCATCTGGTTCAGGCGCACCATCAGGTTGATGCCGGAGGTGGTCGGCAGCAGCTGCGCCAGCCACACCAGCGGGCGCGGGGTCATCACCGCCGGCCACGACAGGCTGGCCAGGAAGAACAGCGGGATCGAGGTGGCGATGATGTACTGGAAGGCGCGTTCGCGGGTGCGGAAGAAGCTGCCGACGAACAGGCCGAACGCCACCGTGGCAGCGATGAACAGGCTGCCGCCGAGCAGCTGGCCAAGCGGGTTGCCACCACGCGGATAGTCCTGCACCCAGGCGGTGAAACCGGCGTACCAGAACAGCCCGAACAGCCCGATCACGCCGAAGCCGAGGGCCATGCCGGCCAGGGTGGGCAGGTCGAACTGCAGGCGCCGCCCCAGCACCAGCCGGCGGCCACCGAGCAGCACGCCGATGCCCATCAGCAGCGTCTGGTGCACGATCAGTTCGGCCACGCCGGGCACGATCGCGCTGCCATAGCCTTCCTGCGTGTTGAACAAAGGCCGCTGTACGAGGGTGACCGGTGGTGCCTGTGGCGCGCCCATGAACGCGGCCTGGGTGACCGCCGCTTCACGGCCGAACGCGCCCAGTGCATCGGCCACGCTGCCCAGCACCCAGCTGGCGCGGCCAAGATAGGCGCCGTTGCCGAGCAGCACCAGTTTGGCCGGATGACCACGCAGGATGTCGCGTTCCAGGTTGGCCGGGATCAGCACGATGCCTTCGGCCTGGCCGGCTTCCAGCTGTGCGCGCGCTTCCTGCAGGTCGGCCGGTTGCCCGACCACATGGGCCACGCGCAGCGAATCGAGCTTGCGCAGCAGCTCGCGGCTGGTCGCGCTGTGGTCTTCATCGACCACCAGCACGGGCAGGTTGCCGGCCACTTGATGGCGATAGGCGGCGGGATAGAAGAACGAGTACAGAATCACCGCGCCGACCATCACCACGATCGCATAGCGGTCGCAGAGCACGGCCAACAGGGTCTGTCGCAGGCTGAGCCAGATCCGGCTCATGCGCCTGCCCCGGCCGGTTGCGCGGCCTGCGGCGTGCGCGCGAACGCCAGCAGGCGCCAGCCGCCGATGCCGCCAGCAACCGCGATCATCAGCAGCAGCGTGGCCAGCGGCCATAGCGACACCGCCAACGGCGAGCCGATGAACTGCTGTTGGGTCTGCAGCTTGATGTAGGCGCTGAGCGGCAGCAGCAGGTGCCAGACGCGGGTGAACAACGGTGCGTCGATCACCGGGAACGTGGCGCTGGAGAACGCCAGCGCCGTGCCGATGCTCAGGCCCACGGCGGACAGGGCCGTGCCCATGTCACGGGTGACGCCGACGAAGAACAGGGCATAGGCCGCGGTAGCCAGGTAGAACAGCGGCTGTGCGAGCAGCAGCAGGAGCACGCTGCCAGCGATGCCGTCGCCACGCAGCCAGGCCAGGTAGGCCGCGCCCAGCGCGCCGTACAACGAGAACAGCAGCACGTAGGGCAGCACCTTGCCGGCAATGGCCGACCATGGTGCCCGGCCCAGCCAGGCGGGCAGTGTTCCGTCGCGGATCTCACGGCCGAGGCTGCCGGCCACGGCCAGCGCCAGTACCAGCGACAGTACCGCCGGGAAGATCAGTGGCAGCAGGAACAGCTCGTAGCTGCGCGCCGGATTGAACAGGATGTCCGACTGCACCGCGATGGGCGCGGCACGCAGCTTGCCCGGCCCGACCTGCAGGCCGATGCGTTCGCGCAGCAACCGCGCATTCCACGCAGAGACCGCGTCGCCGATATCCCGCGCGGCGGACTGGCCGGTGGTCATGTAGGTGGCGTTGTAATAGGAAAACACCGTGCCCTGCCGGCCGCGAAGCGCCTGGCGGGTCACATCGCGCGGCACCAGCACCACCGCGAACACCTCCAGCCGACGCAGCTGCGCACGCGCCTCCTCCATGTCGGCCGGTTGGCGGGCGATGCGCACGCCGGGGCTGGCGTCGAGCATGCGCAGCAGCAGGCGGCTGTCGCTGCTGTGGTCAAGGTCGACCACGGCAATGGGCACATCGCGCATCACCGATGCGGAGAACATCCAGGCCATCACCACCAGCATCAACAGTGGCAGCACGGTGACCAGTGCCAGGTCTGCGCGGCTGCTGCGCAACCGGTGCAGTTCGCGCTGCCATGAGCTGCCGAAGCTGCTGCGGCCGGTGTTCAGTGCTGCGGCCATGCGAACAGCACGCTCATGCCGGGGCGGAAGCCCTCGATGCGGCGTACCGGACGCACCCGCACTTCGAAGCTGCGCACGTCATAGCCCGATGACTGGCGGGTCGTGCGCCAGGTGGCGTAGTCGCCTGCGGGATTGATGAAGTAGACCTCGAACTCACCGTCCTTGCCGAGTGCCGGCACGCTGCCCTGCAGCTTGCTGCCGACCTTCAGGCCCTGCATCTGCGATTCGCGCAGGTTCATCGACACCCACATGCGGTCGATGTCGACCAGCGTGAACACCGGGTAGCCGGCTGGCACCAGCTCGCCCGGGTCGGCCATGCGCTTGTTGATCTCGCCGGCCACCGGCGCGCGGCCTTCCACTTCAACGCGCGCGGCGTTGACTTCCGCCACCGCGCCCTGGGCCTGCTGCACCTGGCCCTGCGCGGCACGCTTGTCCTGTTCGCGCGCGCCGGTCAACGCCATGTCGTACTGGGCGCGTGCGGCGCGGGCCAGTTCGCGCGAGCTGGTGGCCTGGGCCGCCGCTTCATCGCGCTTCTGCCGGGTCATCACCCCTTCGTTGAACAGGTTTTGCACGCGCCGGTAGGTGGCATCGGCAAGGGTCGCACCGGCCTCGGCGCGCTTCCAGTTGGCTTCGGCCGCACGGATGTCTTCGCTGCGTGCACCTTCGGCAGCCTTGTCGGCCACCGCCTGCGCCGCGGCCAGTGCGCCGTGCGCCTGCTGTTCCTTGGCTGCCACTTCGGGGCTGTCGAGCAGGAACAGCACCTGCCCGGCCTGCACGCGATCGCCCTCGCGGACCTTCAGTTCGGCCACGCGCGCGGTGATCTTGGCCGACACGTTGAGAGTGTCGGCGTCGGCCATGCCCTGGATCTGGTCGGCGGGGCTGCGCCAGGCCAGCCACAGGCCCAGCACCACCGCCACCAGCAGCACCACCAGCAGAACCGGCCCCAGCCGGCGCTTGCCCGGGGGCGTCGTTGCTTCGTCGTGCAACACATCACTCATGATCAATTACCTCGTCTGCACGCCGCCGATGGTCTTCGAAGCGGTCCATCTGTCCACTCACCTCAAGCAGTTGCGCCAAGGCGATATCGTATTGGTAGGCGGCCTGCGCACGTTCGACACGGGCACCGCCAAGGCCGAGCCGTGCGTCGATCACGTCCAGCGAGGTGGCCTGGCCTTCGCGGAAGGCCAGCTCCTGCAGGCGCAGGTTCTCGTCGGCCTGGGCGATGCTGCTGTCCAGCAACACGAACTGCTGGCGTGCGGTTTCCAGCTCGTTCCAGGCCTTGCGCACACCCAGCGCGACCTGGTTCTCGGCCTCGCGCAGGCCGGCCTCGGCCTGTTCCTGCTGCGCGCGTGCCGCACTGATCTGTGCGGGCCGTGAGTTCGGCGACAGGAACGTGTACTTCAGGCCGATGCCGAACGCCCAGTCCGGATCGGTCAGCATTTCGTCGCGGCGGCGGAAGTCGTACTGGCCGAACAGGAATACCGTTGGCTTCAGCTTGGCCTGCTGCACGCGTACGCCTTGTTCGGCCTGCGCAACGATCGCGCGCAGGCGCGCGATCTGCGGCTGCCGTGCCTGTGCGGTGCGTTCGAAGGTGGCGACCGGTTCCAGCGGCGCGCGCTGCACGAACAGCGGCGACAGCGGCTGCACATCGCCGCCACTGCGCAGCAGGGTGGCCAGTGCAGCCTTCAGCGTGGCCAGATCATTGAGCGTCTTCTGGTACTCGCGCTCGGCCTTGTCGCGGGCGACGGTGGCCTGCAGGCGCTGTGCACGCGTGGCGAAGCCTTCGCGTTCCAGCTTCTCGGCATCGGACAGGTGGCGGTTCAGACCATCGCGCACGTCGCGGCGCACGACCACTGCCTGTTCGGCCAGGCGCTGACCGAAGTAGGCCTGGGCCAGTTGCACGGTCAGCGACTGCCGCTGCGCTTCGCGCTCGGCGCTGGCCTGTTCGCTGGCCGCGCCGGCAGCACGCTGCGCGGCTGGAATCAGGCCGCCGGTGTACAGCGGCAGCACCGCAGTGACCACCGGTCGCGTGCGCCAGTCGCGCTCGGTGAACGACAGCGGCGAGTCGATGCCATAGGCCTCGGCCACCGGTGCCAGTGAGCCCAGCGGCAGGGTCAGGGTCTTCTGGAACTGCAGCCGCCGCACTTCGCCGGTGATCTCCGGCAGGCGCAGCAGGCGCGTAGCCTCATGCAGTTCTTCCTTGTTGCGCACGCCGGCATCAGCAGCGGCCAGCGCGTCGGAAACCTGTTCCAGACGCTGCCGCGCCTGTTCCCATTCCAGTGCAGGAGGCGCGCTGGTCTGTGCCGCTGCAGCCAGCGGCAGGCTGGCCAGCAAGGCCAGGCCGGCAGCGCCGAGCGCGCGATGCATCCTTGTCCGTGGGCAGCTCAGGCGCATGCCGTTCCCGTAGTGAAGAAGTGGGCAAACGGTAGTGGTCCGCGCGTGAAGCCGGGGTCTGCGGTGGTCTGGATCATGCTCTTTTCAACGTAGGGTATTGCCCGCGGCGGTACGCAGCGCGTGGGTGATGTGTTGCAACGTGCTCGAACGCACGGCGGCATGCTGCCAGAACAAGGGTACGTCGAGCCAGCGACGGGGTTCCAGCACCACTATCTGCCCGGCCTCTGCCGCTGGCGTGACCAGGGCCTCCGGCGCCAGGCACCACCCCAGCCCACGCGCGGCAGCATCGACGAAGCCTGTGGAGGAGGGCAGGTAGTGTACGGGCGGTTGCATTCGTGCGCGGGTGAGCCTGCGCAGGAAACGCCATTGCAGTTCATCCTTGCGGTTGAACACGATCATCGGCGCCGAGGCCAACGCGTCGGCCTGCATGCCCGTGCTGAAGTGGCGGCGCACAAATGCCGGTGAGGCGATGGCGTGGTAGCGCATGGCGCCCAGCGGATGCACGTTGCAGCCCTTCAGCGGTCTGCGCTCAGCAGTGACCGCGCCAAGCACGCTGCCGTTGCGCAGCAGTTCCAGGGTGTGGTCCTGGTCGTCCATGCGCAGGTCGAACAGGTAGCCGTGGCGCTGGTGCAGCTCGGCGATGGCGGCGACAAACCAGGTGTCCAGCGAATCGTCGTTGACCGCCAGCGGGATCGGCATATGGGTGGCATCGCTGCCGCGTTCCGGCAGCAGTTCGGCAAGCGCTTCGGCCTGCAGTGCCTGCATCGGCCGCACCCGTCGCAGCAGCACTTCGCCGGCAGCGGTAGGCCGGCACGGGGCCTGGCGCACCACCAGCACCTGGCCCAGCCGGTCCTCCAGCGCCTTGATCCGTTGCGACAACGCCGACGGGCTGATCGACAGGCGGCGCGCGGCGGCCTCGAAGCTGCCCTCTTCCAGCACGGCAGTGAAGGCGCTCAACTGCGGATGTACCAGGTCCATGCGGTGCCTCTTCAGTTTTTCTGCACAGGATAAAGAAAAACCAGCTGGCCTTAACGAACCCGTTGGCCGCACCCTGCGCCTCTTTTCAATGTTGAGAGCATCGGATGTGGATTGCTGCGGCCCTGGCCGGCCTGTTTGCGGGCGCTGGCCTGATCATCGCCATCGGCGCGCAGAACGCCTTCGTACTGCGTCAGGGGCTGCAGCGGCGCTACGTGGGCATGGTGGTGCTGGCCTGCATGGGCGCGGATATCGCGCTGATCCTGGCTGGCGTGGGCGGCATGGGGGCGCTGGTGCTGCAGTGGCCGATGCTGTTGCAGGTGCTGCGCTTCGGCGGGGCGGCTTTCCTGCTGTGCTATGGCCTGCAGGCCGGGCTGCGCGCATGGCGCGGTGGCAGCGCGCTGGCTGCGGCCGACGCCAGCGGTGGCAGCCGGCGGCAGGTGCTGCTGGCCTGCCTGGCGTTCACCCTGCTCAACCCGCACGTCTACCTGGACACGATGGTGCTGCTGGGCAGCCTGTCCACGCGCTACCCGGGTGACCTGCGTTGGGCGTTCGCAGCGGGCGCCTGCGCGGCCAGCGTGCTCTGGTTCTGCGGACTGGGGTTCGGCGCCCGGTTGCTGCAGCCGGTGTTCCGCAACGCGGCGGCATGGCGGTTGCTGGATGCAGGCGTGGCGGCCTTCATGCTGTGCCTTGCGCTGCTGTTGCTGCTGCGCCCGCTCTAGGCCGCATCCACCGCGCACAACGGGGTTTCACCCGGGCGCAGGGTCAGCACGCGCACGCCGCTGCCGGTCACGGCCACCGTGTGCTCGAACTGCGCCGACAGCTTGCCGTCACGGGTATACACCGGCCATTCGTCCGGCTGCTGGCGGATCGCCGGCTTGCCCTGGTTGAGCATCGGCTCGATGGTGAACACCATGCCTTCCTGCAGCTCCATGCCGGTGCCGGCATGGCCGTAATGCAGGATCTGCGGTTCCTCGTGCATCTCCTGGCCGATACCGTGGCCGCAGTACTCCTTGACCACGCTGTAGCCGTGGCTGCGGGCGTGGCGGGCGATGGCGTGGCCGATATCGCCCAGGCGCGCACCGGGCCGCACGGCGGCGATGCCTTTCCACATGGCCTGGTAGGTCACCTGCACCAGCTTGCGCGCGGCGTAGTCGGCATCACCCACAACATACGTGGTGCTGGAATCGGCGATGTAGCCGTTCTTCTCCAGCGTGATGTCGAGGTTGACGATCTGGCCATTGCGCAGCACGTCATCGGCCGACGGCATGCCGTGGCAGATGACGTTGTCGATCGAGGCGTTGAGCACGTACGGGAACCCATACTGCCCTTTGCTGGCGGGCCGTGCCTGCAGCTCGTCGACGATCATCCGCTCGACGATGTCGTTGATCTCCAGCGTGCTGCGGCCCTGCAGGGGGAGTGCGTCAAGCATGGCGAAGACCTGCGCCAGCAGTCGTCCGGACTCGCCCAGGCGATCGATCTCGTCGGGGCGCTTGATCATGGCCATCGGCTCAGGCCCGTCCGGGTGCAAGCAGCTGCGGCTGCACGCCGGCCGCGCGCAGTTCACTGGCGACGACGTCCTGGAAGCTCAGGGTCGGGTTCATCTCGCACAGCATGCCGACCCGGATCCAGAACGTGGCCTGCGCGTTGATCGAGCGGTTGGAGACGGTGCACGCACGGCGCAGCTGGTCGTGCAGGGTGTCATCGATGTTGACGATGCCCATGGGCGTTCTCGATTGGGAGTATATGAAGCGTATACGAAACGTATATTCCCGCTCAAGCGCGTGGCATTCAGCCAGCGTCGGTGGCGAAGCGCAGGCGGTTGCCGTCCGGGTCGATGATCAGCATCTCGCGGCTTCCCCAGTCGGTATCGTGTGGCGGCTGCTCGATGGGGACTCCCGCAGCGCTGAACGCGCGGTGCAGGCCATCGACGTCGGTGACGATGAAATACACCGCACCGCCCACCTCGCAGTCGCCGGTGTGTTCGGTCAGGAAGATCGTGTGGCCTTCGCGGGTGAGCTGAGCGAACAGCGGCAAGCCAGGTTCGAAGCGGTGCTCCCAGTCGACGACGAAGCCCAGGCCCTGCACGTAGAACGGCAGGCTGGTATCGGCATGGCGCATGCGCAGCTGCGGGATGACGGTCTGGGGCATGGCGAGGGCTCCTGGGGCAGGCGTCCAGTGTAGTGCCGGCCGCTGGCCGGCATCCTCGTGAGCCCGGGAACAATGAGGTTGCCGGCCAGCGGCCGGCACCACCGACTCTGCCTGGGTCTGGTAGGTGCCAACCTTGGTTGGCATTGCCGGCCAGCGGCCGGCACTACAGGCGGGGTCAGCAGGCAGCCGGAACGGCGGCCATCGCCGCCAACAGCTCGCGGTTCACCTGCTGGTGCCGCGCCTGCCAGGCTGGCAGATCGCCGGCAGTGATATCCGGTTGTCCATCCAGCGACGACAACCAGCGCTTGAAACGGCTCTGGTAGTTGGCCAGTGATACTTCGCCGCTGATGTCGCTGCCCACCAATCCACCGGTGCGCAGGGCCTCGATCACCATCAGCGCGTGTTCAAGCTGGAAGCGGCCTTGGTCCCAGTTGCTGCGCGCGACATCTTCAGCGAACACGTCCTTGTCGATCGACAGGTAGGTCGGCTGGGGTGCCTGCGCCTGTTCGGCGGCGAACGCGGCGACCAGGGCCTCGGGATGGTCGAAGCGGCGGAAGGCATCTGCCATGCCCATGCGGCTGGCCCAGCCCACGTCCACATCCATGCACCAGTAGGTCAGCCGCCGCCCCAGCAGCGGCCGCCAGTGGTTCTCCCACGCATGGCCCAGGCCGATATCGGCGGAGGTGATGCCCAGCACATGCACATGCGATACCTGCGGCAATGCGGCGGCAGCATTCACCCAGGAACCGCAGTGCATGCCGAAGGGGAAGCGCATGTTGTCCGGATGGTTGTCCAGCACCACCAGCTGGAACGGGGCACGCGTGTGCAGGCGCTGCAGCAGCGGCAGGCTGAGATGGTGGAAGTCGCCGCTGCCGAGCATGACCGTGCCGAGCTGTGCCGGCAGCGGCTGCAGAACTTCAGCGGCGAAGCGTGACAGCGTGGCGTTGCGGCAGGCAAACCGTAGCGGGTCATGCCAGTGCTGCAGCGCAAGCGTGCGTGCCTGCGGCAATGGCAGGACGCCACCGTCGAGGTCGAGGATCAGCGGCGGACGCAGTGGCATCGGTCAGCCTCCTCCATCCGGCTCAGCCTGCAGGTGCGGGGCCAGCCTGCGCAGGGCGGCGCGCAGCAAGGGCGAACGCGCATGTACCGCGTGTACGGTGGAGGTGAAGCGGGCACCCAGTTCGGCCTTGATGCGTGAATCGGTCCAGCCGGCAACGTAGTGGCTGAGGCCGTGCTGCAGCGCGTATTCCAGGTTGTGCATCCAGCTGACCGAGTACAGGTTGTGGTCGCGCGACTGCGGATAGGACAGGCCGATGTACTTGTCCACCAGCTTGCCGGCATGCACGTAGCACAGGTTCCAGCCGATCAGCTCGCCATTGTGGCGGTAGAGGAACAAACGGCCCTGTCCCTGCGTGTCTGCCAGCAGGGACTGGAAGAAGGGCAGGTCGAGCTGGTCGAAATGCACGGCGCTCTGTGCATACACCTGCAGGTACAGCGCATGCAGTTCGGCCTGCAGCCGCGGTTCGGCAAGGGCGGGGTCACCGGTGGCGATGCAGTCGATCTGCAGGTGGCTGCGTGAGCGCAGCTTGCGCCGTATGTTCTTGCGACGCGCAGCGGACAGGCGCGCCAGATAGGCGTCGATGCACTCGAAATCGATCGCCACCCACGCCAGCGGCATGCCTTGCAGCGGAATGAAACCGCGTGCTTCCAGCGCCTGCAGGAAGGCGCGGCTGTGTGCGTTGGCGGCATCGTCCAGCAAGGGCGAATCGATCGCCAGATCCTTGACCACCAGCAGCCGGCTGTCGCCGACGCCGTGGCGCAGCACGTCCTCGGCCAGTGCTGCCGCCGACACATGCGCCGGCAGCGGTGTGTACTCGGTGCTGGTGGCACCGATGAACCGCGTCTGCCAGGTCAGCCACGGCCGCCACAGGCGCGACAGCGGCAGCCCCAGCAGGCGCGAGCGCAGTGCATCGTCCAGGGTTGTGGTCAGATCCAATGGCGCACGGAAACTGGGCAGGCCGCTGGGCAGGCGGCTGGCATCGAACCCCAGGGGAGGGTGGGCCAGGAAGCCCTCCAGCAGCGCGGCCGGTTCCAGCGCGGTGCTGGATACACGCGGGATCATGTCCATGCGGGGCACGGGAACCGGCAGCGCATTCCCGCTCAGCCCTTGGCCTTGGTCAGCAGCTGGTCCAGCAGGGTGATCGCCAGGTCGATCTCTTCGTAGCTGATGTTCAACGAGGGCGCGAAGGTGATCACGTTCTTGTACCAGCCACCCACATCGAGCACGAGGCCCATGCGCTTGCCGTCGTGCAGCAGGTCGCCGGCCAGGCCGATGTCGACCATGCGGTCCAGCAGTTCACGGTTCGGGGTGAAGCCATCGGCGGCGCAGATCTCCGCACGCAGTGCCAGGCCGAGGCCATCGACATCGCCGATTTCCGGATGGCGCTTCTGCAGGCCGCGCAGGCCGTCGAGGAAGTAGGCCCCCTTCTCAGGCACGGTGCGCTCGTAGTCCATTTCCTTGCCCAGCTTCAGCACTTCCAGGCCCAGGCGCGTGCCCAGCGGATTGGAGTTGAAGGTGGAGTGGGTGGAGCCCGGCGGGAACACGGTCGGGTTGATCAGCTCTTCGCGCGCCCACAGGCCCGACAACGGGTTGAGGCCATTGGTCAGCGCCTTGCCGAACACCAGCACGTCGGGGGTGACGCCGAAGTGCTCGATGGACCACAGTTTGCCGGTGCGCCAGAAGCCCATCTGGATCTCATCGACGACCATCAGGATGCCGTACTTGTCCAGCACGCGCTTGAGGCCCTTGAAGAAGTTGCGCGGCGGAATGACGTAGCCGCCGGTGCCCTGGATCGGCTCGACGTAGAACGCCGCGTACTCGGCTTGGCCGACCTTGGGGTCCCACACGCCGTTGTACTCGCTCTCGAACAGGCGCTCGAACTGGTGCACGCAGTGGTCGGAGTACTCGTCCGGGGTCATGCCTTTCGGGCGACGGAACGGATACGGGAACGGGATGAACATCGCGCGTTCGCCGAAATGGCCGTAGCGGCGGCGGTAGCGGTAGCTGGAGGTGATCGACGAGGCGCCGAGGGTGCGGCCGTGGTAGCCGCCTTCGAAGGCGAACATCAGGCTCTTGCCGTTGCGCGCGTTGCGGACGATCTTCAGCGAATCCTCCACCGCCTGCGCACCACCGACGTTGAAGTGCACGCGGCCGTCGAGACCGAACTTCTCGTGCATGTCCACGGCGATGGTCCTGGCCAGCTGCACTCGGGTGGGATGCAGGTACTGGCTGGCGACCTGCGGCAGGGTGTCGATCTGGTCCTTCAGCGCATTGTTCAGGCGCTGGTTGGCGTAACCGAAGTTGCAGGCCGAGTACCACATCTGCAGATCGAGGTACGGGGTGCCGGCGGCATCGAACATGTAGCTGCCTTCGCAGCGCTGGAAGATCTTCGGCGGATCAACGTAGTGCACGGTGTCGCCGAAGGAGCTGTAGCGGGCTTCATCTGCCAGCAGCTGCGCATCGGTGATGGCGGCATCGGCGTTCTTGTCAAAAATATTCATCGGTTCGGTTCCGGAGAGGGCATTCGAAGGAAGCAACGGGCGGAGCGATCAGGCGGTGGCGAGCAGCCGCGGAAGCGAGGGCTGAAGCAGGCTGCCGTCGAGCAGGCGCGGCAGCAGCGCAGTAGCGTCGTGGAAGGTGTCGATGGCGGCGTGGGGAATGCCGGCGTCGGTGCAATGGGCAATCAGGCGGCGCTTGGCGAACACGAAATCGGCGTGTTCGGACACGCAGAAATCCGAGGCGCCATCACCGATCATCAACACGCGGGGAGCTTCGTCAGCACGCGCCTGCGCCGCGCAGGTGCACTTGCAGGTGCCGCTGCGGCAGCCTTCGGCCTGGTACGGAGATTCAAGCTGCCAATGGTCGTTACACCAGCGCAGGTGGTTGGCCACCACAGGCAGCGGCGGCAGGCCGTGGTTGGCGAGGATGCGATGGATTGCGTAGTCCAGGCCGTCGCTGACGATGCGCAGTGGCAGGCCCAACGCCTGCGCGCGTTTGACGAAAGCGGCGAAGCCCGGATCGATCCGTACCTGGTCCAGGTGTGCATCGAGGGTGGCCGGATCCAGCTTGAGCAGGCGGACCTGGCCCTGCATGCATTCACGCGAACCGATCTCGCCCGAGCGCCATTGGTCTTCCAGCTGCTGCCAGCCAGGCTGGCCGAAGTTCTCCAGCAGTGAATCAATGACGTCCTCGAGGCTGATGGTGCCATCGAAGTCACACAGGATGCTCCATTGCATGGGCAGCTCCGTCGATGAAGGGAGGCCTTGGCACGATGCCGGCGACGGGGCCAATGTAGGCAGGCCGTCTTTCTCGTTCCTTTCCACCTGAAACCCCGAACGGAGGCACTCGGGAAGCGTTCAGCCAGCGCGCAAAGCGGGCTTTGCCCGGCTCCAGCCGCTACTGGCCCGCCAGTACCTTCACGATCTCGCAGGTGTCGTCGTGAGTCAGCCAGGGGCTGTTGCCCACGGTCAGGGAGCGGGCGGCGAAGTCGCGGGCATGGGGTACGTCCGCGTCTGCAACGATGCCACGCAGATAGGCATAGTCCGGCAGCGCGTGGATGAACATGCGGCTGACACCCAGGCCGCGCTGCCATAGCGCGGACAGCGCTTTGTCGCGTGCGCGTTCGCTCGGCAGCAGCAGCATCAGCATTGGCCAGGTGCCCTGGGTGCCCGGCATTCCGTCCACCACTTCAACGGCTGGCAGCGACTCCAGCTGCACGCGCAGCTGCAGCGCACGCAGACGGGCTGCCTGAAGGAAATCGGGCAGGCGCTGTGCTGCGCGTGCACCGACGTTCTGCCGCCAGCGGCTGACGCGATGCTGCGGAACAGCCAACGGGAACACATCACCCACCGCAGCTTCCAGATCGCCACGGCGCAGGGCACGGCGCAGCGGATTTCCATACACCAGCGACAGCAGGGAAGGGCGGTAGCAGGCCGCCAGGCCCAGCAGCTGCAGGCTGCGGGTCAGTTCCCAGCGCGGGTCGAAGGGCGTGTGTCCTGCGGCCTGCTCGATCAATGCCGCACGCAGTTCTTCATCACGTGTCAGCAGCAGGCCGCCCTCATGCAGGCTCAGGCCCTTGCCGGCGGCCAGGCTGAAGAAGCCGATATCGCCGCGCAGGCCGACGCTGTTGCCGGCCACGCGTGCCCCCAGTGCCTGCGCAGCGTCCTCGATCACCCACGCACCGACGCGGTGCGCAATGGCACAGGCGCGATCGACGTCGGCAACGCGCCCGCCAAGATGGGTGGGAATGATTGCCAGCGTGCGTGCATCGGCTGCGGCGTGCAGCGCCACCGGGTCGAAATCGAAATGGTCGCGGCGGGTATCGCACAGGTGCATGCGCAGGCCGAGGCTGTGCACGGCAATCGGTACCAGCGGACAGGTATAGGCCGGCAGGATCACTGTATCGCGCTGCGGCGCGCGCCTGCGCAGGGTACGCAGGGCGATCAGCAGGGCATGGGTGCCCGAGCAGGTCAGCTGCAGCGGCGGCGTACCCAGCTGCTCGGCAAGGATCGTGCACAGGTTTCCACCGCCGGGAAGGAAATCGCCGGCCTGCAGGGGCAGGCCAGCGGTGGGAGGCAACTCGCGCGACAGCAGGCTCACGGGCCGGCTTCGGTAACAACATGCGGATCATCCGCCTCGGCGCGACCCAGGCAGATGATGCCGGCCACGATCAGCACCGCACCGATCAGGTGATGCAGCGTCAACGGCTCGTGCAGCAGCCACGCCGACAGCAGCAGCACGCTGATCACTTCCAGGTGCGAGGCCGCGAACGCAGGGCCGATCGGCGCGTGCCGCAGCAGGCTCATCCAGGTGAAGAACGCGCCGACGTAACCGAGCATCGCGCCGTATACCCAAGGCTGTGACAGCACGCGCAGCAGCCATGCGCTGTTGGCCTCGACCGGCAGCGCGGCGTCGCCGGCATGCTTGAAGCACAGCTGGGCCAGGGTGTCGAAGGCCATCAGCAGCGGGAAGCCGACCAGGTACAGCCGCCTCATGTTCCGGCTCCGACCACGGCAACGCCGGCGCTGACCAGCAGCATGCCGGTCACCCGCAACGGCGTCAGCCGCTCGCGGAACAGGATGCGGCCGGCCACCATCAGCGCGACGATGTTGATCGAGCCGAGCAGCACGCCCTGCGACAACGGCACCAGCGACAGGAAGGCGATCCAGGCGACGAATTCAAGCACATAGCAGGCGATGCCCAGCCACAGCCAGGGACGGCCGAACATGTGCTTCCAGCGCTGCAGGCCTTCGCCATCCTGCGGGTCGCTGGCGGCAGCCTTGAAGGCCAACTGGCCGCCGGTGTCGAGCACCACGTTGACCAGCCATAGCAGGGTCGCAAGCGATCCCATCTCAGGCGACCGCCTGCAGCGCGCCCGCACGTCCGCCGATGTCGCTGAAGAAGCGCGCGCTGCGGCGGATCACCTCGCGCCGTTCGCGATCGATGGTGATCATGTGGTAGCTGTCTTCCAGCACCACCAGTTCGGTCGGGCCGCTGACGCGTGATATCACCAGTTCGGCATTGCCCATGCTGGCCACGTCGTCCTCGCGGGCATGCATCACCAGGCATGGTGCCGTGACCTGATGCAGGTGACGGCGCGTCCAGGTGCTCAGTGCACGCATTTCGGCCAATGCATGCCACGGGTTGCCTGGCAGGCCGGCAGCGGCACTGTCACCAGAGAGCATGGCGGCGCTGACCTGCGCACGCAGGCGCTCGTCGCGCAGGCCGTACGGCGGCTCTTCCATGAACATGCGGTCGCGGCCGATGCCCAGGCGCTTGAACCACGGCAGCAGGAACGAGAAGCGTGCGACCGCCGGAATGTTCCAACCGTCGTAGCGGAAGGTGGCTCCGTACACCCCCACGCCCGAGACCCAGTCCGGCCGCCGCGCGGCCAGCGCCAGTGCCAGCACCGCGCCCATCGACAGTCCGCCCACGAACAGCTGGTCGACCTTGCCACGCAGGTTCGCCGCCGCGTCTTCCACGCCCTGGTACCACTGTTCCCAACGGGTCTGCAGCAGGTCCTCGACGCTGCCGCAGTGGCCGGGCAACTGCACGCCATGCACGCTGAAGCCCGCGTTGTTCAGCCCTTTGCCCAGCATGCGCATTTCGGCGGGCGTGCCGGTCAGGCCGTGGATCAGCAGGACACCCTGCGGGCCACCGGGAAGAAAGAACTCATGGGATGCAGGCACCAGTCGGCTCCAGCGCGGCAGTCGGGAAGGTCAGCATCGCAAGCGCGATTTTCGGCAACCTTTCAACGGCGCGGCTGGATCAAGGACTCTTCAGCAACGGTACGGTGATGGACACCTTCAGGCCACCACCGGGGCGGTTGAGGTAGCCCAGGCGCCCGCCCAGGTGCTCGACGGCCTCATGGGCGATGGCCAGGCCCAGGCCGGTGCCGCTGGCAGCAGTGCCGGGCGCGCGGAAGAAGCGTTCCCCCAGCCGCGACATCACGTCCTCGGGCACGCCCGGGCCGTTGTCTTCGACGTACAGCTCGACATCGTTGTCGTCCAGGGCCTGCACACCGACGGTGACGGTGGCATCCGCGCCAGCGTAGCGCAGGGCGTTGTCGATCAGATTGTCCAGCGCCTCGTGCAGCAGTGCGCCGTTGCCCAGTATCCGCACCGGCTGCTGCGGACCCAGGTAGCCCAGGTCGATGCCATCGCGGATCGCTTCAGGCACGCGCATGCCCACCCATTGCGGCACCAGCTCGGACACATCCAGCGCCTCCACCGTCTCCGGCACAGTCTGTGCCCGGCTCAACGCCAGCAGCTGGGTGCTGACCCGTGCAGTGCGCTGGTTGAGCCGGCGGATGTTCTGCAGCGCTTCGCGCACGGTCTCTGGATCGCCGTGCGCCAGTGCCTGGTCCACGTGCAGTGCCATGCCCGCCAGCGGCGAGCGCAACTGGTGGGCGGCATCGGCAATGAAGCGGTTCTGCAGCGTGATCATTTCCGCCTGCCGCGCGAACAGGCCATCGATGGTGCTGATCAGGGGCTGGATTTCCTCGGGCACGTCGGCATCGGAAATCGGTGCCAGCTCGCCGCGGCGCTGGGCCAGGCGCGAAGTCAGCGGGGTCAGGATACGCAGGCCGTGGGTGACGCCGAACCAGACCAGCGCGGCCATTCCCAGCGCCAGCATGGCCATCAGTGGAATGACGATCATCAGGATTTCGCGCGCACGCTGGCGGCGGTCGGCCATGCTTTCGGCCACGGTCACCGCCAGCTGGTCCTGCGGATCGTTCATCGCCTGCGTGCAGACCGTCGCCATGCGCACCTGCTGGCCGTTCAACTCGCCTTCGTACAGCGCCGGGTGCGTGCCGCTGCAGTCCTGCGAGGGTGCATAGGCGCTGAAATCGGCATTGCCGGCGATGGTGCCCAAGCGGCTGCTGTCGACGTTGAAGTAGCGATGACCGTCGGGGTCGTACTCGATCAGGAAACGTGCCTGCGGGGACAGGTCGCTGCTGACCGGCATCGTACCGAGCATCTGTGCGAACGATACGGTGTCGTCGGTCAGGTTGCGGTCGTGGATGCGGTTGGAGTAGTCCAGTGCTATGTAGTAAGCCAGCAGCGTGTTGAAGGTCAGCAGACCCAGCATCGGCAGCGCCAGGAAGGCGAGCAGGCGCCGGCGCAGGCTGGGCGGTCCGCTGATCACGCGCTGGCGTCTTCCAGCATGTAGCCCAGCCCGCGGACCGTGCGGATGCCCATGCCACCCGGCTGCAGCTTGCGGCGCAGGCGGTGCAGGGCGATGTCCAGGCCGTTGTCGGTCAGGTCCTGGCCCCAGTCGCACAGCGCCTCCACCAGCTGCGCACGCGAGACGATGCGCTCGGCACGCACCGCCAGGGCGGACAGCAGGCCGAATTCGCGCGCGGTCAGTTCCAGCGTCTGCTCGTCTATCCACACACGGTGACCGGCCAGGTCCAGGCGCAGCCGGCCGATGCGCAGGTCGGGGTTGCCGTTGCTGGTGACCCGGCGCAGCTGCGCGCGCACGCGTGCTTCGAATTCGTCCAGCGCGAAGGGCTTGACCAGGTAGTCGTCGGCTCCCAGGTCGAGCACCCGCACGCGCTCGGCCAGGCCATCGCGTGCGGTGACCACCAGCACGGCCAGGCCATCGCCGCGCTGGCGCAGTCGCTGCAGCACGTCGCGGCCATCCAGCTGGGGCAGGCCCAGGTCCAGCACCAGCAGCGCGTACTGGGTGGAGTTCAGGGCTGCATCGGCATGCGCGCCGTTGTCCACGTGGTCGACCACGTGGCCCTGCCGGCGCATCGAGGCGCACAGGCCAGAGGCGATGTCCGGGTCGTCTTCTGCGATGAGTACGCGCATGCACGGGGCTCCTGGGGGCGGATGGGCCGCCCGCTGGACAGGGCGGGCCTCTCGGCTGCCGAGGGTAGCGGCAAACGGGGGGGAGGTGGCAGGCGTGGGTGGCCCAGGCGCACCCGGCGCTGGCCCTTCGTTCAGTCCTGCAGGCCGGGCTGGCCCTCGGCCAGCGGCACCCGCGATCCGTCCAGCAGGCCGCGGCTGAGCTTGCCGTCTTCGATGAACAGCAGTTCGCCGTTCTCGCCATTCTTGATGCTGCTGTCGATGGCAATCACGCGGCCGTCGTGGAAGCTGCTGACGTGTGGCATCGAGGTGTGGCCGACCACAATGCGCTTGAGCTGGAGACGGTCGAGCACCGCCTGTACGCCCTGGCTGTCCAGGCGCCCGTCGAAGTAGCCGCGGTACCAGATCGGGCTGGTCTTGCCGTCGTAAAACGGTGCGGTGGCGGGGTCTGCCTTCACCTCGGCCTTGGGCGTGCCCAGCGAGGCCTGGTAGGCGGCATTGGTGTGGGCCGGGTCCAATGCCATCTGCACCGCTTCGGGCGAGATGCCGCCATGCAGGAACAGGGTATCGCCGATCTGCAGCAGCACCGGCCGCGTGCGCAGCCACTGGCCGATCACCGAGTCGGCACCATACAGCTGCGGATAGCTGCGACCGAGCAGCTGCGCACTGCGCAGGTACTTTGGATTGACGTAACGCAGGTCGTCGTACAGCACCATGGTCTCGTGGTTGCCGAGCACGAAATGCACCGCGCCACCGGCGGCGGCCGCCTGCTGCTGCAGGCCATACAGCAGCCAGAACGCTTCGGTCACCTGCGGGCCGCGATCGAACACGTCGCCGGCGATCACCAGCGTATCCGTGCCCAGTGCCCAATGGTCCTGCGTGTCGATCACCCGGTTGGCCCGCAGCAGGCGGACCAGCAGCGCGTACTGGCCGTGGATGTCGGACACGGCAACGATGCGCGGCACGGCCGGCAGCACCGATGCCGACGGCGCGTTCGGCGGCAGCACATGCACCGCATGCGGGTAGCCGCAGCGCGCGGCAACCTCCGTGCCATCGCTGCCGGCCTGCACGCTATGGGTTTCCACCTGGTCCTGGCAGATCCACTGAGCTTTCAACTGCGCGCCTTCACGGAACAGGTAAGGGCCGTCGCTGTCCACGTGCTCTGCAGGTGCTGCCACGTCGCGCGCAGAGGCCGATGGTGCGGCCAGCAGCAGGACCAGTGGCAGCAGGATCGACAGGGTTCGGGCGTAGTTCGGCATCGGCGGCATCCAGCGGCAGGAGACGAGCGATGCTAACCGCCCACGAACGCCACCGGTGTGCGTGAACAGGCGGATCAGGCCCGGCCGCCTTCCTCCTTGAGTTTGCGCACACGGGTATCGGCGGCGTGCACGGGCTGGCCGTCACGGCCATGGGGTTGCATGTAGGGCAGCGGCCGGCGGCTGCTGGATTCGATCAGTTGCGAGTGCGCTTCGCCAGCAGCGAAGCAATGCCGTTCTCCCCATTGGCGCAGGGCCACCAGCAGCGGGAACAGATCCTGGCCGGCCGCGGTCAGCACATAGTCGTGGTAGGCGCTGCCATCGGCGGCGGGCTGCTGCACCAGCAGCCCCGCCTCGACCAGCCTTCGCAGGCGGTCGCTGAGGATGTTGCGCGCCGCGCCCAGGCTGCGCTGGAAATCGCCAAAGCGACTGATGCCATCGAAGGCATCGCGGATGACCAGCAATGCCCAGCGGTCGCCGAGCAGCTCGGCGCTGCGGGCCACGGGGCAGGGGCTGTTGGCGTGCATGGTGGACTCCCTCGATTGTGGTTGCAGTTTAAAACCAGTGGCGCTAACGTGCACCTGGTTTCAAAATGCAACCATACTGATGATGCCTTCGCTGTCACGCCCCGTGTTGGGCTTGCTTGCCATTGCTGCCGGTGCCAGCGTGGCCAACGTCTATTTCGCGCAGCCGCTGCTGGAGCGCCTGGCCCACGATTTCGCCCTGGATGCCGCCGTGGCCGGTGCAGTGCTGGCCGCCACCCAGGCCGGCAGCGTGCTGGCCCTGCTCGGGCTGCTGCCGTTGGCCGACCGTGGCGACCGCCGTCGACTGCTGCGGGTGCAACTGCTGGCGCTGGTGGTGGCGCTGCTATGGCTGGCCGCCGCCCGCAGCACCACGTGGTTGCTGTCGGGCATGCTGCTGGCGGGTCTGCTGGGTACCGCGCTCACCCAGGGACTGATCGCCTACGCCGCCAACCTCGCTGCACCGGAGCAACGCGGGCGGGTGGTCGGCATGGTCCAGGGCGGCGTGTTCATCGGCCTCCTATCGGCACGCGTGGTGTCAGGTGCGGTAGCCGCCGTAGCGGGGTGGCGCGCGGTGTACCTGCTGTCGGCATTGCTGATGGCGGCGCTGGCACTGCTGCTGTGGCGACGTCTGCCGCACGTGCCGGTGCCCGCAATGCCGCCGTCGTGGTGCAACCTGCTGCGTTCGATGGCCGCTATGCTGCGACAGGATCGCGCGCTGCGCGAACGCGGGCCGCTGGCGTTGTTCCTGTTTGCCGGGCTCAACGTGTTCTGGGCCGCGGTGCCACTGCCGTTGTCGGCGCCGCCGTTGAACTGGTCGACCGCCGCCATCGGCGCGCTGGGCTTGGCCGGCATCATCGGCGCACTACTGGCAGCGCGGGTCGGGCACTGGATGGATCGTGGCCTTGCCCATCGGGTGAGCCTGGGGGCGCTGCTGCTGATGCTGGTCGCCTGGGTGCCGCTGATGGGCCTGCCGTACTCGCTGGCCCTGTTGCTGCTGGGCGTAATAGTGCTGGATCTGGGCGGGCAGGCGTTGCATGTGTCCAACCAGGCCCTGCTGCTGCGTGCACCGGCCGAACAGCATGGACGCCTGGTGGCGCTGTACATGCTGTTCTATGCCGTGGGCAGCGGTGTGGGTGCTGCGGCGGGCACCTGGACGCAGGCGCGCCATGGGTGGCCGGCGGTGTGCGGGCTGGGCGCGGGCATCGCGCTGCTGGCACTGACGTGGTGGGCGACGTGGCGCATACCGCGCAAGGATGCTGCGTAGCGTCGAGACCGTCCGATGCCACGTCAGGTGCGCTGCAGGCTCAACGTTGCAGCGCGCGTCGTCCCGGAGCTTCCGGCAGTGCGTCGTCGGCCACCACCACCCGGTTGCGGCCCTGTCGCTTGGCGGCATACATCGCTGCATCGGCGCGCGCCATCAGCCGCTCGTAATCGGGATGACCATCGTGTCCGGCCACGCCGATGCTCGCGGTCAGCGCCAGCGTCTGTCCATTGGGAAGGGTGATCGGCGACTGCGCGATCTGCCGGCGCAGGCTTTCGGCAATCACCTCCGCCTGCGACTCGCTTGCCGCCACCAGCACCACCACGAACTCCTCGCCGCCGTAGCGGAACAGGTAGTCGCTGCCTCGGGTCTGCTGGCCGAGCAGGGCGGCAACATGCTGCAGCGCGCGGTCGCCGGCGTCATGACCGTGGCCATCGTTGATCGCCTTGAAATGGTCCAGGTCCAGCAACAACAGCGCGAACGGTGTGTGGTTGCGCGTGGACAACTCGATCTCACGGCGCAGCACGGTCGGCAGGAAGCGCCGGTTGAGCAGGTTGGTCAACGCATCGCTGCCTGCATCCAGCTCACCGATGCGTTCGAACAGCAGGGTCATCAGGTTGCGGATGGTGGCCAGGTCTTCGCGGATCATCGGCAGCGCGGTCAGACGCCGTGCCGGATCTTCATCGGTGGCGCGCTGCAGGCGGCTGTCGATGCGTGCCATCAGCTGGCCCACCTGCTGCGTCTCGCTGCTTTCGCCGAAGCTGGGAATGCCCTTATGTGTGAACCACAGGCCGAATTCGGAACTCGCCAGACTGGCGTTGTCGGCACCGGTCGCATGGCCGGCGAGGGTGTACAGCAGGCTGTTTTCCCAATCCAGCAGCAGGGCGCGCTGGCGCTCGCGCTCGGTACTGACGTTCTGCACCAGCGAGAACAGCCGGTACGCCGCATCGGTGCGCGAAGAGCGCTCACGGGCGTGCGTATAGGCCAGCGTCATGCCTTCCATGGCGATGTCCATGATCGCGCTGAGGCAATCGATGGCGGCGAAGGCGGTGTCGTTGTCAGCAGCGTCGGCGCGCAGGCGGATGAACAGCTCGTGCTTGAGAACGCGCGCACCGCGGGCCACCAGGTCCACCGGAATGCCGACCCGCGCGTGCACATCGCCGATCACCCGTTGTGCGGCGACGGTAGCGGCAATGCCATCCGCACCGGTGGTCAGCAGCTGGGCCAGCCAACGCTGCATCGCCGGCTGCAGGCGCTGCTTGACCTGTTCGTGGGACAGGAAGCGGCGCGCACGCGTGTCCTGCAGCAGCACTTCGTAGAAGCGCTGCGCCAACGTCGGCGGTGCATCGGCGGCCACGGCATGCAGCAGCGCGGCGGCGGCGGGGCCGGCCAGCAGCAGACACTGCTGCCAGGCCTGAGCCAGCGGTTGGCTGGCTTCGTCCAGTTGGGGTGTATCCACGTCGATCTCTAACGGCGCACAACAGACCACGGTATCGGCCGCAGCTGTTGACGGTTGATGGCAGGGAAGCCGGCCAGTTTAAGCGCCATGCAGGACGAAAAACGCGGGTGAAGCACATGCCGGCCGATGCCGCAATGCGTTGACGCATTTGAGAATCACTCGCATTTGTGAAAAAATGACGGCAGGAACCGGCATGCGGGCATCCCGCAGTGATCGTTCCGCCTCCCCCGTCGCCGCCTCGTGCCCTATGCCAGAGGCTTCCGTTGCCCTGCCAGAAGGTTCAGAACATGCCTGCAAACACTCTTTCACCGCGCCCGCTGGCGCTTGCCGTGGCTGCGCTGCTGGCCACCGCTGCCGTCACCGCCCATGCGGAAACCGATGCCACCGATATCGACACCGTGCATGTCACTGCCTCGCAGATCGCGCGGCAGGCGCTGGGCACCTCCACCATCACCGCCGAGGACATCGCCAAGCGGCCGCCGGTCAACGACATCGCCGAACTGCTGCGGACGATGCCCGGCGTCAATCTGACCGGCAACAGTGCTTCGGGCCAGTACGGCAACAACCGGCAGATCGATCTGCGCGGCATGGGGCCGGAAAACACCCTGATCCTGATCGACGGCAAGCGCGTGGGTGCACGCGACGCGGTGCGCATGGGCCGCAGTGGCGAGCGCAACACGCGCGGCGATACCAACTGGGTGCCGGCGGAAATGATCGAACGCATCGAAGTGCTGCGCGGCCCGGCAGCGGCACGCTATGGCTCGGGTGCCTCCGGTGGCGTGGTCAACATCATCACCAAGCGCCCGACCGGCGACCTGACCGGTGCGGTTGACCTGTACGGCCTGGTGCCCGAACACAGTGCCGAGGGCGGCAGCGAGCGCCTCGGCCTGCAGCTGAGCGGGCCGATGACCGACACGCTGTCGTTCCGGTTGTACGGCAACCTCAACAAGACCGATGCCGATTCGCTGGATCTCAACCGCGACTTCGCCACCGGTGCCGATGCGGTACCGCCGGCGGGCCGCGAAGGCGTCAAGAACCGCGACGTCAACGCGCTGCTGCGTTGGGACGTGACCGCCAACCAGGTGGTCGAGTTCGAGGCCGGTACCAGCCGCCAGGGCAACATCTATGCCGGCGATCGTGCGGTCAGTACCACTGGTACCTCCACCGGTGTCGACCTGGCCGCGCTGGCCGAGCAGCAGGCCGAGACCAACCGCATGTACCGCACCACCGGCGCGATCACCCATCGCGGACGCTGGGGCGATGTCAGCTCGCGGCTGACGGCAGCGGTGGAAGGGGTCAACAATTCGCGCATCAACGAAGGCCTGGCCGGCGGCCCGGAAGGCAGCTTCAATGGCGCCGACTGGTCGACCTCGCGCCTGCGCAACTACCAGCTGGACGGCGAGGTCAGCTTCCCGACCACCCTCGGCGGTACCGGGAACGTGTGGACGCTGGGCTTCGAATACCTCGACAGCCGGCTGACCGATCCCTATTCGATGAGCCAGTCCAGCAGCAGCGGTGGCGGCATTCCGGGCCTTTCGGCCGATCGTGCACGCGGCAAGGCCGATGCACAGACCACCGCCGTCTACGTGGAAGACAACATCTACCTCGGTGAGCGCTGGATCGTGACCCCGGGCCTGCGTTTCGACCATCACAGCCAGTTCGGCAACAACACCAGTCCGAGCCTCAACACCCAGTTCCGGCTCAACAGTGACTGGGTGGTCAAGGGCGGCATCGCACGCGCGTTCAAGGCGCCGAACCTGTACCAGTCCAACCCGGACTATCTGTACTACACCCGTGGCAACGGCTGCCCGAACGCGTTGCCGAGCCTGGGCGCCGGCTGCTACATGCAGGGCAATGCGGATCTCAAGGCGGAGACCAGCCTGAACAAGGAGCTCGGCGTGGAGTGGGCACCGCAGAGCGGCTGGCAGGCCTCGTTGACCTATTTCCACAATGACTACAAGGACAAGATCCAGGCCGGCTACACCCAGATCGGCCTGACGTCCGACCGCAAGGGCCGCATTTTCCGCTGGGAGAACGCACCCAAGGCCATCGTGCAGGGGCTCGAGGGCAACCTGGTGATTCCGCTGCTGGGCGAGCAGGGCGACCGCCTGAAGTGGAGCAACAACTTCACCTACATGGTGGAGAACGAAAACAAGAGCACCGGCCAGCCGCTGTCGGTGATTCCCAAGTACACCGTCAACACCATGCTGGACTGGCAGGCCACCGAGCAGCTGTCGCTGCTGCTGACCGGCACCTTCTACGGCAAGCAGGAACCGGCCACGGCCAACATCAACAACGATCCGCGCTGCACCGCCAACTGCGATGCGTCCACCGTGCTGCAGACCCGCGGCGCGTACAACGTCTGGGGCGTGAGTGCGCGCTACAAGGTGACCGATACGGTCAGCGTGGGCTTCGGCGTCAACAACCTGGCCGACAAAAGGCTGTTCCGCGAGGCCAACAGCAGTGACGCCGGTGCGGCGACCTACAACGAACCCGGCCGCGCGTACTGGGCCAGCCTGCGTTTCGGCTTCTGATCATGAGGCAGGGGGGCCGGCCGTTGGCCAGCACCCTCCCGCTTCGCGCCAGCCGTGCATGTCTGCAATGTTATAAACAGCGTGATAGTTTCCCGACACCCGCCGGCGTAGCCTGACTCCCATCGCAAAGGAGCTGTTGCCATGGGTCACGACCACGATCACCTGCCATCCGAGATCCGCCACGAGAAACCCTTGTGGTGGGCGCTCGGCCTGACCTCCACCTTCCTTGTCGTGGAGGTGGTCGGTGCGTTCTGGACCAACAGTCTGGCGTTGCTGTCCGATGCCGCGCACATGGCTACCGACACCCTGGCGCTGATGATCGCGCTGGTGGCCGTGCGCCTGAGCCGGCGCCCGCCGGATGCGCGCCGCACCTACGGTTATGCCCGTCTTGAAGCGCTGGGCGCGATGATCAACGGCGCACTGCTGTTCGTGGTTGCCGGCTACATCCTGTGGGAAGCCATCGGTCGCTTCCGCCAACCGCAGGAGATCGCCTCCACCGGCATGCTGGTGATTGCTGCGGTCGGCCTGGTGATCAACATGATCTCCATGCGCCTGCTGCAGGCCGGCAGCGGCGAGAGCCTCAACGTGAAGGGCGCCTACCTGGAAGTGTGGGCCGACATGCTCGGCTCGGTGGCGGTGATCGCCGGCGCGCTGTTGATCCAGTGGACCGGCTGGAAGCCGATCGACCCGATCCTGGCCGTGCTGATCGGTTTGTGGGTGCTGCCGCGCACGTATGTGCTGATGCGCGAAGCCATCAACGTGCTGCTGGAAGGGGTGCCCAAGGGCGTGGACGTGGCCAGGGTCCGCGAGCGCCTGTCCGACCACGACGCCGTGCTGGACGTGCATGACCTGCACGTGTGGGCGCTGGCGTCCAGCACGCCGGCACTGACCGCGCACATCGTGATGCGCGAAGGCGACGACGCCGACCGCCTGCGGCGCGAACTCGGTGATCGCCTGCACGATGATTTCGGCATCGAACACGTAACCCTGCAGATCGAAGCCGACCACTGCGGCGAAGCCTGTGGCCAACCGTCGGCGGGCAAGGACGACGATCATGCCGGGCACGATCATGCACCTGCCGATGCGCAGGGCCATCGCGGTCACGTGCATCGCTGAAGCGGGTGGGGCGGCCGGTGCCCGGCGCTACCTCTGTTCGTCACGCCGCGAGGCCAGACGATCCGCCAGCCGGGTCGGCTCGGGCAGGCGATAGCCGCGCAGCGTGCGCTGCACCCAGGCCAGCGCGGTATCGGCACTGACCCGATGCCCGCCGGCGACGAACAGCGGCTTGCAGCGCAGCTTGCTGCGCAGTACCCAGCCGAGCTGCTCGGCGCCGTCCAGTAACGGCGTGTGCGCCCCGGTCTCGGCGCCGGGCTCGATGAAGCGGCCCACCAGCTTCGATTTGGCCACGCCGATGCTCGGCAGGTCGGTCACTACGCCCAGGTGCGCGGCAATGCCCAGCCGGCGCGGATGGCTGATGCCATGGCCATCGACGAATACCAGGTCCGGTGCGCGCGGCAGCAATGCCAACGCAGCCAGCAGCGCCGGCAGTTCGCGGAAGCTGAGCAGGCCCGGGATATAGGGCATCACGGTGGGGATGCGGGCGATTTCCTGCGCCACCGGCTGCAGGGTCTCCGCGTCGAGCAGTACGGCCGCAGCGCGGGTGATCGCGCCGTCTTGCTCGAAGCCGACATCCAGCCCGGCCAGCCAGCGCACGGTGGCGGGCAGCCGGTCCTGCCGCTGCACGCGGGTGGCCAGCTGCTTCTGTTGTTCGCGGGCGGCACTGACGCTGCCTTCCCAGCGCCCGGGGTCGATCAGTGTATTCATCGGTCACAGGATGACATCCACACCGCCACGGCGCGGTGAGCGGGCGCCGGGGCTACAATGGCCCCCTGCCTTTCCTCGTGTTGGAGACCCTGCAGTGACCCGTAAACTCGTACTGTTGCGCCATGGCCAGAGCCAGTGGAACCTGGACAACCGCTTCACCGGCTGGGTCGATGTCGACCTGACCGAGCAGGGGCGTCGGGAAGCAGCCGCCGCCGGTCGTCTGATGCGCGAGGAAGGCCTGCAGTTCGACGTCGCCCACACCTCCGTGCTCAAGCGTGCGATCCACACGCTGCAGGGGGCACTGGCCGAACTGGAGCAGGACTGGCTGCCGGTGAACAAGTCCTGGCGCCTCAACGAGCGCCACTACGGTGGCCTGCAGGGCCTGGACAAGGCCGAGACCGCCGCCAAGCATGGCGAGGACCAGGTCAAGGTGTGGCGCCGTTCGTACGACATCCCGCCGCCGGCGATGGACCTGGAAGATCCGGGCCATCCCATCCACGATCGCCGCTATGCCGGCCTGGACCGCAACGCGCTGCCGGGCACCGAATCGCTGGCGACGACGCTCGACCGCGTGCTGCCGTACTGGCACGACGCCATCGCGCCGCAGTTGAAGGACGGCAAGACCGTGCTGGTCACCGCCCACGGCAACTCGCTGCGCGCGCTGTACAAGTACCTCAACAACGTCTCGCGCGAGGAAATCCTCGAGCTGAACATCCCGACCGGCATTCCGCTGCTGTTCGAGTTGAACGACGACCTCACCGTGAAGTCGTTCCGTTACCTGGGTGACCCGGAAGCGGCACGCAAGGCCGCTGAAGCCGTGGCCAACCAGGGCAAGGCCAAGTAAGAACGAAGGGCCGGCGCAAGCCGGCCTTTCCTTTTGCCCAGCGCCCTGGTAGCGCCCGTTATCGGGGCCGTGCAGCGGTCAGCAGTCGTAACCCCAGTCTTCCACGCTCAGCGTGCACCCCAGCAGTTCGCCCAGCCCGGCCTGCTGCGCCAGCAATCGGTCCAGTGCCATCTGCTGGAACGACTCACTGCCCAGCACATCGATCACACCCGCTTCGACCGTGCGCACGAACAGGGTGACGAAGCCGCTTGCCTTGGCCCGTCGCATGCTGCCGATGCCGGCGCTCACCAACGGGAACGGCAGGACCAGGCTGAGACCGTGCTGGCTGAATCCCGCGATGGCGATCTCCGCTGCCGACCAAGCCAACAGATGCGCGCGCGGGGCAGGCCCGATCCGTTCGGCAACGACACCGGGCAGGTGTTCAACGCCAACCAGCCGGGCGCGACTCGTGTAAAGCCGCAGAGGATCGCTCTCGGTGGTGGCAAGGGTGAGGGTCTTCATTGCGCCCATGGTAGCGGGCAAGCATGGCCCTGTGACCTTTGGCCGGTCCCCACCATCGCCGCAGCGGCTACGCTGGACGATTCGCCGTTGGAGACACGCCATGAACGTCCGCAATCTGGTCCCGCTGGGCCTGACCATCGCCATCGCCGCTTCGCTCGCCGCCTGTGGCAAGAATGAGACCGCGCCCGCTGCCGACGCCGCCAAGCCGGCGTTCGACCAGTCGCAGATCAAGACCGCGCTGATCAGCCTCAACAGCGCCGATCTGGATCCGTCCATCGCTGCGTGTACCGACCTCAACGGCTTCGTCAACAGCAAGTGGCTGAAGGCCAACCCGGTACCGGGCGACCAGACCACCTGGGGCAGCTTCGAGATCCTGCGCGAGCGCTCGCTGGAAGTGCAGCACGCGCTGGTGCAGCAGGCTGCCGCCAGCCAGGCCAAGGCCGGTTCGGTAGACGCCAAGATCGGTGACATCTGGAAGACCGGCAACGACGAAGCGAAGATCGAGGCCGCCGGCCTGGCGCCGCTGCAGCCGACGCTGGACAAGATCGGCGCGCTGAACGACACCGCCGCCATCACCCAGTACCTGCGCGACAGCCAGGCGCAGGGCCAGGGCGTGCTGTTCTCGCTGTTCGCCAATGCCGATTACAAGGATTCGGCCAACGTCATCGCTTACGTCGGCCAGGGCGGCCTGGGCCTGCCGGAGAAGGGCTACTACTTCGACGACACGCAGGCCAGGATCCGCGACGCCTACGTGGCCTACATCGCGCAGGTGCTGACGCTGTCCGGCGTGGACGCGGTGCAGGCTGCCGAACAGGCCAAGGCGGTGATGGCGTTCGAGACCCGCCTGGCCAAGGCCTCGATGTCGCGCATCGAAATGCGTGACCCGGCCAAGCGCTACAACCCGCTCAGCGCCGCCGACGCGGACAAGCTGACCCCGAACTTCAGCTGGACCGCGCTGTTTGACACCCTGAAGGTGCCGGCCGCGCAGAAGTTCTCGTTGGCCCAGCCCGGCTTCTTCAGCGAGATGGACAAGATGCTGGCCGACGTACCTGCCGCCACCTGGCAGTCCTACCTGCGCTTCCACACCATCGACGATGCCTCGCCGTACCTCAGCAGCCAGTTCGAGAAGGCCAACTTCGAGTTCTACGGCAAGACTCTGCGCGGCCAGCAGGAAATGCAGCCGCGCTGGAAGCGTGTGCTGGAGTCGGTCAACGGCGGCATGGGCGAAGCCCTCGGCCAGCTGTACGTGGACGCGGTGTTCCCGGCCGAGTCCAAGGAGGCCATGCAGCACCTGGTGCAGAACCTGTCGGTGGCGCTGAAGGCGCGCCTGGAGCAGCTGCCGTGGATGGGCGAGGAAACCAGGAAGAAAGCACTGGAAAAGTGGGCCAGCTTCACTCCGAAGATCGGTTACCCGGACAAGTGGCGTGAGTGGACGGGGCTGCAGACCAACGGAGACAGCTACCTGGGCAACATGCAGGCGGCGCGCGCGTTCAACTACCGCTACATGCTGGACAAGATCGGCAAGCCGGTGGACAAGACCGAGTGGGGCATGACCCCG
>Ga0308171_1000696_pt1 | contig 61426 bp, 49 predicted proteins | sample PhyGR1_FD_202135 | JGI IMG/M metagenome (GOLD analysis project Ga0308171, IMG submission 202135) | Phyllosphere microbial communities from UC Gill Tract Community Farm, Albany, California, United States - DLSLSG.R1 | ecosystem: Host-associated > Plants > Phyllosphere > Unclassified | place: USA...
TCTTCTCCCTGTTCGTCGGCACGGCGGTCGCCGCCCTGGACGACAAGGCGCCGGCGGTGCTGAACCTGGTCGAACAGGCCGCCAGCATCATGCTGAAGGTGACCGAGTTCGTGATGAAGCTGGCCCCGCTGGCCATCTTCGCCGCCCTGGCCTCGACCATCGCCACCCAGGGGCTGGAGATGCTGGCCGTCTACGCCCGGTTCGTGCTCGGCTTCTACGGCGCCATGGGCATCCTGTGGGGGCTGCTGTTCGTGGCCGCCGCCCTCGTGCTGGGGCGTCGCGTCGTTCCGCTGTTCAGGGTGATCCGCACCCCGGCCCTGCTGGCCTTCTCGACGGCCAGTTCGGAAGCCGCCTATCCGCGCATCCTCGACGCCCTGCCCAAGGTCGGCGTGCGTCGCCGCATCGTCAGCTTCGTCCTGCCGCTGGGCTATTCGTTCAACCTCGACGGCTCGATGCTCTATTGCACCTTCGCCACCATGTTCATCATGCAGGCCCACGGGGTGCACCTCAGCGTCTCGCAGCAGGTCTTCATGCTGCTGCTGCTGATGGTGACGTCCAAGGGCATCGCCGGCATCCCGCGCGCCTCCCTGGTGGTGATCATGGCCACCCTGACCTACTTCGGCCTGCCGGAAGCCTGGATCGCCATCGTGCTCGGCGTCGACCACCTGCTCGACATGGGCCGCTCGGCCACCAACGTGGTCGGCAACTCCGTCGCCGCCGCCGTGGTCGCCAAGTGGGAAGGCGAACTGGACGATATCCCGGAAGGGGATGCGGACGCGTCCCAGGTCGCGACCGCCTAGGTTACTCAGGCGCTGAAAATGAAACGGCCGCCCCGGCGAGGGGGCGGCCGTTTTGCTGTGCGGCGGTGATTGGCTTCCTTGCAGTCCTTCCGGGGCGCGGAGCGAACCCGGAACCCAGGCGACTGAACCTGACGCGTCGCCTGTCTGATGAAACGCCTGGGCCCCGGATCGGCCCTTCGGGCCGTCCGGGGTGACGGTAGAGATAGGCGCCTTCCTACTCTTCCGCGCTGACCGCCGGCCCGTACAAGAGGGCGTTGAACAGCAGGCGGACCGACGACCGGGCCTGGGCGCGGTTGACCACGTCGGGGCCGAGCACGATGACGCGGCCCTCGCCGTGCGGCAGGTCCAGAACGGCGTCCGAGCCCGACAGCTTCTGCGGACCGATGGCCCAGCCGCTGGCGACCGCAACCTGTTCCGGGTAGCGGACGATGGAGCCGGTTTCGCCGGTGTGGCGGAAGCCTGAGTTGCGGTTGAAGAAGACGTTCATCTGGGCGGGGGCGCCGAAGGCGAGCGGCTGACGATTGTCGACCTCGGTCTTCAGCACGGCGCCGGGGATGAAGAAGTCGGTCGAGGCCGGGGCCTTGCCGTCGGCGCCCAGCAGCACGTCCTGAACCGGCGCGCCCATGGCCGTGGCCAGACGGTGCGACGAGCCGATGGTGACGACGCTGCCGCCCCCACGCACGAAGGCGTCGATCTGCGGCACCGACTTCTCGGTCGTGATGTGACCCAGCCAGCCGCGATATTCGGCCGGGATGGACTCAGGCTCGGGCTGGTCGCGCTGGGCGGCCGCCGACAGGTCCGCCGGGATCATGTCCGAGGCGAAGACCAGGACGTCGAAGTCCCTGGCCAGATCGCCCGCGTCCAGACGCTGCGGATAGACGACCTCGAACGGATACTCGAACTGCTCCAGCATGAAGCGGGTCCAGCCCGAGGCCATCGAGCCGCCGTAGCGATCCACCAGGCCGACGCGTACGGGCTTCAGCGCGATCTTGTCGCCGCCGGGGGCGCGGGCGGCGGCGTGGGCGTTCAGGCCCAGGTCGCGCACGGCGGCCTCGACGATGGCACGCGCCGCATCGCTGGCCGGAATCCACAGGGCGCCGGGGGCCAGGGTCTGACGGCCCGCGCGGGTCTCGCCTTCCTGCCAGAAGACCGGCACGCCGGCCTTCAGCAGGCGGTTGGACAGGATGTAGCCGTTGACCGGGGCGTGATCGATCACCCAGCCGGCGCGACCCGTTCCGTCGATCTTGCCAGCGGGCGGGGCCATGACGTCGGCGACGCGTTCGGTCGGGGCTTCGAAGCCGTCGAGGATGCGGTCGAACTTCACGCCCATCTGCAGCGCCAGCGTGTAGCCGGTGGCGTCATAGGGCAGGGCGGGCGGACCGCCCGGATACTGCAGGTCGTGCGGGTGGTCCTGCGGCTCGAACATGTCCAGCACGTGCGGGCGGTAAGCTTGCGCCGTCTTCACCACATAGGAGCCGGCCGGATAGGTCGTGCCGCCCACGGTGAAGGCGCGCGTGGCGCGATCCACGTCCACGCCCGTCTTGATCAGGCTGTTGAGGAAGGCCACGGCGTTGGGCAGGTCGGCCTGATCCGCCGGGATGACATAGCCGCGCGGATCGCGACGGGCCGGATCGCGCAGCACCTTTTCATAGAGAGCCGGATCGACGCCGCGACGACCGGCGACGGCGCCCTGTTCCTGGGCGGCCTCGACCAAGGCCTCAACGCCGGTCGGCGTGATGCGCCAGGTGTCGGTATTGCCCTTGTCGATGGCGTTCTGGCCCATGCGCCAGATGTTGAACAGCAGCCGGTCCTTGTTGCGCGAGGCGTAGTTCAGCACGGCGCGGTTGATCGACTGCGAGTATTCGATCGACTGGGCGAAATGCCAGGTCTGGGGCGCGACCGGCATGGGCAGGTCGTTGCGGGCCAGCTGGTTCTGCGGGATCAGGCTGATCTGGCTCGGCGTCGGGTGGCCGGTGATCTCGGTCAGCAGGCCGACCGCATTGTGGAAGTAGGTGATGGAGCGTTCCATCCCGTTGTTCCAGGTCGAGTAGCTGGCGCCGCTGCGCATGGTCGAGCCGGGCTTGCCTTCCTCGATCAGGCGGCTGTGCATGGCCGCGCCGACTTCCGACAGCGTGCCCATGACCAGCGGGTCGTAGTTGTAGTTGAACGGGTCGCGGAAGGGCGGCATGAAGACCACGGTTCCGGCGGGCGCCGTCTGGTGGTGGTTGTAGATGATCTGCGGGAACCACTCGCGGAAGAACTGGCGGTTGACGTTGGTCGTCTCGGCCATGGCCGACAGGTAGTAGTCGCGGTTGTTATCGTGGCCGACGTACTTTTGGTACAGGACCGGGATCGAGGCGAACTCGCGCTTCAGCGGGTCTGCGTTGCGCATGTACCAGTTGGAGACCAGCTCCATCCCGTCCGGGTTCAACGGCGCGAACAGGATGATGGTGTCGTTCAGGACGCGCAGGGCCTCGGGGTCCTCGGCCGTCAGCCATTCATGCACGGCGGCGATCAGGGCCTGGGGCGGGACGGTCTCGGTGGCGTGCAGGCCGCCGTCGATCCAGACCACGGCCTTGCCTTCGGCGGACATGGCGCGGGCTTCGTCCTCGCTGACGCCTTCAGCTTTTGCGAGGCGACGGGCGATCTCCTGATAGCGGTCCAGGTTGGCCAGGTTCTGCGGCGTCGAGACGATGGCGATATACTGGGTGCGGCCCTCGGAGGACTTGCCGATCTCGACCAGCTTCATCCGGTCCGACTGGCTGGCCAGGGTCTTCAGATAGGCTTCCCACTGGGTGTAGTTGACCAGGTGATAGTCGGCGCCGATCGCGTGGCCGAAGGCTTCCTGCGGCGAGGTGATGCGCGAGGCGGTCGCCGTCGCCGAAGCCGCCGACGGCTGCTCCACCAGCGCAGCCTCATAGGCCAGAGCGCTGGTGCTGGTCAGGGCGAAGGCGGCGAAACCGACCGTCCATGCGAAGGGGAGGGCGCGGCGACGCGATGCTCGGGTCCGCCGAACGGCGGAGGAAGACGGTCTGATCATGGCGTTCCTGTCAAAAGCAGCAGCGGGCGCCCGGCTAATGACCTGACGACAGAGCTGATTCCTCCACGATGCCCTTGTCGCCGTCGATGTCCATGGGCGATCTGCTCTAAGGGGTTGGCCGCCAAGCCGTCCCGATGAACCGGGCGCATCACAATCGCGCCGAGCGCAATTCAGGCCAGGCGGAGAATAATGGCGTTCGATCCGCGCCAACGGCCATGGCGGACAGAGAGTCTGAATTTCGTCAGTTCACGGCGTTTCAGCCGGTTTCATTTTTCTTATTTTTCAGAATGATAGAGATTTTGGCGTTTCAGAGTTTTTCAGGATGTTTCACCCAAGCGCAAACCTGATGGTGGGTGTCGTGATGGGTGTGAATGGAGCCGGATTACCTGACCAAGTGAAATTGACCAGGGGAGACATGAGAGCCATTTCCCAAGCTTATGGTGGGTGTGATTCAAGCTCCATGAGGGGCTTGTTGGCGGGTGGGATGGGGCGTGGCGGACGAAAGGAATTCGAACCCGACCAGTCGTCGGCGCTCCGCAATAGGTCCCAGGTAGGCTCTCGCATTGATCGTAGCGCTATTCGCCGCGTTCGATGCGGTGATTAGCGCTGGCATTCACCGCAAGATCATCGGGGGCAGATGTGACAACCGGTCCAGCATCGCGATGGATTCTCGTTCGGTAGCTTTTGTGCGAGTCTGGTCGTTCTGATTTGCGAATGCGGCGGAGGGGCAGTGCCCAAGCTACCGGAGCCAATGGGACCTTTGGCGGTGTCGAGGCTGAGCAGGCCCGGCCTGCATACGGTCGGCGGCGTTCCGGGCCTGGCGCTCCAGGTGTTGGCGAGCGGCGGGCGAACCTGGATTCTCCGGGTGGTCATCGGCAATCGCCGCCGTGAGATGGGGTTGGGCGGCTATCCGGGCGTGACACTGGCCATGGCGCGAGAGGCGGCCCGTGAAGCGAGAGACCTTGTTCGCCGGGGGATCGATCCGATCGAAGCCGCGAAGGAGGCGAGGGAAGCGCTCAAGGTGACGCCGACCGTCACCTATACATTCCAGGCTGCGGCAGAAGCCTACATCGCCGCCCACGAGGCGAGTTGGAAGAATGCGAAGCACCGGGACCAGTGGACCGCTACGCTGAAAAACTACGCCTATCCTGTCATGGGTAAGCTCGACGTCGCGGCCATCGAACTCCCGCACGTCATGCGGGTTCTCGAGCCGATCTGGCTCAAGAAGACTGAAACCGCCAAGCGTCTGCGGGGGCGGATCGAGATGGTGCTCGACTGGGCGGGCGCTCGGGGCTTTCGAGAGGGACCGAACCCTGCCCGCTGGCGCGGACACCTCGACAAGCTTCTGGCCAAACCGTCGAAGGTGCACAGGATCGTTCACCATCGCGCTCTGCCGATCGACGAGATCAGCGCCTTCATGATGAGGCTTCGCGACGCCGAAGGTGTCGGGGCACGCGCTCTCGAGTTCGCCATTCTAACAGCGGCGCGTTCCGGCGAGGTGCGAGGGGCGACCTGGAAGGAGATCGATCTCGACGCTCGACTTTGGACCATCAGCGCGGAGCGCATGAAGGCCGCACGCGAACATCGCGCCCCGCTATCCGAGGCTGCGGTCGCCGTATTGAAAGCCATGCCTCGGGGGCGGCCTGACAGCTATGTGTTCCGGGCCGCTCATGGCGGCCGGCTGTCGGACATGACCATTTCGGCGGTGCTCCGCCGACTGGATGTCGATGCCGTTCCCCACGGTTTCCGTTCGACGTTCCGGGACTGGGTCGCCGAGCGCACGGCCTATCCGAACGAGGTCGCTGAAATGGCCTTGGCGCACGCTGTGGGGAACAAGGTTGAGGCTGCCTACCGGCGCGGCGACCTGTTTGAGAAGCGTTTGGCCATGATGAATGACTGGGCCGAGTTCTGCTCCATGAACGGGGACGCTCTTTGATGCCAGTCAGCCATGTAAATGGGGCGGGAACTGTCGCAAGTGCTCTCCCGTCGCGATAGCCGCTAATTGCGCACGCGCGGTCATGTTTTACGATCCCGATCGTCCCGGCAGTTTCAGTCATCCTGGATATGCCAAGGAGAGATGGGCGTCAGGTCGCACTCGTCATAGTCTAGGGCCGACGGCGGCGTTGGTGTCAGCGGATCAATGCGATCCGCGTGGCGTGACGCCTGGTCGATCCACTGAACGGCCTCGGCTGGCAGGGCGCCGTCAGGCTCACGGCCGGCGGCTTCATAGGCGAGGATGAAGCCGCGCATGCGTTGAGCGCGTTCCCAGGCGAGGGATTGTTCTTCGAGATCGTCGAGCTGTTTGCGCGAGGTCGCGCGCTCCAACCGCAACGCGGCGCGTCGGGCGTTCTCCTCTCCGGCGCGGAGCTCTCTAATTTCAGCCTTCCGCGCTTGCACGGTTGCAGCATGGGCGGCGCGATACAGCCCGACCATGATTTCGTTGAGGCAGTCCTCGACTTTTCGAGTCTTGCCATCCTTCCAGAGGCTGCGCAGGCCGTCTCGATATGTCGCCGTCGTGATCTGGACGGTCATGACGCCGCTGGGAACGAAATCGTACATTGGCGCCGTCGAGTATCCGAAGCGCTTCGTTCTAGCCTTATCGGCCTCGGTCGCCCAATGGATCTGTCGCTGGGAGGCTTCCTCGATCGCAAGACGCTCGGCTTCGCCGCCGATGATGACGCCGACGCCGCCAGGTCCTGAACCGCCGCTTCGAATTTCGATGCGCCGTTGGTCCAAAGCTATGGCGAAGGCGTCAATCAGGTTCACCGCGCGTTCGATCGATCCAGGAGGAACGCGAACGCGAAATGGGTCAGGGCCTTCGTAGACGACGGCGCCGTACTTGTCGGGTCGAGCCGCCTTCAGCGCCTTGAAGATACGTTTTGCTATCGGGTGCGTCAGGGAGGTCCCGGTGGCGACCTCGATCCGGGCCTCTGGTCTGGCTTCGGCCTCGATCAGAGGCGCGAAGATGCGGTCCATCAAATCCATCGCGAACGCTGGCGGTTCGGGTGTCACCGTGAACTCGATTGTCGGATCGTCTTTTGATTTCGGCAGCGGGGCGGGCTTTGGCGCCCGACCGGCGGCGACCTGTTGTCGATACCCTTGCGGAGGGAGGGGGATGTCGTGGCGCAGGCAGATCTTTCTCAAGCCCACGTCCGAAAGGCCGAACTGCTGTGCGAGTTTCGTCAGGGGCTCACTCCACACCAGGCGGTGGAGTTCGCTTCTCGAGACCGTGTGGCGTGTCGTCATTGAGGTGGTCTTTTGATCTGTTCTTCGGCGTCGGCTTTTGGAGGGGCCGCTCCCGCACGAGCCGCCTGATCAAGAGATCAAGCTTCCAGAAGGCCTGCCAAGCGCTGCGCACGCGCGGTTACGGTTTCGATCAGGCGGGGAATGATCGGATGGGCCAGGCCGGCTTCGTTGAGTTCGATCCCGACCTGAGCGGCGATGTTCGGAGTCTGCAACGCAAGGTCTCTGGCGTGGGTCACAAGCTTGGCGGGGTCCAGTCGGGCTTCTTTCGCCAGTCGGGCGACATGTCGCGCGCCGATGTCGCGGAGGCGGTACTCGCCCCCGAACTTCATGGCCAGTTTCAGTTTCTGGAAATCCAGACCTTCATAGGGCAGGGCGCTGGCGACGTCGTATAAGGGGGCCAGACGGACCCGGCCTCCGCCGCTGATCAACACCGAATAGTTCTTCGCATGGGCGTCCGTGCCGGCGATGATCCAGTTGAGCAGAATGGCGTCCACAAAGGTGGCGATATCGGTCGAGGGATCGCTGGACTGGTCGGCCAGGAGGTCGATGCTGGCCCGCACGTTGGGGCCGCCTTCGTTTTCGTATTTCTCCCAAGGCAGTCGGGCGAGAGCCTGGCAGAAGTCTTCCTGATGAACGCGGGCGATCCGGTCGCCCACCAGCAAGCGGTCGTAGCGCTCGATGACGATGGCGATCTCGTCGCCGAAGGTTCGTACTTCGGATCGCGCCGTCGGCAAGCCGAGGCGACGCGCCATTGTCAGGCAGAAATGCTCGTTCTCGGCGTGGCCGTCGAATTCGCCGGTCGGCGGCTTGAGGATGTGGGTGGTCGGCAAGCGTCCCGAAGGAACACCCCAGCGTCCGTCGGTGAGGATCAGCGCCGTCTTGGGTTGGGCGCCGGCCAGGCTGAACTGGCCTGTGTCGCGCGCCTGGCGCCAAGCAGTATGATCCTCGCGCAACGCACGCAGGCGTTCGGCGATGCCGCCCTCATCGAGCCATTCGACGGCGTCGGTCGTGCCTGCCTGGAGCGCGTCCAGGCGATCAGGCCGGACGAACTGCACGGCGCCGGCGCAATCCTCGCCGACCGCGCCGATCAGGGCGAAGGGATTGCGCGGGGAGACATGAAAGCGACGCGCCCATCGGTCGATGACGGCTTCACTGTCCGGCAGCAGTCCCCACAGGAAGGCCTCGACGGGGCCATGGGGATGTTCAGCAGCGGCCAGCGGCATGGAGAGGGATAATGGATAGGCGTCGGGTCTGGCTCGCCAGGCATCTTCATAGGCGAGAGACAGCCGGCCCTGTTTCCGGTGGATGCGGCCTATCTGCTGGCCGTCCAGGAGAAGAATGAGCTGGTCGGTCATGGCGCTTTGGCGGCCGCGACGATGGCGTCGATGTCCACGGACGAGATCGGTGCGCTGGAGTCGGGGAGATCGTCGCCCAGGCTCAGGGGGATATCCAGCGCCTTGAGCGTTCGCAGGACGAGGCCGAGCTCTGCGCCCGCCTTGCCCTGCTCAAGAGAGCCGATCCATTGGCGGCTCACGCCGACCCGATCGGCGACGGCGGCCTGATCCAGGCCCAGCGCCTTGCGGCGTGCCCGAACGGCGGCTCCCAGGTCTCTCGGCGAGCGGATGATCATGACCAGTCCTGTCAGCGTTCGACGACAAATAACATTGTCAGCGTTCGATAACAATCCAATTTGTCAGCGTTCGAAGACGTGCATGGCGATGCTTAGTCACCGCATATTTCGCGATGTATGCTGGCGGGCTGACCTGTTCGAGAAGCGCTTGGCCATGATGAACGATCAGGCGCTTCTGCATTCCGAGCATCTCGGTCCGGTGACAGAGGCGGGCTCGTACGGCGACAGTTGATGCGCGAGCCCGGCTCCACCATTGGCTGTTCAGCTCTTCTGGAAGCCTTCCGCTTCAAGATTGTCCAGGACGCTCATGAGCCTGATGCTCTGCTTCTCCGTCGGGAAGGATCCCGGCCGAGCCGCAACCCGAAAGAGCGAATGGTCCGCAGGCGTGAGCAGCTTCCTGCCTGCTGCAAATTGTGCCGCTGCGGCCCAATGATCAGGGCCGAGCTGCACGACGCGTGACTGCGCTTCGATGCCGTTGTCCATCTTCTGGGTCTTACGGGCGTCGCTGACGGCAGCCTTGCGGCTCTGCGGGTCAAGCAGCATGACTTCCATGGTCTCGGGCAGCTCGAACGGCACATCCTGCACTCGTGCCCAGCAGGCCTGCTTCTTGGCCCATTCGGTGACGTTGGCGACGCTGGAACCGGGCTGGGTGACGGCTGGACGGATGGTCTGGGCGATATCCAGGAGAACGGACGCCAGGGCGGAGGGAATGGTTTGCGCCTTCCAGACCTGGTCGAAATCCAGGGCCAGGCCCCGGGCCCTGATGAGCTGGTCCAGCTTGGCGATCGTGTAGGCGACCAGCTGGGCGCGATAACCGCCTTCGTCCTTGTACCACTGCTGGTCGCTGATCCGCTTCTCGAGGCCGCGGAAGATGATGGCCTTGGCGACGGCGCTTCGGAAGTAGAGCTCGTTTACGGTGTCACTGTCCTTCTCCCATCGACGTCCGACCAGCCGCGCATATTCCGCGAAAGTGTGCTGAGCGCCCTTGCTTACGAGGAAGGGGCAGGCTTCCCAGGCCATCTCGAATTTCGCGAGGTCCGTCTTGGCGAAGCTCTGGGACTTGGGAAACTCCTCGTCGAACCGCTTTTTCTGCGTGGGAGTAAGATAGGCGCGAGCATCGGCGTAGGAACCTCGAGCCCGCTCGTAGAACCATTTGGTCTGTCGGAAGGACCCGTCCGACGCGGGCGCCCAGATCCGGCGAGAGAACTCCTCGATGCGGATATGGAACGGGTGGTTGGCGAAGAAATCCGCAGCGTTCACGCGATTCTGACTGTTCGCGTACTCCGAGATCTTCGGCACGACCTCCGTCGCGCGAGCCGGCTCGACGACTGACAGCTTCATCTGGACGAAGATGCGCGAGAGGTCCGCCTTGTCCTTCTTTCGCGACGAGAAGATCGAGGCTGTTGTCTGGCCGCCGTTCACGATCTGAAGATTGCGGAGTCGGCTTATGTAGGTCGTGCCGTTCCTGACGACCGTCTCCACCTCCTCGGCCGTGGCCGTGACGCCGTTGTTGTACGCGAAGAACATCGCGGGATCATTGAGGATGGTGTTGCGGATGCCCTTGTTGACGCCGCCCCTGGCCTGAAGGAAGGCGCGGACGTTCTGCTCGAGGAGCCTGGCTCCCCACTGCTCGTAGATTCGCGACAGCAGATCGCCCGGCACGACCGAGAGGTAGGCTTCGTAACCGTCGCCTCCGACGTGCGCCGGCAGGCATGGAAGCAGCTCGCCGAACTGCTCGTCGAAGTCGATCTCGATGTCTTCCTTGCCGCGGCCGGAAGAGACAAGCCGGTGAAGGCGGCCGATGTCCCAGACATTGTAGGAGATCGGCAGGGCGCCCAGCGTTCCGGCTTCCTGGCCGTCGTATCTGTCGTTCAGCCGACGGTTGGTCAGCAGGAACAGGCGGGCTCTCCCGATCTGAGAGCGCCGGGCGTGAATGAGTTCGGCAAGCCCGTACCCGGGCGAGCTTTCCTCCAGCCGATCCCTGAAGTCTCCGGACAGGGCCATCTCGAGGAAGTTCTCGAGCCGTCTGAAATGAGCTGGCACTGCTGACGCGCCCAGGGAAGCCACCGTGACGTCGGAGGAGAAATCGACGACCACCAGCGAGAGCACGCCGTCGGTTTCCGAAGGGTCCCCGCCGTACCCGTCCACTCGCATGCCCTTGGCCGCTCGATAGGGCGTCACGTCCAGCGTCTCCAGCTCGCCCGAGTTGACCAGCCAGTCCCCGAACTGTTCGAGGAAGCTTGTTTCCATGAAGCGGCCCGCGGCGTCGGCCTGGGCGCGGACCTCGTTGAAGAAGTCCTCGTGAAACTGTTCGAGAGTCTCGGCCATCAGTCCTGTTCCATCTCCAGAAGCGCCGCTTCCGGTGTCTCGAACGCTGTGCAGGCGTCCAGTCCGATCCAGTAGCTCACGCTGGCCACCCCGCTCGCGAGACCTGCTGCGTCGATGCAGGGGAAGCCATCGCGAACCTCGAATGCGGACGAGGATGTCCAGGCCCACCAGCGATCGCCGTAGTCATGTTCGGCCGAATAGCCCGCCGCGAGAAGCCGGGCCTCGAAGCCTTCCTCACTGGACGGGTCCTTCGCCACAAGGGCATCCCGGACCCGTGCGACAAGGGTGTCGAGCGTGAAGGCCTGTCCGGCTTCCGCCGAGGTCGGGGTCAGTGCGTGTACGAGGAGGAACAGCCGCTGATCGATTACCTGCTGCAGCTGGTGCTCTGACGAGATCTTGATTGCGGCCTTGCCGGCATGGCGAGCCTTCACCTCGACAGCGCGGGTCCCGAACACGAAGTCCTTCGGCTCGTCCAGCGGGCCCCGCCAGGCCTCCAGCGCCGGCTTCGGCAAGATCGTGCCCGCCAGGCTTTCCAGGAAGAGGAGCTCGCCGATGAGGCCTTGCTGCTCTTCCGGCCCCAGCCTGGCACGACCGGCGCCCCTCAGCAGGCTGTGCCACTTCCAGGCGCGCCTGATGGTGGCTGCAAGAAACGCCCGGTCGCCGTCGAGATGCCGGCTGACCTCGACGATGTCTTCGCAGAGACGATGGAAGAGTTCGACGTCCTCCTCTCGACGGAGAGTCAGGATGAAGGCATGCTGATCGTCGGTCTGCGCCATTTCGACGATGTCGATGCCATTCAGCCGGGGGCGGGCCTCGTCAACCGTCGCGCTGCCCACGACCTGCAGCACCAGCGCGCATCGTCCATGGGCGTCGCGCGCCCAGAAGAAGTTCGCAGGGTGCAGGGGATCGATCCGTCGAAGGGTCAGGCCTTCGGACGGCCGCCCCATCTGTGTCCAGGGATGATCGGTCATTCTCCGTCGACCTCCTCGTCCAATGCGTCCTCGCCCATGTACTGCTGCCACCAGAGGCGGGCGACGGCATACTCGACGGTCGGCGGGTTGCCGTCGGCGGGCGGGAAGCTGATGCCCCAGGTAATCAGCGGCTTGTCGGTCATGGACGCGGCGTCGCCGTCGTCCGCAGTGAGATGGATGGGCTGAATGACCAGCAGCGGGCGTTTCCTCACCCTACGATAGGCTCGGTCAGGAACGTTCTGAGTTGCCGGATCCGACGCCTTGCGTCCGGCGAAGAACTCCTCCCTGGCGAGGGTGCGCTCGTCTTCCGAGAGCCCGATGGCCTCCACCCCGCGCGACGAGACCCGGCTCTTCGTGCCGACGAGGATCAGGTCCTTGTGTTCCTTTTCAGCGACGCCGGTGCGTCGCTGGCAGCGAACGCTGAAATCAGGATCGGGATAACTGCCGTCATCGGAGACGCCGACAATGGCCACGTCCCATCGGTCCTGACCCTGTTTCGCAACTTCGCGGATGAACGCGGCTACGGGTTCGGACTGGGTGGCGAGGCTGCGATCGTTGTTTCGGAATGACCGGATGAATTGCTCGACCAAAGCATGATCGACGTCCTGCCACACGCGGTGGCGTCCGGACCACTGCCCGGACGAACCGTCGTGGCCCTTCTCCGCTCGGACCGCATCCACGAACTCGACGGCGGCCCTGCGGTTCGCTTCGGTCCTGAGGGTGTCCGACCAGAGAGCGTAGGTCTCGACGAAGCGATTCGACAGGCCGATCACCATGGGGACCGATTGCGCCGTCCGCATCTTGTTGCGAGCGGTGACGATCAGGGTGTCCGGGTGAGCGCGGACCCGCAGGCCGAACTGCTCGGGCGTAAGCTTGAGCCGTTCCATCCTCCGAAGTTCGTCGCGCAGTTCCTCGATGGACTCGCTGATGTGCTCGTACCAGCCCCGGGTCTCTGGCGGCATCCAGATCCGGCAGAGGTCCTCGTATCCCGGACGATAGCCGAACCACCGGCCCATCTGCAGGAGGGTGTCGTACATCATCGAGTTGCGCAGGAAGTAGCTGACGGTCAGGCCTTCGAGCGTAAGGCCGCGTGAAAGGCTGAAGCCGCCGACGGCGATGACCTGAAGGCCGGTCTCCTCGTGTGCGTCATAGGCGAGCGTTCCTGCCGACCCGCTGTTCACCTCCACGACGCCGATGGGAGCGGCGCCCTCGAGCAGGGCCTCCTGCACATCCTCCCAGGAATGTCCGAGGTGCTGGTGCTCCTTCAGCCAGGTATCATGAAGCGCCCTCATGTGCTCGTTCGCCAGCGCTTCGACCGCAGGGCGGGACGCCTCGTGGCGCACGGCTCGCACCAGACGGTTGAGATAGTCGTGGATCAGGTTCCGGAGCTGCTTCTGCACCGCGGTGAAACGCGATGCGTTCACGAGCATGCTTGTGTGGCGAGCGCCCTGTCCGCGCAGGACGCGAAGCGTGCGAGCGATGACGAAGGTCCGGACCGCCTCCTCGAGAGAGGCGGGCAGGCCGGTGACCACATGAGGCTGCTTGTGACTCATCGGCAGATGATCTGCGTTGTCGGTGATGGACCGGATGAATTCGCCGCCCGTCTCGTCCTGGAATATCCGCGACGCGCCGAAGTAGTTCGACGGGGCGTCAAGGGTGACGATGAAGTTGCGTGGGAAGAGGTCCGCCTTGAGCATCTCGTCGTTGGTGTCGGGATCGATGAAGATGTTGGCAAACGGGGTGGCCGTGTAGCCCACGTAGCACTTGCGATTGAAGAGGTTCAGAAGCTCGCGGATCTTCTGGTTGATCTTCGTGGCCTCGTCCGGGTTCGCCGAGGTGTTGATCGAGGCGTTGTCGGCCTCGTCATCGATCAGGAGCATGGGGTAGTCGACGAGCGACTTCGTCCAGCCTGTGTTGTGGGCCCGCAGCCATTCCGTCAGGTTGCGCAGGGTGTGCATGTTCTTCTTGATGACGAGCACAAGAGGAACGTTGAGCGACCCTATGTCCATGCCGGCGGCGTCGGCGATGCGCGAGTTGAAATCGCTGGTGGCGTTGGTCAGCGTGATGGGCGTCCTGGTCGACGAGAACTTCGATACGCCGATGTGGGGCTTCTTCGGCTTGCCGCTGTCTCGTCCCACGAAGCCTTCGTCGATCCGCTGCTGCGTCTGATTGCGGAGATTGTTGTGGATGCCTGCAATGACCACGATCAGCTTGTAACCGGCATCGGCGGCCTTGCAGATCAGGCCGGTGTAGTTCGCCGTCTTGCCGGACTGTACATGCCCGACCACCATTCCGCGCCGATCCCATTCACCCGGCTTGCCGGGGTCCTCGAGAAGGCCGGCGATCCGGTCCGTCACGCCGTCCATGGTCGCGAGGACCTGCGGAGCGAAGTTCCGTTCCTCCATCAGCATGCGGTATCGATCCCAGTAATAGGGTTCTATCCGGGCCTTCGCGGCGGGATACCATTCCGTGAAGCCTTCATCCTGGACCACGCCGCCGATCGTCATGTGAATGTCGAACTGGCTCTCGATCTCGCGGGCGAGCTGCTCGGCCTGGTCGTCGGAGACGGTGAAGCTGTCCAGCACACGGAACTGGCCGATCGCTGCACGTATGGCCTCCGGCGTGGGGGCCCCTGTCTTGGCGATGAGCGGGCGGACCACGGTCCTGAGAAGATCGTAGGCGGTGTCAGACATTCTTGTCGTCCATGTCCTGGAAGGATTTGCGGATGAGGGGTTCGGCCGCCGCCCAGCTGGAACGGTAGGGCTCCAGGCGGGCGAGATCGGCGAGCACGGTGTCGAGCGGCATGCCCATGTCCCTGAGGGCTGCGGTCGTCAGACGGACCACGGCCTCGAGGTCCTCGGAGGGCAGGCTGGGAGATGAGACGGATTTCGGATCGGAAGCGGCGTCGGAGAAGATGGCGTCGATGGGGAAGGCCCGCTCCACGCTCTTCAGAAAGGCTTCCAGTTCGCTGGCGTGGCCGTCGGGCAAGGCCTCGGTGATGTGCGCCAGCATCGGGTGATCCCGATTGATCTCGTAGGACACCTGCCCCTTGTTCGCCCTTCGATGCCAGAGCGTGGCGGGACTGTTCGTAGCCGACACATGGCCCTTGGACGTGTAGACTCGCCTCGAGGGGCCCGCGATCTCGTTGATCAGGGCACGAAGTCGTTCCCTCACGACATAGGGGGGCTGGGCGGACGCCTTTCGCACATCGATCTTCCAGAAGGCGTCGAGGCCGTTCGGCATGTCGATCCTGACGCGGGACAGCTTGGTGAGTTCGCTCTGCCTGGCAAGGCGGAACCACGTGCCGTGGATGATCAGACGGCCGCCGCGATAGACGTAGAAGCCCTGGTTCTTGAGGTATCCGCCCTCACCTGCGTAGTGCTCCCAGTCCTTCGCGCTGACCTTGTTGTGATGGGGAAGGATGAAGCCCTCGATGTCGACCTTCTGTCCGGCGACCTGGATGGATTCGGCGGGCAGGCGCTGGGTGGCGGTCGACTTCAGATGAAACGGGTCAAACGGCCTGAGGTCTCGCCCGTTCATGCGGATGCGGACCTTCCGAAGGCCGGGCTCGCCCTGGAGGAAGCGGTGAAAGACCAGTTCCAGGTGGCGGCGGGCGCTGTCCAGGCGATCCAGCAGATGATCGGTCAGGGAGCTGCCACTGGTCGCGTCGGCCAGACGGTCCAGCTTCTGCCATACGACGGCAGTGCCGCTCGCGCCCAGTCCGGACACGCCCGGCGTGGATTCCAGCTCGAATGCAGGGGGGAGCTGAAGGACCCAGTCGTCGCGTTCGACCACGAAGTCCAGATCCCAGCGTGCAGCCGAAGTCGCTCCGGCGGACCGAGTGACGACGGTGAGGCTCCGCGCCTGCGAGAAGGAAGCCGTCTTCAGGCCGAGACCGAAGCGGCCGAGATCATTTCCATCACGGCACTCTGTCGGGCTGCGGCTGCCCGGGCGCAGGGCGGTGAGGAGATCGCCCCGGCTCATGCCTTCGCCGTCGTCGATCACGGCAAGCCATGGTTCGCTGCCGGTCGTGTCGTAATTTATCGAGACCGTCGAAGCCCCGGCGCTGATCGCGTTGTCGATGATGTCCGCCAGGGCGGTCTCGAGCGTGTACCCGATGTCGCGCATCGCCTCGATCAGCGATGCGGCGCTCGGGGGCGCGCGATGCTCGCTCGCGCCCTCGTTGATGTCTTGCAAGTTGCAGCTCCTCCCCCACGCCCAACGCTTAGGTTGCGAAACCTACCTTCGTCTTAACCGGCGTTATCCCGAGCTAGCTGATGGAGCCTTCTTACGACGAAATCGGTCGCAGGGGGGCAGTTCAGGGCATCGTGATCGGCGCGCCGAACTCCGAGCTCCGGGCACCCGAATCTATCCATGCGGACAGGGCCTCGAGCGTCTCCATGGGGTTTCGGCGCAGCGCACATTCCCAGACAGTGGCGACCCTCCACCCTTGGTCCTCCAGGAAGGCCTGCGTCGCAGCGTCTCGCTTGATGTTGCTGTCAAACTTCATCCGCCAGAAATTCGGACGAGTCGCCGGCATGGTGGCGTATCGGCATCCCGGATGACGATGCCAGAAGCACCCATGGACGAAGATGGCGGCCTTCCAGCGCGGCAAGACGAGATCGGGTCGACCCCGCAGCGCACGGGCATGGAGCCGGTACCGGAATCCCGCCGCATGTAGATGTCGTCTGACCAGAAGCTCCGGGCGCGTGTCGACGCCACGGATGGCGGACATCATTCTGGAGCGGGTCGCGGAATCGACAATGTCTGCCATGCGTGACTTTGACGGTGGTGGCGCGGAGCGGTCCTGGTAGATAGGGGCTCGAATCGGTCGAGGACAGGGTGAAGCGTATGCCGCAGGCATTTCAGGTTGTGGACCTCTTTGCGGGCCCTGGCGGTCTGGCAGAAGGGTTTTCGGGCTTCGAGGACGAGAACGGCCATCGTCCCTTCGATGTGACAGTGTCCGTCGAGAAAGAGAAGTCGGCTCATCGGACACTGCAGCTACGCGCCTTCCTGCGACAGTTCGACGAGTTCCCGGACGAATACTATGCAGCTCTGAATGCCGGTGCGGGCATGCCCGACTGGTCGAAATCTCACGCTGGCGAGTGGGAGACGGCGCTTGGCGAGGCTCTCTGTCTGGAGCTCGGCACCGATCAGGCCAGAAGGGTTCTCAATCAACGCATCGACGAGCTTCTGCGGCTCGATGTGCCCACAGTCGTGATCGGAGGGCCGCCTTGTCAGGCCTACTCCCTTGTCGGCCGTTCTCGCAACATGGGCAAGACCGACTACGTGCCCGCCGAGGATCACCGGCACTTCCTTTATCGCGAATACATACGGATCCTGAATCGGCTTCGGCCCGTCGCCTTCGTGATGGAGAACGTCAAGGGTATGCTGTCGTCGTCGATCGACGGTCAGAGGATCTTCGATCAGGTCCTTCTGGACCTGCGAGGCGCAGCCGGCGAGGGCTCCTACGTCCTGCTCGCCATCGGTCATGGACGATCGGGGACGATGGTCCTTCGCACGCCTCGAGACGCAGCCGACTTCATCGTCCGGGCCGAGGGTTTCGGTGTGCCGCAGGCGCGCCATAGGGTCATCGTGGTTGGCATCAGGAGCGATCTTGCTACGGGATTGCGTCTTTCGGGAGAAAGCGCTGGCGTCGCGCCGACGGTGGCCAGTGTTCGAAGCGTGTTGGAAGGCATGCCAGCGCTCAGAAGCGGGCTCAGCCGCGCGGACGATCCTGCCGTATGGCGAGAAACCGTGCTCGCGCAGATTTCGAGGGCGGTAGACGCCCTGTCCGAAAATCCAGCCTCCTCCCATGGCCTGCGGGAACGTGCCTGCGAGCACCTCGCTGCCTTCGAGGGGCGCAATAGCGCACTGGAGCGCACCAGCAGGGAGCGACCTGCGGCGATGTCCGATGACCAACGCGTGCTCGCGGACTGGATCGAGGATCCCCGCCTCGAAGTGCTGCTCAACCACTCCACCCGCGGACACATGGATGAGGATCTGGCTCGCTACTTCTTCAGCGCAGTCTTCACCGATGTCATGGGACGTGCGCCCAAGGCGTCCGAGTTTCCGGTCGCTCTCGCGCCGGACCATGCAAACTGGTCAAGTGGCAAGTTTGCTGACCGGTTCAGGACGCAGGCTTGGGACCGGGTATCGACCACGGTCACCAGCCATATCTCCAAGGATGGCCACTATTTCATCCATCCTGACCCGACGCAGTGTCGGTCTCTGACGGTACGGGAGGCGGCAAGGCTCCAGACCTTCCCCGACAACTATCTCTTCTTGGGAAATCGCACCGAGCAATACGTCCAGGTTGGCAATGCCGTACCGCCGTTTCTTGCCCGCCAGATCGCGGAGGTTCTCTGGGGAGCTCTGGACCGCTAGCTCCACTGCCATATGGATGTCTCGGGGGGCCGGAATTCGCCTCTACATGCGACGGGGCGTCAAAGCGCCCAGGTACCGCGCGCGGGAGCCTAACGCCGAGGAACGCGAGCGCTTTCGTCAGATCAGCGAGGCGTCCGCATGGCACCGCATCACTCGCGAAGCTGCGCGGCGCAGTAGGCCAGGGCCCTGGTCATCCGCCATTCGACCGTTTTTAGCGAGATGCCCAGGTGGTCTGCGATCTGCTGCTGGGTCATGGCTCCGAACCGGCTCAGCACGAAGACGTCCCGAAGCTTCTCGGGCATGCCCAAGATGATGTCCTTCAGGACGATGGTCTCGACCTGGTCGGCGGCGGTGGTTTGAGCTCGCGTCGCGAGCAGGGGCTGTTCGAGCGCGGCCCGGTTCCGGTTCTGGCGATAGCCGTTGAGGAAGACATTCCTGGCGACCTGAAGCAGGAAGGCCTTCGGCTTCAGGATCTCGATGGTCGCCGCATGCCGCGTCACACGCAGATAGGTTTCCTGCAGCAGGTCGTCGGCGACCTCTCTGCCGAATTTGTGCTGCAGGGTTCGAAGCAGCCAGGGGCTATAGGCGCGGAACAGCGCCTCGGGATCGCTTCCCTTGGGAAGCGTCAGGGATGGGTTCGCACTCCGGCCGCCAGACGCCACTTCGTCGCCTCCGATGACAAGGCGGGATGTCGCCGCATCCCGAGCTCGGTGCGAGGCAAGCGTGAAGGCTTGCAGGCGCGTTTGGGCGCGCATGAACAGCCATGCGGTTCCAGCCTGCTTGTTCGCTTCGTCTCAACCGAGGTTCTCACGCCTCGACGCCGCTCAGCGACGCATGGCCAGCATGAATCACCTGCGCAACCATGGCAAGTGCGGCCGAATGGCGTTCGTTGGACGTGCAAGCTTGACGGTTTGGTGCGCCGGGCGTTGAGAACATGGTTGAGCCATGCGCCGCCGCCTTTAGCCGAAGCCTGGACATACGCGGGGGCCGCCCGGGCAGGGGTAAAGCTAGCCGAACCTCAGGCTGCCGCAAAGCTGGTCGCTCGTTTGAAATTCTGAGGGGGCTTGGGTTCTCGGGAAGCGAACGCCATCACGGGCAAACAACATCTGAGCGACAGATCGGAAGGGCAAGATAAAAGAGGGGTGTGTTCGCTTCGCTTTTGTCCTTTCGTTTCCAATCACTAGCGAGCGCTCCCGACCGGTTCTGCGACTTGTGACGACTTGAGGCGGTTGAGAGCAGTTTCGCACCCCCTGGGAGGCGTTGTCATGACCGTCCGCAGCATCATCGAAGACCGCATGTCGGCCCTGTCGGCCTCCGCGGATGACGAGCTTCAGGTTCGCCTCGCCACAAGCACGAAGCGCGACGGCTCCGTCCGGACCTCGATTTTGAAGCGGCTCTCGTCGTCGATGCGCTTCAGCTACGGCGCCAAGGCGGGGGCGCTGAAGACGGCGGCCAAGCGATCCGGCGCCGTCTTCCGTGCGGACGTGCGCCAGCGGGTCATCGTCAAGGCGCTGGTGTCCCGCCACCTCGGCAAGGGGCTGGCGAGAGGCAAGGCTCTAGGCGCCCATGTCCGCTATCTCGGCCGAGACGGCGCCGGGCAGGATGGAGAGGCTGGCGCCTTTTTCGACCGCAGCAGCGACGCCGTGGATGGAGCGGAGCGGACCCGCGACTGGGCCGAGCATCGCCACCACTTCCGCTTCATCGTCTCGCCGGAGCATGGCGACCGCATCGCCGACCTGCGCGACTACACCCGCGACGTGATGGGCAGGGTCTGCGCCGACCTCGGCGAGCCGAACCTGCCCTGGATGGCGGTCTGCCACTTCGATACCGACCAACCACACGCCCACGTCCTGATGCCGGGGCGGCGAGCGAACGGACGCGACCTGGTCATTCCCCGGGACTACGTCGCCTACGGGTTTCGGGCTCGGGCCCAGGAGGCGGCGCAGGAGCGCCTGGGCGATCTTTCCCGCCTCGACGCTGAACGGCGCGTCTGGCGTGAAACCCAGAGGGACGGCTTCACTGGATTGGACCGGCGGTTGCTGGCGTCGATGGACGGGGAGGGGATGGTCGCGGACGCCGTGGGTGGTCTAAACGCCTGGGCCGCTTTGACGCGTGGCCGTCTGGCCCATCTGGAGAGCCTGGGTCTGGCGGAGCGCCAGGGGCGTCGGTTCAGGCTCACGGATGACCTGGAGGGCAGGCTGCGGCGGCTGCAGGTCTCCAAGGACGTCATCCGGACCTTGAACGAGCGCAGGCTGGAGACGGGCCGGACGGCCGAGATCTTCCGCGAGGGGAAGGTGGCGGGGCAGGTGATGAAGGTCGGCTTCCACGACGAGCTTGGCGCTTCGCCCTTCGTGGTTCTCAAGGACGCCAAGGGCCTCGAACATTACGCGCGGCTGGCGGTCGGAACGGCCCTTCCATCCGTCGGCGCGCAAGCGACTCTTGGTGTCGATGCGCGAGGTATGATGCGGGTTGTACCGGGAATGGCACGAGGGGCAGGGCTCGGGCTTTAGGGCGCGGTCGGGGTGTTCCATTCGCCGGATCGGCGCGGCTGCCGGGAGGACGAGCGCAATCCTGTCAGTTGGCTCCGCGCCCAGTCGTGCAGTCGCTGTCGAGGATAGTAGGGCGTCCGGCCCAGGTGCATGCAGGGCGGTCCGTCGGATCGCGTGCTGAATATCTTGGCCAGGGTCCCTGGTGAGCGGCGGATGCCCATACGCAGCAGTTCGGTGGATGCCTCCTTGCGGGTCAGCAGGACGTCTTCGGCGTCTCCCAGGTAAAGGCCAGTCATTGCCGGTGCTCCTCGTTACCGAAACTCATCCGGCTACGATTATCCGTGGGTGGTCAATGTGGGCGCTGAGTAGCGATCACGGGTCGGATTGTTTCAGGCGTGTTCAGGGCATTTCAGCCGGTTTCGCCACGTCAGATCCATTCACGCGGTCTCTCACGAACGTGATGGCGAACGGCCGTCTGCGTCCACAGTCAAGCGTTCTCGGCCTGCGATTTCAACTCTGCGATCCTGAACTGGCAGAGATCGGCGACGAGGTCGCGCAGTGCGCGAGCCTGCGCCATCAGCCATTCCAGGTCCTCGGCCGAGGCGTCGTACTGGTCGCTATAGCGGGCTTCGACATAGGCGCGCTTTAACAGTTCGAAGCGGCGACGGTCGGCGCGCTGCTCGCGCGGCCAGGCTTCGACCAGTCTGGTATCCACGTCCTCGGCTAGAGAGCGCAGGAACTTGATGTTGTGAGAGCGCGGGAAATAGAAGGTGTGGACCAGCAGGAAGCAGGCGTAGGCGGCCTCGACGGCCTGATGAATTTGGAAAGCGGCGTTGCGTCTGCGCAGAAGCTCCGTCGGCTTCGACAGCATGGTCTTCGCGTTCTCGAGCCAGAGATCGATCTCTCCGCGCTTTGAGTCCATCCAGCGCTCTGCCATCGCCAGCGCGTCCTCGGCGGTCATAGGTTGCGGCGTCGCCAGAGGATGGCCGGGCACGCTGTAGAGCGAGACGCCGTCGCGCACGATGTCCGTCCAGAAGTACTCGCCGCGCTTCAGGGCGTCGTTCACCTCCTGAAGGTCATGGACGATGATGTTGACGGTCCGGCCGATGGCGGGGTCGCGCAGGATCGCGTCTTCCGAGTTCCACCAGTAGTCAGCGATGTTGGTCAGCTTGTCATGGCTGACGACGATCAGCAGATCGAAATCCGACAGGTAGCCGTTCTCCGGTTCATCGACCCAGTCGCCGCGCGCGTACGATCCGAAGAGGATGATCTTCAGCGCCATCCCGCCGCGACGCCACTCCTGCGTGCCGCCCCCGCCGCCGTTTTTGGCCGCTTCGAAGCCGGCCAGCAGCGTGTCGCGCACGCGCTCAAGCTCGCGCTGCTGCCGCTCCGGTAGATGGTGCAAATCAGACCGCATGAGACGAGTCTAGCCGAAAACCTCGGAGCTGCACCAACCAACAGTCAAGGTCGGCTGATTTACACCCGCAATGCGCCATGTGTGGACACAGAACATCTGGCCAGAAACCGGACGTCGCTGCGCACTCGCCGGGAGCCAGCGAATGGTTCCGCAGCCTCCTTCGCTTGCCGACTTGCAGGTCGCAGGTATTGTCTCCATCTCCCGAGAGACAGCGTCACGAGAAGGTTCGCTCATGTCATCGCACGCTCAGTATGAGCTAGAGTTCGCATTTGATCGTCGCGAGTTCCATTTAAGTTGGATATCTTCGCTCGCTCGCTCTGCCCGACGTCTCGACCGGAGTTCCGGCCATGCAAGGGACCTTCGCAGCCAAGCGCGAGGGCATATCCGCGCCCTGCGCCACAAGGATCAGCAGATCCAACAGATCAAAGCGCGGTACGGCGTGGCCTGAGCTAGTGGCAAGCCCGCGGACGATCGTCAGGCACCAGGAGCGGAAGTTGGCAGAGATGCTAAAAACAGAAGTTTATCTGCTCCCCATCTTCCCCTCATCGACACCTTAGCTGCCCACAAATGCTCCACACGCGCTTTATTGATCGTAGGCGCGATGCCTTCGCTGACGGGATGGTTGATTGCCGAGTCGTACTGCCCAGAGACGAATCGAACCCAGTGAAGCGTGCTAGAGTATCTCGAAAAGCAGGGCCCTGGTTACTTTGAAAACGCTGCGGAGTTAGCGCGCGGCCGACAGCCACGAGCCCCCAGTGCGCGCCCGATCGATTTTGAATGGCGCCTCGGCAGGGCAGCCAGTTGATCGTGCGCTCCGCTCTGCCATACTCCAACTTTCGGAGGGGATCTGATGGGACACAGTGATCCGGAATGGTTGAAGACTATGGGCGAGGCGGCAGCTCGCGATTTCATCCAGATCGCTGCAATCGCTGGCTACGACCTTTCTATCGGAGAGCTCTACGTAGAGGTGAATCCCGCCCCACATAAGCGAACTGGGCTTCGCCCTTGCTTTATGGCTGTGTATTCGTTCTGGCGGGACAAAGAGGCGCTCAAGGTAGGTCTCGCAAGCCCAAATGACGACGCCCGCTTTCGGTATCATCACTATTCTCCAGGCACATCGCCTAGCAATTTGGCTCGTACACTCAAATATCGGTTCGCCGAACTGGGTCTATCGGCACCACCGTTGCAATATCGCCAGTGGATCGAACGTGAGACAGGTAGAATTGATTTCATTATGCCTGCCGGGTGGGGCCCGCCTTTGGCGAAGCTGTTCGAAGCGTACCTTCATGCACGCTGGCGACCACGCTTTGAGGGCCGGGCGTGGAAAGGTTGTCCCGATACTCTTCCAGCCCCGGATTTCGGTCAACGCTCCTAACCCGCCGGAACGACTATTGAGCGCCATCAGCGGACGTTGGCTCACCGCCGAGAAACGGGCGTCCGAGCGGAGAGAGCAGATTGCCCACCCAACGTTAAGAGCGGAAACCAGGATCCGCCTTACAGCTCGCGCCAATGGCACGAGCCTTACGGAACCCAAGGCAACAAATCGGTCGTCAAACTCTAATCATCACCATCTTCGCCTGCCGTTTTATCCCACGACAGAGCTTCATAATTCTCCGATTTGAGAATCGCGTCGATTGCGTCGCGGGTCGGAAACTCACCGATGACCGTCAGCTGGCTGAGGTCGGCTATGGCCCTCACATCTTCTTTGACGATCACCTTATCGAACGATACGCGCTCTGATCGGTCGCCACGCAGATTGTGCGCAGTAACTGTGACGGTGACTCCTAAGGAACCCGTTTTCGAGGTGGGAGCGACAACACCCGCAAAGTAGAACTCTTGACCTTTGCGAAAATCTTCGCAGGTCGCAACGAGAGTTTCAGACCGCTTGGCTTCGGTTATGATCTCAAACTCGTGCCGTCCCACGCGCGGCGGAATCAGGCTCCTCATACCGGGAATGTCGAAGAGCCGGTTTTTGGGCGTTGGGGGAATTGGTCCTGATGCTGAAACGAAAACGATTCTGTCGTTGAGCCAGCCATCATCGGTCGCCACCTCAATCACGACGTGGTCTGCCCGTATTTGCCCAACGTTCTGAACGCTCACCGTGAGAATTCGCTGGTTCGCCAGCAGCTCCATTTTTCGTGAGAAGTTCCCTACGAACTCCGGCACGGTTTGCGCCAGGTAGGCGTCGAACCGCTTATCGTACGAGCTGTCGTAATCGTACGACACGCCCAAGCCGAGCGCATCCCGACGCTGCACCTTCCGCTTATTCTGGTCCTTGATAGAGCTCGTTAGTGACGCGGCTTCCTCGTCGGTCAACGGCGCAAACCGTTTGATCAAAAGCGGATCAGAGTCAGATATCTCGATTTCGATTTTGAATGTGGGCTCGTCTTTTCGAAGCTCGGTTAGTTGCTGCTTCAGCCGCTGGATCTCTTTGTCCTTTGGTCCTGGCTCGATCTGACGCAGCCAAGCGTCGGACGCACGGTGAACGGCCAAGTCTCGCCCGCGCGCATAAGCGAGCGGTTTCATGTCGTGGCTGATCAAAATGCGATGGGCCGGGTCGACACCTCGTGCGTTGAGCGCCTCTGCGACGATCCGGCTGTCGCCATCATCAGGGGCCAGCTCGTCGTAATCATCCCACGGAATGCGGTTGCACACGGCCATTGCCAATTCGACGCGAGGGCTGGCCTCGCGAATGACGGTGGGCTTTCCGCTTATGACTGCCGATGAAATGAGTTGGTTGAATGCGCGTGCGATTTGGCCGAGCCGACCATCCCGCTTCTTGGCGTCAATCTCTTCCATAGCCTTCGGAACGATGAGAGCAAGGATCGTCCCGTCGACCTTGATGTCACCCCACGGCAGCTCATGCAGCGGGCGTCCTTCCAAGATGATATTGGCGTCTAGGAAAGCTGAGAGCGTGCCATCCGTATCGCTGCCCTCGACTTCATCGTCGTTCTTAAAATCCATGTTTCATCGTAACTTTTCCGGTCGTCAACGTACAAGCGCCAGTTTTGCGAGTGGAAGTGGCCACGGCATTCCCAGGGAATCGCCGGCGACCCAAATTTCAACCTCGCACGCTCCAGTTGAAGATCGCCGGGTTCACTGCTACGCTCTTACTGGGGTGGGACTCAATGGAAATACGGTACGATCGACTAATACTATCCATGAATGATGGTGAACTTGAACAGTTCTGCCGATCATGGGTTGAGCAAAAAGCGGGATACTATGAGGTCAAGCGTTACGCCGGAACGGGCGATCTTGGCCGCGATGTCGTGGGTTTCCTGACCGACGCGCGTCACGACGGTGAGTGGGACAACTACCAATGCAAGCAATACCGCAGCGGCGTTGCACAAACGCAAGGCTTACTTGCGATTGGCAAAGTCTTGTATTGGGCCTTCAAGAAAGAGTTTGGTCTACCCAGAAAGTTCTTTTTCGTGGCCCCTAGGGGGCTCGCGAAAAAACTAGGCGGCCTGATCGATAAGCCCAGCGAACTCAAAAAGGCTATGCTCGATAGCTGGGACACGGTCTGCGCCAAAAGCATTACCAAGAAGGCAGTGATAGCGCTCGATGCCAATCTGCGCGATTTTATCGACACGTTCGACTTCAAAAACGTGCACTCAATCGACATCGACGATGTGATGGATGACGATGCGGTCAAGCCGCTCCTCATCGCGAAATTTGGCGCTGATCCAGGGGCCTACCCTCCGGCCGTCGTGCCGCTGGACGTCGAAAACACCGAGCTGCGATACGTTCAGGAGCTTGTCGACGCATACGGCGAACGCAACAAATTCGCCTTCGCCAACCACAAAGCGGTACTGGCGGACAGCGATCATGGGCCCGACCTTCGACGCCAGCGGGACCGGTACTTCGAAGCCGACGCATTCCAGAAGTTCTATCGAGACAACACCTCAGCCTCAGTGATCGCCAGCTTCAAGAAGGACATACACTACGGCGTGGTCGATCGCTGGGAAGCTCCGGCGACAGATACGCTCGCGCGCGTTCAAACGGTCATGGAACACGCCGGCACGATTACGCCCGCCGGGCCATTGGCAAAATACGCTCACATCGCGGTCAAACAGGGTATGTGCCACCACTTTGTCAATGACGGTGATATGTCGTGGAAGGGCAAGAAGCCGTGAGTGGAGATGCCCAAGCCAAGCTATTCAACAGCCCTCTGGAAACCGGAGTCCGTAGCGTCGTGCTTCTTAACACGGCGTACCCACGCGGTTTCGATCTAACCCAGCTCACCTGGCTGGATCATCTGGTAGTTCACACGGCAGACATCGACGGTCCGGAAAGTCTTCATCCGAACATCCCACAGAGGAACGGCGAACTCCTCGTTCGTCGCTCGCTCGTGGAAGAGGGTCTCGCTCTTATGCGCCGGATGCACCTGATTGAGACGCAGTTTACCGAGGGCGGAATTCTGTACGTGGCCTGCGATCCGGCCACGCCCTTCGTCAAACTGATTCGGTCCAACTACGGCCGCGAGCTTAAGGGCCGGGCGAGCTGGCTAATCGACTACCTGACGGCCCGTGGTTTCGATCATCTCCATGAGATCGTTTCGACGAAAATCGGTAGGTGGGCTATCGAGTTCCGCTCGGACACCGGCCCTGCGAGGTTCCGATGACCTACGCCGGTTGGCATATCGATCTGCTGTCGTTTGACGGCAAGGAAGACAAGAAGGCCCAGCTCAACTTCGACCCCGGCCTAACGTTGATTTACGGCGCATCGAACACCGGAAAATCGCTGGCTGTGAAGGCCCTCGACTTCATGCTCGGCGGCAGCACCGAGCTGCCAAACATCGGAGAACGCAAACCGTACGAACGCCTGACCATGGAAATGACGCTCAGGCAGGAGCGAAAGATTCGTCTGGAACGGGGCCTTCGTGGGGGAGGATTCACGCTCCGCGAAGACGACAAGCCACCCTTAACGCTCGCGGCCCGACATTCAGCCGATAGCGCGAATAATCTGTCGAACTTCCTCTTGGATGCAATGGACGCATCGGGGAAAAGGGTCGCGGAAGATACTGCGGGGACCCACAGCAATCTCACCTTCCGTGACATAGCTCGGATCGTTTTGACGGACGAGCTTTCGGTGCAATCCGAAACCTCGCCGATCGAGTCGGGTGGACGCGGGACTGACGCTCGAGAGCGAAGTGTCCTCAAGTATCTTCTAACGGGCGAGGACGACTCGGCCGTCGTGCCCATCGTGAAAGCTAAAGACTTCAGGACCGGCAGGGCAGCGCGGTCCATTCTGCTGCAAGACATGATCGACCAGATCGATGCGGAACTCATCGACAAATATCCCGACCAAGAGAAGCTTGAGCAGGAAAACGAAGAGGTTGAAGACGAGCTATCGACCATCGAAAACGAAATGGCTGATGTCCGCCAATCTGTGCGCGCCCTTCTGGATGACAAGCGAAGGCTAAGCAGCGAAATCGGTGCGTTAGAGCGTCGCACGGTGGATATCGGCCTGAGCCTGGATAGCTTCGAGCAGTTGCAGGAGGTTTACGAGAGCGACATTGCCCGTCTAGAGTCCATTGAAGAAGCTGGCTTCTTGTTGGGTCTCGACGGAGAGCGAGACTGTCCGGTCTGCGGTACGCCGCCCGAACTGCAGGTCCACTCTCACGGCCTCGCCGAGATCGAAGCGGTTCGCATAGCGGCGGAAGTCGAGATCCAGAAGATCCGGCGTCAGCGGGAAGAACTGGCGACCACGGTTAGCGACACGGAAAGCGAAGCGCTTCGGTTGGTTGATCGAGTGAAGGAGCGACGATCGGAGTTGGCTGACGTCGAGACCGCTCTTCAGACAGCGACCCCGGATTTCGATGCGCAGCAAAGGAAGCTCGCTGAGGTCGTCGCACGCCGCGATAATATCCGGGCTGGACTTGCACTGCTCGAACGACGAACCGAACTTTCGAAAAAGAAGGCGGCGGTCGAAGCTGCAAAACCACCGAAGCGGGTCGAGGCAATCCAGAGCGGACTAAGTACGAATGTATCTCAGGACTTTGCGGACGTCGTGTCGAACGTCCTATTCGAGTGGGGCTTCCCCGGACAGAAAAGAGTGCATTTCGATCCGTCGACCTACGATCTGGTCATAGACGGCAAGATGCGCCGGAATAACGGCAAGGGCGTGAGAGCGATCACACACGCGGCTTTCAAGGTGGCGCTCCTGCTCTATTGCCGTGAGCGCGATCTGCCCCACCCCGGCTTCCTGGTGCTCGATACGCCGCTTCTGACGTATCGCGACCCATTCAAAAATCCGGGTGACAAGCTCGCACCTGACGAAGAAGAATTGAGCAACACCGACCTGAAAGAACGGTTCTTCGAGCACCTCGGGCACGTTGGCACTGGTGCGCAATTCATCATATTCGAGAACGTCGATCCGCCGTCGAGGATTGAGGAATACGCGCGGGTCGAGACGTTTACCAACGACCCGACCAACGGTCGACAAGGGCTCCTCTAGCGGCATCCAATCGGCGGACGGTTGGTCAGGCTTGCACAAGGGCAGGAACGCCCTTTGCTTCGCTCCAAAGGGGGACACATCAGTTGGGATTGGGAATGACGGCAACACGCAAGGCGATACCGGCCCCGACCAGGCTGCGCCTGTTTTCTGAGGCCTCGGGCCATTGCCAGAGCCCCGGCTGTCTCGTTCCACTGTTCCCTGCAGAGATGGGTGGCGATGCGCACATTGCTGAGATGGCGCACGTGATACCGCACGGGGATGCGGGCCCGCGTCACCAGGACCGACCAGATGAAGCGTTCGACAGAGATGCGTTCGACAACCTCATACTTCTCTGTCCAACGTGTCACACCAAGATCGACAAGGACCCCGACGCTTATCCTCGGCATCTGCTCCTCACTTGGAAGGAGACCCATCTCGCAAATCTGGCGTTGAAGCAGGGCATCAAGGCCTATGACGATCGGCAGCAAGCGCGGGCTGCAATCCTCGCCTTGTCCGCTGAAAACCTTGCAATCTGGGAGACGTACGCGCCGGTAGACGGATCTGAGTTCGACTATGATCCTGAATCGGCGACCTCCAAGGCTTGGAGCCAACGCATGCGCAGCGTCATTCTTCCGAACCACTATCGCCTTCAAGCGATCATTCAGGCGAACATGGCGTTGTTGGAGGCCGACGAGCGTAAAACTTTCGCCGCCTACCAGGAGCACGTGCGGGGTCTTGCCGAACGCCACATCACCGGCGTCTCTGGCCGTGCGATCAGGTACCCCGCCGCGATGGAAGGATTGTTCGCATGACTTGGCAGGTCGGCTACGCACTCGCGAACTTCAACAAATCCGGACCGTCAAAGGCGGAGCTTGTGGAAGGCGAGTTGATCAGGGTCGTGACCGATGGCCAACCCGACGTCTTGGCGGCGATCTCGGCTGCCGAAACTTTGGATCAGGCGACGGCCGAATACTTTCTGCAAACCTACCCGAACCTCGATTTCCTCTGCGGATTTCGAGCGACGTGCGTTTGGGAGGGTGCCGCGATTACTTTCCTTGAAGCGTCAGCCGTCGGCTGGGGGAGCTCGGGGACGCTGTCCTCAGCGGCCTTAGATGGATCGGCGAAGACAGCCCCTCACAAGACTTACAAGTTTTCCGACCGCCTCATCCGGCAATATGGCCGGGTTGCGCGCGTTGATCGCGAGTTCGACCGGATCCACCGCGTTCACCTTCGGAGCGGCACCACGCTCAGGATCGGGATGGTCACGGACTATGAACCTAACGCTGACGCTGTCCGCGCCCTGTGGGATCGGTTTGGGCCCGTCGATATCGTATGGAACATCAATCCAAATGGTTCACTGACGCCCGAGGCGATCGAAGCGGGGCACGGCCTCGGTGCGAGGGTGATGAAATGGGACGACCTGAGGGAATATTTACGCACGGCTTGATGACGGCGAGCGAAATCGCCGCCCACCTTCTCCAGGCTTGCGAGACGCTCTCCGACTTTGACGCCTACATGTTCGGCTCGACCCTGCACGGGGTCGGCGCTGACATCGACATCCTCATTGTCGGACCGCCTGGAGACGGACTGTCTCAGCTCAAAGATGAGCTTAGGGCAGCCGGCCAATGTCTGCCACTCCACCTCCTCTTCCTGCAGCCGTCAGAGGCGGAGAGGACGGATTTCATAGGGCGGGAGAAATGTGTGCCGCTTGCGAGCCTGGCGACCCAATCCGCCGGCTCCTTCACAGAGCGGCCGATCACCTGAGCGTCGGGAGGACTGAACGGGTTTCCAGCGTATTAGCGGCGGAGCTTTGCAGCAACCTCTGCGTGAGCTCACGCCTCGTGGTTCTTGGAAGCCGACATTCTTGATGGCCGCGTTGGAATGTCCGTTTTCGGTCGTCGGTCTGTACCGACCGCAGGCAGCGGCTCAGATGGAGTTTGGGAAATCGCGGCCTACTTCTGCGACAGTGATCGATAGAAGACCTTAGGTTTGGTCGGATCAGGTTGGTGCATGAAGCAATCTTGCAGCGCATCGATTGCCGACATTACGGTTTGCAGGGCAACCGCAGAATAGGCGCTAGTGCTCCCTGTCGCCCAGTGGGAAATAAAGTTGCTTGAAATCGACATGCCGCGTTGCTCGAGCGCCGTTTGTTGTGCGGTGTCGAGCACGAGGTCCCCGGCCTTCTTGTGGAGCTTCACCGCGTCTTGAATGGCGCCGAGCAGCCGTCCGACCATCTTCTGGTCGTCGTTGAACGCGACGTCAAACGGCACCGGAATTCGGCATCGCGTGATGATGTTGCTGAGCTGATACTCGAGATACTGCCGGATGAAGGGCGCGGCGTCCGCCGCACGCCCTTGGTTGAGCAGGTCGTTGGTTCCGTCCCTCACCTTGTTGATGGCGCCCGCCTGGGGCAGCACTGCCATCTGCGGAGTGCCCTCCAATCGCTGGTGCTGCCATTCGGCGCTGCCATTGTGGGCGTTGAATAGTTTCTCAAGCATCGTGTCGTGGCTCAGAATGATTATCTGGGGGCCATCGGCGACCCGGGGACGGGCAAACTGAAGTCGGATGACATCGACGAGGTTAAGCTGGTGACCCGCATCCAAGCTGGAAGTCACGTCGTCGAGGATCATGAATTTTGGGGCGCCGCCGTAGAGGGAGGCCGCTGCCAGATAGACCGAGACGGCGAAACCGTTTCTGAAACTTTCCGATAGCAAGGCTTGGGCCGACACGTCTTGCAGGGACCAGAAGGTGGAGAGGCTGATCGCTAGTTCTTCCGTGCCCGGACGCTTGGCAAGAGCGGGCACGACGGACTGGCCCATGATCGCTTTGAATAGATCTCGGCAGACCGGCAGAACCTTTTCAAGCCGTTCGGTGGCCATGGCGCTCTCGGCGACCGCAAAGGCATCGTTGGCGCCGTCCAAGAACGTCTTGAGCCGGGCGATCCTGGCTTCCTGCTTGGCGGCGGCGGCCCGGAGCGTCTCCTGGTGGGCGGCGTCCCGCCAGGCCGTCTGCAGGCGCCGTGCGGTTTCGACGGCGGTAGTCGCCGCCACCAGCGAAGGCGGGAGGACCTTGGCCAGTTCGTCCGCCTCCGTCTGGGCGTCACCGGCGAGCGTTTTGAGGCGCGTGGTGAGCGTAAGGCGATGGCTGGCCAAGGATGCGAGCTCGGTCGCGGACAGTTCGCCCTTCGCGCCCTTGGCGCACAGCGCCTTGGCTTCCGCAGCGGCTGTGTCGTCCAGATGCGCGGAGAACAGAGGGCCAAGGTCGAGCCAGCCGCTCGTCGTCCAGGCGGTCGTGGCCGCTCGGGTCTCCTCGTCCACCTTCTCGTATTCGGCGATCCGGGCCTGGACCAGATCCAGAACCGCGCCGTCGCCGGATCGATCACAGGCCGGGCAGACGTCTGGCGTCGTCCAGGACCCGCTGGTCAGCACCTTCTCGGTGACGCGGTAGAGTTCGTTGAGAAGATCGCCCGAGGTCTGCGCCACGGCGGCGTCCCTTTGAACCGCGATGTCCGCGAGGGCACCGACGTCCTCATCCGACGGTCCCTTCGCCGCCGCTGTGGTGAGCTCCGACACCTTGCGAACAAGCTCGCCATGGCGGGTTTTTCTCTCACCGCCTTCCTCCGAGACGATTGTCTGGATGCAAGCGTCGAGATCGACCTCGCCGAAGGCCTTTCCGGCGAAATGCGTCGCGAGGGCGGGAATGCTCTGGAGCGCGCCATGACAGACGGATTCGATTTCCGTCTGCGGAGCCGCCGGCTCCAGCGGCGTCTTCATCAGAGCCTCGTAGTCGGCCGCGATGCGCGGAGCCAGGTCTCGGATCGCCTTGGCGGCCGCATCCCGACGCGCGAGAACTGCCGACCGATCCAAGTGATTGTTGAAGGACCGGGTGTTGCCAAGGGTGTCGAGGGCGCCGCGCAGCGTCGAGTAGCGGGACAGACCCAGGAGACCGGCGAAGTTACGGCCGCGCGACAGCGATGTGTCGTCGATGAAGCGCTGGAAGGTCGTGCCATCGAGCAGGACGAACTCGCGATGAAGCTCCGCCAGCAGGGCTTCGCCGTCGGCTCCGTTGGTCGCGCTTACGGTTCGCGCGCCGGCCGCATCCAGGGTGACGGTGACCGTCGTCGATGGAGACCCGTCGGTGGGCTTGATGGTGAGGGCGATCGTGCCGACGCCGCCGGTATGGAAGCGGTTGAGGTAGTAGTCGTGCCCCTTTTCGGCGGCGGCCAAGTTCTCAAGCTTCGGGATGGATTTTCGCAGCGCGAAGGTGAGGGCATCAAAAATCGAGCTCTTGCCGACCCCGTTGGGCGCAGAAATCGAGCTGACCGCGTCGGGTTGAAACTTCAGGACAAGGGGCGCGCCCTGGTTGTTGACGCCGCGAAAGCCTTCGATTTCCAGCTGTTCGAGGAACCAACCGATCTGCACGGGGGCGGCGACCGGCGGAAGGGAAGTCGCTTCGTCCTCGGCCGCTGGCGCGGTGGTCGCCTCGTCGGCCGCCGATGGGTCAGCAGCCGTTGAGGCCGCATCCTTAGCCTCGGCCGCGAGCAGGGCGGCCATAAGGATGTTCAGGACGTCCTCGCGCTTCGTCGCGGTCTCGGAGAGGTCGGCGAGCAAAGGTGTCGTGGCCGCCGCCAGATCGGCGTCGAGCCCCGCGAGATAGGTGGCGAAGACCCTCAGGTTGGCGTCGAAGGCGGCGGTGTCGCGGAAGGCGAGCGTCGGTTTGGTTTTGGCCATGATGAAAGGTTCCCCGTAGACCATCTATCGCGACCGCTCGAAAGCGCCACCTTCGATTGTAGGTCATCTTGCTGAGCTGGTGCGAGGATGCTGCAGCTTGCATCGGACGGGCGAGGCAATGGTTGTAGTCAACGATGTCGAAAGCAACGCTTGCCGATCAGCCGATCGTTACCAGTTCGGTCGTTTTTGAGCGGGGGTCTGAGGTGACGATTTGGAGAAACAAGCCTCGCGACGAAACGGACTGAACGACGGTCGATCCGGGATGCCGCCATTTCTTGCGGAAATCCGCCGCGACCAGGCACAGTTCTGGCGCGATGCGATCCAGGAGATCCGGGTGAAAATTCCCTTCCGAGCCGTGATGAGGAAGCGTCAGCGTCATCACCTGGTCCAGGAGCCGGCCGTAGTGGCCGAGAAAGGTGGCCCGCCGGGCCTGTTGCTTCAGAGCGGCGTCGCCGGTCGCCAGCCAGGCGATGCGGCTGTCGGAACCCGCGGCGCGGTGGTGGACCTGGCCGAATTGGGCGCGCGCCATGCGTGGCAGTGGTGTTCGCGTGACGGCGGGGCCGGAGTAGAGGGACAGGGAAGTGATGTTTAGATCGGTCTTCACCGCCTTGTAGGCGGCCGCCAGTTCGCTCGCATGGGCGGTCACGAGCGTTTCGACGTTCGCCGGGATGAGCAGCCAAGCGCGCAGCGCCTGTCTCGTCATTCCGAGCGCCTTAGCCAGGGCGCCGCGAAAGACCGCTGCATGGATAGTGACGCCGGGGTCGACGAACGGCGCAAGAAGCCACTCCGCCTTTGCGCCCGGGACCATGACGGCCTTCGTGTCGGGCATGACCGCCGTGCGGTTCCCGGCAGCAACGTTCGCCGCCGTGGAGGCGGCGACCCGGGGATCGTCGTAGATGACCCGTCCCTTGCCGACCAACTTCCAGGTCGCCGGTTCGCGCTTGGCGTCTTCGCCGCGTGCTCCCGGGTCGAAGGGGCCGTCGATCGATTCGTCCCCCGATCCGGGAGCGCCGCCGTCGCGCGAGCCCGGCTCCACATAGAGGATGAGGTCGGGATCGAACCTGCCGAGGGCCGCGGTCGGGTCGAGCGTGAATTCTCTGTAGAAGTCGGTAGCGGCTGCGGGGTTCTCGTCGACGGCGCGGCCGAAAGCGATCAGCCGATCGATGACGTTCATCAGCGGCAGGACGATGGTGTTGACCTTGAGGCCGGACGCCAGCAGACGCGGCACCCCGTTGATGTGATCGTCATGGGCGTGGGAGAGAAACAGAAGGTCCAGCCGCGCACCGGGGGGAACCCTACTCAGATAGTAGTCGATCGCGAGATCGCGGGCGACGGCATAGGCGGGCAGGGCGCCGCAATCGTAGACGTAACGCAGCCGCTCGGTTCCATCTTCGGAGAGCTCGCCCGTGTGGAAGAAGCCCTGGCCCACGGCGCGCTGATGGCGGTCGTTCTGGAAAGTCATGGAGATACGATCTCGAAGTGCAAAACGAAGGACGAGGCGAGGGCGGCGTAGGCTGTCGGCGGCGTCACGGCCAGAGCGAGGCACGGCGTTGTTCGATGAGGCGCTCTTCGATCGGGGATATAGCCATTGTCCGCTAGGCTAGCCCAAGCAACGCAGTTGTCATCCGCCCAAAACCGTATCAGCGGTCCAGATGTTGGCTCCGACAATCGACAGGCCTTGGCCAGCACGCCAACCTCCGATCTCGCGGCGCGCGATAGAGCACCGCCAAGCCTTTAGCCTAGGACGTCGCCTTTCCGGCAGTGCTCCAAGGTTCGAAAATGGTGCAAAATCGCTGCTGCAGCGGTCAAGCTGACACCGCGTGAAATGGCGTGAAATGCGCTGAACAGCAAAACCCAAGCGCAATCGCGCAGATGGGTTAAATGGTGGGTGAGGTCGACAATCTGCGTAAAAATCGTTTAAAAACAAGGCGTGTGGCGGACAGAGAGGGATTCGAACCCTCGGTAGGCTTTCACCTACACACGCTTTCCAAGCGTGCGCGATCGACCACTCCGCCACCTGTCCGTTTCCACGACGTCGCCGTGTAGCCGCCGGACGGTCGTTCCAGCGGAGGCGAGGCTGATAGAACAGCCTGACCCCCTCGGCAAGCGCCCTTTGGCGCCCCATATGGGGGGAAGTCCATTTTGCCTCCGATTTCTGCGAGATTTTTCCGATGTTGTTCCAGAAGACCGCCGAACTGCCGACCGTCGAGACCGCCCTGCCCGGGCGAGATACGCCGCTGGCGACGGACGAGGTTCATTTTGTTCTGGGCCATGCGCTGAAGGGGCCGCATCCGGAGGGGTTCGAGACGGCGATCTTCGCCATGGGCTGTTTCTGGGGCGTGGAACGGGTGTTCTGGCAGTTGCCGGGCGTCTGGGTGACCTCGGCGGGCTATGCGGGCGGGTTTACGCCCAACGCGACCTATGAAGAGGTCTGTTCGGGACGGACGGGGCACACCGAGGTGGTCCAGGTCGTGTTCGACCCGCAGGCGATTTCCTACGGCGACCTGCTGAAGGCCTTCTGGGAAAATCATGACCCGACCCAGGGCATGCGTCAGGGCAACGACCAGGGTACGCAGTATCGCTCGGCCATCTACACCCTGAACGACGCGCAGCAGGCGGAAGCCGAAGCCTCGCGCGAGGCCTACCAGGCGGCGCTGTCGGCGGCGGGTCGGGGGACGATCACGACGGAGATCGAGCCGGCCGGCCCCTATTATTTCGCCGAGGACTATCACCAGGGCTATCTGGCCAAGAACCCGGCCGGATACTGCGGCATCGGCGGGACTGGCGTGGTCTGTCCGATCGGTGTGGGCGTCGACGCCTGATGGACCGCGCGGGGGTCGGCCAGGTCTGTCTGGCCTTGCCGGGAGCGACGCTGGATCACCCGTTCGGCGACGACCACGACGCCTACAAGGTCGGGGGCAAGATGTTCGTCATGGTGGGGGCGACCGGCGGAGTGTCGTTCAAGGTCTCGGACATCGCCTATGAGGTGCTGACCGAGAGCGGGCATGCGCGGCCGGCGCCCTATATGGCGCGGGCCAAGTGGGTCAACCTGCTGCAGATTGACGACTGGGCGGACGAGGAACTGGCGGACCATATCAGGTCCGCCCACGCCATTATCGTCGGGACTGACGAGGAAGGCGCGGGCGGAACTGGGGCTCTAGGCGTCAGGTCGCGGGCCTGGCCTTCTGCTCGGCGATCCAGCGGTCCATGCGGGCGTCGAGCAGGTCCAGCGGCAGGGGACCATCGACCAGCAGGGCGTCGTGGAAGGTGCGGACGTCGAAGCGGTCCCCAAGCTCGCGCTCGGCTCTCTGACGAATCTGGCGCAGGCGGATCTCGCCGATCTTGTAGGCGGTCGCCTGACCGGGCCAGCCGATGTAGCGCTGCAGTTCGGTTTCGATGTTGTGCGGGGCCAGGGCAGAGTTGTCGCGGAAGCAGGCGCGGGCCTGTTCCGTGGTCCAGCCCATCCAGTGCAGACCCGTGTCAGCCACCAGACGGCAGGCGCGCCACATTTCGTAGCTGAGACGGCCGAAGCGCTCATAGGGCGTGCGGTAGATGCCCATCTCCTCGCCCAGGAACTCGGCATAGAGGCCCCAGCCCTCGGTGAAGGCGGTCACGTCGGCGCCGCGCCGATAGTAGGGCTGGTCGGCCGCTTCCTGTTGCAGGGCGATCTGCAGATGGTGGCCCGGCACGGCCTCGTGGACGGTCAGGGCCGGCAGTTCATAGAGGGGGCGCTGATCCAGTTTCGAGGTGTTGACGATATAGCCGCCGGCCACGCCATTCTGCATTGAGCCGGAGTTGTAGCGGCCGGTGGTGTAGCTGTCCTCGATCTCACGCGGGACGGGACGCACGCCATAGGGCAGACGCGGCAGGGCGCCGAACAGGGCAGGCAGGCGGTCGTCGGCGCGCTTGGCGATCTCGGACGCCTTTTCCAGCAGCTGCTCGCGGCTGGTGGCGTAGAATTGCGGGTCGGTGCGCAGGAAGTGCAGGAAGCCGGCGAAGTCGCCGGTCCAGCCGGCGGCGCGCATCTCGTCCTGCATTCGGGCGCGAATACGGGCCACTTCTTCCACGCCGATCTGATGCACCTGATCCGGGGTCAGGTCGGTGGTGGTGTAGCTGCGCACGGCATAGGCGTAGAGGTCGCGGCCGCCGGGGCGGTGGGTCATGCCGGGCTCTGCGGGCGCACGCGGCAGGTAGTCATCCTTCAACATGTCGCGCCAGGCGATGCGGCGCGCCGCCACCGGTCCGTCGATCAGGGTCTGGGCGCGGGCGCGAAGGCGCGCCTGTTCGGCGGCGGGAATGGTCGCGGGCAGGGCGTTGAACGGCTGCATCAGAATGTCGCCGCCCTCGCGCGGCTTCACATCGGTTTCGGCCAGGGCCAGGGCGCTGTCGACCACTGAGCGGGCCTGGACCATGCCGGTGTCGAGGCCGCGGCGGGCGTCGGCGATGGCGGCGTCATAGGCGGCGGGAATGGCGCTCATCCGCGACAACCAGGCCTCGGCGTCGGCGGTCGAGGCGATGCGGGTGGAGCTGGCCAGATAGGCGACGCCCTGGCCCGGGCCGCCCTCGGAGCTGAAGGCGAGACGCCCGCCGTCCAGCGGGATGGCGTCGAGGTTGCGGCGGATCAGATAGGCGACGAAGGACCGGTTCAACTGCTCGTCTGCGCTGAGCGACGAAGCGGGGATGGCCTCGACTCGCGTCAAGAGAGCGGTCAGGGGCGCGACGCGGGCCATTTCGCCGGCGCGGGTGGGATCGGGCAGGCGCGACAGGGCCTCGCGGTCGCCCTCCATGCCGGCGGTGATCGGATCGATCCGGCGCAGGTAGGCCTCGTAGTCGGCCAGGACGCTGGCAAGAGCGGTGCTTGCCGCGCTGGTGGTCGAATGGGTCTGTGCGCCAGGTGCGGACGGCGGCGGGCTCTGGGCCAAGGCCGGCGTCGCAGCCATGAAGGCCGCCAGGGCCGCCCCGATCAGAAATTGCTTGTCCATACTGTCCTCCCTCAAGCGAGCAGGAGCAGACAGGGGCGGCGGCTGACGGTCAAGCTGTGTTGACGAAGCTCAGCCGCAGAGGGTGAAGAAGCGGTCGATCTGTTGGTCCGAGCCGCGCTGGGCGACGAGGGGCGTGCGGTAGTCTGGACCATAGGTCGCCAGCCAGCCCAACTTGCGGAAGCGTAGAAAGACGGGGTCGGTGGTGCGGGCGACGGCGGTCAGGTCGATGCCGTCATGCATGGCGGAGGGCTCGGCCTTTGCGGGATAGGTTTCGGTGTCTCCGCCGGACTCCAGGGCGATCACGCGAGGATGGCCCTCGGCGACGGTCTGCAGGATTTGCAGGGCGCCTGAGCCGGGACGACAGGAAAGGTCCAGCGGCACGTCGTCGGTCTCGGCCATGCCGTAGGATAGGCTGGCTTCCTGGTCGTCCGCGTTCAGGTGCCAGTCGTAGCCGGCGGCGGGCGCCGGCGCGCCATCGGCTGCATCGGCCAGCCCGGACTTTGGCGTGGCGGCGCAGCCGGCAAGTGCGAGCGCCGCGAATGCGGGGATGACCCAGAGAGAAGGACGCATGGTTTTCCTCAGCCGGTGCAGAGTTCGGCGAACCGGCGCAGCTTGGGCAGATTCGCGCGGTCGATCTCGACCCCCGAAGCCTGCGCGCCGACAACCAGGTTCAACTTGCCGTCAGTCAGGAAGGCCGCGAAGACCGGGTGGTCGGCACGCAGCACGGTCTGCAGCTGGCCGCGCCTGGGGCTGACTTCGACGTTGGCGGAGGCGGCGCCCGAGGTGATCACCGCGATGCCGTCGGCGGGCGCTGCTCCATAAAGGGTCAGACGCACGATGCTGGACCCGGGCGCGCACTCCAGCGTCGAGCGAAGCCGCGGCGTGTCAGGAACCTCGTTGGCCAGGACCAGAGGCCCGCTGTCGGCGTAGAGCGTCCAGGTCCAGCCGTCGGAGACCGCCGGCGCAGTCTGAAGCGTCAGGGCGAGCAGGAGCCCGAGCAAGGCGGTCATGGTTCAGCCCCCGCTGAAATCTGGTTCGCGGGAAGTGTGATCAGGCGTGGCTGGAAGCGCAATAGCCGAGGAAGTTTTGGACCATGCGGCGTTCTGCGCGGCTGGCGCGGATGTGCTGTTCGCCCGCTTCGGTCTGGACGGCCATACGCCCGCTGCGCGCCAGAGCCGTCAGGGATGCATCGGTGAGGGGCAGACGGGCCTCATAGGCTTCGCCGTCGGACAGAGGGTCGACAGGCTGGGGACCCATGGAGGCCGGCGTCAGAACGGCGCTTTGCGGCTGGGCGTCGCCATAGATGACGGCGCTGCGGTCGCCCGGCGAACAGGTCAGCATCAGCGCCACCTGGTCGGAATCCGGCAGGCCGTAGGCCAGCTTCGCCATCGACCCTTCGTGCAAGAGGTGCCAACCGGCTGCGCTGTCGCCCGAGAGGGCGGCGGGGGTGGTCATGGCCTGTCCCGCAAGGGCGGCGAGACCCAGGGCGGCGACAGCGGGGGCAATGGACTTCAACATCACAAATCACTCGCGTTCGACAGAGCAAACGCGGGTCGCTTGTTAAGGGTTCACCGCTCCGCTTGTACGAAAATGATTCCGGCATCGCCTGTCGCCGGAATCACACGCCTCGTTGAACGTCGATCAGAAGGGGCTGAAGCGCTCCACCAGGGACTGGGCGGCGGGCGTGGCCTGCATCCGACTGATGTCGCCACGACCGCCGTAGCTGATGCGGGCTTCGGCGATCTGAGTGTGGGCGATGGTGTTGGCCGAGGAGATGTCCTCGGGGCGCACGATGCCGGCGACGGTCAGTTCACGGACCTCGCGGTTGGTGCGCACTTCTTGCCGACCCTGGATGACCATGTTGCCGTTGGGCATGACGGCGGTGACGACGGCGGCGACGGTCAGGCTGACGCGTTCCGAGCGGTTGACGCTGCCCGCACCGGCCGCGTTGGCCTCGCCTTCGGTCCCGACCATGTTGGCCGGGTCGAAACCGCCGGGGAAGGCGCGGCCCAGGCTGTTTTCCAGGCCGAAGAAGTGGGTCACACCGCCCGAGGCGCTGTTGGAACGCGAGCGATTGGTCGAGTTCTGGGTCTGGGCGCGGTCGTTGATATCGATGTTGACGGTGAGGATGTCCCCGATACGGCGGGCGCGCTGGTCGCCGAAGAAGCTGCGGGCGCCGGTACGCCACAGGCTGTTGGCTGATGCGGAAGTGGGCGTCGGCAGATAGGCCTGCTCGACAGGCACCAGGGCGGCGGGATAGCCGATGGGGGCCAGTTCAGGACCCTTCACCGTTTCCGTAATCGTGGAGCAGGCGCCCAGGGACAGGGCGGAAGCGGCGGCGGCGAGGATCAGGACTTTGCGCATGACGGGATCTCTCAGCGAGCGGCGAACTGTTGCGGATTGGCGCGGGCGGTCTGGGCGGCGGGACCGGCGACGGCGCGACCGGGTGACACCGCCACGGCGTCGATGGTGCGGCCCGACTGGACGTTCAGGACAGGCACGGCCTCGCCCGCCGAGGCGTCGCGGGTGGCCTTGCCGGTAACGGTCAGTTCGACGCCGCCGACGATATAGGCGACCTCGACCAGGTCGTTGCGGGCGATGACCTGGGGCGAGGCCAGGTCGCGGCTGGTCACGGCGGCGCCGGCGCGCAGGGCGCGTTTGGCCGACAGGCCGACGACCTGATCGGCGTCCTGGGGACCGCCGGCGGGGGCCTGGTGGGCCTGGACGGTTGACCAGATCACGTCGGACGGCTGGACGATGTCGCCGGCGGCGAGGCTGCGGGCATAGGTCAGAACCTCGACCGTGGCGCCGGGGCGCGAGGCGACGGTGGCCGCCGCCGGGCGGGCGGACGCCTCTGCGGGCAGGGCGCCGCCTTCGCGCACGACGATGCGGCGCAAGCCCTGGGGATTGGACCAGTCCAGACCGGCGCGGCGGGCGGCGGCCTGGATCTGGCTGGCTTCGAACACAGCGGTGGCGCCGAGACGCTGGCCGACCACGACGCCGGCGGCGGCGCCTGCGTCGTCGAACAGGTCGCCCAGGGTGACGCGGCCGTCGCCATCGACGGGGTCGGGCAGAAGGCTGACGGGACCAGCCAGGGCGGGGCCGGCGAAGGTTGCGAGGGCGGCGGCGAGGACCAGGGCGTGCTTCATGACTAGCTCTTCACCTGGGCCGAGACGGACAGCATTTCGTCGGCGGTGGTGATGACCTTGGAGTTCATCTCATAGGCGCGCTGGGCCACGATCAGGTTGGTGATCTCGCTGACCGCATCGACGTTCGAGGCTTCGGTGTAGCGATGCAGAAGCTGGCCGAAACCGGGTTCGTTCGGCGCGCCGATGGTGGCGGCGCCCGAGGCGGCGGTCTCCAGCAGCAGGTTGTCGCCGATGGCTTCCAGGCCAGCCTCGTTGAAGAAGGTCGCCAGTTCAAGCTGCCCCACGACCTGGGGTTCGGCCTGACCCTGGGTGGTCACCTGGACCTGGCCGGACTTGGAGATCGTGATGTCCACCATGTCCTGGGGAATGTTGATGGCCGGCTCGACCGCATAGCCGTCGTCTGTGACCAGCTGGCCCTCGCCGTTGACGGCGAAGTTGCCGGCGCGGGTATAGGCCATCTCGCCCGAGGGCAGGGTGATCTGGAAGTAGCCCTTGCCGTCGATGGCGACGTCATAGTCGTTGCCGGTGCGGGTGGGGCTGCCCTGTTCCGTGACGCGGTAGACGCTGCCGGCCTTCACGCCGGCGCCGATCTGGATGCCGGTCGGAACGACGGTGCCCTGGGTCGAGGACTGGGCCCCCATGCGTTCGACGTTCTGGTACAGCAGGTCCTGGAACTCGGCCCGCTGCCGCTTGAAGCCAACCGTGTTCATGTTGGCGATGTTGTTGGAGATGACCTCGACGTTCAGCTGCTGGGCCAGCATGCCGGAGGTGGCGGTTCTGAGAGCGCGCATCGTTCAGGCGTCCTTGCTAGCCGACCCGGCCCAGCCGCTCGACCGAGCGGCGCGACAGGTCGTTGGCGTTTTCAATCATCTTGGAGACGCGCTCATAGGCGCGGCTGATCTCGATCAGATTGGTGATCTCTTGCAGGGTGTTGACGTTGGAGCCCTCCAGCATGCCCTGGCGGACCTGCACGTCGGGGGCGTCCTGCGGCTGGGCGTTGGAGATGTTGCGATAGAGGCCGTCGCCGCTTTTCTGCAGGGCGCCCAAGGCGTCGAAACGGACGGCGTTCAGGCGGCCGACAGGCTGACCTTCCTGGCTGATGGTGCCGTCCTGCGCGACGCTGACGGGGCCGCGCTCGGGGTCCAGGGTGATGGGGCCGCCGTCGCCCAGGACCGGCAAGCCCTGCTTGGTGGTCAGGACGCCCTCGGCGTTGGTCGTGAAGCCGCCGTCGCGAGTATAGGCCTCGCCCGTGGCGCTCTGGACGGTGAAGAAAGCGCCTTCGCCCTCGATGGCGAAGTCCAGCGAACGGCCGGTCTGCTTCAGCGCGCCCTGGCCGAAGTCGCGGCCCACGCCCTTGTCCAGGACGAAGCTGGCCGAGGGACGGATATTGTCGTTGCGGGCGCGCTGGCCGACCTCGGTCCCGACCATCAGCTGTTCGACCTTGAACCCGGTGGTGTCGGCGTTGGCGACGTTGTTCGCCACGATGTCGAGCTCGCGGCGAAGCGTCATCTGACGGGACAATCCGATGTAGGCGGCGTTTTCCACGAGTGCGGCTCCTTCGCCGATCTCGTCGCAACGACCGTGCCAACAGGGTTAATCCAGGCGCAGCAAGGGTTCTGGCCCAATTGAGCCCTATGGCGCCCGGCAGGATTTGCCGATTGTAAACGCCTCGTTAACCAAAAACGCCTCATCAGGACGGTGGTGATGATCGGGGCGACGTGCGGATGCTGAAGCTGAAGCTGGGCAAGAAGAAAGACGCGGCGCCGAGCGGCGACGACGCCAACCTGCCCGCCGTGTCAGACGGTGAAGGCGGAGAGGGCGCGGCCGCAAAGAAGAAGCTGCCTCTGCTGTTCATCATCATTCCGGCGGCCCTGGTGGTGATGGGGGGCGGTGGAGCGGCGGCCTTCCTGCTGATGAAGCCCAAGCCGGCCGAGGCCGAAGCGGCCGGCGAACACGGCGCGGCCGAAAAGAAGGACGACGGTCACGGCAAGAAGGAAGAGAAGAAGGGCGGGGGCCACGGCGGCGCGGAAGGCGGCGAGGCCGATCCCGCGGCGGGCAAGATCGCTGCGGGACCTGACGGCGTCACCTTCTACACCCTGCCGGATCTGATCGTGAATATTCAGTCGGCCGATGGACGCCCGACCTATCTGAAGCTGAAGCTGACCCTGGAGATGAAGGACGCCGAGCTGGCGACCCATCTGCAAGGCGAAGCCCCGCGGATGCAGGACATGTTCCAGGGCTTCCTGCGCGAACTGCGCCCCGAGGATCTGGCCGGTTCCGCCGGTTCCTACCAGCTGCGCGCCGAGATCCTGCGTCGGGTCAACCTGATCGCCGCGCCGGGCAAGGTGGACGCCGTGCTGATCGAAGAAATGCTGGTTTCCTAGGCATGAGCGACACCCTGGCCGCCGACAGCGAACTGGATCCCTTCGGCGGCGAAGCGGACATGGGCGGGGCCCTGTCCGAACGCGTGCTGAACCAGGACGAGATCGACAGCCTGCTGGGCTTCGACATGGGCGACGGCGACGACTCCGAACGGAGCGGCATCCGCGCCATCATCAACTCGGCCCTGGTCTCCTACGAGCGTCTGCCGATGCTCGAAATCGTCTTTGACCGCCTGGTGCGGTTGATGACGACGTCCTTGCGCAACTTCACCTCGGACAATGTCGAGGTCTCGCTCGACACCATCAGCTCGATCCGGTTCGGCGACTATCTGAACTCGATCCCGCTGCCGGCCATCCTGGCGGTGTTCCGGGCCGAGGAGCTGGACAACTACGGCCTGCTGACGGTCGATTCCAATCTCATCTACTCGATCGTGGACGTCCTGCTGGGCGGGCGTCGCGGCACGGCGGCCCTGCGGATCGAGGGTCGGCCCTACACCACCATCGAGCGGGTGCTGGTGCAGCGCATGGTCGAGGTCATCCTGAACGACGCGCGCGCCGCCTTCGAGCCGCTGACGCCCGTGCACTTCACGCTCGACCGGCTGGAGACCAATCCGCGTTTCGCCGCCATTGCGCGTCCGGCCAACGCCGCCATCCTGGTCAAGCTGCGCATCGACATGGAAGACCGGGGCGGCCGGGTCGAACTGCTGCTGCCCTATTCGACGCTGGAGCCCATCCGCAAGATGCTGCTGCAGCAGTTCATGGGCGAGAAGTTCGGCCGCGACAACATCTGGGAAGGCCACCTGGCCACCGAGTTGTGGACCACGGAAACCGAGGTCCGCTGCGTGCTGGACGAGCAGCAGATCCCGCTGTCGCAGGCGCTGAACTTCAAGGTCGGGGACACCCTGATGCTGAACGTCTCGCCCGATTCCGAAGTCTCGGTGCGGGCGGGCTCCATCCCGCTGACGACGGGCAAGATGGGCCGTCGCGGCCAGCATATCGCCGTGCGGGTCGAAGGTCCGATCAACCCCGACATCGCCGCCAACCTGAGCCGAGGGAAACGCTGACATGACCGGCATCATTCTCGATTCCATCCTCATGCTGCTGCTGGTCGCGGCCATCGGCTACGGCATCAAGCTGGAGAAGAAACTCAAGGCCCTGCGCGAGGGGCAACTGGCCTTCGCCGGGGCGGTGAGCGAGCTGAACTCGGCCGCCGGCCGCGCCGAACAGGCCCTGGCCACCCTGCGCGCCTCGGGTCAGGAAACCGACCTGCTGCACGACCGGATCATCAAGGCTCGCGCCGTGAAGCAGGAACTGGAGGTGCTGATCGCCCGCGCGCCCGCCGGTCTGCCGCCGCGCGCGGCCGCTTCGCAGCCCCAGGCCGAGGTCCGTGAGGAAGCGGTGCTGGAGCTGAACACGCCGACGTCGCAGGTCGCGCCGCTGCTGGACGACGAAGCCCGCGCCCGCCGCATGGCCTCGCTGATGGAGCGCATCGAGGGCGCGCGCGCCGTGATGAAGGCCCCGGCCGCTCGTGCCGCCCCCGCTCCGGTCGCCGCTGAAAGCTTTGCTCCGGTCCGTCAGGCCCTGGCCGCTAACCATGCTGCGCAACAGAGCCTAAACCGCGCCCGTCGTAGTCTGGACGAAGATCTTTTCGCTGCATGATGCATTTTTAGACCCCTATGCCTGACGCGCGGCGTCAGGTGACTTGAGGGGAAGTTTCTTTTTGCCCCTATGTCCGAGGCGCGGCCCCGGACGACTTGAGGGGCGAAGTCTTTTTGTAGCCCCTATGCCTGTGCGGCGTCTGAACCGCCTTACCGAGTGCCACCGATGAGCAAGCTGCCCCGCCTCCTGCCCCTGATCGCCATCGCCATCGGCGGGGTCGTGGCTGTGCGCGCGGCGGGCGTGGCGCCGGAACTGTTCCAGGGCGCGACCGCCTGGGCTCAGGAGGCCGTGACGGCGGAGACGCCGGGGGAGGGCGGGGCGGCCGCGGCCAAGCCCGCACCGGCGGTCTGCGCCCTGACGCCGGAACAACTGGCCCAGCAGGCGGGAATTTCGCCGGCCGAACTGCGGGTCATCCAGTCCCTGTCCAAGCGGCGCGACGCCCTGGACGCCCGCGACGCCGATTTCGCCACCACCCTGCCGCTGATGGTCGCCGCCGAACAGAAGCTGGACGCCAAGTTGCAGGCTCTGGAAGCTCTGAAGGGCGAGATCGCCGCTCTGGTGGGACAGGTGGACGAGAAGGAAAAGGCCGAGAACGACCGTCTGGTCGCCGTCTATTCCGCCATGCGGCCCAAGGAGGCGGCGGCCGTGTTCAATACGCTGGACGACTCCGTGCGCCTGCCCGTCGCCGCCGCCATGCGGCCCCGCACCCTGGCCGCCATCATGGCCCAGATGCCGCCCGCCGGCGCGCGCGAGCTGACCGAGAAGCTGGCCAAGCGCTTCCAGTCGCAGCAGTTCGCCGCCCGCGCCGCCGCCGCGACGGCGGGAGCGACGCCCGCGACCCCGGCGGTCGTGCCCGCCGCCGCTCCGGCTGCGACCCCGACCACGGCCCCGGCTCCTGCGCGCGCTGCGGCCCCAGCGGCGGCGACGCCTGCGGCTCAACCGGCGGCCCAGCCGGCGCGCCGTCCCGCGCCCCGCCCTGCGGCCCAGCGTCCGGCCCCGCGCCCTGCGGCCCGGCCCGCAACGCCGGCCGCCGCCCCGGCCGAGGCCGGTCCGCGCCCCTATACGCCGCCCGCCGCCGAGGCTGGCCAGCCGGCCGCCGCCGCCCGTCAGTCGGTCCAGTAAGAGCGCTCCGGACAACGGCGCGGTTGGCAGACCGGCCGCGCGCCGCTATTCAGCGCGCTTCGATTTTCGCGAGACCATCCCATGTCCGACGCCCTGCCTGACCGCCTTTCGGTCGATCCCGACAGCCCCTTCCACGACGCCGACCTGTTGGCGCGCGGCATCGGCATCCTGTTCAAGGGCGAGGAAAAGACCAACGTCGAGGAATACTGCGTCTCGGAAGGCTGGGTCCGCCTGGCCGTCGGCAACCGCGTCGACCGTCGCGGCAAGGCCCTGACCGTCAAGCTGCAAGGTCCGGTCGAGCCCTTCCTCAAGGGCGAGTGATTCTATCCTCGCGGGCGGCGTCTGAGGCTTTCGGTCGCAGGCTTCGCCCGCTAGGGTCCGCGCCTTGTTTGTGAGTCTGGGAGGCGCTCCATGTTGTTCAACGCCCGTCTGATGGCCGCCAGCGCAATGGCGCTGGGCCTTATCGCCACGCCGGTTCTGGCGCAGGACGCCGCGACCATCCGCGCCGCCGAGCAGGTGCGCGACACGGCGCTGCAGTCCAACATCGCCCTCGACTACGTCACCCAGATCACCACCCGTTTCGGCGCCCGCCCGGCGGGCTCGCGCTCGGAGCAGGCCGCCGCCGACTGGGCCGCCGACTATATGCGCGCCCACGGCTTCCAGAACGTCCGCATCGAGCAGTTCCCGCTGGTCGGCTGGGAGCGGGGCGAAGAGAGCGCCGAACTGCTGGGCGCCCGCCCGCAGCGTCTGGTCGCCGCCGCCCTGGGCCACTCCATCGCCACCCCCGCGAACGGCATCGAGGCTGACGTCGTCTTCTTTGACGGTCTGGACGCCCTGCTGGCCGCACCCGTAGGTTCGCTGACCGGCAAGATCGCGGTCGTCGATGGCGGCCAGATGGTCAAGATGCAGGACGGTTCGGGCTATGGCTCGCTGTCGCGCATTCGCGGCGTGGGCCCGACCGAGGCCGCCAAACGCGGCGCCGTCGCCTTCGTCATGCGCTCGGCCGGTTCGGACGAGCACCGGATGCCGCACACCGGCACCACCCGCTATGTCGAGGGCAGGGTGCCGCTGCCGGCCTTTGCGCTGAGCGCCCCGGACGCCGACCAGGTCGCGCGGCTGGTGAAGATGGGCGAGCCGGTCCGGCTGCGCCTGAAATCCACCGCCCATACCTATCAGACCCACAGCCAGAACGTGATCGGCGACATCGTCGGCGCGACGCGACCGGACGAGATCATCGTCCTGGGCTCGCACATGGACAGCTGGGATCTGGGCACCGGCGCCATCGACGACGCGGCGGGCGGCGCCATCACCCTGGCGGCGGCCAAGCTGATCGCCGAGCAGGGCCGTCCGGACCGCACTGTGCGCGTGGTCCTCTATGGTTCGGAAGAGGTGGCCCAGCCGACCGACACCGGCAACGGCGGCGGCGCCTATCTGCGCAACATCGGCGCGGCGGGCGTCGAAAAGCACGTCATCGCGGGCGAGAGCGACTTCGGCGCCGACCGCATCTATGCCCTGAAGACGCCGCCGGGCGCGCAGGGGTCCGACTTCGCCAGGATCGCCGCGCGGGTGCTGCGTCCGATCGGCGTCCTGCCGTCGAACGAGCCGGAACTGCACGGCGGCGTGGACATCGGCCCGTTGGCGGGGGCCGGCGTGCCGGTCTTCGGTCTGTCGCAGGACGGGACCCGCTACTTCGACCTGCATCACACAGCTGACGACACTCTGGACAAGATTGATCCGGCGCAGATGACCCAGAACGTCGCCGCCTGGGCCGCCCTGGTTCGGCTGATCGCCGATTCCGACGTGGACTTCCGGGCCCTGCGTGCGGCGGCTGCTCCGGCGAAGTCATAAAGGCCGGCGTTTTTGCAGGCGGGAAGGCGCCGCCAGGTCAGTAGAGGGCGGCCTCGCCTTGGCTCAAACGCCAGAGGCGGCTATAGATTCTGCTCGGCCCGCGGGCGTGGCGAAACTGGTAGACGCAACGGACTTAAGCTGAGGATTGAGTGCGCCGGGGGAAATCCCGGACGTAGAACCGCTCAAATTCGGGGAACCCTGTGAAATGGCGATCCCGAGCCAAGCCCGTCATTCGTGACGGGAAGGTGTAGAGACTAGACGGGCGGCGTCTAAGGCCTTGCGGCTATGACGAAGGGATAGTCCAGACCACGAACGCCCTCGGGTGGCGGCGAAAGTCGAAGTGGTATGAAAATCCGTCGGGCATTGCCCATGCCGGTTCGACCCCGGCCGCCCGCACCACCATGTCAGTCGCCCGACACGCACTCCTGGGGCCATCCGGAGCGAGTGACGCCGGAGGGTGCGAACTCGGCGCCTGCGGTCACCGGGCGGCTGCTCGCGCCCGGCTCAGTTCGCTGGCGGCGACGGCGAAGTCGGCGCGATAGGCGGGGTCGGCCTTCAGCGCCGCGACCAGGGCGGCGCCGACGATCCGGCCGGCCTCTACATCACTGGCGTAGTGGACGCCGCAGACCATGCGGCTTTCGCCATAGGCCAGCCCCCGCGCGAGAATCTCGTCGGCGCGGTCCGGCGCCATTTCCGCCAGCACCAGTGCCCAGGCCCAGCCCAGGGCGGAATGACCGGAGGGGTAGGATCCGCTGTCCGCAAGCCAGGTTTCTGGCGGAAAGCAGGTCTCGGCAGGTTCGGATACGAACGGGCGGATACGGAAGTAGCCGCGCTTGGCCGGGGTCTGGACGGTCTCCAGGTCTCCCAGCATGCGCCCCAGCAGCCGGGTCAGGGTCGGCATGCGCTCGGGAACGAAGTCGATTCCGAGGGCCTCGTTGAAGACGCGGGGCGCAGACGGAGTCTCGATCTCGTTGTCGGCCCGGGCCTGCTCCCAGCGCGGCGCGCCCTTCAGAGTTCGGGTATAGCGATAGCGGGCGATGTCGTCCTGTTCCCGTAGCGAGCCGGCCTCGGGCGGAGCGGGCAGGAAGACGGCGGCGTTCGGGGCGTGCGCCTTGTCCAGATAGCCGTGCGGATGGTCGCGGAATCCGGTCCAGAAGGTCGGCGGCGAAGCGGGGGCGGAGGCGCAGCCGACAAGGGCGAACGCCAGGACGGTCGTCGCCAGGCGGCGGCCGAAGGGGAGAAGGCTCATGGATGCTCTGGGGCTGGGCGTGTCAGACGATCTGGGCGCCGGGACGGCCGTCTTCGACGACCCAGGTGTTGAGTGTGGACAAGGCCGCCTTTGGATCGCGCACGTCGCTGATGGCCTGGTAGCGGGTGGTCATCCGGTCGGGGCGGACGTCGATGGAGATATAGCCCCGCACGCGGCTTTCGAAGAATTTGATGTGCGGGTTGGCGGGCATGGCCGACATCAGCCCTTCATGGGGCGGTCCGCCGGACGTGATGGAGGTGCCGACGAACTCGGTCGCCACGACGGGGGAGTTTTCGTCTTCGCTGTTCAGCAGGACGTCGTTGGTCCAGAAGGAATGGTAGTCGCCGGCCAGCACCACAGGATTGCGCGGCTTCAGCGTGTGAAGGGCTTCGGTCATCCGCACGCGCGCTGCGGGGAAGCCGTCCCATGTGTCGGTCCAGTAGCGGGTCTCGTCGCCTCGGTTCTCGAACCGCAGGCCCGCCATGACCAGGTCCTGCCCCAGGATGTTCCACTGAGCCTCGGTTCGAGCCAGGCCGTCGTATAGCCAGCGCTCCTGTTCGAACCCCAGGAAGGTGCGTGACGGGTCCAGCCGGTCCGCGCACTGGCTGTCGGTGACGATCTGACCCCTGGCCCCGCCCTCGTCGACGCAGGCGCCGCGCGAGCGATACTGGCGGCCGTCCAGCATATAGAACTCGGCCAGTTTGCCGTAGCGGATGCGCTTGTGGATCGGCATTTGCAGCCGGGAGTCGATGCGGGTGCGGCGGATGGGCATGGCCTCGTAGAAGGCCTGATAGCCGGCGGCGCGGCGCTTCAGAAAGTCGGCCGGCCTGCCGTTCTTGTCGGGCCAGACGCCGGAATAGTTATTCAGCACCTCGTGGTCGTCCCAGGTGACCAGGCAGGGCGCGGCGGCGTGCAGGCGCTGAAGATCGGCGTCGGTGCGGTGCAGGGCGTAGCGGTTGCGATAGCCGGCCAGGGTGGTGGCTTCCTCGAAACCATAGTTCCGCACATTGTTCGCCGCCCGCTCGCCGGTGCGGCTGTATTCGTAGATATAGTCGCCCAGGAACAGGGTGAGGTCGGGCGCTTCATCCGCCATATGGCCATAGGCGCTGAAATAGCCGACCTCCCAGTTCGAGCAGGAGGCCACGGCCAGTTTCAAATGGTCGACGTCGGCGTTCGGCGCCGGGGCGGTGCGCGCCAGACCGATCGGGCTCTGTTGGCCGGCGGCTGTAAAGCGATACCAGTATGGGCGTCCGGGGCGTAGGCCCTGGACCTCGACGTGGACAGCGTGGGCGGTCGAGGCGTCAGCCGTGACGCGCCCCGTCGCAGCTATACTGGTGAAGCGCTCGTCGGATGCGACTTCCCACCGGACTTCCATGGGAAGGTGCAGGCCGCCCAGACCGTCTGGCGAGATCGGGTCGGCGGCGAGGCGGGTCCACAGGACAAAGCCGTCCGGCCAGGGATCTCCGCTGGCGACGCCCAAGGGAAACAGATAGGCGCCGCCAGCCTGCGCGCGGCCGAAGTGCAGCATAGCCGGGGCGGCGACCAGGCCGCCGATCAGGGCGCGCCGGTTCATCGACGATGTGGTTTTGAACAGGGTCATCAACGGCGTCCCGGCGGGTGAAAGTCGGCGGGCCGGGCGAGCCGGCCCGCCGGGAAGGATGCGGCGCTTAGAAGTCCATCGTCAGGCGCACGCCGACCGTGCGGCCCTGATTGGGCGAGCTGGTCGGGCGAGCGCCGCCGTTGAAGTTGTTGCGCGTCTCTTCATACTCGGTGTTGAAGAGGTTCTGCGCATAGAGGCTGGCGCGCCAGTTCGCGTCGGACGGGCCCATGCTGAAGTTGGCGTTCCACAGCCAGTAGCCCGGCAGAACCGAAGCCGAGGCGGCGTTGTAGATGCCGTCGCGCTGGTTGTAGTTGGTCTCTGCGCGCCAGTCGAAGCCCAGCATCGACCAGTCATAGGCGACCGAACCGCCGTAGTTGAACTTCGGGAACTGCAGCGGCTCGCCCGAACGGTCGTTCGAGATGATGATGTCCCAGGGGCCGTCGATCGGGTTGGCGGCGTTGGTCGCGGCGGCGTCGATGGCGAAGTATTCGCTGTATTCGCCTTCCTTGTAGCCGAAGTTCTGGCTGATCGTCAGGCCCGGGAACGGGGTCCATGTCAGCTCGATCTCGCCGCCATAGATTTCTGACTTGGGCACATTGGTGATCTTGCCCAGCTGGCCGGTCTCGCGGCTGTATTCAGTGCCCTGGATCTGCTGGTTTTCGTAGTCGTAGAAGAAGACCGCGCCGTTGACGCGCAGGGTGTTGTCGAACAGGTCGGACTTGATCCCGGTCTCATAGGCGATGACGACTTCGGGCTTGAAGGGCGTCTGCGACTGGCCGTTGTAGGTGGTGAAGCCGCCGGACTTAACGCCGCGCGCCACGCTGGCGTAGAGCAGGGCGTTTTCAGCCAGCTCGTATTCCAGACCAAAGCGGCCGGTCCATTCCGAAAGCGAGGTCTCGTAGGTCGTCTCCGGTCCGACCGGAAGGTTCAGGCGGCGCGTGCCGGTGGTGGTCAGGCTGCGGTCCTCATTCTCGTAGCGCAGGCCGGCGATCAGGCTGAGGCGATCCGTCAGAGCAAAGCTGTTATGCGTGAAGACGCCCGCCGCCTGAACCGACTGGTCATAGGGGGTGTTGATCAGGTTGCGGTTGGCGCCGCGGAACTCGGTGTAGAAACCGCCCTCGATGCTTTCGTCAGCATAGTGGGCGCCGACCATCCAGTTCAGGCGGCCGACCTCGTTCGACAGTCGGGCCTCCTGCGAGAAGGCTTTGATGTCGTTGTAGAAATAGACGTCGGATTCAGCCGCCGGCGTGCCGTCCCAGTCGTTGTATTCCGACCGGCTGAAGGTTTGGTAGGCGGTGATGGTGTTCAGCGTGGCCCACCCCAGGTCAGCGCGGATGCGGGCGCTGAGGTCCAGGCCGTCGTTGTCGCGACCCGGCTTGGCGTCAAGGCTGCGGCCGGACACCCCGGCCAGGGCTTCAGAAATTCGCCATCCGGAAATGCGGCGAGCCGTGTCGGCGGGATAGGTGATGCTGCCGTCGAAGACAGGGTAGGGCGCGCGCAGGCGGAAACCCAGGCCGTCCGACTTGTCGATCTGGTAGGTGGCGGCCAGATCGACGGTCACGTCCTGCGAGGCGTCCCAGGTCAGGCGGCCGCGCACGGCGGTCTTGTCGCGATCGCCCAGCTTCTCGCCGGTCGTGCGGTGATACTGCCAGGCGCCGCCCTGTTCGGTGACGGCGGCCAGGCGGCCCAGCAGGCCGGGCGCAATCTGGCCGGATACATAGCCCTCGACCTTGTAGCGGTCGTAGGAGCCGTATTCGGCGGTGAAGCCGGCGCGGGTGTCGGCCGTCGGGGCGTTGGTGATGATGTTGACGGCGCCGCCCGTGGTGTTGCGTCCGTAGAGCGTGCCTTGCGGTCCGCGCAGCACTTCCAGACGGGCGATGTCGAACATCGCGCCCTGGGTCGTGATCGTATAGGGATGCGCCACTTCGTCGACATAGACGCCCACGGTCGAGGCGTTGTTGGAGGAGTATTCGCGCGTGCCGATGCCGCGGATGCGGAAGGCGGGTTGGCCGCTGCCGAACTGGCTGTCGACCTCCATGTTGGGCACGACGTTCTCGATATCGTTGATGACGTTGATGCCCTTTTCGTCCAGGTCTTCGCCGCCGATCACGGACAGGGCGGCCCCCACATCCTGGCTGGCCTGCGCGCGGCGCTGGGCGGTGACGACGATGTCCTGCACCGTCGTGGCCTGAGGTTCGCTGGAGGCCGGATTATTACCCATGGCTGTTGCGGGCAGGGCCGCCGCCAGGGTCAGGACGGCGCTTGAGGCGCCGAGAAGAAGACGTTTCATGTGTCGATCCATCGGGCGACGCGCGGGATACCCCCTCCCACAGCCGTCGAAGTGTTTCTGAACGTTGTCGAACAGCCGTCTTGTCCAGCCGTTGATCGAGGCGTCTCACGCAGCGGGGAGGACAGGCGAGGCGACCTTCGTCGAGTCAGAAAAACAACTGTTCGACAACGAGATCGGCAATAGATCGAGCGAGCTATGCTTTTGTGACGTCTATCTGAAGTGTTCTTGTCAGTGTTCTCAGCCCGCGTTCGATGTGAGAATAACGCACGTTCGATCAGGCGTGGCGCGGGACCAGTTGGAGCGCGGCCGCGCGAAGATCCGCCTCCGAGAGGGCGGTTCCACTGGCGCAAGCCATCAGGGCGGCGGCCTTGACCCAGAGGGCGAACCGGGTCGCCGCCAGTCGATTGAGGTCGAATTCAGCGGGCCAGACGCCTGCGCTGTTGTAATAGGTGCCGCCTCCCTCGGGGCCTCGCAGCAGCATGGCCAGGTCGCGCAGCGAAGGGTCGCGTCGCGCCTCCATGCAGACACTGGCGATCAGCCGCACATACTTGACGTAGAAGCCTTCGGCGTCCGGCTGAATAGAAACGGTCGGCGCCATGATCCGCGCCCAGCTATCCAGATCGGCCGCCGCCGGGTCGCCCTCAGGCTGTTGCCCTGCCAGATAGCGGGGCATGTCGCGGAAGACGCTGTGCCAGACGGCGTCCAGAACGAAGCGGCGCATGTCCGGCCAGTGATAGGCGATCGTCGATGTCGACGTCCCCGCCACCATGCTGACGGAGCGGTTGGTCAGAGCGGTGACGCCTCGCGCCAGGATCTGGTCGGCCGCGATGTTCAGCAGCTTGAGACGCATCGAATCCGGTTCCAGGCCGGCGGCCGGCGCCTGGGGCAGGATCAGGTTCTCGCGATACCAGAAGGTCGCAGTCGCCGGTCCGTCCGACTGGCCGAAGGCGCGGTCGATCAGCCCTGCCAAACCCTCGTCCGCTATGACCTGATAGTCGAGCCGATCCAGAAGCGCGCCAGCGTAGAACTGTTCGATGGTCGTCCAGTCGACCAGAGGGTCTGCAAAGGCTGCAAGTCGGGAATCCGCAGACAGGTGATCGCGCCAGGCCGTCTTTCGCATGGCGGCCCATCGCCGGATCAAATCCTGGCGTTCCGTTGTGATCTCGCTGTCGATCAGCAGGGCTTCCCAGATCCGGGCGAACCCGCAATCGTCCGAGACGCGACGGCGTAGATAGTGCCGCACCAGAACCATGAGGTTGTCACGGCTCAGGGGCAGATCGGCGACTGACTGGAAAAAGCTCGTATGGAAGTCCGCATCCCGTCGCAGCGCCTCCTCGCCGATCGCATGGACCAGACCGGATTTGGCGCCGAACAGGTTGACGATGACCGTCGTGCTCTTGCCGACCGCCTGAGCCAGGTCACGCATCGTCAAATTGTGCAGCCCATGCGCCGACGCATGATCGATGGCCGCATTGATGATCTGCTCGGCGTCGGCGGTGCGGCTGGTCGCTGGGATTGGAGGCATGATCCTCAATGTGGCCTCAAGGAAGGGCTGTCGAGTGTGAGCGACAGGCATTTTCCAGAGTCGTCGAAATGTCGCATCTGAAGCCGTTCCCCGGAGCCGGTCATGGTGCATTCGAAACTCCAAACGAGCGAGCGGCGGCGTCGTGCAGCGTGGGCGCCGCGTTCTCGGCCCTGGCCATCTTCGCGGCCCTGGGCGCCAGTCTTTATGTTGCGGCATTCGGCTAGCGCGATTGATGACGCTGGATCCGCCTGGTTGTCTTGGCGCCGTTACGCTGGGCGGGTAGTCAGCCGGCATTCTCAGTGTTTCCCGGTGTTCAAGATGATCTTCAGCCGCATTCTGGCTCCGACCCTGGCGTTGGTCCTTCTGGCGGGCGCGGCTCTCCCGGCGATGGCGCAGCAGGCGGCTCAGCCCGTCGCCGCGACCGCACAGCGCGCCGCGCCGGCCCTGGTCGTGACCCTGGTGGTCGATCAGTTGAGCGCCAATCTGTTCAACCAGTATCGCGGCCAGTTCACCGGCGGGCTGAAGACCCTGGCCGATCAGGGCATGGTCTCGATCAACGGCTATCAGACGCACGGCGTCACCGTGACCTGCGCCGGTCACTCCACCGTCCTGACGGGCGTGCATCCGACGCACAGCGGCATCCCCGCCAACGACTGGATCGACACCACGACGGGCAGGGAAACCTATTGCCTGGCCGCGCCGCAGAATACGCTGGCGCACGGCAAGAACACCGATAACGGACCGGTCGGCCCGGATCAGCTGAAGGCCACGACACTGGGCGACTGGCTGAAGTCGGTCAGCCCGACCAGCCGCGTCTTCGGTATTTCCGGCAAGGATCGCGGGGCCATCAATCTGGCCGGGCACAAGGGCGACGGCGCCTATTGGCTGACCGCCGATTTCGGCTTCACCACCTATGTCGAGCCGGGCCAGTCAGCCGAGGCGAAGCTGGCGCCGGTGGCGGCGATCAATGCGCGGATGATCGACCGTTTCACGCGGGCGGCCCCGACCTGGACCTATAGCCACGAGGCCTGCCGTCGTCTGGAAGGCCAGTGGGTCATCGGGGGGCAGACCTTCAACTCGACCGTGCCGCCGTCGAACTTCACCCTCGACAGCTCTCCCCTCCTGGACGAACTGACGCTGGAGGGCGCCGTCGACCTGCTGGACAACCAGCAACTGGGACGCCGCGGCGTCACCGACATGCTGGGCGTCAGCCTGTCGGCCACTGATCGTATCGGTCACGGCTACGGCACGCAGGGTCCCGAGATGTGCGAGCAGATGCTGCGTCTGGACGCGGCTCTCGGCGTCTTCCTGGACAAGCTGTCGACCATCCCGGGCGGCGCGGTCGTGGTGCTGACCGCCGACCATGGCGGGTCCGACTTCCCCGAGCGGTCCTCGGTCGAGGGCTATCCGGCGGCGGGGCGGGTGGATCGTGGGCTGATGCCGCGCGTCAATGACGCCCTGAAGGCCCGCTTCAACCTGACGGCCAACCCCCTGGTGTCGTCGGCGGGCGGTCTGATCGTGGTCGATGGAGACAGGAAGTCGCTGGCCGAGCCGCTGCGCAGCGAGGTTCTGGCGGCCGCGGTGGACTTGCTGAACGCCGAGCCGCAGGTGGCGCTGGCGGTGTCGCGCGACGAACTGCTGACGGAGCCGATGCCCGCTTCGGACAACCCCGAGGCGTTGAGCCTGCGCCAGCGTCTGCGCCTGTCGGCGGTGGCGGGGCGCTCGCCCGACATCATGCGCTCGTATCAGCCCGGCCTGACCGGGTCGGGTCGCGTGGGGGCGACGATTTCCAGCCACGGATCGCCCTGGGACTATGATCGCCGCGTGCCGATCATCTTCTGGTGGCCGGGCGCCGAGGGTCAGGAACGCTTCCTGCCGATGCGGACCATCGACATCGCTCCGACCCTGGCCCACCTGATCGGGGTCGAGCCGGCGGACGCGCTGGACGGTCGCTGCATGGACCTGCCGCAGTTCGCTGCGGGGCGCTGCGAGGCCCAAAAGCCGTAACGTCGTGTTTCAGGGCTCATAAACTCGTGTTTCGGGCCGGGGGCGTGGTCTTACCTCCCCCGCGTTTCGTTGGCACAAGGGTGCAAAGCCTCTGAGGGGAGGCTCGGCCTGTAGAGCCACGAGGAAACACTATGAACAGAGCCCGCCGCGCGCGCATCGTCGCGACCTTGGGGCCCGCAAGCCGAGCGCCCGCCACCGTCAAGGCGCTGGCCCAGGCCGGGGTGGACGTCTTCCGCCTGAATTTCAGCCACGGCTCGCATGAGGATCACGCGGCGGCGCTCAAGGCCGTGCGCGGCGCCGAGATGGCGCTGAAACGCCCGCTGGGCGTTCTGGCCGACCTGCAGGGGCCGAAGCTGCGCCTGGGCCGGTTCGCCGATGTCGAGATCACCATCAAGCCCGGCCATAAGATGCGCTTCGACCTGGATCCGGCGCCGGGCGACGCGACGCGGGTGCAGATGCCGCACCCGGAAATCTTCAAGGCCCTGCGCACCGGCATGCTGCTGCTGATCGACGACGGCCGCATCCGCCTGCGGGTCGGCGAGCGCTCGGACGAATGGGCCGATGTGACGGTAGAGAGCGGCTCCAAGCTGTCGGACCGCAAGGGCGTGGCGGTGCCGGAGGCGGTCATTCCGGTGTCCGCCCTGACCCCCAAGGACCGCGAGGACCTGGCCTTCGCCCTGCGCCTCGGCGTCGATTGGGTGGCCCTCAGCTTCGTGCAGAAGGCCGAGGATATGGCCGAGCTGAAACGGCTGGTGAACGGTCAGGCCGCCTGTCTGGCCAAGATCGAGAAGCCACAGGCCCTGAATGATCTGGAGAGCATCCTCGACTACTGCGACGGCGTCATGGTCGCGCGCGGCGATCTGGGCGTCGAAATGGACCCCGAGGAAGTGCCGGTGGCCCAGAAGAAGATCCTGCGCGCCGCCCGCCAGCGCGGCGTGCCCGCCATCGTGGCGACGCAGATGCTGGAATCCATGACCAGTTCGCCCGCCCCGACGCGGGCCGAGGCGTCGGACGTGGCCAACGCCGTCTATGAGGGCGCTGACGCCCTGATGCTGTCGGCCGAGACCGCGTCGGGCGACTATCCGATGGAGGCGGTGCAGATCATGAACCGCATCATGGAGCGGGTGGAGCAGGACCCTCTGTGGCCCGGCCTGATGGACGCCGAGCACGCGGGCATGGACATCCACGACGTCGACGCCCTGGTGGCGGCGGCGAGGAAGGCGGCGGAAGCGGCCTCGACCGCCTGTATGGTGGTGTTCACCACCCTGGGCGGCACGGCGCGGCGGATGTCGCGCGAGCGGCCCCTGCAGCCGGTGCTGGCCCTGACGCCCAAGCCGGAGACGGCGCGTCGCCTGGCCTTGGTCTGGGGGCTGGAGCCGCGTCTGGGCGAGCAACCGACGTCGCTGGAAGGCCTGACGGATGATGCCGTGCAAAGCGCCATGACCTATGGCCTGGCCGAGCCGGGTCAGCGCATCCTGATCCTGGCGGGAACGCCCTTCGGCGCGCCGGGGGCTGCGAATCTGTTGCGTCTGGCCCATGCTCCGGCCCATGCTGCCGGCGGGGCGAAGAACGCCCGGAAGATCTGACGGGACCGGATGATAAAATACATCGGCTCAAAGCGCGCGCTTCTGGGCCATGTGACGGGCGCCGTTCGCGCCGCCTTGCCGGACGGCGGGACGGTCTGCGATCTGTTTTCCGGCTCGGCCCGGGTCGGCCATGCCTTGAAGGGGCAGGGTTTCCGCGTCTGGTCCAATGATCACAACGCCTATGCCCACACGCTGGCCACCGCCTATGTCCAGGCCGACCGGGAACGCTGGGCTGACAAGGCCGAGACGGTTCTGGCGGAGCTGCGAACCCTGACGCCCGAGGCCGGCTGGTTCACCAAGGCCTTTTGCGAGGACGCCCGCTTCTTCCACCCCGACAACGGCGCCCGCATCGACGCCATGCGGACGCGCATCGAGGCCATGGGGCTGGAGCCGGAGTTGAAGGCCGTGGTTCTGGTCGCCCTGATGGAGGCGGCGGACCGGGTGGATTCCACGGCGGGTCTGCAGATGGCCTATATGAAGCGCTGGGCGCCGCGCGCCTTGAAGCCGTTGGAGCTGCGCCTGCCGGACCTGCTGCCCGGCGTGGCGGCCGGGGCTTGCCGGGCGACGCAAGGCGACGCGGTTGAGATCGCGGATCGGGTCGAGGCCGACCTGGTCTACCTGGACCCGCCCTACAACCAGCATTCCTATCTGGCCAACTACCACTGCTGGGAAAGCCTGGTGCTGTGGGACAAGCCCGAGACCTATGGGATCGCCAACAAGCGGGTGGACGTGCGGACCCGCAAGAGTCCCTTCAACAGCCGCCCCGGCATCGGTCCGGCCCTGCAAACCGTGGTCGAGCGGCTGAAGACGCCCAACCTGATCGTCAGCTTCAACGACGAGGGCTATCTCAGCCGCGACGACCTGACGGCCATGCTGTCGGCGCGCGGCCATGTGCAGGTGGTCGAGATCGCGCGGCCCCGCTATGTCGGCGCCCGCATCGGCATCCATAATCGCAAGGGCGAGAAGGTCGGCGCCGTCGGTCGCCTGCGCAATGTCGAGCATCTGTTTGTCGTGACCCCGGAACCCCTCAGCCTGCCGGTCGCCGCCTGATCGCGGAACCATCGGGTGTTGATCAGGTTACCGGTGCCATGAGCGCATCAACCGAACGTTCGAATTCCTCGCCTTCAGAGCCTCGCCGACAGTCGTCGGGCGGATTGCCCAACTGGCTGTTGTTCGCGCTGATCGCGGCCGTCGTGGTGATCCTGGGCCTGCTGGTGGCGGGCGCAACCAGCGGCTAGGCGCTTTCCAGCAAGGCCTTGATCGGCGCCCAGCTGGGCCGGTGCGCCGGGCAGGGGCCGAGAGCCTTCAGCGCCTGCTGGTGGAGGGGGGCGTTGTAGCCCTTGTGGCTGGCGAAGCCGTAGCCGGGGTATTGTCCGTCCAGCTCGATCATCAGCCGATCCCGCGCCGTCTTGGCCAGGATGGAGGCCGCCGCGATGGACAGCGACAGGCTGTCCCCCTTGACCACGGTGGTCACGTCGCAGGGCAGTTTGAAGCGGTAGTTGCCGTCCACCAGGGCGATGGCGGGCTGGATGCTCAGGGCCTCGACGGCGCGACACATGGCCAGGCCGGTGGCGTGCAGGATGTTCAGTTCCTCGATTTCCTCGACCGAGGCGAAGCCGACGCCCCAGGCCAGGGCGCGGGCCTTGATCTCGGGCTCCAGCGCGGCGCGGCGTTTCTCGGTCAGGGCCTTGGAGTCGTCGATGCCGGGCGGCAGGTCGTCGGGATTGAGGATCACCGCCGCCGCCGATACCGGCCCGGCCCAGGGCCCTCGCCCCGCCTCGTCCACGCCGCAGACATGACCGCCGTCGCCGCCTTCGCGCGCCAGCATTTCCAGCGCCAGGGTCGGGAAGGCGCGGACGATCTTGGGGGTTGCGGGTTTGGCCGGGCTCATGGCGCGTCAGTGCCACGAACCTCGGCGTGACGGAAGCCGGTCGTCTGATCGCATAGGCGTGGCGGGAAGCGGACACTCTGAATGTCAGCCAAGGGTGGTTTGCCGACACTTGCCGATCATGCGACCGTGTTCGGCAAGCTATGATCGAGAATCCTCATGCTACCGCAAGTCTCACCGTCCCTTCTTCTCGGATTGATCTCAACGCCGTTGGTCTGCGGCTTCATCGCCTATCGCCTCTTGCCGATGGATAGGACGCCTCGGTGGACAGCTACGATTGCTGCTGCGTTCGGCGGGGTCGCTATTTTTGGCCCGCTCCCATTCATCGGGTCTTTTGCGTTCTTATGGGCAAGCATAACCGTAACCGCCTTTGCAGCGAGTTTGGTCACCTTACGAATTCTTCTGGACGCTAGGCGAAAAGCTGCCGCCGCGGTCCCACCCGAGACCAAGCCGTAGCGATAGCGGTGAGCGTGAGTCTGAAGGTGCGCAACGGGTCGAAGGCGGCGATCCCTAGAGCGGCGTTTTCTTCCCTTTCGTCATCCTCCGGCAAGCCGCTCTCGGCGGCGCAGACCGGGGGACCCAGCGGCGCGCGAGAGCGCGAACCTGTCGCGCAGACGATGGTCGAACATCTCTCGTGAACAGATCGCCTTCGGCGCCGCTGGGT
>Ga0308171_1000697_pt1 | contig 61292 bp, 51 predicted proteins | sample PhyGR1_FD_202135 | JGI IMG/M metagenome (GOLD analysis project Ga0308171, IMG submission 202135) | Phyllosphere microbial communities from UC Gill Tract Community Farm, Albany, California, United States - DLSLSG.R1 | ecosystem: Host-associated > Plants > Phyllosphere > Unclassified | place: USA...
CCTGATAGTCGCCATCATCGGTTCCAGGACGGAATTTGATTTCCTTAACCTGAATAACTTTTTGCTTCTTCTTCTGTTCCTTAGAAGATTTGCTTTTTTCATAGAGGAACTTGCCGTAATCCATAATTCGGCAGACCGGCGGTTCGGCGTTCGGGCTAATTTCGACTAAGTCGCCACCCGCTTCCTCGGCTTTTTCCAAAGCTTCGCGTAATGTGACAATGCCAATCGGCTCACCATCCATGCCTGTTAAGCGCACTTCGGTCGCGCGGATTTCACTGTTAATTTTGTTCGGACGCGTAGGTAGTACTCGTTTTCCGCCTTTAATACTTTATTCCTCCAATTGTTGAAGATTTCGGCTGCGAACCTCTTGTTGCAACTTCTCAACAAACACATCGACATCCATCGACCCAAGGTCTTTACCACGGCGGGTGCGAACGGCAACTTTGCCAGCTTCCACCTCTTTATCACCGCAGACCAACATATAAGGGACGCGACGTAATGTGTGCTCGCGGATTTTAAAGCCTATCTTCTCATTTCTCAAGTCTGCTTTCACACGAATGCCAGCATTCTGCAATTTACGTGTCAAAGTCTCAACATATTCTGCCTGACCGTCGGTAATATTCATTACCACAGCCTGCATCGGTGCCAGCCAGCTTGGGAAGAAACCCGCGAACTCTTCGGTCAAAATACCGATGAAGCGCTCCATCGATCCCAGAATCGCACGGTGAATCATCACCGGGGTCTGACGATCGTTGTTTTCTCCCACGTAGGTAGCATCCAGGCGTTTAGGCAGGGAAAAGTCTAGCTGAACTGTTCCACACTGCCAGGCGCGGTCAAGGCAATCGTATAGTGTAAATTCAATTTTAGGGCCATAAAACGCACCCTCACCCGGCTGATATTCAAACTCAATGTTGTTTTCATTGAGCGCTGCAGCCAGGTCTTCTTCTGCACGATCCCAGGTTTCATCAGAACCGATGCGCTTTTCAGGACGCGTGGACAGTTTCACCACGATCTTTTCAAAGCCAAAGGTGCTGTACATGTCGTAAACCATGCGGATACAGCTGTTAACTTCAGTACGCAGCTGGTCTTCAGTACAGAAAATATGGGCATCATCCTGGGTAAAGCCACGAACACGCATCAGACCGTGCAAAGCACCTGAGGGTTCATTACGGTGGCAGCTACCGAACTCAGCCATACGCAGCGGCAAATCGCGATAGGATTTTAACCCCTGGTTAAAAATTTGCACGTGCCCCGGGCAGTTCATTGGTTTGATGCAGTACTCACGGTTCTCAGATGAGGTCGTGAACATCGCATCTTTGTAGTTTTCCCAGTGACCCGTTTTTTCCCACAGGACGCGATCCATCATAAACGGACCTTTAACTTCCTGATACTGGTACTCTTTTAGCTTACTACGGACGAACACTTCCAGCTCGCGGAAAATAGTCCAGCCGTCATTATGCCAGAAAACCATGCCCGGCGCTTCTTCCTGCATATGGTAAAGGTCGAGTTGCTTACCAATCTTACGATGGTCGCGCTTCGCCGCCTCTTCCAGACGCTGCAGGTAAGCTGCCAACTGTTTCTTGTCTGCCCATGCTGTACCGTAGATACGCTGCAGCATTTTGTTATCGCTGTCACCGCGCCAGTAAGCACCCGAAATTTTCTGCAGTTTGAAATGATGGCAGAAACGCATATTCGGCACGTGCGGGCCACGGCACATATCGACGTATTCTTCATGATGATAGAGCCCTGGGCGATCATCATGACTGATGTTCTCATCCAGGATGGTGGTCTTATAGACTTCACCGCGCGCAGCAAAGACATCACGCGCTTCCTGCCAGCTGACTTTTTTCTTCACCACATCGTAGTTGGTCTCGGCCAACTGATGCATGCGTTTTTCCAGCAGCTCGATATCTTCCTGCGTCAGGGTACGATCGATATCGACGTCATAATAGAAGCCGTTGTCGATAACTGGACCAATCGCCATTTTCGTATCGGGCCACAGTTGCTTAATGGCATGGCCTAACAGATGCGCGCAAGAGTGGCGAATAATCTCAAGACCCGCTTCGTCTTTTGCTGTGATAATGGCAACAGACGCGTCTTCGGTGATGGGATCAACCGCATCAACCAGTTCACCGTTAACCCGTCCAGCGATACAGGCTTTTGCCAGACCGGGACCAATATCAAGCGCGATGTCCATAACGCTGACAGGGCGATCGTACGAACGCTGACTGCCATCAGGAAGCGTAATTACAGGCATAGAATGTCCTTAGTTGCAGTGGTAAGCCACACGAAAGCTTACATACAAAATTGAGTAGTTTTATTGACCTGGCGGTATATCAGACCCACATTGTCGGAATGTCGCCAAGAGTGTAATGCGGTACGGATAATAGCAGTTTTCAGGCGCGAGCAAAACCCATGCGTTTTACGCTAACCCTCAGAGAGATCAAAAAAAAGCGGCCGGGCACTCTGCCAGACCGCGATTGATTAGCCATTCTGAACGCGCATTACATTGCGTAGGACAGCATGACTGAGGTTCGGGTATCGGTACGGTCTGGCGCAGAAGCCGGTGGGTTGTTGTTCCAGGTCACGTTATAAGCCAGTTTCAGGGCAAAGTGATCGTTGATGGCAACCTGCAAACCGGTTTCTGAGTTGACCGTGGTATCTTCGCCCAGTGAACTCAGCACAGATACGCCCTGAATAAACTTGGTCGTATCGGTCAGTTGCCACTGGTAGCTCACCGCACCGTAGGCCAGGCCTTGGGTTTTGTGATCGCCGCCGCGGTAATCATCGTAACGTACGCCCGGACCGAATTCAGCACGCAGCGAATGCACCGGACCATTCAGAATCTGACGACCGTAACCGGCGGTCAGCACATCACGGGAATCATAGCCGTTGTAACGGTCGCTTAACCAACTCGCCTGACCGAACAGATAGTCATAGGCACTCATGTTGTAACGGGAACGTGCGCCAACGTTATAGGTTTCAGAAGAGCGCTCATCGTTAGCAGAGGTGTTTGCGGCATTGCCCCACAAGCTGTAGGCCATTGATTCTGTGTACCAGGTCATATTGCTTTGTGCGGTCAATGATGAACTGGTGGTGTTACCACTTTGTGCCAGGTAACCCGCAGAGGCAGAACCTTCAAAAGGCTTTTTAGCCGTGGATGGGTCATCCATTGCGGTAAAGACAGCATTATCGGCCAGCGCCTGGTGACAAAACGCTCCGGCAGAGAGCAAAAGAACAGCAGACAGCTTGTTAAAGGCTTTCATTAAATGTGATCCGTGCGGCAGTTTTAAAAACGAAGATTCTGAAGGGTTTCCCAATGCGATCAATGCAATTTACGGTAACTTTTGTAAAAAAACATGAATTCGCTCAGAACGGCATACATTAGCGTAACGCCGTGCATTCACTGGGCGTTAACCTGATTTCGGCGCGCATTATAGAGCCATTTTTACCAAATGGCATCTGTTCATTTACAAGATTTACATTGGGTTTCTTTCGCACTCCCGCCGTGACTTGCGCACAGATTGATCTGATTTTTAGGCTCATCTCCTTCATTATTCGCCTGTTTTTTCGCCATGTACTACGCTGTGTGTTATTTAACCATGTCGAGGTGCAAAATGAGTAACGGGGATTTACACCGCTATGTCGTCACGTTTCATTATCAGGAAAGCGGACTCGCTGACGTTCTGACACTAACCGGCGCGCTGACATCAGGCGGCTTCTCTACCACGTTGATGGATGATAAGGGGAACCCCCACGAGCTTGGCACCAACAGTTTTGGCATTGTCACCACGCTTACCCACGAAGATTTAAAACAGCAAGCCATTGCCGCTGGCGAAAGCGCGCTGGGCCAGAAACCCGACGTTACGTTGACCACGCTTGAAGATTTTCTGCGCGACGCTGCCCGTTCGCCAGAATAGTCTGTGCGCAAGCGCAGATTTTCGAGAGAGGTTACAGGTTACAATCGAACTCAGGCAGCGAATAAAGAGGATAACCCGATGTGGTCAGCCATTAGTCGTCTGTTAAACGAGCCATTTGGTCATGCCGATATTACCCAACGTCTTGAACTTCCCGGTGGGGACGTACATCCTGCCTGGCTGATTCGCTATGGCGACCAGGATGTATTTGTAAAATGTAACAGCCGCGACAAGGTGACGCTTTTCAGTTGGGAAGCCGATCAACTCGCCCTGCTGCGCCGAACGCAGACCGTCCGCGTGCCGGAAGTATACGGCGTCGGCAGCGATCGGGATTACAGTTTCATTCTGCTGGAGTACATCAAGCCTGAGCCTCTCGACGCGCACAGCGCGCATCAGTTAGGACAGCAGCTGGCGCGCCTGCATCAGTGGAGCGAGCAGCCCCAGTTCGGTCTTGATTTTGACAATAACCTGACGACCACGCCACAACCTAACAGCTGGCTACGGCGCTGGTCTGCTTTTTTTGCAGAACAGCGCATCGGCTGGCAGCTGCAAATCGCCGCAGAGAAAGGCATTATGTACGGCGATACCGATCTGATTGTCGACTGCGTGCAGCGAACGCTGGCATCACATCATCCCCAACCTTCTCTGCTCCATGGCGATCTGTGGCCCACCAATTGCGCAGCCAGCCAGAGTGGGCCATGGATTTTTGATCCGGCCTGCTACTGGGGAGATCGGGAATGTGACCTGGCCATGCTGAGCTGGTTTAACGATCTGCCCAGAGAAATCTTTGACGGTTATAACCAGACCTGGCCGTTACCGGATGGCTTCTCACAGCGCCAGCCGGTCTACCAGCTTTACTATCTGCTAAATCGGGCGAACGTCTTTGGCGGCAACTGGCTGGGAGCCGCGCAGCTTGCCGTAGGTCAGTTACTGGATGATGATGCACTGGCGGCCGGTCAGGCTAAACCGGCCTGACCGGTTACAGAAAACCCAGCAGAGAAAGCAGGAAATATCCCGCGATGGCAATCACCACCGGCAGAATATAGAGCGGGAAAATCTGCAGGAAAATGGTGTGGCGAGGTACGCGCACCTTCTCTTCTAACTGCTGACGTGTGCGCCCTTCACTGCCCTTAGCCTGTTCAAGAATCATCTGGTCTTCAATGCCTTCCCGCACGTGGCGCGCCTGGCGTCCCATGCGGGAACCTGAAGCTTCAAGCGCCAGACCGACGAAGATCAAAATATAGACAAGCCAGAATCCCAGATTCATCTGCCCGTTAAAGTCCGGCACAGGTGAGTTATGCCAGAAAACGTTCAGGAACGGCGTATTAAAACGAATCATGTCGACCATAACATGAATAAAATCAAGCATAACGGCATCAATGCCAGGCTTCTTTTCACTGTGCTTAAATAAAAAACTCAGCAGTGAGATTATTGTGGATACTAACGCCAGTAAAAAAACTATCCAGCCGACGACACGCTTAAGGATGGCAATGCGGCCAGCCTGTTGATAGGTCATGATATCTCCTGAACCCAAAATCCTGTTAGCCTCTAGTCTACCTGCCCTTAAGGCGTTTTCCCAAAAAAAAGCGCGGGCTGCGCCCGTAATGCCTCTCCTGAGCGAGCCTCCCCTGTTCGTGATAAAGTAGGCCGTCATGTTTACGGGAGAGCCTCATGCCTTACCACCGCCCTGTTTATGCTGCTTTATTTGATATGGATGGATTGCTGATCGATTCGGAACCGCTTTGGGACAGAGCCGAAATGGATATCTTTTCAACCCTGAATCTCGATCTGACGCGCCGCCATGAGCTCCCCGATACGCTGGGGCTGCGCATCGACCAGACCGTGCGCATGTGGTACGAAACCCTGCCCTGGTCAGGACCGAGCCAGCAAGAAGTGACTCAGCGCATCATCGCCCGTGCGATGGAACTGATCGCCACGCAGCGCCCGCTGCTACCCGGCGTTGAATCCGCACTGACACTGTGCAAACAGCACGGCCTGAAAATCGGCCTTGTCTCGGCTTCGCCACTGTTTATGCTGGAAGGCGTGCTGGAAATGTTCAACCTGCGCCACTATTTTGACGTGCTGTCATCGGCGGAGAATCTGCCCTACAGTAAGCCGCATCCGCAGGTGTATTTACATGCTGCCGACGCGTTGCGTATCGATCCGCTTCACTGTGTCGCCCTGGAAGACTCTGTCAACGGAATGGTCGCGAGCAAAGCGGCGCGCATGCGCGCGGTTGTCGTCCCGGCTGCCGCGCATCAGGACGATGCCCGCTGGTCGCTGGCCGATGTTAAGCTGAGCAGCCTGACACAGTTGACGCGCGCGCATTTGCTGGGTTAATTGTGGCTACGCTGTAACCTGTTGCACAACCTTAAAAAATTAACGCTTCGTTACAGCGTCACGGGTTCTCATTTACTGGATAAATCCCTATACTGGATGCATCGACAGTTTTTCTTGCAGCCAGGTTTTATCATGACGGCCGAGGGCCATATCTTTTTTGCTGTTGCCAGCGCTATTTTCGCTAAACGGGCCGAACTTACCCCAGTGATGGCGCATGCCGACTGGTGGCATTTGATTCCGGCCACGTTACTGACCTGCCTGCTTCCCGATATCGACCATCCTAAATCCCTGTTAGGACAGCGGCTGCGCTGGCTGTCGCACCCTATTGCGCGGGTGTTTGGCCATCGCGGATTTACCCACAGCCTGCTTGCCGTGGCAGCCAGCCTGTGGTTGTTCCAGATCAACGTGCCGAAAAGCTGGCCTGTCCCGGCGGATGTGTTGCAGGGCATGACGCTCGGTTATCTGAGCCATATTGTGGCTGATATGCTCACCCCCGCCGGCGTTCCCCTGCTCTGGCCCTGCCGCTGGCGTTTTCGCCTGCCAGTGCTTAACAGTCAGAAAGGCAATCAGCTGGAGCGTACGCTTTGTCTTTGCCTGATTGGTTATGCCTTATGGTTCCCGCTGGGGATGCCGTCGTTTGGCGAAAATGGCTGGCCGACCCAGGTATTTGATACGCTGCAAAACGGCGTCAGTCGTCTCATCTCTGCGCAATCAGAACGCTAAGCCGGGAGCAAAACAGTCCCGGTTATAAGCTATTCCATTTGGATATAAGATTGCGCCATTTCTAACTGTTACCATTTCCGAATACGTATCTTTACGATCACTATCTTTGCCGCTCTCCTACCAGGGAATGCTGCATAACTTCGGAGTTGCTATGGATATTCCTCTTACGCTTAACGTCGTAGCATTTGTCGTGCTGCTGCTTTTATTGTCACGCATGAGCCGCGCAAACTGGAGCCTGTCAAAAAAAGTGCTGACTGGTTTAGTGCTGGGTGTGCTTTTTGGTCTGGCACTACAGCTGATTTACGGCGGCAACAGCGATATCGTTAAAACCTCAATTAGCTGGTTCAACATCGTGGGTAACGGCTATGTACAACTGCTGCAGATGATTGTGATGCCGCTGGTGTTTGTATCCATACTCAGCGCCGTGGCACGTCTGCACAATGCCTCTTCGCTGGGGAAAATCAGTTTTCTGACTATTGGCGTACTGCTGTTTACGACGGCCATTTCCGCCCTGGTCGGCGTTTTCGTAACCGGTTTGTTTCATCTTAACGCCACCGGCCTGGTACAGGGCGCACAGGAAACCGCTCGCCTGAGCGCGATTCAGAGTAACTACGTCGGTAAAGTCGCCGATCTGACCGTACCGCAATTAATCCTGTCGTTTATTCCTAAGAATCCGTTTGCTGATTTAACCGGGGCCAGCCCGACCTCGATCATCAGCGTGGTCATTTTCGCCGCCTTCCTTGGCGTCGCTGCCCTGCAGCTCCATAAAGACGATGAGGTTAAAGGCCAGCGCGTCCTGACCGCCATCGATACCCTGCAGTCGTGGGTGATGAAGCTGGTGCGCCTGATTATGAAACTGACACCTTATGGTGTGCTGGCGCTGATGACTAAAGTGGTGGCCGGTTCTAACCTACAGGACATCATTAAGCTGGGCAGCTTTGTGGTGGCGTCATACTTAGGACTGACCATCATGTTTGCGGTTCATGCCCTGCTCTTATCGGTCAACGGCATCAATCCTATGCGGTTTTTCCGCAAGGTCTGGCCGGTACTGACCTTCGCCTTTACCAGTCGCTCCAGCGCCGCCAGCATTCCGCTGAATGTTGAAGCCCAGACTCGCCGTCTTGGCGTGCCCGAATCGATTGCCAGCTTCTCGGCCTCGTTTGGTGCCACTATTGGACAGAACGGCTGTGCCGGTCTTTATCCGACCATGCTGGCAGTGATGGTGGCCCCAACGGTCGGCATTAACCCTTTTGATCCGCTGTGGATTGCCACGCTGGTCGGTATTGTGACGTTGAGCTCCGCAGGCGTGGCCGGTGTCGGCGGCGGTGCGACCTTTGCTGCCCTGATTGTGCTGCCCGCAATGGGGCTGCCGGTTACCCTGGTGGCACTGTTGATCTCCATTGAGCCCCTGATTGATATGGGCAGAACAGCGCTGAACGTCAATGGTTCCATGACCGCAGGTTCCCTGACCAGCCGCTGGTTGGGCCTGACCAATAAACGCGTTTTAGAACGCAGCGAACACGGTGAATTAGAACACAGTTAATCACTGCAGACCTGGCGCCAGCCGCCAGGTCTTTCCCCCTCTTTCTGTCTTATCTTCTCCATATTTCTTCTTGATTATCGTGGTGCCGTTAAGAAAACGTTAAGCGTGGTAAACGGGCAATAATACAGGGTATTTCTGCTTGTCTTTATGCGGCAAAAAGAGAATTCTGCAGGTAATAACTGCAGGAGAACACTCATGAAAACGGTTATCGCCTCATTACTGGCGTTAGCGATAGTTGCGCCAGCTCACGCTTTTGGTCGTCCCGGTGACTGGGGCCCTGGCCCGCACTGGCGACCCGGCCCAGGCTGGCATGGCCCGGCACCGCGCTGGCACGGTCCCGACCACTTCCACGTTTTGCCACTGGCCGCGACGGCGGTGTTGATCGGTGGATTAACTTACTACCTGCTTAACGGCAGTTATTATCAGCGTCACGGAGAAGAATACGTGGTGGTGGAACCGCCCGTGCAAACCTATGAAAGCGGCATGCGGGTTCTGGATTTTAACGGCAGGCGTTTCTACGTGCAGGACGGTCATTATTATCAGCGGGAAATTAACGGCAGCTATATTGAAGTCCCTCGTCCGGCGGGATTATAGGCATAAAAAAACGGCTCGCCTGATGGCGAGCCGTTTCTTGTTAAAGCGGGTAGTTACTGCTTAACCTGCGGGTCAGTATCGTACTCAGCACAACTCTGGAAGCCATAGTTCATCACGCGACCGGTATCGTTATAGCTAACGAAGTAAGTCTGTGGCTTGCCTTCACGCTCGCCAATGACGTAGCTCTGGCAGGTACCACGTGCATGCACCATCGTGATTTCAGTGGCTGCAGGGCCAGCAATCTGACGAACCTGTTCGCGAGTCATGCCTTTTTTGACATCCTTAACCACAGGCTTAGTCACGAAGCTTTCCGCACGATCGTAAGTCGTACAACCAGAGAGCGCAGCCAGCGTCAGCGCTGCAGCGATACATCCCATCACTTTATTCATCTTGTTGTTCCTCGTTTTTTTGTCCATGTGCTGAGAAGCCTGGAACATAAAACGGTTTTTTTCAAGTTAATGACGTACTTAAACTCAATCTGCCCTGAAAGATTTGATAAAATGCGCCGCAATGGTCTTAACGCAGCGGTTATTCAGGCGAATAGTGGCGCTGAGCGGCCTGCCTTAATGGCTAATGGCCCGCGTTTCAAGGCGGGCGAACAACACAAGTGACGTTGTCACCAATAAGCATTCTGGTTCCAGAGGATTAATGACGCTTTCATCACCAAACCGACGGGTTTACGCCATCACCCTGGGATTACTGGCTGCGTTGGGGCCGCTCTGTATTGACCTGTACCTGCCCGCCCTGCCGCAACTGGCGCAGGATCTCCAGACCTCGACCTCAACGGCTCAGCTCAGCCTGACTGCCGGACTACTCGGATTGGGTGCCGGACAGCTGTTTTTCGGGCCAATAAGCGACAAATTCGGCCGACTGCGCCCGCTAACCTTATCCCTGGTGCTGCTGTTTATCGCCTCGATAGGCTGCGCCCTGGCACAGGACATTCACCAACTGTTACTGGCCCGCCTGTTTCAGGGCTTAGCGGGCGCAGGTGGCGCCGTCCTGTCGCGGGCCGTGGCGCGTGACATGTACAGCGGCCATGAACTTACCCGTTTTTTTGCCCTGCTGATGCTGGTCAACGGCCTGGCCCCTATCGGCGCACCAGTATTAGGTGGCGCACTTATGGCCGTGCTGAACTGGCGCGGTATTTTTGTGGTATTGAGCTGTATCGCCGTTTTACTTATCCTGCTGGCGCGCTGGAAGCTGCATGAAAGCCTTCCTGCCGAACGTCGTAGTCAGGGCTCTGTATTTTCAGCCTATGCTGCGCTGGGTCAGGTCATTACCCATCGCCCTTTTATGGGTTTTTGCCTCACACAGGGGCTGATGATGTCTGGCATGTTTGCCTACATCGGTGCCTCACCCTTTGTGTTGCAACAACTTTACGGCTTGTCTCCGCAGGCGTTCAGCTTCTGCTTTGCCGCAAACGGTATTGGACTAATCATCGCCTCACAGACCAGCGCCCGGCTCTGCCCACTGTGGGGAGAGTACCGCGTATTGAAAGGCGGTCTGACGCTGGCCTGTGTCGCATCGAGTGCATTGCTGATTGCCGGGCTCAGCCATGCGCCTCTGCCGTTGGTGCTACTCGCCCTGTTCTTTACCATTGCCAGTAACGGGGTGATTGCCACGACGGCGTCGTCGCTGGCGATGCAAAGTCAGGGACAGCGCGCTGGCAGCGCCTCGGCGGTGATTGGCGTCACCGGGTTTACCCTGGGCGCTATTGCCGTGCCGGTAACGGGCATTGGCGGGACATCAGTAATCAGTATGACGCTGACGATTTTTGGCTGCTACATGCTGGCTATACTGACGTTTACCGTTCTGGCGAAAAAACCCGCAGCCGAGGTAAAAAGCGTCTGAATCTGCCCGTCTCAATAAAAACAGCGGTCGCTTTGGCTTGTTGTTTCCAGGGATGCGCGTTAGCTTTAAAACATGCTTTGTATTGTGCCAACGGGCTACAGACTTAAGGAGATGTTGATGTCACTGCAGCAGGAAATCATTACCGCACTTGGCGTTAAGCCAACTATCGATCCACACCAGGAGATCCGTACCAGCGTTGATTTCCTTAAAGCCTACTTAACGCGCCACAGCGGCCTTAAGGCGTTGGTACTCGGTATCAGCGGCGGACAAGATTCCACCCTGACCGGCAAGCTGGCTCAGATGGCGATAACGGAGCTTCGGCAGGAAACAGGCGATAACGACTACACCTTTATCGCGGTGCGTTTACCTTACGGCGTACAGGCAGATGAGCAGGATTGTCAGGACGCTCTGGCCTTTATCCAGCCGGATCGTTCGCTGGTGGTCAATATCAAAGAAGCGGTGCTGGCCAGCGAGCGGGCGCTGAAAGAAGCGGGGATCGTGCTGTCCGATTTCGTGCGGGGTAATGAAAAAGCCCGCGAACGGATGAAAGCCCAGTACAGCATTGCCGGTATGTCCAAAGGTGTGGTGGTCGGTACCGACCACGGCGCAGAAGCGGTAACCGGCTTCTTCACCAAATATGGTGATGGTGGCAGTGACATTAACCCTATCTTCCGCCTGAATAAACGTCAGGGGAAACAGTTACTGAAAACGCTGGGCTGCCCTGAACATCTTTATCTGAAGAAACCCACGGCCGACCTGGAAGATGATCGCCCTGGCCTGCAGGATGAAGTCGCGCTGGGTGTCACCTACGATATGATCGATGACTATCTGGAAGGCAAAACCATCGCGCCGGACAGCGCGAAGATTATTGAAGGCTGGTATCTGAAAACCGAGCATAAGCGTCGTCCGCCTATCACTGTTTTCGACGACTTTTGGAAATAACACGCTATAGCCTTTATCCGGCTTTAACATCGCGCCCGGTCAGCTCAGTGGCCGGGCGCGAATGCGTGATACGTCCCCCGATCAAAAACGCTGCCAGTCAGCTTCACCCGCCGCTGCCATCGGGCTGCGGACAGGCATCTGAATACGGTCTGCACGTCCGATCATGCTGCTTTGGGTCGGTGCCTGGCGCTGCGTTTTGGCGAGCGTGAAGGTCGCAACCAACTGGTTAAGGGTTGAGGCCTGATCCATTAATGAACGGGATGCAGAAGATGCTTCTTCAACCAGAGAGGCATTTTGCTGCGTCACATCATCCATCTGGTTTACGGCCAGGTGCACCTGATTAATTCCCTGCGACTGTTCGTTTGCAGCAACCGAAATCTCATCGACCAAATCGGTCACCTGACGGACCGCGTCTGTCATGCGCGTAATATTATTACCCACGCCCTCGGCCTGGTTCGAGCCAGCTTCTACATGGAGCATAGAAGCTTCAATAAGCGCTTTGATCTCCCTGGCAGAAGAAGACGATCGCTGAGCCAGGTTGCGCACCTCGCCAGCTACCACGGCAAAACCGCGCCCTTGTTCACCTGCCCGCGCCGCTTCAACCGCCGCGTTAAGCGCCAGGATATTGGTCTGGAATGCAATACCTTCAATCAACGCAATGATATCAGTAATTTTTGTCGAGCTCGTCCGGATATCACCCATGGTCATCAGCATCGCCTTCACGCGTGACGCACTGTCTTCAGATATATCACGCGCGTTTTGGGCAAGCTGGCTGGCAAGTCGCGTATTTTCTGCCGTCTGACGCACTGTTTCACTCAACTCAGACATGCTGGCAGCCGTCTGCTCCAGGGAGGCAGCCTGCTCTTCCGTACGAGATGAGAGATCTTCGTTGCCTGCAGAAATCTGTGCGGAAGCCGTACTGACCGACTGAGCCGCGCTTTCTACTGCGCTGAGGGACAGTGCAACATTTTCCACCAAATGATTAAATGCCTTTGCCGTCAGACCGATTTCATCTCCGCGAGAGTCATCTGCACGTAATGTCAGATCCAGATTTTCGCTCGCGGTTTCCATTGTGTGGCGCATGGTGTTGAGCTGACGACGAATAGCAAAAATTGTTTTAAGCGTAAAAAAGCCTAACAGCAATATGGCTGAAACAGAACCGGCAATCAGAATGAGTAAAGTATGACGATAGGTGCTGTCATTCTCTTTACGAAGTTGATTACCAATATCCACATTCAGTTGCAGCTGTTTCTGATAATCGTCAATCAGCTGTCGTGTTAGCGCACCAATACCGCTATTACCCTGTAGCATCGACAAAGAAATCGCGTCGTTCTGTGCGCGTGAGGCCGTGAGAAAAGCAGGCAGATCCGCCTCAATCTTTTTAATGGTGACAAATGCCTTTTCGGTCATCTGTCGATCTTCCTCACTGGAAATATCATTCTTAAGGTAATTCTGGTTGAGCATCGAAATATGGTTTAAGACGCCCTTGATTTCTTTCTCAATTTGCATCTGCTTAGCGGGATCGGTCATGCTCTGATGATGATAGAGCGCGATGATAATGGCATTGCTACCGTCAACCATTTTGGCGATATCAGTAATAGAAGGAATGGTATTTTCCTGCACATACTGGAAACGGTACTGAAAACCGTCCGCTACGGAAACCGCCACGATAACCATGGCTATCAGCGCCATGCAAAGAAGGGAAAAGGTCAGTAAAAGCCGCTGTGTTATAGTCATATTTTTCACCTGGTTCTTATTAAAAAGTTAATTCGTCTGAAAATTTCAGACGCAGACCTTAACTATCGACATAAAAATGTGATAACAGCGCCAAAAACAAGCATTGTTTATTAAGCATTTAATGTTGATTAATTTCTTAAAAAACAACAACTTATCATTATAATAATGTATAAAAAAACACATCCTTACTCACTGCAATAAATCGCTAACTAATCCTTAACACTTCACTCTGTTCCACCGCATGTGGGTGGAAAGCCATAAGACGTAATACTGTGGGCATCCCCCTTTGCCTACGCGTGGCTGATAAGCTTGCGAGGCTCGTCAACAGAGGTAAAGCCCTGACAGGTTGGATTGCGGTCGGTAAAGGGCGTTAAGCAACCTGATGATCAAGCCTTTCATGAGGTGCGTTGAGGGAAAAACGTTGCTCAGCACACAGCCCATTACAGCAAACTCAGCCTCTACCCAGACGGAATACCTGATGGACAGGGTACAGGCTTACCGTTAGCATATTTCGCGCTCGCTGCCCGCTGGCGGCCCTTTTAGACATTGAGTTTCCATGCCTGCTAACTTACCACGCGCGACCTTAGTCGGTTTGAGCGCGATTTTGCTCTGGAGCACCACTATCGGCCTGCTGCGCAGCGTCAGCGAGGCGTTTGGCCCGACTGGTGGTGCCGCGCTTATCTACTCCACCACCGCTGTTTTGCTGTGCCTCACACGCGGCGTTCCCAACCCACGTAACATGCCGGGCCGCTATCTGCTTACAGGCGGCGTGCTGTTTGTCGGTTATGAAATTTGCCTGGCGCTGGCGGTCGGCCTTGCCCGCGATCGTCACCAGTCGCTGGAGATGGGGATGATCAACTATCTTTGGCCCTGCCTGACAATCGTGCTGGCGATTCCGTTTAACCAGCAGCGTTTTCGCCTGTGGCTGTGGCCCGGACTGCTGCTTTCACTCAGCGGTATTATCTGGGTGATGAAAGGCGCTAACGGGAATGTGACAGGTCAGATGGTGCAGAATATTGCCAGCAATCCAACAGCCTACCTGCTGGCGTTTATCGCGGCGATTGCGTGGGCGCTCTACAACAACATCACGCGCCGCTATGCTCGCGGCAGCAACGGCGTCACCCTGTTTTTTATGGTGACGGCCCTGGCGCTATGGCTCAAATTCGCGTTGTTCACGCAGCATGAAACGCTGCAATTTAGCGTGACCGCTGCAGCAGAAGTGCTGTTTATGGGCGCGTCAACGGCGGTTGCCTACTCTGCCTGGAATTACGGCATCCAGCATGGCAACCTGACGCTGTTGGCGACGGCATCTTATTTCACGCCGGTACTCTCGGCGTTGCTGGCCTCGCTATGGCTGGGGCTGACGCCACCGATAAGCTTCTGGCAAGGCGTTGCTATGATCACCGCTGGCTCTCTGATTTGCTGGCTGGCGACAAGGCGTTGATGAATCTCTGACTGGCGAACCTTTAACCTGCCTGTTACACTGTATGGACAACCAGTACAGGAGTCCGTTTTGGTCAGACGTGCAGCCACTCATCGCCTCGAATTTGACGCGGCAACCATTTATGAATACCCGGAACATTTGCGTGAATGGCTCGAAGGCCTGCCAAATCAGCCCGGCGTTTATACTTTTCATGGCGACAGCGATACCTTGCCGCTTTACATCGGCAAAAGCGTTAATCTGCGTTCGCGCGTGATGTCCCACTTTCGTACACCCGATGAAGCAAAAATGTTACGCCAGTCGCGGCGCGTCAGCTGGATTCCCACAGCAGGCGATCTCGGTGCGCTGCTGCTGGAAGCGCAAATGATCAAAACGCAGCAGCCCCTGTTTAATAAACGCCTGCGCAAAAATCGTCAGCTTTGTTCTCTGCAAATTACCGCAGAGGGTAAACCGGAAGTGGTGTATGCCCGTGATGTCGATTTTAGCCAGTCGCCGAACCTGTTTGGTCTTTACCGCAGCCGTTTTGCCGCGCTGGAACGTCTTAAGCAGCTTGCCGATGAATATCAGCTGTGCCACGGCTTGTTAGGGCTGGAAGCGTTGAGTGCTAACCGGGGCTGCTTTCGCTCTGCCCTGCGCCGCTGTGCCGGTGCCTGCTGTGGCAAGGAACCTGTGAGCGATCATCAGGACCGACTGCTCGCCGCGCTGGAAAACGTCCGGGTATTCTGCTGGCCATGGCAAGGTGCGGTGGCACTGGTAGAAGAAGGTAAACACCTGACGCAAATCCACGTTATCGATCACTGGTTCTATCTGGGTTCCGTGCAAACGATGGACGAGGCAAAGTCCCTTAAACGCGGCAAAGGCGGGTTCGATCAAGACGGCTACAAAATTCTCTGCAGTCCGGTATTGTCTGGCCATTACCCCATTATTCCCCTGTAGAATAAAAAAAACCGCCGACACTGCCCACGCCAGGTGGACAAGGTCGGCGGTCTTCAACCGTCTTTACTGATTAACGTGCGGCTTATTGAGCGGGTGCAGGTGCAGGCGCCATCTTGCCGTGCATCGGACGTTTTTCAGTCAGGTGCTTTTCAAAATTCGCGTTGTACTGTTTTTTCTGCTCCGGCGTCAGCACGTTATACAGTTTATTTTGGGTTTCCATCATGGTCACCGCGTTGGCTTTGGCATTCGCGGTCATTTTATCTGCCTGCGCTTCAGCCTGGGCTTTGTCGAAGCTGTCAGAGGCGATGATGGCGTGCGTCGCACGACGTTCATCCTGTGACGGGCGCTGCATTTCATCGCGGCGCTCTTTCATAATTTCGTGCATTTTGGTTTTCTGGTCTGGTGTCAGATTCAGCCCGCCAAACATCATATCCATACCGTGACGCATCGGTTTATGCATCGGCTTTTCCGTGCCTGCCGGTGGTGGCGTCAGATTGTCGGCTTCAGCATGAACAACCGTTGCCGCGCCGAATGCCAGAGTTGAAGCCAGTAACAGAGAAGTTAATTTACGCATAACAGTGTCCTTTTTATTCACTTGTTCAGTTTCGTAACGACAGCACTCTGTCGCGTCTTCGGAAACAAGCATACGACGTTGAACGTCAATTACTGCGAGCGAGAGTAAAAGCGTGAAAGCGCAAAAGCCACAATTCAGGCAATCATGGAGGGATTAAGAAGAAAGGCGTCAGAAATTGAAAAAGAGTATGAATAATCAGGAGATTTCGGATAAATCGTGGAGAATTGTAATGCCTTTAGCAGTAAAGCGGAAGGTGTCTTCCGCTATTTTGTATCGATAACGTCAAAGGGGCAAAGCCTGGGTTTGCTCACTCTCTTCAATCAGCATGAGTCCAGCCCGCAACCCCAGAGCCACACGGGGATTGGGGAACAACACATATTCCCGCGCCTGCTGCACGAAATAGCGCCTTTCCCCGTCTTCCGCTAGCAAAACGCCCTGCGGAAAGGCGGTAAAGTTCTTGGTGTCGTCGCTCATATGGAGCTGAAACTTTTCACTGTGGCGGGTGATCTGCTGACTGACCCGATAGCGACGCGGAACAGATTGCGCTTCCGGCAAGGGCTCGCCATACAGCAATGCTGCCAGTGCCTGAGAGACAGCGCTGAACTGCGTCAAATCGTTTTCGCCAAAAGGTCGCGCCTGACCCAGCTCCAGGGTACAGCTGGCTGCACCAAAGTGTTCACAGCTAAAATGGGTAAAGGTGCCCGCGGGCGAACGGTGAAAGACCAGCGCCTCAAGCCCGGCAACCGCCAGCCAGTGCAAAAAGGGCTCTGGCCATGGCCGATCATTCAGCGGCATTACGCCAAAACGCGTGTGGTAAGAACCGCGCAGCGCCGTGTGCATATCCAGGTGCCAGCGGGTTTCATCGCACTCACCCAGTTGCCAGAAGTTCTCCAGCATCTGTTCCAGACGGAGAACCCGGCGCGCTTCATCACCGTCGTCAATCTGCTGCCAGCGACCGCCAAACAACCGATTGATGTCATATCCCACATAGCGTTTTCCCGCACGCAGCGCTGAAGGATTACCTAATACCACCAGCATTCGCTGCTGAAGTGGTTTTTCGCCCTGAAGTAAAGGCGTAATAAGCTGGTTAAGGATTTCCACCGGGGCGGTTTCATTACCGTGAATCCCTGCCGAAAGTACCAACGCCTGTTTCACAGGCGTCTTTGGCTCCATGAGCAGAATACCGTGATACAACCACTGCCAGCGAAGATGCGCTGTCTCACCTCTACGCATACGCGGTGCGTCACCAGACAGCGTCTGCTGTAAAAAGTCCTGCATCGTTCCTCCTAAGACCGGAAGCAGGCAGCCCTCATGGCAACGCCTGCTTCACTGCTGAAATGCATACACATTTCCTAAGTCTAGCAGCCTGGTCAATTCATCAAGGGCAACCCGCCCTTCATGCAGCAATTGCGGATCGCCTAAATCGTCTTGCGTTAATCTGTCACGGTAGTGGCGATCGACCCACTGATTTAGCGAAGTAAACAGGCGATCGTTCATCAGTACCGCAGGGTTAACGGCCCGTTGCTCATCTGGCGTTAATACCACGCGCAGACGCAGGCAGGCAGGGCCACCGCCATTATGCATACTTTCACGCAGATCAAACACCTGTAATGACTGTAAGGGTCCCTCGCTTTCCACCTGCTCACGCAGATAATCCCAAACGCCCTGATGCTGGCGTGACTCTTCAGGCAGCACCAGCATCATACTGCCGTCGGCACGGGTAAGAAGCTGGCTGTTAAACAGGTAAGTATTGACCGCATCCTGAACGGAAACACGTGCGCTGGGCACTTCAAGGGCGACAAAGCCCGGAACACGTTCACGCAGACGGTTCAGCAACCCAGGCTGATCGACAAAGGCCTGCTGATGGCAGAACAGCATCTGCTGATTGCTGACCGCGATCACATCATTGTGAAAAACGCCCTGATCGATGACCTGGGGATGTTGCTGAGCGAAAATCACCTGGTCAGGCGCAAGCTGGTGTAAACGTGCGACGGCTTCGCTGGCCTCACGGGTTTGCCGCGCAGGATAGCGCTGCGGGGCCGCGCCAGACGAGTTATCACGACCGTAGATAAACAACTGTATTCCGGCATCGCCATAGTCCCCGCCAAGGCGGTTATGATTAGCGGCACCCTCGTCGCCGAACATGGCCACCTGGGGCAGCGCCTCATGGACGGTGAAGTGATGGGGATCGCGAAATATCGCCCGCAACAATGCCGCCGTTTCAGGCGCTTCAATTGCACGGTGAAATTTATTATTGAGATTCGCCACGGTGAGATGAACGCGGTGGTCGGCGCTGTCGGCAGAAGGCGAAACCGTGGCGGCGTTAGCCACCCACATCGCCGAGGCCGAGCTGGCCGCTGACAACAGTGCGGGTGCGGTTCTTCCGGCTTTTTCCAGTACCTGCGCATCGCTGCCGCTAAACCCCAACTGGCGCAGCACCGCGATATTGGGCCGCTCATGAGGCGGGATCACGCCCTGAACAAAGCCCATATCCGCCAGGGCTTTCATTTTCAGCAAGCCCTGCTTTGCCGCCAGGCGTGGATTTGAGGGCTGCCGCTGGTTGCGCGTCGAGGCTTCATTACCAAACGACAGCCCCGCATAATGGTGCGTCAGCCCGACCAGCCCGTCGAAATTCGCTTCAATGGCTTTCATGAACGCGCTCCTCGCAGCGAAAAGTCCAGGCCCGGTGACAAAACATCAGGCAACGTAAGCTGAGACGATTCCAGCGAAGCCATCGGCCAGGCGCAGTAATCGGCCGCATACCAGGCACTGGCACGATGGTTACCCGATGCACCGATACCGCCGAAGGGTGCCGTGCTGGCAGCGCCCGTCAGGGGCTTATTCCAGTTCACGATCCCGGCACGCGCTTCCAGCAGCAGCTGTTCAAACTGCGCGCGAGACGGCGAAATCAACCCGCATGACAGCCCATAGCGTGTCTGGTTGGCCAGACGAATGGCCTGCGGATAATCGTCATAACGAATCACGCCCAGCAACGGCCCGAACACCTCTTCGTCGGGCACATTGTCTACCGCGGTCAGGTCGATAATCCCCGGCGTTAACAACGCCTGTTGACGATCGGGCCAACGCATCTCCAGCAGCACCTTGCCGCCCATCGCCACGCGCTGCTGCCATTCGGCATAAATCTTTTCGGCAGCGGCGCAGGAAATCACACTGCCCATAAAGGGTTGCGGATCGGCATTCCAGGCGCCGGGCTGCAGCCGGGCGGCCACCTCGACCAGACGTTGCAGAAAAGCATCGCCCGCCGCACCGCGCCGCACCAGCAGACGGCGGGCGCAGGTACAGCGCTGACCTGCCGTAATAAATGCCGACTGAATGGCAATATGTACTGCACCATCCGTGTCCGCAGGGTCCTCAACGATCAAGGCATTGTTGCCGCCCATCTCCAGCGCCAGCATTTTTTCCGGTTGCCCGGCAAACTGACGATGTAACTGATAACCGGTGTGCGCGCTGCCGGTAAACAGCAGTCCGTCAATGTCCGGTTCCGCCGCCAGTGCCTGACCCGTTTCACGACCGCCCTGAAGCAGCCCAATGACACCGGCAGGCACGCCCGCCGCCAGCCACAGCTGCAGGGTTTTCTCTGCGGTAGCTGGCGTCAGTTCACTCGGTTTAAACACCACGCAATTCCCGGCCAGTAAGGCAGGTACGATATGCCCGTTGGGCAAATGCCCCGGAAAGTTATAGGGGCCAAAGACCGCCAGCACGCCATGAGGACGGTGGCGCAGGGCGCTCTCACCCTGCTGCTGTTCACCGGTGCGCTGATGGTAAGCTTTCACTGAAATGGCGATTTTATTGATCATCGCCGTGACTTCCGTCAGGGCTTCCCAGCGTGGTTTTCCCGTTTCCTGGGCGATGATGTCAGCCAGCGCCGTTTTGTGCGCCTCAAGTTGTGCCGCAAAGCGTTCCACAATGGCCTGACGCGCGGTAAAAGGCTGTCGTGCCCATGCCGGAAACGCCGCCCGCGCCGCCTGACAGGCCGCGCTTACCTGCTCTGACGAGGCGGCTAACCCTTGCCACAGCAGGTCGCCACTCACCGGGTCCTGTTTTGTAAAGCGCCCTGACTCGCCGTTGATCCAGTGTCCGTTGATAAGGTGCGTCATGCTTTTTTCTCCTCACTGCACAGCGTGACCACGCGCAGGCTGTCGCCCGGCTGGCACTGTAATGCCTGCAGTTGTTCATCATTGAGCTGAATACGTTGCGCGGTCGGATCGACCGGTAAAAGTGCCACGCGAAACTGGTGATAATCGGTATTCGCCACTAAACAGAGCGGCGCATCCTGCTGTACATCGCCTTTTTGTACGGTAAGCAACCGGCTCTCGCGTACTGCACGAATGTCATCGATATCGCACTCCAGCGTCGGGCCGCCATCGAAGATGTCGATATACTGGCGATAGCGAAAGCCTTCGGCTTCCAGCACCGTACGCGCGGGTGCAGTTTTAGGATGTACCTGACCGATCACGGCCTGCGCTTCCGGCGTGAGGTAGTGCAGATAAAGCGGATGTTTTGGCATCAGTTCGGCAATAAAGGCTTTTTGCCCGGTGCCACTGAGAAAATCGGCTTTGCGGAATTCCATAGAGAAGAAGTGGATGCCTACGCTGTCCCAAAACGGTGAGTGTCCCTGCTCATCACTCACGCCGCGCATTTCGGCGACCACCCGCGCCATAAAGTGTTCGCGGAAATTCGCCATAAACAGAAAGCGTGATTTCGACAACAGGTAACCGTTTTTGCCATCGCGGTAGTCGGCATCCAGGAACAACGTGCAGAGTTCGCTGCTGCCAGTATGATCGTTGCTTAAGGATAAGGTCGGTAAGGCGGCGTAAACGTTCAGCTCTTTCGAGGCGTGCACCTGCGTCCCCACGCGAAAGTTATACCAGGGTTCCTGAAGCCCAACCGCCACCTCAATGGCGCAAATCCCCACCGCGCGATTATCGTGACTGTCGGCCAGCACAAACACATAGCCCTGCTCGGCACGCGGCAACGTGCCCTGCCAGGTTTGTAGCGAGCGTTCGATTCGTGCCTGTAAGGTGGCGCTGTCAACCGGCAACGAGGTCAATCCCCCGCCCGTTTTGGCCGCCAGTTCCATCAGCTGGCTGAGATCGTCCCGCTCAACCGGACGGATCACCATCATGATGCGTTTCCCTGTAGCAGGTGTTCACAGGCCAGGGCAAACCGTGCCATACCGGTCTTCACTTCCTGTTCGCTGATGTTCAGTGCAGGCGCGAAGCGCACCACGTTAGCACCAGCAATCAGCACCATAACGCCCTGCTCGGCAGCCGCGAGATTGATCTGTTTCGCTTTACCGGCAAAGTCGTCGCTGAGCACAGCACCAATCAGTAAGCCCAACCCGCGAACCTCTTTAAACAGGTGCAGGCGTTGATTGAGGTCGTCCAGTGCCGCCACAATCCAGGCATGACGCTGCGCGACGCCGTCCATCACTTCAGGCCGGTTAATCAGTTCCATGACTTTTCCGGCCACCGCACCCGCCAGCGGATTGCCGCCATAGGTGGTGCCATGAGTGCCTACGCCCATCACCTGAGCCAGATCTTCTCGCGTCAGCATGGCACCAATAGGGAAGCCACCGCCCAGTGCCTTGGCGCTGGTTAGCACGTCTGGTGTTACGCCATAGTGCATATAGGCGTACAGCGCGCCGGTGCGTCCCACGCCGCTCTGCACTTCGTCAAAAATGAGCAACGCCTGATGTTTATCACACAACTCACGCAACCCACGCAGGAACGCGGGTTCAGCCGGCACAACGCCCCCTTCCCCCTGGATCGGCTCAACAATCACGGCGCAGGTGCTGTCGTTAATCAGGGCAGCCGCAGAGGCAAGATCATTAAATGTGGCATGCTGAATGTCAGCAGGCAGCGGCGCAAAATCTTTGGAATAGGCTGGCTGACCGCCTGCAGAAACCGTAAACAGGGTGCGCCCATGAAAGGCATTCTTAAACGCCACGATGCCGCTTTTATGCATTCCAACCCTGTCGTGTGCCACCTTGCGGGCCAGCTTAAGCGCCGCTTCGTTGGCCTCGGCACCGGAGTTACAAAAGAAAACCCGGTCGGCAAAGGTGGCGTCAATCAGCTGTTTGGCCAGGCGTAAAACGGGTTCATTCGTATAACCGTTGCCGGTGTGCCACAGCCGTGAGGCCTGATCCTGAAGCACCTGCTGGAGCGCCGGATGCGCATGCCCGAGAGCGTTGACCGCAATGCCGCCTGCGAAGTCGATATAGTCTTTCCCCTGCTGATCCCAGACGGTAGATCCCTCAGCACGTACCGGTACGAAACTCGCGGGTGCATAAACGGGCATCATCCATTGATCAAAATCATGACGCGAAACCTGCAGTGACATAACCCTTCTCCTGTTCCCCAGCGGGTAACGTAATTGTTTGTTAATTGTTAAAAATGTAATGAATCTGGCCCTACTCTAGTTTGCAGATAGCGTGCCAGCCAAGGACTAAAATGCATAAAACGGATTGCCTGACGAAATATCAATAGGTTACAAAAGGCCATCATTCACTTTATTTGCATAAATAGTGAATAATTATCTTAGCGGGGGCCGATAGCAGAGCTTTTTAAAGCGGAATTATGCAATGGCGGGATGAAATATCGCTTTTGTGATCGCTGATAAATTATCTGCTCAAAAACGTGCAGAAACCGCCTCAAAATGGGGCAGTTGCCTGTGTGTAGTGCAGGCTGTGATCAATATCCGTAGAAAAGTAAAAGCAATAAGCCGAGTAATAACTCAGGTTATTACTGGCGGGCGATTAAAATATGCTCTCTTTATTTGTTTAAATATACTTATGCGAAGCCGTTAATATTGTTTCCCGGGTTATCATCAGAACGTTAATAAATTATTTAGCGCTGAATAAATTATTAATAAGCGCGCTAATGATTAGATAAAAAGACTTTATTGTTTATTTATTGTACAAAATGCGTTTATTATTCAAGCAAGATGGCTGGTGTTATCATTTTTTTGCCATATTGCTTTATCCCTTCCCAATTAAATCAACAATCCACTGTTTTATATGCCTTTTTATCCTTTACATTGCTAACGGGGTCATAAGAAAAAACACTGACAGGCGCACCATGGCCGCCGAATTGGCTTTATTGAGATTTAGTTCCCTTGCATACACATTTAGTTACACTTATTGCGCTAGGCTGAATTAACAATTTGTGTCATTTTCTTTTCACCCCAAAAGAGGGGAAATAATAATATAACCACAGGGTAAATAATAAATGATGAAGCGCACATTAGTGGCGGCATTAATGCCGTTACTGATCGGTCTGTCTACTGCTCAGGCCGCACAGATTTATAATAAAGACGGGAATAAGCTTGATATTCAAGGCAAGGTTAACGTACTGCGTTATTTTTCTGACGATAAGTCAAATAATAGCGACGCCAGTTATACACGCTTAGGTTTCAAAGGTGAAACGTCCATCGCCGATCAGCTAACCGGTTACGGTTTCTGGCAATATCAGTACAGCCTGAAAAACTCTGAAGGCAGTGACGCGAACAGCGGCAACAAAACTCGTCTGGGCTATGCTGGCCTGAAATATGGCGCGCTGGGATCGCTGGACTACGGTCGTAACTACGGTCTGGTCTATGACGCGCTGGGCTATACCGATATGCTGCCCGTGTTTGGCGGCGATTCTGCTAACGCAGATGCATTCCTGAGCCTGCGCTCGGGCGGCCTGCTGACCTGGCGCAACAAAGACTTCTTTGGTCTGGTAAAAGGCTGGAACGTTGCCGCGCAGTATGAAGGCAAAAATGACCGCACCAGCACTCAGGACAATGGCCTTGAAGTACGTCGTTCTAACGGCGATGGTTTTGCCCTGTCAACGTCCTACGACTTTGACTTTGGTCTGAGCTTTGTCGGTTCCTATGCCAGCCTGAACCGCATAGCAGCACAAAATACCGCCGCATTTGGCCGGGGTAACAAAGCTCAGCTGTGGGCAACAGCGGTAAAATACGATGCTAACCAGATCTATCTGGCAGCCATGTATGGTGAAACCCTCAATGCCACACCCATGCCAGTTTCCAACGGTTTTGCCAACAAAACACAAAACACGGAAGTGGTCGCGCAGTATCAGTTCCTGAATGGCTTACGTCCGTCTGTGGGCTATGTCGCGTCAAAAGCGAAAGATCTTGAAGGGATTGGCGAGGCTGATCTGTACAAATATACGGCGTTAGGTGCGACCTACTACTTTAACAAAAACATGTCAGTCTATGCTGAGTACAAAATCAACCTGCTGAAGAAAAACAACCCGTTAGGTCTGGCAACAGACGACGTGACGGGCGTAGGTATGACCTACCAGTTCTGATAAATCACCCTCATTGTTCAACGGCCCGGCCTGTGTCTGACGGGCCGTTTTTCTTTAGAACACGGTATATCAGCGGCAATCGATAAAAGCGATTCGGCTGCATCGGCCCGCTCCCCCACCTTTCACGCCTTTCACGCCTTTCACGCCTTTCACGCCTTTCACGCAGGTAGATTTCAATATCGATGCAGATTGTTCCATCGGCAGAGGGTGATTTTATCCCCAAACGGCATCCCCGGTCGTCTGCCTGCGTAGCCAGCGACAAAACAAGCAGGAAATAAACCTCGCTTCCTGTGGCGTCATCAAGTGCAGGTCAGGTGCCAGAGCAACAGGCGGCTCACCCAGAGATCGGGTAGATGACGAATCTTGTTATGCAGACAGGTCGTGTTTTTGCCGCTTCTGTGAAGGCTAGTGCGTAGTGTCCAGCGAAACAAGCATGACGCAAATCACACTTTATTTTGCCGTTATTCCGTGAAGCTCAGCCCGCTGGTGGAGGACGACATTGTTCCGCCAGGCGGTTCATCCATCGACAAAGGCGGTTTAACTTGCAGGGTGATCCAGTTTGACGTTACGCGTTGCTGTTTACTGTCTTCCACCGTGACTGACAAACGGTACTCATTGCTGGCACCCGGCGTGCTGTCCCAGGGCGGAACAATCACGCTCCAGCCGTCGGTCGCATTATTATTTGGCGGCGATGTCAGGCTCAGCGCCTGGGTGTCCCCTTGCCAGCTAAGCGACTTAATCGCGTTACTGGCGCGCAGCTGAAGCTTAAGCGGTACGCTTTCGCCAGGATTGAGCTGCCAGGGTGGCGTCGCCAGGAAAACCGATAACGTCTTACGCTGCCGGTAAGCCATCACCGGGTTTTGGCTACGCGTAACGGTGTCGTAGCGACTGCCGCGCAACGAACGCACTTCGGCCACGTTGTTGGCATCCAACTGCTTGCTCAGCGCCACACCAAAGCGATAGTTAAGTTTCAGGCCAAGCTGGTCCTGGCTCTCACCGGCACTGCTGGTTTTATGGCTGGCCGAGAAGGTCACCAGTGGCACCGGCGTATAAGACAGCCCAAGCGAAAGCGCGGCCGGATTATGGTAGCGATTGCCGCTGTTAAACAGGTCAACCTTTTCGCCAAGGTATTGCTGATAACTGAATGACACACCCAGTTGACGGTAAAACGGCAAATAGCTTTGGCTGGTGATGTCGTAGCCTTCGGCCATGCGATATTGCTGGCTGTCACCGCGATTACGCCATCCCGACAGCGGATGATAGTAGTTAGCAGACAACCGCAGATTGCTGCTCCAGGCCTCGGTGCCGACTGACGCACGCTGAAGTCCACTGCGAAAACTGCGATCGATAAAACCGTTATATCCCACCAACCAGTTGCCCGCGTCCCAGCGCTGACCCAGCCCCGCATTGCCTACCACACCTTCAACGGAGTCATGAAGCCCGAGCTGACTGAACGTCAGAGAGTGATTTCTGTCGGCGAGCGGGCTAAACAGATTGCCGCCGGTGCCCTCAAAGTTACCGTCCATATCGACGTTTAAGTTGAACTCGGCGTTGCCATAAGGTGACAGTAGAGACTGGCCTTCATTCTCAACCCGCGTAGCCACTTCATCGCGCAGTCGTTCAAAAGCCCACTGCCCGGCCTGCTCGCCCAGGGTTAAATCACTGCTGCTTTCGCTGGCTTCCGCGATGCTTTTGGCCGCCTTCGCCAGCCTTTCGCTCCATTCGTTGTTATCTTCGACGTTGCCCAAAGAAGGAAGGTCGTCCAGTGAATGTTGAAAGCGCGCAGGATCGCCAAAGGGGGTTTCTGGTACCTGATTGTCCGTTTGCAGCGCACCGGCAGGCAGCGCTGCAAGCGTGGTCAGTGAAGCCAGAAAGAAAGTCACAGGTTTAAGCATCAAATCATTACGTCCGGGCAGAAAAATCATCAGGTGGTTTTCTGGAAGAAAAACAAAACCAGCGCTGATTATTTTAGCATAATGTGACCCAGATTCATGACTTGACTCGATATTTGTGCTGAAGGCAGCCACCGCCCCTGTGCACAGCGGGCCGGTAGCAACCCGGTTTCAGGAAAATATCAGCCCGCCATCCACATTCACGGTTTGCCCGGTAATGTAACGCGCATCATCCGATGCGAGAAAAGCCACCAGCCCTGCGACGTCCTGAGGTTGCCCGGCCCGCTTAAGAGGAATGTTCTCCACCCACTCCGCCATCAGCTCGCCTTTAGCGTAGGTTTTATGCTCCGTGCTGAGAATTTCGCCCCAGACGCGATCGTTGTAATCCCACATTTCACTTTCAATGATGCCAGGGCAAAACGCATTGACCGTAATATTCCAGCGAGCCAGCTCCAGCGCCAGACTTTGCGTAATGCCAATCACCCCCATCTTGCTGGCAGCATAGTGCGGCGTATAGATAAAGCCTTTGCGCCCCTGGCCTGAAGAGGTATTAATCAGGCTGCCGCCGTTTTGCTGCACCATGTATTTGGCAGCTTCACGACAGCACAGCCAGACACCGGTAGTGTTCACCGCCAGCACGCGTTCGAAATCGCCTTTGGGCATGTTGTCAAAAGTATCAATGGTAATCACACCTGCATTTTGAATGGAGACGTCGATCCGGCCAAAGCGCTCAAATGCCTGCTGATACACCTGCTGCACTTCGTCTTCATCGGTTACATCCACCTGCAGGGCCAGAATCGAGGCGGCAATGGGCCGCAAACTGTCGGCCGTGGCAAATACGCGTTCGGAATTGGACAACATCACCAGGTTTGCACCCTCGCGGGCAAAGCGGGCAGCAATGCCTGCGCCGATACCGCGGCAGGCACCGGTGATCACCACCGTTTTTCCATTGAAATCTCGTGTCATTGTTCTCTCCTGTTATCCATGACGGATGTCAGCTTGCGGCGTCACTGGCTGCTTTTTTTCATGACGGCGCAGCAATATCACTTTGCTTTGTAAACGCTGCTGGAACTGGTCAATCACCACGGCGGTCACAATCACCACGCCCTTGATCACCATCTGCCAGAAATCACTGACGCCCATCATCACCATGCCATCGGCCAGAAAAACGATAACGAAGGCACCGATAATGGAACCTGATACCCGACCGCGTCCCCCGGCCAGCGCCGTTCCGCCGAGCACCGTGGCGCCGATGGCGTCCATCTCAAACATATTGCCCGTCATGGGATGCGCGGTCTGTAACTGAGAAGCCACCACCAACCCCACTAATCCCGCGCACAGCCCGGAAAAAGCATAAACAAACACTTTCACTTTGATAATGGGCACGCCCGCCAGCCGCGCTGCCGACTCATTACCGCCGGTGGCATAGATATAGCGCCCAAGCGGCGTTTTACGCGTCAGGTACAGGCCAAGAAGTAAAAAGCCAATCATCAGCCAGATGGGAATAAACACCCCGAGTACGGTGCCAGAACCCAGTAATGAGAAGCCGGTATTGCCCAGCGCCGGAATGCCCACCAGATTGGCGTAGGTCGCACCATCGTTAAACAGCAGCGCCGCGCCGCGGGCGACATACATCATGCCCAGTGTGCAGATAAAGGGTGCTACGCCAAGCCGGGTAATCATCGCGCCGTTAACCATGCCGACCAGCATCCCGAACAGCGCCACGACGAGAATCACTTCCGGCACGTTAAGAAACAGTCGATCCCCGCCCCACAGCGGCACGCCCACAGTGAGTAAGGCACCCGCCACCATGCCACAGATCCCGGCAACGGCCCCGACCGACAGGTCGATGCCACCGGTCAGGATCACCAGCGTCATACCAATTGCCAGCAGCCCGGTAATCGCCACATGCTGAGTCATAATCAGCAGGTTCGACGGCGTAAGAAAATTAGGCACCATTACGCTAAAAAAGCCGACCACGATCAGCAGCGCAATAAAGGTGCGCGCCTTGAGTAAGTACATGTACAGCAGATATTTTTGGTTCATCTTATTCTCCAGCAACCTCAGGCTTGCGGGGTGGACGCGCTAATCAGTTTTTCGCGCGTTGCATCGGCACGGGGCAGATCGGCAGTAATGCGACCATCGGCCATCACCAGAATCCGGTCAGCAAGCGCCATGACCTCATCCAGTTCCGACGAAGAAAACATCACCGCCAGCCCCTGCTGCGCCAGTTTGCCAATCAGGTGATAAACATCGGTCTTGGCACCCACATCAATGCCGCGGGTAGGCTCATCCAACAGCACCACCTTTGGCCCGGTCATCAAGGCTTTTCCCAGTACCACTTTCTGCTGGTTTCCGCCGCTTAACGCACTGATGGGTAACTCGCTGTCGCTGACTTTAATCGCCAGGTGCTGAATCATTTCATTCACACGCTGCCGCTCTTTGTCAGGATGCACGATGCCCAGTGCGCGTCGAAAGCCGCGCAGGCTGAAACTGGAGAGCGTCATGTTAGCGGTGATCGACATCAGTTCGATAACGCCTTCACCTTTACGATCCTCGGGCACCAAGGTGATACCGCGCTTAAGGCGCTGCTGAAAACTGCAGTTGTCCAACCGCTGACCGCTTAACTGGATATCCCCGCTCTGACAAGGCAGTAATCCTGTAAGTCCTTTGAACAGCTCGGTTCGCCCGGCCCCCAGCAGGCCATAAATCCCTATCACTTCCCCCTTGTGCAGGCTGAAGCTCACCGCGTTGAGCCGGTAGCCGCCATTTTGATGCAGTGCAGTCAGGCCATCCACCTGCAGCACCCTGTCGCCCTGAGGAGCGGGTTGATAGTCAAAATGTTTTTTCTTGTCCCCGACCATTTGCGCAATGATCCAGGGCACGCTGACGTCGCGCACTTCACGTGCGGCGATAAAACGGCCATCCCGGAAAATCGTAATGTGGTCGCCAATCTCCATCAGCTCCTCCAGCCGATGCGAGATATAGATGATGGTGACGCCGCGTCGCTTGAGCTGTTCAATGACGTTGAACAGCACTTTGACCTCTGACTGACTCAGGGCGCTGGTCGGCTCATCCATAATCAGCACGCGTGTATCTTTCGACAGCGCGCGGGCAATCTCGACCAACTGTTGATGACCAATGCCCAACGCATCCAGCGCAGCATAGGGATCGACGTCCAGCTCCAGCCGTTCCAGCAAGGCTTTTGCCAGCTGATACTGATACTTTTCGTTGATAACGCCGCGCTGGAAGAACTCGTTGGCGATAAAGATGTTGTCCATCACATTCATATTCGGGAACAGGTTCAGCTCCTGAAAGATGATGCTGATGCCCAGTTTTTCGGCCTGTTGGGTGGAATGCAGCCTGACAGGTTTGCCATCCAGCAAAATGTCGCCAGACGACGGACTTTCCACCCCTGCCAGCATCTTCATCATGGTGGATTTACCGGCGCCATTTTCCCCGATGAGCACATTGACCTTGTTGCGATAAACCCGATAGTTAACCTGATCAAGGGCGGTCACGCCCGGATAGACCCGCGACAGGCCCTGCGTCTCAATAATGACGTCGTCTTGCTGCTCAGTAACCTGCATGATCAACTCCTTACTGGCGCGTGATGTGGGCTGGCGTGATATCGGGCAGCGTATGCGGGATATCCCAGCTGCTAAAAACGCCCACCACGTTAACCCGGTCACCGGGTTTTACCCCGGCGTTGTGCATCATGGTGACCGCCTGCTGATTGATGGCTTTGCCAAAGTCGCTGAACAGCACCTGATCGTTAAAGTCCTGATAGCTGGCCCCTTTGTAGGCATCCCGCAATGCCGTTCCGCGAATGATCGGCCCAACCTGAACCGTGACAGTGTCACCTGATGCGTCTTTAATTTTCATTTTGCCGTTGCGCGAGGTGGTATCCAGCGCGGTGACTTCCCCGCTCACACTGACGCTAAATATGCAGGGATTCTCGCTCTGCGCCCGATAGCCCAGCGCGCGACAGGCGCTGTCCAGATCCTTCTCTGACTGCAGGCGCTGTGTGAACTCACTCAGCGGTTTCGCCTGCGCGACGATTTGTGGCACTAACGTCTGCTGCCAGAGTTGATTGATATGGGCCATATGGGGATTGGGTGGGTTCTTAAGATCCGCCAGTTCCTGCTGCGACACAATGCGACAGCCACCGAGCGCCATCACGATCGATATCAGCCAGAGTCGGTTGTACATGACATTCTCCCTGGCGCCCGTCAGTACGGGCGCGACAACGATGGATTACGACTTGTAGTTAAAGTCCTGTACGTTTTTTGCATTTTCCGGTGTGATCAGAATGCCGCGAAACATCACGCGCTGTTTCTCCGGTTTCGTGCCTTTCTGGATATAGTTATCCAGGTCTGTCACGCCCTGAGCCGCGATCGCCTGCGCCTGTAACATCACGGTGGCTTTTAACGTTCCGGCCTGTACCGCATCGCGTTCATCGTTGCTGCCATCAATTCCCACTACTACCACGTCGTTGCGTCCGGCCGCTTTCAGAGCGGCAATCGCGCCTAGCGCCACCGGGCCGTTACCGCAGATAACCCCTTTCACATCCGGGTGAGCCTGCAGAATACTGTCCATAATGCGCTTGCCATCGATGAGTGTGCCTTTGGCATCCTGGCGCGCAACGCTCTGCATATCGGGATACTGTTCCAGCACCTGGTGAAAGGATTTTGAACGGGTGACACAGTTGTTGTCCGCGAGGTTGCAGGTCAGCTCGGCGTATTTCCCTTTTTCCCCCATCTTCTCGACAAACACGTTGGCCACATCGGAACCGGCCTGGAAGTTATTGTGGGTAATTTGCTCCAGCGCCACATCGTCCACCGGAATTTCACGGTTGATCAGCACCACTGGAATACCGGCCTGTTTGGCTTTTTGGATGGCTGCCACGCTGGCCGTGGAGTCCGCGTTGTCCAGGATAATGCCCTGCACTTTTTTGCCAATAGCCGCATCAATCAGTTCATTTTGCTTCTTCACGTCTTCCCCGTGAGAGAGCACCGAGGTCTTGTAGCCCAGTTCCTGGGCTTTCATATTCGCGCCCTTCGCCTCGGAGGCGTAATAGGGGTTATCCAGTGAGTTAACCAAAATCATGATGGTGCCTTTTTCAACCGCCAGCGCGGTGTGAGAAAACAAACAGGCGGCAAGCGTGGTGCAGAGCAACGTCGTTTTTTTCATGGTGTGTCTCGCTATTGTCGTTATGGCAGGGGGAAACGGGCGCCTGGCGGTGGCCTTACCAGATGGTAAAGCCACCGTCGATCATCAGATCGGCACCGGTAATCATGTCGCTGCCGTTGCTGGCAAAAAACAGCACGGCAGCGGCAATCTCGTCGGTATAGGCAAAGCGACCTAAAGGGATCAGTTTTTTCATTTCGGTGCCCTTCTCGCCGCGCCAGGCTTTTTCACCCATAGGGGTGAGCACCACGGTGGGCGACAGGGTATTAACGTTAATCCGGTGCGGGGCGAACTCTTTCGCCATCACTTTGGTCATGCCCAGCAAACCGGCTTTGGCAGAGGTGTAAGCGACGTGGTTGTCGATGGCGATGGACGCCGCCTGTGAGGCGATATTAATGATTTTGCCGCCGTTTCCGGCGTTGACCATACGTTTGCCCGCGGCCTGTGAGCAGAGAAACGGCCCGGTCAGGTTCACGGCGATCTGCTTTTGCCATTCGGCAAAATCGGTTTCCAGCACCGGCTGAAGCATCACGTAGCCGGCACAGTTCACCAGAATGTCGAGATGACCATAGTGTTCAACAATGGCATCGAAAGCCTGCTCAACGTCGGCAGGATCGGTTACATCGCAGCAAATAAACTGCACCTGTCCGGTCAGGGCTGCGCGCGCGCTGTCGACCTTATCCGCTTCAAAGGGCGGATAAAGCAGCGCCAGGCTCGCCCCTTTCTCCAGCAGCATCTGATTACTGGCCATGGCGATACCGCCCAGCCCGCCCGTTACCACGGCCACTTTGCCGCTCAGGTTCATTGTGGTATCTACGCCATAGCGCAGGTTAACGTCATATTCACCGCTCATCCGCCTGTCCTCTTTGGTATTTTATTTGCCGCATTCATTTTCGAACAAAAATATAAGCTATCGAATTGATGGTTAATGTGGCTAAGATCAAATTTCGCAACACTGCCTGTCTGACGGCGTCATTCGGTTAAAAGCGCGTGATCGCGGTTGCAAACGGGCAGAAAGAGAGGGATTGCACTGCTGTAGCGGATGCAAAGGTCATGAAAAATGACACACATACACTTTCGAACGAAAATTAACATCTTTATTTGCCGACTCGCAAAGGCGAAACCTGCGGGTTAAACTCTGCGACAACGCGTTATCGCCATAAGCCCGATGCGATTAAAAGAGGGAGCGTTTCGATTGAAAAGCAAAACTGAGCAGTTAGCTGAAATGCAACAGCGCCGTGAAAAGATCCTGGAGATGATTCGGGAAGACGGAACGGTGACGGTGAAAGCGCTGACGAAGACGTTCGGACTGACCGAAGCCACGCTGCGCACCGACCTGCGGATGCTGCAAAAGCAGGGCTTTGTGCAGCGTTATCACGGCGGCGCGACCCTGATGACGGGTAAGCAGAATACCGGCCTGCTGCAGCTGGAACGTCAGACCCACATGGAAGAAAAAGACGCGATTGGACGCCTGGCAGCCCAGCATATCGAAAACGGTGATACGGTGATTTTCGATTCCGGTACCACCACCACGGCTATCGCCGATGCCATCAGCCATATCCGGCGTTTATCGGTGGTGACGACCGCCGTGAATATCGCCCTGAAGCTGGGCGGCGAGCCAGGGATCAATGTGCTGCTGACGGGCGGTACGTTTAAATTTCCGACGCTTTCGACCTCCGGTGACAAGGCCGCCAGCTTCTTTGAGAATGTGCTGTCGGAGAAGCTGTTTCTCGCCACCGCCTGTATCTCGCCACGTCTCGGCCTGAGCTTTCCCAGCGAAACCGATATCAAAGTGAAAATGGCGATGATCAAATCCGCCAGCACCGTATACGTGGTGGCCGACTCCAGTAAGATTGATAAAGTGTCGATGTTTGCGCTGCCCTGCGACTGGAGCCATATTCACTACCTGATTACCGACAGCGGGATCAGTCAGGCCCACATCAGCGCGTTTGAAGCGCTGGGCGTGAAGGTTCTGGTCGCACAGCTCCCCGCTCGCCGCGCCCCCTGATGTCACCGCGCATCCGGCCACAACCTGGCTATTACGCCTGGCGGATAGCCGCCTCTGTACAGTGTTGGGCAAGCAGATCGGCACGGTAGTAGCGGACGACATCGCCAACGATCAGCAATGAGGGGGAAACCGGTTGTTGCTGCGCAATGGTCTCCGGCAGCCCTGCCAGCGTGGTGATCAGCACCCGCTGATCCTGGCGCGTGCCGTTTTCAATAATCGCTACCGGTGTATCCTCCCTGCGACCGTACTCACACAACCGGGCGCTAATCACGCTGCTCCAGCTCAGCCCCATGTAAAACACCAGCGTCTGGTTAGTGGCTGAGAGCGCGGCGGCATCCAGTTGAGGCTCTCCGCTGCGCCCGTGTCCGGTGATAAAGCGCAGTGACTGGGCACAATCCCGATGCGTAAGCGGAATCCCGCTTGCGGCGGCGCACCCCACGGCGGCGGTGATACCAGGCACCACTTCGCAGACAATGTTGGCCTGCTGCAGGCTCACCATTTCTTCACCACCGCGACCAAAAATAAAGGGATCGCCGCCCTTCAGTCGAACGATGTTGCGCCCGCTGGTGGCCAGATCGACCAGCAGTTGATTGATCTGTGCCTGTTTCAGGCCGTGATGACCGGGCCGTTTGCCCACGTCAATGCAAAGCGCGCTGTCTGGCACTTCTGCCATGACCGCCTCACTGACCAGGCGATCATAGACCACCACTTCAGCACGGTGCAGCAAACGTAGCGCCTTCACCGTGAGCAGATCGACATCCCCCGGTCCGGCACCCACTAACCAGACGCGTCCTGCGCTGGACGCCTTCTCAGGCGCCAGCAGTTTATCTAAAGCGTGTATTGCCAGCGTCATAATTCCTCCGGGACAGAGACGGAAAGCAGAAGGTGTTTTAGCTCCGGTAAGCAGGAGCCGCAGTTGGTGCCGCACTGGAGCGTTTTGCCCAGTGCCTGGGTGCTGTGGCAACCCTGGCTAATGGCATGCAATATCGTTTGTTCGCCTACGCCAAAACAGCTACAGATAAGGCGGCCAGTCGCAGGGCTCTGCGCCGCCTGCCCCGCCAGCAAGGCATGACGTTCAGCCGCGTCCGCGGGGGCCTGACGAAAGGCCAGGGCAACCAGATCGTGATCTACCTCGGGTAAACGCCGATCGGCATAAAATGCCAGTTGCAGCTCGCCCTCGCGCCATGCCAGCAGCCGGTAGCTGTGATCGCCCCCGCTGGCAGTTTGCAGCTGATAGCCTTCGAGGTTGAACTGAGACGCCAGCCAACGCTGCGGCGTGGCCTCTCCGGCCACCACAAAACGTTGCGAACCGGCGTACGGCGTGCGCGCCCAGTAGCGCAGTGCGGCGGGCGCGGTACTGTCGCGCTGCCAGAGCCAGCCCTGCCAGCAGGTTACTAACGGCTGGATGCGCACTGCCGTTTGTTTAAAGGCGGGCTGGGCCGAAACCGGACAACGGGTCGATGCGACGACGCCACCGACATTGCCTTGCAGGCTGAACTGGCGGTTCCAGTGCATCGGCACAAAGAGTTCACCGCGCCGTAGGCCGCTGTCCAGCGTCACGCGCACCACCATCCATCCCCATTCTGACTGCACGCGCGCCAGCGCCCCGGCAGACAAGCCATAACGACGCGCCTCTTCGGGATGCAAGGCGGCAAAAGGCTCGTCACAGTGCTGCATCAGGCGAGGCACCAGCCCGGTGCGCGTCATGGTGTGCCACTGATCGCGTATGCGCCCCGTGTTCATCAGTAAGGGATAACGGGCATTGCGCACCAACGGCGACGGCGTGACCGGTGGCAGCAGCCGTGCCTTGCCATCGGCATGATAAAAACGCCGGTCGCTGAACAGCCGGGCACAGCCTTGCGGATGTTGAGCATTGATCGGCCACTGAACAGGCGTCAGCGCATCCCACTCGGCATCGCTGAGCTGCGCCAGACCGCTGATGTCGAAGGCGCGTTCGCCGTGGTTCTCAAAGCCGGACAGCGCCGCGTGCTCGCGGAAGATCGCCGCCGGATGGGTCCAGTTAAATGCCTGGGCGAAGCCGAGCCGCTGCGCCACCTGCGCCAGCAACCACCAGTCGGGTTTGGCCTCCCCAGCGGGTGCAACAAATGCGCGCTGGCGGGAAATACGTCGTTCAGAATTGGTCACGGTGCCGTTTTTTTCGCCCCAGCCCTGGGCGGGTAACAGAATATGGGCAAAGACTGTGGTATCCGTTTGCGCCAGCACGTCGGAGACGATCACCAGCGGACAGTTGGCCAGCGCCCGCGCCACGCGGTTGCCTTCCGGCATTGACACCGCCGGATTGGTTCCCATGATCCAGACGGCTTTCACCTCACCTCGCTCAATCGCGTCAAACAGCGCCACCGCGGTCAGTCCGGGCTGGCGCGCCATGGTCGGGCTGTGCCAGAAACGCTGTACACGATCGCAGTCCGCTTCGTTAAAGCTCATGTGCGCCGCCAGCTGGTTGGCTAAGCCGCCCACTTCACGTCCGCCCATCGCATTGGGCTGGCCGGTGAGTGAAAATGGCCCACAGCCGGGACGGCCTATTTTTCCGCTGAGAAGATGCGCATTAATTATCGCATTGTTATTGTCACTGCCGCTCTGTGACTGGTTGATGCCCATGCACCACAACGTCAGGACACGGTCACGCCGGGCAAACAGCTGATAAAAGGCCACCACCTGCTCCTCGGTCAGATCACAGTGTTCAGCGACCTCGGCAATGCCCCACTGGCTGGCGGCCTGCAGGGTAGTTTCAACGCCGTCCAGATGTGGCAACATCGTCGCATCTATTCCCTGATGCTGCGCCAGCCAGTGCAGTAAGCCCGAAAACAGCGCCGGATCGCTGCCCGGGCGCAGCGGCAGGTGGACATCAGCGATGTCACAGCTGGCGGTGCGACGGGGATCGATCACCACCACCTGCATCTCAGGCCGTTGCTGTTTTGCCTGTTTCAGGCGCTGAAAAATCACCGGATGTGCCCAGGCTGCGTTAGAGCCGACCATGACGATCGCATCGGCCTGATCCAGATCCTCATAACAGCACGGCACCGCATCCGCTCCGAGCGCGCGCTTGTAGCCCACCACCGCAGAAGCCATACACAGTCGCGAGTTGGTGTCGATATTTGCGACGCCAAGAAAGCCTTTCATCAGCTTGTTCGCCACATAGTAATCTTCCGTGAGCAGCTGGCCTGAGCCGTAAAAAGCCACCGCCTCTGGGCCATGCTCCGCAATAATCTGCCGGAGTCCATCGGCGGCGGCATCCAGCGCTGCCGCCATGCTGACCGTCTGTTGGTTAATTTGGGGATGCAGTAAGCGTCCTGTCCGGGTCAGGGTTTCCCCCAGCGCCGCCCCTTTAACGCACAGCCGCCCGAGATTGGCCGGATGCAACGGATCGCCACTCACCTGTGCAGATTCGCTGTGATTCAGTGTCACCTCGACGCCACAGCCCACGCCGCAATAGGCACAGGTGGTTTTCATGAAGCCTGCGCCATGAGGTTCAGTGGACGGTTGGCGACCCAGACCTGACCGGCTTCCAGTTTCACCGGCCAGCAACGCAGCTGGTGCTGCGGGTTATCCAGACTTTGTCCATCGCGCAGGCGCACGCGCTGTTTGTAGATCGGTGAAATGACCACAGGTTCACCCGCCACATCGCCAAGGATGCCACGGGACAGGACGCTGGCATCGCTGCCTGGCTCGCGATCTTCCAGTGCGTAACAGTCGTTGCCAAAACGGAACAGCGCAATACGGACGCTGCCAAGCCGTGCACCGATTCCCGCACCGGCGGGGATCGCCTCCAGGGAACACACCGCGCTCCAGGGGTCAGCGGGCAGATGCATCAGCGGAATGCCGGTCGCCGTATGCGGCTGACGCTGCCCGCGTACGCGGGCATAGTGCAGCGTTTCATCCGGGTGATCGCTGTTCACCGTCGCGGTAAACAGCGCCCGCCGCGAGGGTTCAGCCAGCGTGGTCTGCCATTCACACTGGTAGGTGTCCACGACCTGCTGCATCTCCTGCTCCAGCTGCGCCGCGATACCGAGGCTGTCGTTGATCACCACGTCGCGCAGGTAATCCAGTCCACCTTCCATGTTATCCATCCAGACGCTGGTGCGCTGCAAACGATCTGCCGTCCGCACGTAGAACATCAGAATGCGATCGACATACTGGATCAGGGTTTCATCATCCAGATCGCTGGCAAACAGCTCCGCATGGCGCGGCTTCATGCCGCCATTGCCGCAAACATACAGATTCCAGCCCTTTTCCGTGGCGATCACCCCAATGTCTTTGCTCTGCGCTTCGGCACATTCGCGGGTACAACCCGAGACGGCCATCTTGATTTTATGCGGTGCGCGCAGGCCCTTATAACGGTTCTCCAGCGCGATGGCGAAGGCCGTCGAATCCTGCACGCCATAGCGACACCAGGTGGAGCCCACGCAGGATTTTACCGTGCGCAGCGATTTCCCGTAGGCATGGCCGGTTTCAAAACCCGCCGCCAGCAGGGTTTCCCAGATGTCGGGCAGTTGATCCAGCCGTGCGCCAAACAGATCGATACGCTGACCGCCGGTGATTTTGGTGTAGAGATCGTAACGCGCCGCCACTTCGCCAATGGCGATCAGCCCCTGTGGGGTGATCTCACCACCTGGTACGCGCGGCACGACCGAATAGGTGCCATCTTTCTGGATATTGGCGAAGTAACGATCGTTGGTATCCTGAAGCGGCAGATGGGCCGGTTTCAGTAAATAATCATTCCAGCACGAGGCCAGCAGCGACCCAACCAGCGGTTTACAGATCTCGCAACCACAGCCACGTCCGTGGCTCGCCAGCAGGTCATCAAAGGTTTTGATTTCATTGATGCGGATCAGGTGGTAAAGCGCCTGACGTGAATAGGCGAAGTGTTCGCAGATATCTTTTTTCACCTCAACGCCCAGGTTTTCCAACTGGAACTCCATCACCTGCTTCACTAATGCCGAACAGCCCCCACAGCCCGTTGCGGCTTTCGTGCAGCTTTTAATGCTGGCCATATCGCCACAGCCGCTCTGCACCGCGCTGCAGATATCGCCTTTACTCACATTGTGGCAGGAGCAAACCTGGGCGCTGTCGGGCAGCGTGGCCACGCCCAGCCCTTTGACCGGAGCGCCGTTCAGCGCAGGCAGAATCAACCCTTCCGGGGAATCCGGCAGCGGCATGGCGTTTAACATCATTTGCAGCAGCGTGGCGTAGTCGCTGCTGTCGCCGACCAGCACCCCGCCCAGCAGCAGTTTGCTGTCGGCGCTGACCACGATTTTCTTGTAGATGCCCTTCGGACCATCGGCCCAGTGGTAGCTCAGGCTGCCTGCCGTTTTGCCGTGCGCATCACCAAAGGAGGCGACGTCTACGCCCAGCAGCTTCAGTTTGGTGCTCATATCGGCACCGCTGAACCGGGCCGGCTCGTCCGCCAGATGCCCGGCCAGCACGCGCGCCATCTGATAGCCCGGCGCCACCAGACCAAAAATCTGTCCGTTCCACAGGGCACATTCGCCGATGGCATAAATGTCATCGTCGCTGGTCTGGCAGACGTCATTGATCTCAATGCCGCCGCGCGGGCCAACGCCAATCCCGGCACTACGGGCCAGCTCATCACGCGGTCGGATGCCCGCCGAGAACAGCACCAGATCGGTCGCCAGTTCGCCGCCATCGGCAAAGCGTAGCACCAGGCTCCCGTCTGGCTGGGTCTCAATCTGTTCGGTCTGCTTCGAGGTGTGAACCGTCACGCCCAGCGCGCCAATTTTCTGCCGCAGCATCAGCGCGCCGCCCTCGTCCAGTTGCACCGCCATCAGGCGTGGCGCAAACTCAACCACATGGGTTTCCAGCCCCAGCTGTTTCAGCGCGTTGGCCGCTTCCAGCCCCAGCAGGCCGCCGCCGATGACCACACCGCGCTGACTTTTGCCGGCACAGGCCGCGATCGCATCCAGATCGTCCAGCGTGCGGTAAACAAAGCAGCGCTCGCCCTCGTGCCCCGGCACCGGTGGCACAAACGCCCGTGAACCGGTCGCCAGCACCAGTTTGTCCCAGCACAGTGCTTTGCCGTCGCTGTCGCGCAGGCTGCGCTGTTGCCGATCGATCGCCTCTACCCGGCAACCGCTGCGCAGTTCAATGTCGTGTTGGGCAAAAAAGTCCTCAGCGACCAGCGAGAGCTGCGCGGCATTTTTGCCGGTGAAGTATTCAGAAAGGTGCACCCGATCGTAGGCCGAATGGCGCTCTTCACCGTACACCACAATGTGATAATGCTGATGCAGGCCACGCGCCACCAGCTGTTCCAGAAAATGGTGACTGACCATGCCGTGGCCCACGACGGCTAATACAGGTTTAGAGTGATTCATCACGGAGTTTCCTGCAGCCTGCGGCTGCGTTTCAGGTTCATCAAGGCCAAACAGGGTATTCATTGAGACCTGCCTGGCGCTATGCAGTGTGTTAAGCAACGCGGCACCCTGCTGGCTGTCGCCATACAACAGCACCCCATTCAGCCGTCCGTGCTGCAGAAAAAGACGTCGATAGTGTCCGGAAAGCGGATCGAAACTGGTGATTGACGGGGCTTCACGAATATCGCCCGCGCTGAACAGCGAAATGCCGCTGACCTTGAGACGCGTGCCGGTGGCTTCGCTGTAGAAATCGGCCTGCGGACAACCGGCCAACTGCGCTGCCAGTACCTCTGCCTGCGCCAGACAAGGCGCAACCAGACCAAAGGTTTCTCCGCTGATTTCACAGCATTCACCTACCGCATAAATACCAGCGTGCGCGCTGCGTAACTGCCGGTCCACCAGGATGCCGCGCTGGCAGGGAATGCCCGATGCCTGGGCCAGCGCGGTTTCTGGCTGCACGCCAATCGCGATAACGACCTGTTGCGCTGCCAGTTGACGCCCATCGTTAAGCAGCACGGACTGCGGGCCAATTGCGGCGATACTGCTATTCAGCTCACAGCGGATACCGCGCGCGCTGAGCTGAGCCAGCAGTAATTCTCCCGCCCTGGCGTCCAGTTGCCTGTCCAGTAAACGCGACTGACGATGCACCAGCGTCACCTGGCGTCCCTGCGCCCGAAGCGCTGCCGCGGCCTCAATGCCCAGAAATCCACCACCGGCTACCACGACCGGACCGCTGCCGGCCAGCAGTGCATCCACATCCTCCAGCGTGCGGAAAGCCGTGACGTGAGGCAGATCGATACCTGCCACCTGCGGCATGCGCGGCTGCGATCCGGTCGCCAGAATCAAACGATCCCAGTGCAGCAGGCGCTGCCGGGTCCTTAAGGTGCGCCCAGCCACATCGACCTGCTCCGCCGTTTCTCCGGTCAGTAAGCGAATGCCATGGCGTGCGTACCAGTCAGGGCCGTGAATCAGGATTTGCTCAACGGTTTTTTCGCCAGCCAGCAGCGGCGACAACAGCACCCGGTTATAGTTACCGTGCGGTTCACGGCCAATGACCGTAATGTCATAACGCGTCGGCGCCAGCTGCAACAGCGTTTCCACCGTGTGCATGCCCGCCATCCCATTACCGACCACCAGCAGCCGTTGTCTCATGGTGTAATCCTTACGCCGCCGACGTCTGTTTTTCGTAGAGAAAATGCAGCACTTTCTGGCGCAGCTGGTGATAACGCGCATCCTCTGCCAGCGCCACCCGCGAACGCGGTCGCGCCAGATCGACCTTAAGGATGTCGCCAACCTGGGCGGCCGGGCCATTGGTCATCATCAGAACCCGATCAGAGAGCAGCACCGCTTCATCCACGTCGTGGGTAATCAGTACGATGGTGGTATTCAACTCCTGCTGAATACGCATCACGCTGTCCTGCAGGTGCGCGCGCGTTAAGGCATCCAGTGCACCGAAAGGCTCGTCGAGTAATAAAACACGCGGCTTCATGGCCAGGGCGCGGGCGATGCCGACGCGCTGCTTCATCCCGCCGGAGATCTCACCGGGGCGCTTGTGCATGGCATGGCTCATTTGCACCCGGTTCAGGTTATGCTCGATCCAGTCGTGCATCTCCGCCTTGTGCATTTTGCCTTTGAAGACCTGCTGCACCGCCAGCTCCACGTTCTGAAACGCCGTCAGCCACGGCAGCAGAGAGTGGTTCTGAAACACCACCGCCCGCTCAGGGCCAGGGCCGGTCACTTCACGGTTATCACACAGCAGCACGCCGCTGGTGGGTCGGGTTAAGCCCGCAATCAGGTTCAGCAGGGTTGATTTACCGCAGCCGGAATGACCGATCAGGCTCAGGGTTTCCCCCTGATGGATATCGAAACTGACGTTATCGAGCGCCAGGAAATCGCCGCCGGAGGTGGTAAAACGCTGGCTGACCTGCTGTACGCGAATGATAGGTTGCATGGTGTTCTCCTTATTTATCCCAGCTAAAACGACGCGCCAGCAGCATCAGTCCCTGCTCAAGCAGCAGGCCAACCACGCCAATCAGCAGAATGGCAATCAGGATGTTTTCCACGTTCAGATTGTTCCATTCGTTCCAGATCCAGAAGCCAATCCCCAGACCGCCGGTCAGCATCTCGGCCGCAACAATCACCAGCCAGGCAATGCCAATGGAGAGGCGCACGCCGGTAAGTACGGCGGGCAACACGGCAGGAAACAGGATGCGGCGCATAACGGTCCATTCGGAGAGCTGCAGCACGCGCGCCACGTTGAGGTAATCCTGCGGGATGCGCTGCACGCCTTCAGCGGTGTTGATGATCATCGGCCAGATCGAACAGATAAAAATGGTCCAGCTTGAGGCCGGTTCCGCGCGCTGGAACAGCAGCAGGCCGATAGGCAACCAGGCCAGCGGGCTGACCGGGCGCAGCAAGGCGATGATGGGATTGAACATCCGCGCGACAAAGGTGAAGCGACCCAGCAGAAAGCCAGCGGGAATGCCCACCAGCGCCGCCAGACCAAATCCAACAGCCACACGTTGCAGCGAGGCCAGGACGTTCCAGCCGATGCCCTGATCGTTGGGGCCGTTGTTATAAAAGGGATCGGCGAACAGAATTTTAGCCGCCTCCCAGGTGGCGTAAGGCCCGGGAAAGCCCTGGCTGTACAGCGCGGCGATCTGCCACACCAGAAGCAGGAGCAGAACGCCGCACAGCACCGGAATTGCGCGCTGTAACAACGGACGTAAGCGCGCAGGCGGTCGTACTTTTTTAGGCGTAACCTGAAGGGGAACTACCGTTGCCTGGCTGGGCGCGGTTACCGGCTGCGCCAGTGGACGAGTCTGGGTTTTCATCACGGCCTCTCTTAACGTTTAATAGCGAAGCTGGCAGCGTAGGCGGCTGGATCGCTGCCATCCCATACTTTGCCGTCGATTAAGGTGCTGCTGCGCATGTCGCTGCCGGGCAGCGTGACGTTGCCGACCGCGCTGGCAGCCTGTTTGTAGATATCAATACGGTTGATCTGCTTTGCGACCGCCAGGTAATCCGGATCGCTGTTCACCATCCCCCAGCGCTTCAGCTGAGTCAGGAACCACATGCCATCAGAGAGATAAGGAAAGCTGACGCTGCCGTCGTGGAAAAAGCGCATGGCGTGGGGGTCCTGCCATTTTTGACCCAGCCCGTTTTCGTACTGACCCAGCATGCGTCCTTCCAGGGTTTCGGGTTTGGTGTTGATCCAGGCCCGCCCGGCCAGCACCTGGGCCGTTTCACGGCGGTTATCGTCCGACGCATCGATCCAGCGGGCGGCCTCCAGCACCGCGGCAGTGAGTGCACGGGCCGTATTCGGGTTGGCGTTGACCCACTCAGCGCGGGTGCCGAGGATTTTTTCAGGGTGATCCGGCCAAATCTGCTGGCTGGTAGCGGCGGTAAAGCCGATATTGTCGCTGATGGCGCGTTGGTTCCACGGCTCGCCGACGCAGAAGCCGCTCATGTTGCCAATCTTCATATTCATCACCATTTGCGGCGGCGGCACCACGACGGTGCGCACATCGTCAAAGGGGTTGATTCCGGCATTGGCCAGCCAGTAATAGAGCCACATGGCGTGAGTGCTGGTGGGAAAGGTATGGGCGAAGGTGAAGCTGCCTTTCGCCTGGCCGTCGATGGCCTTTTTCAGGCTTGCACCGTCGGTTACCTGCTGGGCTTTAAGCTGGTTCGACAGAGAGATGGCCTGACCGTTGTTGTTCAACGTCATCAGGTTCGCCATATCATGCTGGGGACCGGCAACGCCCAGTTGCAGGCCATAGATCAGACTGTAGAGCACGTGTGCGGCATCCAGCTCACCCGAGGTGAGTTTGTCGCGCACTGCCGCCCAACTGGCTTCTTTGCTGGCCTGCAGCGTCAGACCATATTTCTTGTCAAACCCTTTAACCGAGGCCATCACCACCGGCGCACAGTCGGTGAGGGGAATAAAGCCGACGCGCACGGTCGGTTTTTCTGGGGCATCGGAACCCGCCGCCCACACTGCGTTGCGCAATCCCGGCAATAGCCAGAGTCCACCGACGGCTGCGCCGGATAACAGCAGTTGACGACGAGAAAGTGAAACTGGCGATTTGCTCATCTTTGCCACCCTGAAGAGATAAAAAAAAGGCGTCCTCCCCACTGCTCTCACAGGGGGATGGACGCCTTTATCCAAAGCACTCGCTCTACCGCCGTTGGCAAAGCAAATACACATACTCATTAAGGTAAAGCAAACCGCGTGCCAGAGTGAGGAGTGCGATCAAAACAGCCTTGCGCGGGCCTGCGCGATGGTTTTTTAACCGTTTTTGCACGGTAGTGACGCAGATCACGCACAAGCGTTGTGCAGCTAACACTTTCGGGTTAGCGCTTCACCGTGGCGGCAACCGTTACGATCGCCTGGGCGATTTCCGGTAAGCGTTTGTTCTGGTCCATCGCGCTTTTGCGCAGCATTTGCCACGCGTTTTCTTCGCTCAGGCCATGCTGCTGCATTAACCAGTTTTTAGCCTGGTCGAGTAGCTTGCGCTCTTCCAGCGTGGCGCGCATCGCGGCCAGCTCGTTAGCCTGACGCTGCAGGCGTTGGGACTGTTCACCAATCAACGACAGTAACGATCGCCCGAGCTGGGGAGCGAGCCCCTCGCTGTTGAGGGTAGCAGGCTGGTTCTCCAGCCAGTCTGCGCCTGAGACATAGAGGGTAAAATTGCAGCCTGACTGCGCCACACTTAAGGGTTCACCGGCCTGATGCTGTGCCAGGGCGATAGCGTCACGGCAGCGCGACATCAGCACGGCAGAGAGTTGATCCTCCAGCGACTTCATCTGATCGAGGCGCTCAGAAAGCAGTGAGAACCAGTGCAGTGCACCGCTGTCGTCGCGTCTGCCATCGGTGCAGGCGATGCGCCGTAGCCGTTCGATTTCCCGACCTGGTTGGGCCAGAGGCTGCCAGCTGAGAAGCACCGCCTCATCCGCAAACTGCTGAAAGGTTTTGAAGTTTTGTTCCTGCGCTTCGATTAACGCCACCATCGTACTGCGCTGTTCGGCACTAAACTGCCCGGCCGCAAATCCGGCGGCGCCCTGTGCCCGCTCCTGTCCGGTCAACTCCTTGCCCTGCATAAAACTAAACAGGGCAATGAGTGCCCGGGTAATTTCCGGATGGCTGGATGTGTCGGCGGCTTCAAAGACCAGATTGAGCAAACTTCGGATAACAGGGCTAAACGCCATCATGGCCTGCGCGTGGGTAATCTTCAGACCAGCGATCTGCTGGCGCAGCGCGGGCAATTCTGCCAGTGCCTGCAAGGCGGCAGCTATCAGGTTGCAGAACCGGCTGTATCCCGGCTGTGCCTCCGCCCTGGGTAGTGCCTGACAAAAGGCAAGCTGACTGCGGCTGACATCCTGTTCACTCGCCTCACGCTCCTCGCCATACAGCCGCCCCTGTGAGCAAATCCACAGGTTGCTGGCACCGCGTTCGCGCTGTAACTGATGGACTAATTCACTCACCGTGGTAATTAATTTACCGGTCTGGCGAAGTCGCTCCAGACTGGCGATATCGCTTTGCCGTGAGGCCTGCAACCAGCTCAGTGCGTCATCCATTGCTCATCTCTCTCAATGCAAAAAAAGAATAAAGCAAAAGCCATGCCGCTTCCGGTTCACCGTCCCTAAAGATTGTGACGCGTAAACAATGACCGTATTCGTCACCGGCCAGGCATTGCGTGCCATTAAGTCGTTAAGAACGCTTACTCTTTTTTTGCCTGTCATCTGAATGTGACATTATGCAGCCGGCTTGTCAGGCGGCCCTGACAGCGTCCGCTTTCTCTGCGATTCAGGGGCGGCGGAACCGGCGCATCAGGGCGGTGGGATAAGAAGATGATGAACGCGCATTACCATGCTATATCATTGGGTGCAATGGTTTGAATTCTCAAAAGTCTTAGGTAGACTGAGCGCGGTACAGGATGAATGTCATTTGCCCGTTTATCTTACCGGCTTGCCTACCCGTCTGCGCTTCCCCCGTGAAGGTGAACGGTCGTGTTCTGATGAACAACATGCAGGTATATTGATAATATCGTGAGGAAAATGGTGAAAAATAATTTAGCGTTTATCCTGTCAGTGGGACTGTTATTGTCCGGCTGCAAAACGCCACCGCCCTCGGTGAATGATGACACGCTGGTCACCAGTGATATTCAAGGCGTGAAGCTGGTACACCGCCATGCGGTAGCTGCCCCGACAACCTTTACGCCCGTTAATCAAACCTGGCGCGCCCTGTATAACGCGTCGGTAATGACCCAACCTGACTACGGCGGCAAGGTCGTCCGTTATCTTGAGGCTGGAAAACCTTTTGAGGTTCTCGGCAGCGTCGAGAACCACTGGCTGGCCATTGCCGATAAACCGGACGGGATGTTAACCGGTTACGTGCCGTTAAAGGCGGGCGTGGAAACGCATCGTTACGATGACACCTTACGCAATGACCGTCCGCGTCCGCGGAAAACAAAACAAGTGTGCGTTGACGTCGGGGGCGACAGCAAAGCCTGCCGTAATACCGCGACGGCGACCTGGATTCTGAACTAATGAAATTTAACACCTGCCGTGCTGGGCACTCTGCCAGAAACGCTACCTGTCGCGGGAAAAACACACAGTAATGAGCGTGGAATCATCACCGCGAGAGGTTACGACCTCGGGTACCGAAAATCTTTTACTTAACGCTGCCGCGCCACTGCTGAATGCGGTGGTGCAAATTCGTCAGGCCGCGACTCATGATGACCCGGCGGGTTTACGTCAGTCGCTGATGGATGAGGTGCGCGTATTTGAGCAACGCTGTAAGCAGGCGGGCCTGCCGTTTGAAATGATCATTGGTGCGCGTTACTGCATCTGCAGCGCTCTGGATGAGGCCGCCGCGCAAACGCCCTGGGGCACGCGCGGCGTCTGGTCCGGAAACGGCATGCTGGTTACGTTTCACAATGAAAGCTGGGGCGGTGAAAAATTCTTTCAGCTGCTGTCCCGTATCTCGCAAAGCCCGCAGCAGCATCTCTGGCTGCTGGAAATCATTCATTACTGCCTGTTATTAGGTTACGAAGGTCGCTACCGGGGCAGTGAAAAAGGCCGGGCACAGTGCGACAGCCTGCGGGCACGGTTAAAAGTCCTGATCGATGAAACCCGCGCCCAGCAGAGCACCGATTCCCCTCCGCTGGTGCAGGTGCATCCACTGGTCAGCACGCTTGCACGTCCGATGGTGCCGCTCTGGGCCTGTGCAATGCTCGTCGCCCTGATTGGCTGCCTGATTTACAGCGGGCTAAACTGGCGGCTGGGCAATGCGGCCGAGCCGCTGCTGCGCAGCCTGTATAACATGCCGTTGCCGCAGATTACGGTAAATCGCCGCCCTTCTTCGCCCCAGGCCCTGCTCGATTTGCGCCAGCGGCTCAATGATGTGATCGCCGCTGGCCAACTGGAAGTCAGTGACGGTGCCTTTGGCAGCAAGGTCATTATTCCTGCGGACAAGCTGTTTGCCGAGCAAGGCACGGTGATCAACCCGGTGGGCCGGGCCATTCTGGCGCGGGTCTCCAGCGCGATGAAAGATGTTAAGGGCACGATTCTGGTGTCGGTGTTTACCGATGATAAACCCGTGGACGGCAGCCGTTTTGCCTCCAGCTATGAATTTTCTTTTGCCCGGGCGCGTGCCGTCAGCCAGCTGCTGCAGGTTCAGCTTGCCGATGCGCATGTGATCCGCTCGGAAGGACGCGGTGACAGCGATCCCCTGCTGCCCAACGACAGCAGCGAAAACCGAACCCGTAACCGACGGGTTGAAATTACGCTGTTTGCCGCCCCTGAAACACTGAGCACTCACCAAGGAACACACTGATGCGCGCTTCATTTCGCTTATTTTTAACGCATCGGCTGCTGTGGAGCTTTATCGGCGTCACGGCACTGAGTTGCCTGTTGTGGATGCTGGGGCCGCTTATTGCGTGGGATGAAACCCGTCCGCTTGAGCCTGCCCTGCACCGCGAGATCGCGGTGAGCATCCTTTATCTGCTTTGGATCGTGCTTCAGCTGCTCCCTGCGGTTTACCGTGCCTGGTATAACAGCCGTCTTCTTGATCGGCTGCAGGTCGTAGAAAGCGACGATCCCGCCGAGCGTCAGGCGACTGAAGCGCTGCTGAGCCAGCGTTTCAGCGACGCGGCCATGCGCCTGAAACGCACCCATTTTGGTCGCCGTCAGGGCAGTCTGTGGGCACGCATCAATGCCAACTATCTCTACCAGTTGCCCTGGTATCTGATGATTGGCGCGCCCGGTGCCGGTAAAACCACCGCGCTGCTGAATGCCGGACTGAAGTTCCCTCTTACCGATACCTTTGGTCACGAGGCGGTGCGCGGCGTCGGCGGCACACGTCATTGCGACTGGTGGTTTACCGACAGTGCCGTACTGATCGATACCGCCGGGCGCTATGCGCTTCAGGAAAGCCAGCGCGCCCGCGACGCCAGTGAGTGGCAGAGCTTTATTAATTTGCTGAAACGCTATCGTGCCCGGCAGCCGATTAATGGCGTCATCATGACCATCAGCGTGGCGGATTTGCTGAGCGATTCCGCCGAGGCGCGTTTTGAGCAGGCCAACGCCCTGCGCGAACGCCTGACCGAACTGCATCAGCACACCGGCATTCACTTCCCCGTGTATATCATGCTGACCAAAACCGACCTGCTGAAAGGCTTCATGAGCTACTACGGCACGCTGGATAAAGCCCGACGCGATGCTATCTGGGGGTTCACCTTCCCCTGGGACGCCGGCAAGCCGAATAAGCAGGACTGGCATCCGCATTTTGACCTGCAGTTTACGCAGTTAGCCCAGAAGCTGCAGTTGCAGCTGGCCGATCAGATGACCCACGAGCGCGATCTGAATGAGCGGGCAGAGTGTTTCCTGTTTCCGCAGGAGTTCTCGTCTCTGCGCCCGCTGCTCAGCGAATATCTGGATATCGTGTTTTCTCAGCGTGCTGACACCGTTGCCTGGAATCCGCGCGGCCTGTTTTTTACCAGCGGCACCCAGGAAGGATTACCTTTTGACCGTGTCATGGGCGAGTTGAGCCGCAAACTGCAGCTGCGCCAGGCCGGTTCCCATTCTATTGCCGCCTGGGATCGCGTTAATCGCAACAGCCCCATTCCCGGTAATAAAGGCCAGAGCTTTTTCATTCGCGATCTGCTGAGTAATCTGGTGTTTAAAGAGAGCGGCCTGGCGGGCAGCAACCGCCGCTGGGAATACCGTAATCAGCTTTTACACTGGATTGGCTACGGCATGCTGGCCGGTGCGCTGGTGATCATGAGTGGGTTATGGTTGGTGAGCTACTATCAAAACCAACATTATCTGCAGCAGGTTTCGGCGCGAATGCCGGTTATCTCACAACAAAGTCAGCAGGTGATACATCAGCCTGCAGATAATATTTTTGATCTGCTACCCTTTCTGAATAACCTGGTGAAGTTGCCTGTGTCCGACCAGTTTTCTCTCGATAATCCGCCGTTTACTATGCGAGCGGGGTTATACCGGGGAAATCAGGTCAGCGATGCGGCCTGGGCGCTTTATCAAAATGCGCTTAAGTCTTTATTACTGCCGCGCGTTGCTCAGCAGATCACCAACCTGCTGCGTAACGACCCAGGTGATGATAACGAATACAGCCGTAACGCGCTGCGGGCCTATCAGATGCTGTACCAGCCACGAAATTATGATGGGGAATTTCTCCGCGCCTGGCTGCTGCAGAATCTGCAGCGTTCGTTACCGGATAAGGTCAGCGCCCGTGATTTGCAGCAGCTGGACTGGCATTTGAGTCAGTTGCTGGATCAGCAAATTCAGTCTTCGCCTTATGCGCGCGATAACGCGCTGATGTTGGGCAAGCTGGCTGATAATTTAAACCATGCAGGTGACAGCAATACCCTGCTGGCCGTCGCGCCCCGTAAAACACAGCGCCTGACGACGCATAACCCATAATGGCGAGGTGAACATGCCTGCATCTCTGGCCCCTGGCTGGTACGGCAAATTGCCCTCGACGGGGGACTTTTTGCATCATCGGTTAACCGAGCAGCTTATTGCCCCCTGGAACCACTGGTTTCAGCAAGGCCTGGTGCACTGGCATCACCAGGACGGTGCGGTGAATGCCGACTTTTTACGCGCGCCGGTATGGAATTTCGTATTACCGATCACCCCAACCCGCAATCAGGTGCAGATGGGCTGTCTGCTGCCCTCTTGCGATCGGGTAGGACGCGCCTGGCCGCTACTGGCGCTGCTGAGCTTTCCCCTGGCCCAGTGGCATCCGGCGCAGTTGACCATCTCTGGCGACTGGTTTCAGGAACTGGGTGCCACGCTGCTGAGCGCCGTGGCGCAGCGCCTTACGCCGGCCCAGCTGGAGCAGCAGATTCAGGCGCTGACGCCGCTGATGATCCCGGTACAGCAGCACTCCGATATTATGGATGTAATCGGTTTCCACGATTTGCCTTGCACCCTGAGCTGGCAGGAAGTCGCCGAACGTTTCGACCCTCAGCAACACATTAGTTACTGGTGGAGCAATCGCAGTGACGGTTTCGTTCATGCCACACACAAGCATAGCGGCAACCTCACAGCGGAACTGTTCTCATTACTGTTTAATCCGGCGGCAGGTGCACAGCCGGGACGCAATGGCCTCTATCCACCGATGTTTGAGTGAGGCGTTGCTACTGTCCTCCATGACGGGATAACTCATGCAATTTACCATCGTACAATGCACGTCTGATATTCCGGTGAAAACCGTCACCTTTCATCCGCCGGGCGGCACCATTGGCCGCAGCCAGGATAACGACCTGGTGTTACCGGATGAAGCCCGTTCTATTTCGCGTCTGCAGGCGCTGGTGCACCTGTCAGGCGAAGGCGAATGCCGTTTGACCAATCAGGGCAGCGTTACGCCTGTCGAACACAACGGTGTGCCGCTTAAGCGCGGCATGCAGGTGCACCTCAAGCACGGTGACGCACTGCGCATTGGTGACTACGCCATTGACGTGCGCGATCCGGCGTATCACGGCGTGAACAGCGATCCTCTGGCGTTTTTTTCCCATGCCGCCACACGTAGCAATCCGCTGGATATTCCCGAGCATGCGGAGGTAGAGGAAGTCACGGAAGAGCCTGTACCTAAGCGTCCTGAACGTCGCGGCGACGCCAGGCTGGCGATCGATCCCCAGATTAGCGAAACTTTTCATGCGCCCTTTGCCGCCGGGCTGGATCAGGACAAGCTGGTGGCGGCGCTGCTGGACGGAATGGGGCTGAAAAACGGCCACAATACGGTGATCAGCGAAGAGCAAATGCGCACCACAGGCCGGATGCTAAGCCTGTTTTCTCAAGGTACGGTTGCCCTGCTGTCGTCGCGTTCCATTCTGAAACGTGGCGTCAAAGCCGAAATGACGATGATCCTGAACGAGGCCAACAATCCCTTCAAAATTCTCCCCTCAGGCAAAACCGTCTTGATGCAGATGTATCAAAGCCAGATGCCGGGCTTTATGCAGCCCGAACAGGCCGTGCGCGATGCCTTGGTCGATCTGCAGGCGCATCAGTTGGGCATGATTGCCGGAATCCGCGCGATTATCGCCGCGATGCTGCAGTCGTTTAATCCTCAGGGGCTGGAAGAACAGGCACGCGCGGACGGCGCGGTGTCGAAAACCCCCTTTTCCCCCTTTAAAAAAGCTGCCCTGTGGGACTATTTTACCCGCCGCTACCAGCGTACCGCCGGGGAAATCGAAGACGATTTTCACACGCTGTTTGGGGAAGCCTTTCTTCATGCCTATGACATGGAAGTGAATCAGTACAAAGACTCACAGACGCGCACGGATGACGCATGAATATCGCCTTTGCCAGTCAGTATCAGCAGGGGCTGCGCGCCGAGAATCAGGATCGAACCGGCGTCATAGTGGATGAACGCAAAGCCTGCTTTGTGGTATGCGACGGCGTGGCTGGCTTGCCCGGCGGCGACCAGGCAGCGCAGCTGGTGTGCGATGTCCTGATTGAACAATTACTCACCTGCGACCAGGTGACGCCAGCCCTTACCCGGCAGGCGGTTGAAAAATGCCGATCATTACTTGAAATAGCCCAGGGTAATAATCCGAATTTTTCCACCATGTGCACCACGCTTGCCGGCCTGTTTATCGACCGTACGCGACAGCGCGCATGGTGGGCGCACGCGGGTGACAGCAGGGTTTATCACTTCCGTCACGGGGTGCTGAATGAGGTCACGCGCGACCACAGTCTGGCGCAAAAGTTAAGCGATGCGGGCTATGAAAATACCGGAATTAACAGTAATTTACTCTATAATGCGCTCGGCATAGAACCTGCCCATCCGGTGAGCTTCTCTGACGAAATCATGCTGGAAGATGGCGATGCGTTTTTAGTCTGCAGCGACGGTTTCTGGCTCAACCTGACCACCACGGAAATGGAGCAGGCGCTGCGCATGGTAAATGCCTGTGACGAGTGGCTGATGTTAATGGAACAGGCGGTGAGCCGCGACGTAAAGAAAGACAACCTTAGCGCACTGGCCGTATGGATTGGTAAGCCGCAAGATGCCACCCTGCTTTATACGCTGGCCGATTCCGCGCGTTTTCTGCCATCAGGTTATTGATTAAAGGAATTCTATGAAATTGTGGTTGCCCGCTATAGCCACGTTGTTTATGGCCTTTACTGCGCAGGCGGAAAATTATCGCGTGGTGTATTCACCCAGTCTTGAACTGGAAGTGTATATCGACAACGTTGCGGGCAAAACGCCGGATGAATGGTGCCAGGAAACGCTGCCGCTGCGTATTGTGTCGGGTAAAGGTCAGGATGCTGAGGTTTTAAAAACGTTTTTACCGCGCGTGGGCACGCTGTTAGCCAATCAGTGTAACGATCTGGACGTGTTGCCCTGGCAAATGACCAACAGCGAGGGCAACGTGCTGGCCAGCGGCAGCGCCAGCAAATTGCAGAACTGGCGACTGATTGTGAATACCGATGCCAAAGCCACTGACCCGGCACAGAGTGCGGTCTCGCCCAGCCTGTCGCGTCCGGCAGACGGCACGCCGCTGCAGCATTTCGCCTTACCAAACGGCTGTCGTTTTCGCACGGCCTGGGACGCGCGTGGGCTGGCTATGTTTGTGCCTGATATTGGTAAACAGCAGTGCTCCGCCGAGGGCTGGCTGGAAGGTAAAAGTGACATAACCCTGAGCGGTGGCGCGCAACCACAGACGCTTGCGATCAGCTTTTATCAGGGCTATCCCATTGCCAACCTGATGCTATCCGACCAGCATCTGCAAATTGTGGACGTCAATAACCAGCGCATGATTCTGGCCCGTTCCGATGCGCCAGACAGCTGGATGGTCTTACCCTTTGATGTACAGCAGCATCTGTGGCGTTTTGACGGAACCTTATTGATCAAAGCCGATAAAACGACGGCACAGCAGAATGCCAGCGCGCTGACCTCGCGCATTACTGCTCTGCGCAGCCGCTGGGCGACCGGTATGACATCGTCGCAAAAAGTGAATGTGTTACTTGTCGACGCCTTACGCGCGGATCGGGTCGATCCTGCTGAAGGTGCATGGCGTAACATCCATTAATTACCGCGTAGCCTGACAAGCAGGCCCCGTTCAGAGAGTCTATTATGTCGGCAAATGACAGTCAGAAAACAATACCGAATGCCTTGCCTGACGGATATCGTTTTAACGAGTTCGAAATTAAAGAGGTGATTGGCGGCGGCGGTTTCGGCATTGTCTACCGCGCATGGGATCACCAACTCGAACGCACGATTGCGATTAAAGAGTACATGCCGGTGTCGCTGGCGGTAAGAACCGAAGACTTATCACTGGCGCTGCGCGGTGAACGGTTTCAAAAGCTGTTTAACGCGGGCCTGAACAGCTTTATTCAGGAAGCCCGACTGTTGGCGCGTTTTAACCATCCTGGTTTACTTCACGTCCTGCGCTTCTGGGAACAGAACGGCACTGCCTATATGGGCACGCTCTACTACAACGGCATGACGTTAAAAGAGTGGCAGGTCACCAGCCATGAGGCGATTTCAGAAGCCTGGATACGTCGTCTGCTGCCGCCGCTGTTAGGCGCTATCAACACCATTCATCAGGCGGGCTACCTGCATCGGGATATCTCGCTGGATAACATCCAGATTCAGGAAAATCAGCTGCCGGTGCTGCTCGACTTTGGCTCCGCCCGTAAAGAGATTGGCAATCTTTCCGACGAAACTGAAATCATGCTCAAACCGGGTTTTGCGCCCATTGAGCAGTACAGTGAAGAAGGCGAAAGTGAACAGGGTCCGTGGACGGACATTTATGCGCTGGGTGCCGTGTTGCATACGTTGATTACAGGCTCTCCGCCGCCGGTCAGCGTGGTGCGCTGCATTGAAGATAATTACCAACCGCTGGTGGCACGTAAACCGCAGGGCTACTCGCTGCCGCTGCTGCACGCGATTGACTGCGCGCTGACGATGAAGCCCCACGCTCGCCCGCAGAACATTGATGAGTTTGCCGCGCTGATTGATTTGCCCGTCAGCGACGTTGAGGCGGTGGTGAACAGCCTGCAACAGCGTAATGATGAGCAGTCTATCAGCGACGCCGCGTCAGCCGAGACCGTGCCGCCGGTCGTGTTAGCCATGAATCACGGTGCCACGATGGCCGAGCCGTTAACCGGACGCAACGTACGTCGCCTGTCGCCGGGATTACTGGCGCTGGCTGGCGTCGCGATGATTGCGGTGGCGGTAGTAGTCTGGATTGAGAATACGCGTACGCCTGCTGCTTCGCTCGTTGATAAGAGCCATGCGTTACCGGCTACCGGCACGGTACCCGCCGGTCTGGCGATGGTCTATCTTAAGCTCACCAGCGACGAACAGGTGGTGCTGAACGGTCAGCCCGTTGCGGTGCATGCCAGCAGCAACGGTTTTGCGGTGTTGAATCTGGCCGCCGGGCAGTACCGTATTGACGTGCGGGCCGGGAACCGGCTTCGCAGTCAGTCACTTCTGATTGATAAACCCGGCACCTGGCTGATTAATCCCACCAATTAATTCGGTGCCAGCCTGGATCGGTGCGTGGTTCAGGCCTGCTTTAGCCAGTCTTGTTGCAGCGCACGTACCTGGTGCGCCAGGCGGATCAGATCGTCCTCTTCCATTCCGCGTTTGGTCAGCTCTTCTTCCAGCGAGAAGAGATACTGGGCATTTGAACCCAGCGGCCCGGTCGCCGCAGCAATTAACGGCGCAACCGCCTGCGGGCAGGTATCATCCTCATACAGCGGATGGCGGGGGTCCATAATAAACACCAGGGCAGAAACGCGACGTCCGTCTTCCAGCGTCAGCTCACACCAGGTAGGCAAATAGCACCCGGTGATCATTTCACGTTTCCACAGCAGTTCCAGTTCGTCGTGCAGACGTTCTTCCGGCAGGCGAAACGCCAGCCCGCGGGTAATACCACCCTCTTTCAACGCCAGCATACGTCCCGGATGCGAAGCCGTGCCGCGCCCGGCAGTCAGGCGTAAGCAAAAGGCGCGATGCCAGCCGTCCAGCGACGCCGACGCAACCTCATCAGCTTCAAAAACCGGGTTCCACATCAGAGAACCGTAGCCGAAGATCCATACCGGGCTGTGATCGGGCCGACAGGCCAGGGTTGCCGCCAGCGATGCCGCGCGCTGTTCACAACTCCACAGGAGTGTCTCCTCAATATCACCAAATGATGTTTTACAATCCGCTTTTAATAAGAATTCCCGGGTTAGCAATGCGACCTCCTCGACTTTCACCACGTCCTGTGTAAGTGGCTCCTCTGCTTTGTTATGTTCAACATTCACTAATTTACGCTCTGTTCATTAAACTGACATTAATTATTAACACAATCAGTTGCAAGCAAGAGTCGGAGTAGAAAGTAAAAATTTGCCTATATTGCGGTATTAACAGAAAGGTTAATTGCACACCAAAAGGATATTTTGAAAAAACAGGAGATGTAACAGCCCGTTATTACAGGTTGCTTGCCCGCCGTCTGAATGGCTTAGCGAATGAAAAATAACGTAAAAAGGGTTACCCGCTAATGACCGTATATAGCCAGATTAACGAGCAAGGTTGTTGCGTTAAATGACCGTTTCGGCGTGAAATAAAGCCATGAATACCTGCACGCGCCAAGACAGAAAAATGCCTTCCCGTCCATGGGACAGGCTACAGGACGACGCGGAGTGACCTGACGTTCGCGTGATAATGGCGCTGGGCACTACTTTTTAGGATGCCATTTATCATCATCGCCTTTCTGGTATTGATGTTTTACCGCCGACCAGGCCACCTTGTGCGCCACCTCTTCACGGGATTCATCACCGCGACGGTCATCGGGATGCTTGTACTCTGTCCAGGCGTGGTTAAAAGCCTGCTGATAGATGTCCTGAGCATGTGCAGGCAAAACGTTTTTCACACTCTCGGGAAGGTCGTTTCGGTTAGCGTAAGGCATCATGTCTCCTCAGTTAACAATCGAATTTATAAGCCTGGCGTAGATGAGTGAAAATGCAAACCCGCACTTATTACCGCCTTTACGGGTTTCGCCTTCAATGGCAGCTTAACGACAACCTTCCCTGAACTTTTATCTTGATAAAATCCAGGATAATGCCGCAGCCGCTTAATGCTTGTTACTGATTTAGTGAATAAAATCCCCAATAAGATAAAGTTATCCGCCTTTCAGGCAAAATCCCTTTAAAAGTAAAAAGCGGTAAATTTTTACATTAGGTGCGATTGAAAAGTTAAACTGCGTAACCTATAAGTTTCAATGTAATGGTGGGTAAATGAATTACCCCTTTTATTCAGCAGAGAGGATGGTGAATGCCTTCACATGAAAAAACACGTCACAAAGAGTTTTCACTGATACTTCCCCTTATTGCCCTTGGCATACTCTATTTTTTTAATGCACAAACCTCACTGCCCATCGTGGTTGGTATTAACTTACTCGCGCTGGTGGCGATTCTTAGCAGCGCCTTCAGCGTGGTGCGCCATGCAGATGTTCTGGCGCATCGTCTCGGTGAACCCTATGGCTCGCTGATTCTCAGCCTGTCGGTGGTCATTCTTGAAGTCAGCTTAATCTCGGCGCTGATGGCAACCGGTGATGCCGCGCCCGCCCTGATGCGCGATACGCTTTATTCCATCATCATGATCGTGACCGGTGGTCTGGTAGGCTTTGCGCTACTGCTGGGCGGGAATAAGTTTGCTACGCAGTACGTGAATCTGGCCGGGGTAAAACAGTACCTGATTGCCATTTTTCCGCTGGCCATCCTGGTGCTGGTGTTCCCGAATGCGTTACCCGGAGGGAACTTCACGACGGCCCAGGCACTGCTGATTGCCGCGATCTCCGCTGCAATGTATGGCGTTTTCTTGTTAATCCAGACCAAAACCCATCAGAGCCTGTTTGTATATGAGCATGAAGATGAAAGCGATGATGGCGATCCCCATCACGGTAAACCCTCTGCCCACAGCAGCGTCTGGCATGCTATCTGGTTGATTATCCATCTGATTGCGGTCATTGCCGTGACCAAGATGAATGCCAACCCGCTGGAGCATTTACTGAGTGAGATGAACGCGCCTAAGCAGTTTACCGGCTTTCTGGTGGCGTTATTGATTCTGTCACCAGAAGGACTGGGGGCGATCAGAGCCGTGTTGATGAACCAGGTCCAGCGCGCCATGAACCTGTTCTTTGGCTCGGTGCTGGCGACCATTTCACTGACGGTGCCTGCCGTCTCGATCATCGCTACCCTGACCGGACAAGAGCTGATCTTTGGCCTTGAGCCACCGCAGATGGTGATTATGATTGCGTCACTGATTCTGTGTCAGCTCAGCTTCTCGACTGGCCGAACCAATGTCCTGAACGGCGCGGCCCATCTGGCCCTGTTTATCGGTTACCTGATGACAATCATGCTGTAACCTGCTGACCTGCGACGAAAAAAAAGAGCGAATTCTCGCTCTTTTTTATTTTGTGCAGGCAGCTTAGTTACTGGTATCCAGCGCCGGGAAGCTCTTGACCAGATCATCAATGGCTTTCATCTGCACCAGGAAAGGCTCCAGCTTATCCAGTGGCAGCGCCGACGGGCCATCACACTTGGCACTGTTCGGTTCCGGGTGGGCTTCGATAAACAAGCCTGCAATCCCCACAGCCATACCGGCACGGGCCAGTTCGGCCACCTGAGCACGGCGACCACCAGAGGCGGCACCGAAGGGATCGCGGGTTTGCAGCGCGTGCGTTACGTCGAAAATGACCGGCGAGTTCTGAGTCACGTTCTTCATTACGTTAAAGCCCAGCATATCCACAACCAGGTTGTCATAGCCAAAGTTACTGCCGCGATCGCACAGAATCACTTTGTCATTTCCGCCTTCGGCAAACTTATCGACGATGTTGCCCATCTGGCTCGGGCTGACAAACTGTGGCTTCTTCACGTTAATGACCGCACCGGTTTTCGCCATCGCCTCAACCAAATCGGTCTGACGCGCGAGGAAGGCTGGCAGCTGAATCACATCAACCACATCAGCAACGGGCTGCGCCTGCGATGCTTCATGAACGTCCGTGATGATTTTCACGCCAAACGCCTGCTTCAGCGCCTGGAAAATCTTCATGCCCTCTTCCAGGCCAGGACCACGGTAAGAGTGAATAGAGGAACGGTTAGCTTTGTCAAAAGACGCTTTGAACACGTAAGGAATGCCGAGTTTGTCGGTCACTTTTACATAGTGCTCGCAGATGCGCATGGCGAGATCGTAGGATTCCAGCACGTTCATGCCGCCGAAGAGAACAAATGGCAGATCGTTTGCGACCTTGATATCACCGATACTGACGACTTTCTGTGTCATGCCCTTTCCTTATCTGGGGTGACGCTTAATGCAGCGTCACGCGTTTTTGTTCGATTGCGTGAATCTGAACTTTGATCATCTCGCTGACCGGGTCTTCAGGACACTGTTCAACGAAGTAGGTTAAGTCATTTAACGCGATATGTTCGCACTCAAGCTGAGCGTAAATTAAACCACGATCGCGAATTTCATAGGGATCGTCCGGATCAATTCGCAGAAGTACCTGACTGACGTTCAGGGCCAGCTCCATCTGCTTCTCTTCCATCAGGGCCGCTTTCAGCGTATCCAGCATCTTGCGCATGACGCTCTCGGTTTTGGCTTCGTCCAGATCGTCATCATACAGACGCGCCAGCGGACTGATATTGCCCTTCAGCCACACTTCCAGCGTGTGCGTGTCCAGGGTTTCCCCGTTAAAGGGATTAATCAGCCACTTGTCGCCGTCGAGCCAGTCGGCGCGCAGAATCAGCTGCGTCGGGAAAATCACCGGCATCAGGGGTAATTCCAGTTCAGCCGCGATATGCAGCAGGATCACGCCCAGCGATACCGCCGTGCCCTGACGGGTTTTCAACACTTTATCCAGCCAGAGCGCATCTGACAGGTTATAGACGCCGCTGGCACCGCCAAATTTCCACTGCTTGTAAAACAGCTCCAGCAGCTTTTCGAGCTTTAAATCGGCATCCTGTTCATGACTGACGTAGTCACGGGCTTCAGCCACTAACGCAGCTAACTGTTCTTCAACCGACAACGCCGGGAAATCAGTGCGGATGGCCATCGTGGCACCAATCACTGCCTCACACAGCGGTGTCTCACTGTAATCGAGTTGTTCGGTGGAGCTCATACTATCCCCAGTAACGGCATTTTACTCAGTGCCAGCTTAATGATCGTCACCAGCGCAATCAATGCCACGATAAAGGCGATCCAGCGGATGCGGTCAGAACGTGGGCGGCGGCTTAACGCAACCGACCCAAGGGCAATATAGATAATAACGCCTAACAGCTTCTCAGTCAGCCAGCTTCCCTGAGGCGAAAACGGATAGAAATGGGTGATCATCACCAGCGATGCACCGCTCAGCAGCAACAGCGTGTCATTGACATGAGGCAGGATGCGTACCCAGCGGCGTTGCAGCATCGCAGAGCCTGTGCGCTGCCAGTAAAATCGCAGCAAAAACAGCAAAATAGTTACTGCCACGGTCAGCAGGTGCAGATTCTTGATTAGCGGATAGTAAGCAAACATCGTTCATCCATGTTGTTCTTGAGTATTCTTCAATAGCGCGCTCAGGCCGGGTGCGGGGCTGCCTGCCCAAACGTGACCCGGGGGTTGCCGCCATAATCATTCGCCGTCGCCACCGACAGGTAATGATGCTGCTGCATCAAGTGGCGCACGGCTTCGTCCTGCTGCCAGCCATGCTCCAGCAGCAGCCAGCCGCCTGGCTGTAACCAGTTTATCGCCTGCTCGATCAGCAGCCGTAAATCCGCCAGGCCCGCCTCTTCCGCCACCAGCGCACTGCGTGGCTCAAAACGCACATCGCCCTCGTTAAGGTGGCGATCGTTTGCGTCGATATAGGGCGGATTACTAACAATCAGGTCGAATCTGGCTGGCGTAATCTGCGCAAACCAGTGGCTTTGTATGAAGGTGGCGTTAGGTATGGCCAGATGCGCGGCGTTGCGCTGAGCTAGCGCGACCGCGGCAGGAATGCGATCGACACCGATGACGTCGCAATCCGGACGTTCGCTGGCAATCGCCAGGGCTATCGCCCCGCTTCCGGTGCCCATATCCAGGACGCGTGCGGGTGACTCAGGCAGATGCGCCAGCGCCTGCTCCACCAGTATTTCGGTGTCAGGACGGGGGATCAGCGTCGCGTCGTTCACCTGCAGCGGCAGCGACCAGAACTCCCGCTCGCCGATCAGATGCGCAACAGGTTCGCCCCGGGCGCGACGCGCCAGCAGCACATCTAACTGTTGCAGCTGCGCTTCCGTCAGGAGAGTTTCATCAAACGCCACCAGCCAGCTGCGGGATTTGCCGGTCACAAACCCCAGCAAAATCTCTGCGTCTCGTTTCGGACTGTCGCCCCCACACA
>Ga0308171_1000699_pt1 | contig 61193 bp, 50 predicted proteins | sample PhyGR1_FD_202135 | JGI IMG/M metagenome (GOLD analysis project Ga0308171, IMG submission 202135) | Phyllosphere microbial communities from UC Gill Tract Community Farm, Albany, California, United States - DLSLSG.R1 | ecosystem: Host-associated > Plants > Phyllosphere > Unclassified | place: USA...
CAGTTCGTCGGCCTTCTGCACCAGGGTGCTGAACTTGGTGCCGATTTCGCACTGGCCGGCGGTGGCGACTTCGTGATGCTGCACTTCCACTTCGATGCCGACCTGTTCCAGCGTCTTGCACATTTCCGCACGCAGGTCGTGCAGCGAGTCGGTCGGCGGCACGGGGAAGTAGCCACCCTTCACGCCGGGGCGGTAGCCGCTGTTGGCGCCGTCGTACTTGGCGCCGCTGTTCCAGGCGGCTTCTTCGGAATCGACCTTGAAGAAGGTGTTGCCCATTTCATTGGCGAAACGGACCGAATCGAAGATGAAGAATTCCGGCTCCGGGCCGAAGAAGGCCTGCTCGGCGATGCCGGAGGACTTCAGGTAGGCTTCGGCGCGCTTGGCGATGCCACGCGGGCAGCGGCCGTACGGCTGCATGGTGGCCGGGTCGAGGATGTCGCAGCTGATGACCACGGTCGGGTCGGCGTAGAACGGGTCGACATAGGCGCTGGACGGATCCGGCAGCAGGACCATGTCCGATTCGTTGATGCCCTTCCAGCCCGCGATCGAGCTGCCATCGAACATCTTGCCTTCTTCGAACAGCGACGGTTCCACGATGCTGACCGGGAAGGTGACGTGCTGTTCGACGCCACGCATATCCACGAAACGCAGGTCGACGAACTCGATCTGGTTGTCCTTGATCAGCTTCTCAACATTTTCCACGGACATCGGTGAAACCCTCGGATGGAATGATTGCCTGGGTACATGGAGCAATCCCCGTGCCAACTTTTCATTCTTCACAAGTCGTTGATTTCTCAGGGCGCGCACCACCACGGGTCGAAAACGCCATGCACCAAAGCAGTGCATTGGCCGCACCACGCACACATTTGGTGCGGCGCGCGATGCACTATGCTTTCCCGGTTTTCACTCTTCGAGCCCGCTGCCCACGATGTCCGATCTGCTCTCCGCCCTCCTTCTGGGCATCCTTGAAGGCCTTACCGAATTCCTGCCGATCTCCAGCACCGGCCACCTGCTGATCGCCCAGCACTGGCTGGGCGGCCGCTCGGATTTCTTCAACATCATCATCCAGGCGGGCGCGATCCTGGCGATCACGCTGGTGTTCCGCCAGCGGCTGTGGTCGCTGGCCACCGGCCTGCATGACCGCGCCAACCGCGATTACGTGCTCAAGCTGGGCACCGCGTTCCTGGTGACGGCTGTGGTCGGCCTGCCGGTGCGCCTGGCCGGCTGGGAGCTGCCGGAAACCGTCACCCCGGTGGCCTGGGCGCTGATCATCGGGGGCATCTGGATGATCCTGGTGGAGACCTACGCCGCACGCCTGCCCGATCGCGATGAAGTCACCTGGAAGGTCGCCATCCTGGTCGGCCTGGCCCAGGTCGTGGCCGGCGTGTTCCCCGGCACCTCGCGTTCGGCGGCGGCGATCTTCATCGCGATGCTGTTCGGCCTGAGCCGCCGCGCCGCGGCGACCGAATTCGTGTTCCTGGTCGGCATTCCCACCATGTTCGCGGCCAGTGCGTACGCGTTCCTGGAACTTGCCAAGGACGGCAAGCTCGCCAGCGAGAACTGGACCGACGTCGGCGTGGCCTTCCTTGCCGCGGTCGTCACCGGTTTCGTCGTAGTGAAGTGGTTGCTGGGCTACATCAAATCGCACCGCTTCACCGCGTTTGCGTTCTACCGGATCGCGCTGGGTGCCGCGCTGCTGCTGTGGTTGCCGGCTGGCAACTGAACGCCGCGGTCGTGGCGGCAACCCCGCCCACGGCGCACGCGCGTTATTCCCCAGGTCACCAAGGAGACCCCTATGAAACGCACCGCATCCCTTCTCCTGCCGCTGGCGCTGCTGGCCGCCTGCAGCAACCCGCCGGCCGCCGCCCCGTCCGGCCGCGATGACCTCGCCCCGGCCCCGACCGCCGCGGCCGAACAGGCCACCGTGGCACGGCTGGATGCCCAGCGCCTGCAGGGCAGTCACTGGCGCCTGGCCTCGGCCACCGATGCCGGCGGCAAGCGCGTGGACGCGCTGTTCGCCCAGGCCGACAAGCCGGTGACGCTGGATTTCGAGGGCGACCGCATCGCGATCAGCAACACCTGCAACCGCATGGGCGGCACCTACACGCTGGCCGACGGCACGCTGACGGTGGCGCCGATGGCCTCGACCAGAATGGCCTGCGCCGACAGCCGCCTGATGGCCCTCGACCAGGCCGTGGGCAGCCGCCTGGAAGGCGCCTTGAAGACCGAACTCGGCGATGCCGGGCAGCTGACCCTGCGCACCGCCAACGGCGATGTGCTGGTGTTCACGCCCGAAGCGACCGCGCAATCGCGCTACGGCGGTGAAGGCGAAACGGTGTTCCTGGAAGTGGCCGCGCAGACCAGGCCGTGCCCGCACCCGCTGATCCGCGACAAGCAGTGCCTGCAGACGCGCGAGATCCGTTACGACGCGCAGGGCATCAAGCAGGGCGAGCCGGGTGAATGGCAGAACTTCTACGACGCCATCGAGGGCTATACCCACGAAGACGGCGTGCGCAACGTGCTGCGCGTGAAGCGTTACACGCTGGCCGATGTGCCCGCCGACGCCTCGTCCAAGGCCTACGTGCTGGACATGGTGGTGGAATCGGCCAACGAGAAGAAGTAACCGCTGCGCTCACGGGTGACGGCGAGGCGCCGTCACCCGTTGCCCAGGCAATGACGGCCGCTGGCCGTCAGCGGCGGCTCACGCCAACGCGGGATTCAACATGTAGGTGCCATGCAGGGTCGCTTCGGCCAGCACATGCCCCTGCATCGCGCGCAGCACGTCCGCGGCGGTGAACGCATCGGGCAGCGGCAACTGCGCCACATCCAGCGCGAACACACGGAAGAAATACCGGTGCACGCGTTCGTCGTTGAACGGCGGGTACGGGCCGTCATAGCCGAGGTACTGCCCGGCCATGTCCGGATTACCGGCGAACCAGCCGGTGAAATCGTTCACGCCCTGGCGGCTGCCCTGCGGGCCGGCCGGCTGCGGCTTGCCCTTGACGGTGAACCCCGCGCTGCAGCTGCCTTCGGCAATGCTGTGCACCGACGCGGGAATGTCGGCCATCGCCCAATGGGTGAAGGGCGCGCGCGGCTGGTCGGCCGGCACGCTGCAGTCCTCGCGGCCCACGGTGTCCGGCACGGTCGGCACATCCGGATCGATGCACAGCAGCGCGAAGGAACGGGTGCCATCGGGCACCTCGCTCCAGGCCAGGTGCGGATTGCGGTTGCCGGCAAAGCCCTGGGCATCGCCGGCGGCGAAGGCCGCTGGAATCGGCTGTGCGTTGATGATGCTGTCACTGGTCAGGCGCATGCGTGTCTCCTCATTCTTCCGGGTAGCCCAGGCGCACCGCGACCGGGGTCAGCAGTGCGAACGCGGCGGCCATCTCGTCGCGGTAGCTGCGCCAGTGACCGGCCGGCAGGCGCGCCGGGCCAAGCGTGCGGGCGGGCGCGAACTGTGCACCGAACACCTCGCCCAGGCGCAGTGCCATGGCCTGCGGATCGGTGCCGACCTCGTCGGTGCGCAGCAGCAGATGCGGGTACAGATCCTGCTCGTGCAGCGTGGCGACCTGGCTCAGCGAACGCGCCAGCCACTCGGCCGCTTCGTTGAGGGAGTTCACCGCGAACGGCGCCGGTGCGGCGAAGGCCATCCACTCCAGCAGCATGTCGCGCGGATCGCGCAGCACCACCAGCAGGCGGCCCTCCGGCAGCTGCGGGCGCAGCGCCCACAGCAGCGCGTTGTCCCACCACAGCAGCCAATCGATGATCGCGCCGTTCTGGATGCCACGGGCCGGCAGCTGTTCGCGCCATTTCGCGACCAGGGCATCGGGGCTGAGCTTGCCGGTGGAGAGGTCCTGGAGCGTGTGGTAGCTCTGGAAGGCATCATCCGGTGGCGTCGGTCCAAACCGGTCGCCGCGGGCCAGCGGGCTGGCGGCCGCGATGCCGGCGATCGCGCGTTCGACCCCGGAGCCCGGTGCGCCCCAGACAAACAGCGGCCGGGTCGTCATCTCTTCCGTGATCGGGGCGAGCGCCGGCCAGCTCAGCGGCGCCTTGGCCTGCGGCGGCAGCGGCAGCCGCTTGGCGGCCTCGGCGGCATGCAGGTCCACCCAGGTGCGCAGGGCATCGGCGTGCAGGCCGGCGCTGTCCTGCACCGAGCCCAGCCATGCGCGCAGCGAGGCACGCGCGCCCGGCTGGGCACTCTCGTACAGGGACTGCACGCGTGCCACCGCCGCGGCGGGATCGCGCTTGAGCAGCGCCTGCACCAGCCAGGTCTCGCCACTGGCGCGCCCGGGTTCCAGGGTCACGATGCGGTGGGCGATCGCCTCGGCGGCCTCTGCTTCGTTGTTCATGTCGTGCAGGCGCAGGCGGGCTTCCAACGCCGGCAGGTGCTCGGGCATCGCCGCCAGCCAGCGCTCGCCGACCGCGACGGCTTCGGGGCCACCCACCGCTTCCACGCTCAACCGGGCCAGCCACAGGTCATGCAGGCCCGCGTTCTCGGCCAGCGCCGCGTCCAGCACCTCGCGGGCCTGCTCTTCGCGGCCCAGGCGCTGCCAGCTCATCAGCAGCAGCTGCAGGGTCTGGCGATCGCCGGGCAGCTGCGCCAGCACCGGGGTCAGGTACTCCAGCGCCTGCAGCGGCTGGCCGGCCCGCAGTTCCAGCTCGCCGGCCAGGCGGCGCATCGCCGGCGTGTCGCCCTCGGGGCTGGCCAGCACCTGGCGCATCATCCCGGCCGCGGCTTCGTGGTTGTCCTGGCGCAGCGCGAGCTGCACCACCAGCCCCTGCAGCGCGTGGATGCCCGGATTGAGCTCCAGCACGCGGCGGAACGCCTGCTCGGCGAAGGCCAGCATGTCCTTGCCCAGATAGGCGAACCCCAGTGCGTACAGCACGCGCGGGTCGTCCGGCAGCGCCTGGTTGGCCCGGGTGAGCTGGCCCAGGGCGCGGTCCAGATCCCCGCGGCGCAGCGCCACCATGCCCGACAGCGCGGCCAGTTCCGGGTGCTCTTCATCCAGGCGCGCGCCCAGACGGGTGAGCCGGTCGGCTTCGTCGACATCGTTGCGGGCCAGCGCCAGGTGCGCCTGCATGATGTAGGCGGTGAGCGAATTCGGGTTGAGCTCGGCGGTACGGCCCAGCGCCGAATCGGCCGCCTCGAACTGGCGCAGTGCCAGCAGCAGGCCGGCCTGCTGCAGGTGCAGCTCGGCATCATCGGGGGCCAGGCTCAGCGCGCGCTGCAGGCTGGCCAGCGCATCCTCGAACTGGCCCTGCTGCTGCAGCGACAGCGACAGCCAGCGGTGCGCCTGCGGCTGGGTCGGTTCGGCGCTGGCCCACACCCGCGCCAACTGCACGGCATCGTCCGCCGCGTTGCGGCGCAGGGCTTGAAGGATCTTGTCTTGCATGACGGTCCGGCTCGTGGGCAAACCCGCATTGTAGCGGGCGCCGCCGCCTGCGCCGCAGCGGGGCTCAGCCCAGCGCTTCCAGCCGCAGGCGCTGGGCGACCCAGCGTTCGGAGAAGCCATCGCCACGCCAGTTCTCCAGGAACCCGCAATGGCCGCCCCAGGGGGCGATTTCCAGCGTGGCGTGGGCCGGCAGGCGCCAGTTGTTGAAGGTGGCGTACGGGATCACCGGATCGTCCTGCGCCATCAGGATGTCGGCCGGCACCTGCAGCCCGGCCAGCCGTTCGCCCGCGATGGAATAGCCATCGAAGTAGGCCTGCAGGGTGCCGAAATCGGTGTGGTGCTCGACCAGCCACTGGGTCAGCGCGCGGATGTCCAGCTTCAGCACGCGGTCGTCCCAGTCGCTCAGTTCGGGGAACAGATCGCGCTTGCGGCGCAGCGAGCCGGTCCATTTGCGGCGGAAATACCAGTCATACATCGCCGGCCCGTTCTCGATGCTTTCCATCGTGATCGCCGGATCCAGCACCGGGCAGACCGAGGCCACGCGGCGCAGCGGCACGCCGGCCGAGGGCGCGCGCAGGGCGAGCCGCAGCACGAAGTTGCCGCCCAGCGAGTAGCCGGCCGCGACCAGCGGCAAGGCCGGCCAGCGCCGCGCGATGTCGGCCGAGGCGTACACCACTTCATCGATGCGGTTGGAGTGGAAGATGCCGGGATTGAGGTGGTGGGTATTGCCGTGATCGCGGAAATTCAGCCGCACCACGTCGAAGCCTTCTTCGAGCATCCGCGCGGCGGTCATGCGCATGTAGCTCGATTCGGCGCTGCCTTCCCAGCCGTGCAGCAGCAGTGCCATGCCGATCGGCTGGCGGCCTTCGATATAGCTGTGCCACCCCTGCAGCCGCACGCCCTGGCCGCCATCGAGCACCAGTTCGGTGGTCAGCGCGCCGGTGGCGGCAAGCAGTGCCAGCCCGCGCCGCATGCGCATCCGGCTGGAGCTGAGCATCGACTGCAGATGCGGGTTGCGCAGCCAACGCGGGGGTTGGTAGTCGGCGGCGGTCAGCATGGGCGCGAGCCTGCACCCCTGGCCGACGCTGGCGCGTGAAGGGTCACGGTCGGCTTACTCGCCGGCCATCGCCGCCAGGATGCGCGCACGCGATGTCTCGGCGATGCGGCGGCGGCCGTCCAGATCATGGGTCCCAATGGGCGCGAGGAAGTGCACCTCGGCCCGCCGTGCCGGCTCGCCCAGCAGCCGCAGGAAATTGGCGAAGAAGCTTTCCCGCGCACCGAAGGCGACGATGGTCTGGGCATCGCCGCGCCACCCGTAGCGCAGCGCCACCGGCTGGATCGGCACCTGGGTTTCCACGGCGGCCTGGAAGATGCGCGCATGGAACGGGCCCACTTCATGGCCCCCGCGGGTGCGGCCTTCGGGGAACACGCCCACGGCCTTGCCTTCGCGCAGGCGCACGACCATCTCCTGCATCACCCCACCGAGCGATTCGGTGCTGCCGCGCTGGTGGAAGATGGTCTGCCCGCGCGCGGCCAGCCAACCGACCACCGGCCAGTCCGCGATCTCGCGCTTGGCCACGAAGCCCATCATGCGCTGGCTGTGCAGCATCGAGATGTCGACCCAGCTGACGTGGTTGGCCACGAACAGCACCGCACCCGGCAGCGGCGTGCCGATGCGGTGCAGGCGGAAACCGAAGATCCACATCAGGCCGGCCGACCAGGCATTCACGGCAGCGTGTTCGAACAGGCGCTTGCCCACGCGCATGCGCCCCCACGGCGGCAGCATGGCGATCAGCAGCATCGGCAGGAACAGCAACAGGTGGACCAGCAGCAGCGGTACGCGGTACAGGTAACGGCACACACGCGCCACGCCGCCACGTGAGGCCGGAGTGGGGGAATTCATCCGCGAACGATACCGGAGCCGTGAAGGCTCTGCCAGCGGGAATGCAGCGGATCGACACCGGTCCGCAGCCAACCGCCGCAGGGGATCAAGCCAGTGCCCCTGCACGGCACAACCGCCTGCGCACATGCGCCGGCGCACTGTCGTGACCGGCGCAACACAGCGTCCGCGCGGTGGCTCGATCAGGCCATCGGGACGGCCGGCACCACGGCCAGGGTCAAGCGCGAGGTGCAGACCAGCTTGCCGGCCTCGTCTTCGATACGGATGTCCCACACCTGCGTGCTGCGCCCGACATGCACCGCGCGCGCGGTGCCGGTCACGCTGCCGCTGCGGACGGCACGGATGTGGTTGGCGTTGATCTCCAGCCCGACGCAGACCTTCTCGCGGGTATCCACGCAGAGATTGCCCGCGCTGCTGCCGAGCGTCTCGGCCAGCACCACCGACGCACCGCCATGCAGGATGCCGTAGGGCTGGCGCGTGCGTTCGTCCACCGGCATGCGGGCGCTGATCCAGTCTTCCCCGGCGGCGGTGAAGGTGATCCCCAGGTGCTCGATCAGGGTGGTGCGGCTGAGTGCGTTGAGGGCCTCGATCGAGACCGGCTCACGGAAGACCTGGGACATGCATGACTCCATCGGTGGAACGGGTTACAGGATCGGCACGAGCCCGGCGCCGAAGGCGGTCAGCATCCGCACCAGCAGCCACTTGGGGCCCACGTTGACTTCGGGGAAGTCGCCGACGGCGGTGTAGCAGGCGTGGAAGCCCGGGTCCTGCCGCCGCAGCGGCGTGGGGCAGTCCGGGCCGGGCTGGAATTCGTAATTCGTCGCATAGCGCCACGGCCAGAAATCCAGCACGGGCAGCGCTTCGGAGGCCTTGCCCACGCTGTAGTTCAGCCCGGACAACACCGGCGGCTTGGCCCGCGGCGCCACCACCCAGGAATTGTCCGGATGGATGTCGCGCAGGATGCTGTCGGCCAGGGCCTGGGCAAACGCCGGGTCATCGATGATCACCGCGCCTTCGGTGTTGTAGTTCTCGCTGCGCGGATCGAAGTTGTGGGTCCCGATCACGCCGATGCGGCGGTCCACCACCAACGATTTGGCGTGCAGCCCCATGCGGGCGCCGGTCCGGGTCACCGGCAGCGGCTTGTTGACCGCCTTGGTGCCCAGGAACGACGGCCGGGTTTCGGCGCGCAGCACGCGGCGTTCGACCACGCTGCCATCCAGCCGGCGGCGCGCGGCCGGCCCGGGCGTGGGCTGGCGCGCACGGCGCGGGGTGTCGGTATCGGCGTCATCGCGGCTGCCACTGCTGCGGGCATTGCTGCCCGCCGCGCTGCCCCCCAGCAGGCTGCTGCGACGGCTGCCGCTCTCACCGGCCACCGCTTCGCCCAGCGGCGCGGGCAGCAGGTTGCGGTAATCCACCGGCGCATCCAGCGGGAACGGCTTGAACTCGTACACATTGAAGCCGAGCTCACGCAGATTGCGGCGTTTGTACTTGTAGGACAGCGCGTACACGATCGGGTTGTCGGTCGCGGCCAGGCTGTTGCTGGAGACCACCACGCGCGGTGGGGTGGCCCGCTTGCGCAGGTCGCGGAACAGCTGCTGCGCCGGCTTGGACAGCACCAGGTACGGCGTCTGCAGCAGCACCTCGGTCTGCGCACCGGCGATCAGCGCGTCCAGCTGCGGTTCGGTGACGTGCTGGCCGTTGGCCGGCTGGCTGGCGCGCTCGCGGCGGTGCTTGCGCGGCAGGTCGGCCACGTACTGCACCGAGGCCACCGGCAGCGCGGTCTCCACGAAGCGCTGCCGGATGAACGCCTCGTCGTTGGCTTCCCCGCTGACCCGCTCCACCCGTTCGGGGCGGCGGAAATCGGCCGGCGGCATCACCGGCACGCCCTGGGTGAGCAGGGTGCCGCCGACATCGTTCAGGCGCTCGGCCGGGATGCTGCGCGGCGCACGCCAGAACGCGTCGAAGTTGGCGGCCATCTCGCGCACTTCCGGGCCGGCCACCAGCACGTCGCGGTCGCGGAAGTTGTACTCGCTGTCCCAGTCGTAATAATCGTCCTGGTAATTGCGGCCGCCGACCACGCCCAGCGCATCGTCGACCACCAGCAGCTTGTTGTGCATGCGCTGGTTGAAGCGGCGGAAGCAGCACAGCACGCTGCCGGCGTAATCGAAGTAGTTCAGGCGCGCCTTGCCGAACGTGGGGTTGTATACCCGCAGTTCGAAATTGGTGTGGCTGGCCGACAGCGCGCCCAGGATCTGCAGATCGGAGATCGCCGAGAGCTGGTCGATCAGCACCCGCACCTTGACCCCCCGCCGCGCTGCGCCCTGAAGTTCATCCAGGATCAGCCGTGCGCTGTCGTCCTTGTCGAAGATGTAGGTCTGCAGATCGATGCTGCGGGTGGCGCTGCGGATCAGGTTCAGGCGCGCGACCAGGGCCGCCTCGCCTTCGTCCAGGATGGTGGCGTAATGGCGGGGAGCGGCCGGGGTGGATTCGGCGAAGGCACGGCCCCCCAGCGCACGCAGCGGCGAATCCTGCGCGCACCGGTCGGCGCGGTCGCAGCTCACCACGGTGGAACGGGCCTGGGCCGCGATGCCGGCCGCGCGATCGCGCTCGGCGTTGGACAGCGAGGCACAGCCGCTGCCCAGCAACAGCGTTGCCAGCACCAACAGGCGCAACAGGGGGCTCACGGTTTCGACGCCTCGCTCAGGCGCGCTCGCAGTACGAAAGTCACTCGATCACTCAGGGCTAACTGCCAGCTGTCCATACCGTACCGGCCACGCTGGACGGTACCGCGGCTGACCACGTCGCAATCATACCCGGCCCGGGCGCACTGCGCCGGTTCCACCCGCAGGGTCTCGGGGTGGCTGATCCCGCGCAGGATCAGCCGCCCTTCGATGCCGCCGCCCTTCTCCACCAGTTCGGGGTGGTAGGGGATCGAATCGAACTCGACCACGGGGTAGCGGCCGGCGTCGAAGAATTCCTCGCCGCGCATCCAGCCGGTGTAGCGGGCCTTGCCGGGGATCTCCACGTAGCGGGTGAACATGCGCAGGTGGACCTGGTGGCGGCCATCGGACAGCACTTCGATGCGGCCTTCGAACCGCGGGAACACCCCTTCGATGCGCTGACCCAGCCGGGTCCGGATCTCAAACCCGAAGCGCGAGTTGAGCGTGTCGAACTCCAGCTTGCGGGCGGTCGGCACGGACGCCGGCACGGCGGCAGGCGGGGGCGCGGCATGCGCCGCCACCGCCCCCCACAGCAGCAGTCCCCCCAACAGCACACGTACTGCGGGCATGGGTCATGGCCACCAGAATGCGGTCAGACTGGCCACGCCCGGCTCGATGGCCGCTTCACGGTCGAAGGCCAGCACCGCGATCCCACCCGGCGGCATGCCGCGGTAATCGCTGCTGGTGCCTTCGCTCATCAGCGCCACCAGCCGTTCCAGGCCGGGGTTGTGGCCGACCACCAGCAGGCGGTCCACGTCGCGGCGCTCATCGATCAGGGCCACCAGGGTGCCGGGGGTCGCGTCGTAGACGCCGTCCTCCAGGCGCTTCTCCACGAAGCCGGTGATGCCCAGTACCGCCTCGAGCGTTTCACGGGTCCGCCGCGACGGCGAGCACAGCACGCAGTCGGGCAGCAGGTTGTTTTCCTTCAGCCAGCGGCCGGCGGCCTCGGCTTCGGCCAGCCCCACCGGAGAGAGGGGGCGGTCCAGGTCGGCCTGGCCGGTACTGGCCGGTTCGGCATGGGCGTGACGCAGCAGAATCAGTTCTCGCATGGGATCTCTCGTGTCAGGCGTTCTTCAGCCACTTCAACAGTGGCTCCCAGTCACTCTGGTGCTCGCGCACCTGGGCCGAGCGGTAGTCGAACAGACTCCGTCCCAGCCCCACCATCACCACATAGCTCTGGCTGTCGCGCAGCTGCGCGACCACCTCATACGGCCACTCGGCCAGCATCTGCACGGCCTGTTGGGAGGTCTGCGTCCACGGCTTGGTGCGGTTGAGCACCAGCCCTACCGGCAGCGCACGGCTGTGCACGCGGGGCACCTTGGCCAAGCTGTTGAGGAAGCCGACGATGGCTTCGATGTCCAGCGCCGAGGGCAGCACCGGCACCACCACGGCGTCGGCAACATCAAGGAAATGCGGGAGATCGTCGGCCATCGCACCGGCCGGGGCATCGATGATGACCTGCTCGGTGCCGTCCGGAACGAGGCGTTCCCACTGCTTCTTGCGGTGCACGTCGATCGGCAGCACCGCGCTTTCCAGCACCGAACGACGCTGCGCCCAGCGCGTGCTCGACCCCTGCGGATCGGCATCGGCCAGTACGGTTCGCCTGCCAGCCAGTGCCGCATGGGCGGCCAGGTGCGTGGCGACGGTGGTCTTGCCCACCCCGCCCTTGGAACCGGCCACCAGGATCGTCTTCATGCCAGCCTCGCTTCCGGGGAACGTTCTGGGAGCCTACACCGCCGCCCGTGACGGAGATAGTCGCGGCGCTGAACCGACCGGACGCCCGATCGCTTTGCTATCGTTGCCGGTTCCAATGGACTGCACCCCGGCATGAGCGAGCTACAGGATCTGAGCGCACTGATCCGCGCGAACACCCCGCTGATCATCATCGAGACCCAGGATGAAGGTCGCGTCGTGGAGCTGTTCCGCCAGACCCTGATGCATGTCTGGCGTGCCCTGCACCGCTGGTCGATCACCGAGGGCCTGCGCCGCATCGACATGGACCGCGAAGACGACGCGGTCGGTCCGCCCGATGCCAGCGCGGCCCTGCAGATGATCCGCCAGGCCGACCAGCGCGGGATCTACCTGCTGCTCGATTTCCATCCCTACCTGGGCTATGCCAGCCACCAGCGCGCCCTGCGCGATCTGGTCCAGCGCCGCAACTGCGAGGCCCACGTACTGGTGCTGGTCGGCGCGAAGGTGGAGCTGCCCGGCGAGCTGGAAGCGCTGGCGACCCGCTTCAACCCGCGCCTGCCCGACCTCAATGCGCTACTCAAGATGCTGCGCGAGGAAGCGGCCGAGTACGCCCGCGAAAACGGCGGGCGCCGGGTCGAGGTCGACGACGAGGCGGTCAAGAAGATCCTGCACAACCTGCGCGGGTTGAGCATGGTCGATGCACGCCGGATCGCGCGGCAGCTGATCTTCGCCGATGGCGCGCTGAGCCAGGACGACCTGCCGCAGCTGGCCCGGCTCAAGTTCGAGCTGCTCAACCGCGCCGGCCACCTGCATTACGAATACGACACCACCCGGTTCGCCGATGTCGCCGGCGCCAACCGGCTCAAGCGCTGGGTCAACCAGCGCCGCCCGGTGTTCCTGGGCGGTGCCGGCCCGGCCGGGTTGGATCCACCCAAGGGCATGCTGCTGCTGGGCGTGCAGGGCTGCGGCAAATCGATGCTGGCCAAGGCCACCGCGGCCGGCTTCGGGGTGCCGCTGCTGCGCCTGGATTTCGGCAGCCTGTATGACAAGTACCACGGCGAAACCGAAAAGAACCTGCGCGAGGCGCTGGCCTCGGCCGAGCAGCTGGCACCGTGCGTGCTGTGGATCGATGAGATCGAGAAGGGCCTGGCCAGTGGGGGCGAGGACGGCGGCGTCTCGCGCCGCGTGCTCGGCCATCTGCTGACCTGGCTGGCCGAGCGCAAGAGCACGGTGTTCATCGTGGCCACCGCCAACCAGGTGCACGAACTGCCGGCCGAGCTGCTGCGCAAGGGCCGTTTCGACGAGATCTTCTTCGTCGATCTGCCCGACGCCAACACCCGCGTCGAGCTGCTGCGCCTGCACCTGGGCAAGCGTGCGCTCAACGCCGACGACTTCGCGCTGCCGGCACTGGCCGCGGCGGCGGACGGGTTCTCCGGTGCGGAGATCGAGCAGGCGGTGGTGGCCGGCCTGTACGCGGCGCATGCCGAAACCCGTGCACTGGATACCGAGCTGCTGATGCAGGAGATCCGCGGCAGCCGGCCGTTGTCAGTGCTGATGAGCGAACAGGTCGGCGCCCTGCGCGACTGGGCGCGGGGACGCACGGTCAGCGCGGACGAATAGGCCGGGACCGGCTCAGGCCAGGCGCTGCAGCAACCACGCCCAGGCCGGCAGGGTCAGCAGCGACAGCACGATGCCATAGCCCACCAATGCCGCGGCCAGCCGCGGCGCCAACCGGTGCGAGATCGCCAGCGCGGCGGCGGTGATCATCGTCGGCATCGCCGATTCGAGCACATTGACCTGCAGCATCTCCCCGCGCAGCCCGAACGCCCATGCCAACGGCAGCGCCAGCGCCGGCATCACCAGCAGCTTCAGCAGCAGCCCGATCGCCAGCGGTTTGAGTTCATCGCGCGGCAGCCGCAACTGGATCGAAAAGCCCACCGCCAGCATCACCAGCGGCAGCATCGCATCGGCCAGCTGCGTGAGCGCGGTTCCGATCCATTCCGGTGGCTGCGCCGGCATCAGGGTCAAGGCGAACAGCAGCGCCCACAGCGGCGGGAACTTCGCGATGCGCAGCAGCACCTGGCCCGCAGTGGGCGGGGTGTCGCCGCTGTACCGCGCAATCACGTACAGCCCGAACGTGGAGAGCAGCACGAACGTGCCGAACTGGTCGTACACCACCGCATACGGCAACGCGTGGTCGCCCAGCAGGGCGCGCACCATCGGGTAGCCGATGAAACTGGAATTGGCCAGCGCCACGCAGATCAGCAGCACCGCGTGCACGTCGCGGGCGAACCCGAACACGCGCGTGGCCAGGCCGACCAGCAGCAGCGTCGCCAGCATCAGCAGCCAGGGCGTGGCCATCAAGCCGATCAGCCCGGCATCGAGCTGCAGCCGCGGCACGTAGATCAGCACGGCGGCGGGCAGGCAGACATACAGCACGACGCGGTTGAGCACGTCGGCGGTGTTTTCCGGCAGCGCGCGCAGGCGTGCGAAGCCCATGCCCAGTGCGAGCATGGTGAGGATCAGGGCGAATGCGTGCAGGGCCATCGCAACAGCCTAAACGATGCTCACGCCACGGCCACCCGGTAGTGACCGCCCGCTGCCGCCCGCAGGCGTTGGCCGGGCTCTCCCGTCCTCACGGAAAAGCCCGCCGCGCTCAGGGCCACGCCGGTGGCTTGGCGGCCCAGGCCTGCTGTACTTCGGCCAGGGTACTGCGCTCGCTGTCGCGCCAGTCCGGCAGCAGTGCGGCGAAATTGCCGGTGCTGCTCCACTGCTGCGGCTCGGTGCGCACGGCGGCGGCATACCACTGCACCGCTTCTTCCTTGCGCCCCAGCGTCCACAACGCCAGCGCCATCGTCGGCGGTGCCCACGACGGATTGCCACGCATGCCACTCTGCGCCGCCGACCACTGCGCCAGCGCCGCATCGATTTCGCCGAGCCGGAACAGATCCCAGCCGTAGTTCCAGCGTACCGAGCGACCCGGTGTCGAGGTGGCCGCTGCCGTGCCCAGCGCCTGTTCGTACAGGCTCCGGCCAAGTTCCGGTCGCTTCTGCACGAAGGCGACACTGGCCAGCTGCACCGTCGCTTCCAACTGCTTGCGGCCGCGTTCGCGGTGTTTCATCAACTGGTCGACGAGATCGGCAGGCTCCCCCTGCACGACCACCATCGGCGCCGCAGCGCCATCGGCATCGAAATAGAATTCCTGCAGAGCCGGAAGCGGCTCGGCCGAGGCGTGGAACGCCCATACCCCTGTAGCCAGCACCAGGCCGGCCAGCATGTGTCTTGCAACTGCCATTCAAACTCCCCCAGGTTGTCACACAACCTCCCTCCCCGATCCTAACCCCACAATGGACCCGGATGCGAGTCCCAACGGGCCATCGGGGCGCCACTGTTACAATCGGCGCCTCTACGGCCGTACTCGCTGCGGCCCTGCCAGCCGTCTTTCCGGGCCAGCCATGACCAGTACCGCCGAACTCACCTCCCCCTCCTCCGCCAACCGGCCCGATGCCGGCGGGCTGGATGACAGCTATACGCTGGAGCACAAATACACCCGCACCGACGGGCGTATCTACCTGAGCGGCGTACAGGCCCTGGTCCGGCTGCCCTTGATGCAGCGCCTGCGCGACGAGGCGGCCGGGCTGGACACCGCCGGCTTCATCAGTGGCTACCGCGGCAGCCCGCTGGGCGGTTTCGATCTGGAGCTGTGGCGCGCGCGCCAGCACCTGGAGGCGGCCCGGGTCAAGTTCACCCCCGGGCTCAATGAAGACCTCGGCGCGACCATGGTCTGGGGCACCCAGCAGACCAACCTGTTCCCGGGCGCCAAGGTCCAGGGCGTGTATGGCATGTGGTACGGCAAAGGCCCGGGCGTGGACCGCTGCGGCGACGTGTTCAAGCACGCCAACGCCGCCGGCACCTCCGTGCACGGCGGCGTGCTGGCGCTGGCCGCCGATGACCATGCCTGCCGCAGCTCGACCCTGCCGCACGGCAGCGAAGACGAGTTCGTCAGCGCGATGATGCCGGTGCTGAACCCGGCCGGCGTGCAGGACATCCTGGACATGGGCCTGCTGGGCTGGGCCATGAGCCGTTACACCGGGCGCTGGATCGGCTTCAAGACGATCGCCGAGACGGTGGAATCCTCGGCCTCGGTGCAGGTCGATCCGTTCGCGCGGAAGATCGTGCTGCCGGAGGACTTCGAGATGCCGGCCGGCGGCCTCAACATCCGCTGGCCGGATCCGCCGCTGGACCAGGAAATGCGCCTGCACCGGTATGCGGTGGCCGCCGCGCAGGCGTTCGCGCGCGCCAACGGCATCGACCGGGTGGTAATGGATTCGCCGCGTGCGCGGCTGGGCATCGTCACCACCGGCAAGAGCTATCTGGACGTGCTGCAGGCGCTGGAATACCTGGGCCTGGACGAGCAGGCCTGCGCGGCCATCGGCATCCGCGTCTACAAGGTCGGCATGACCTGGCCGCTGGAGCCGATCGGCATCGCACGCTTCGCGCAGGGCCTGGAAGACATCGTGGTGGTGGAAGAGAAGCGGGCCTTCATCGAGCGCCAGATGAAGGAACAGTTCTACAACTGGCCGGCCAGCGCGGGCCCGCGCCCGTCGATCGTCGGCAAGTACGACGAGGCCGGTGCGTGGATCCTGCCCTCCACCAACGAACTGACCCCGGCCACCATCGCCGGGGTGATCGGCCGGCGCATCCAGCGCTTCTTCACCAACGAGTCCATTGAACAGCGCCTGCGCTGGATGGATGAGAAGGAAGCCGAGCTCGCGCTGCCGCGCGCCAGTTTCCCGCGCGTGCCGCATTACTGCTCCGGCTGCCCGCACAACACCTCCACCCGCGTGCCGGAAGGCTCGCGCGCGCTGGGCGGGATCGGGTGCCATTACATGGTCACCTGGATGGACCGCAGCACCGACACCTTCACCCATATGGGCGGCGAAGGCGTCACCTGGGCCGGGCAGGCCGCGTTCACCGATACCGAGCACGTGTTCCAGAACCTCGGGGATGGCACGTACTTCCACAGCGGCTCGCTGGCGATCCGCCAGGCGATCGCCGCCGGGGTCAACATCACCTACAAGATCCTCTACAACGATGCGGTGGCGATGACCGGCGGGCAGCCGGTGGACGGCACCCTGAGCGTGCCGCAGATCGCCCACCAGATGCGCGCCGAAGGCGTGCAGACGATCGTGCTGGTCAGTGACGAGATCGGCAAGTGGAACAAGCGCGAGCTGTTCCCCGAGGGCGTGGAGTTCTTCGACCGCGCCGAGCTGGACGCCGTGCAGAAGCAGCTGCGCGAGGTGAAGGGCACCAGCATCCTGATCTACGAACAGACCTGCGCCACCGAGAAGCGCCGCCGCCGCAAGCGCGGCAAGCTGGTCGACCCGCCCAAGCGGGTGGTGGTCAATTCACTGGTCTGCGAAGGCTGCGGCGACTGCGGGCAGAAGAGTTTCTGCGTCTCGGTGCTGCCCAAGGAAACCGAGTTCGGGCGCAAGCGCGAGATCGACCAGTCCAACTGCAACAAGGATTATTCCTGCACCACCGGGTTCTGCCCGAGCTTCGTCACCGTGCACGGGGGCAAGCCGCGCAAGGGCGCGCCGAGCGGGTCCACCGCGCTGCTCGATACGTTGCCGGCGCCGACCTTCCGCAGCACCCTCGAGCAGCCCTGGAACATCCTGATCACCGGCGTCGGTGGCACCGGCGTGGTCACCATCGGCGCGTTGCTGGGCATGGCCGGGCACCTGGAGGGCAAGGGCGCCAGCGTGCTGGACCAGACCGGCCTGGCCCAGAAGGGCGGCGCGGTCACGACCCACATCCGCATCGCGCGCACCCCCGAAGACATCCATGCGGTGCGCATCGCCGCGGGCGAGGCCGACCTGGTGGTCGGCTGCGACATGGTGGTGGTCAACGATTACTGGGCGTTGTCCAAGGTGCGTGCCGAGCGCTCGCAGGTGGTGCTCAACACCTACGAAGCGATGCCCGGCACGTTCACCACGCGCCCGGACATGCAGTTCCCGGCCGCCGACATCATCGCCGGCATCCGCGTGGCCCTGGGCGGGCGCGAACCGCTGCTGCTCGATGCGACCCAGCTGGCGACCGCGTTGCTCGGTGATGCGATCGCGTCGAACCTGTTCATCCTGGGCTTTGCCTGGCAGCAGGGCCTGGTGCCGATCTCGTTCGAGGCGCTGATGCGCGCGATCGAGCTCAACGGTGCCGCCGTGGCGATGAACCAGAAGGCCTTCGCCTGGGGCCGCCTGGCCGCCGTGGATCCGCAGGCGGTGCAGCAGGCCGCCGGCCTGGTCCGCAACGGGCATACCGATACCGAACGCACCCCGGGCCCCCTGCACGACCTGCCGCCGGGCGAGTGGGAGGGCAACGAATGGGGGGCCAACGCCGCGCCGCGCGATACCGGTGACGAGCGCGAGCTGCGCGGCCTGCCCTCGCACGGCGGTGGCGAAGAGGTGACGTTCCTGCCGCTGGACGACGCGCGCCTGTCGCGTTCGCTGGATGAGATGATCGAGCGCCGCGTCCGCTTCCTCACCGAGTACCAGGACGCCGCCTACGCGGCGCGTTACCGCCAGCTGGTGGACCGGGTGCGGGCGGTGGAACGCGAGACCGTCGGCACCAGTGCGCTGACCGAAACGGTCGCCCGCTATTTCTTCAAGCTGATGGCCTACAAGGACGAGTACGAAGTCGCGCGCCTGTACACCAGCGGTGAGTTCCAGCGCCGGTTGCAGCAGCAGTTCGAGGGCGACTTCGAGGTGCGCTTCCACCTGGCCCCGCCGCTGTTCGCGAAAAAGGACGACCAGGGGCGGCTGATCAAGCAGGAATACGGCCCGTGGATGATGAAGGCGTTCGGCCTGCTGGCCAGGCTGAAGTTCCTGCGCGGTGGCACGTTCGACATCTTCGGGCGTACCGAAGAGCGCCGTGGCGAGCGCCAGCTGATCGCCGATTACGAGCACACCGTGGCCCTGCTGCTGGAGGGCCTGAGCGATGACCGCGTGGCACTGGCGGTGGAGATCGCCAGCATCCCCGAGCACATCCGCGGCTACGGCCACATCAAGGAAGCGCACCTGCACAAGGCCAAGGCTCGTGAGGCCACGCTGCTGGCGCAGTGGAAGAACCCGCGCGCCCTGCATATCGTGCAGGTGGCCTGAGGCACGCGATCGCTGACCGCCTGCGCGCGGCCAGCGATCGCGCTGCGGCGGCGGATCACCCCCGCCGCCAGACCCGCAGCCGGTTGTTGGCCGGCATCGCCACGTCTTCGACGCATCGCAGGCCCTGCGCGGCCGCCAGGGCGTCCACGGCCTCGGCATCGCGGATGCCCGCCTCGGGATCGCGCGCCTTGAGCCAGGCATCGAACTGGCGATTGCTGTCGCTGCTGAACGCCCCGTCCTGGTTGAACGGGCCGTAGACGCACAGCAGCGCGTCGTCGGCCATCACCGCCGGCAGCCCGGCGAACAGCGCCTGCACGTGGGCCCAGCTCATGATGTGCAGGGTGTTGGCGCTGAACACCGCATCGAAGCCCAGCGCGTGCCCGTCCGGCAGGGGAGCCAGGCCGGGCACCGGTGCCAGCACCGCCTGCAGCGGCCACGGCGCCGGGGCGTTCGGGAGTGCGGCGGCGGCCAGGCGCGCGGCGATGCCGGGCAGGTGCTCGGGATGATCGCTGGCCTGCCACAGCAGGTGCGGCAGGGCGGCGGCAAAGGCTTCGGCGTGCTGCCCGGTACCGCTGCCGATCTCCAGCACCCGCCGGCGCCCGGACAGATGGCGGCGGAGCACGGCCAGGATGGGATCGCGGTTGCGTTCGCAGGCGTCGGACCAGCGCATAGGCGTCATGGAAATTCAGTTTTGCAGGATGAGGTCCCATCCAACCATGACCGCAGTCACTTGTGCCACTCTGTGATGCCGCCGAAAGTCGGGGGCTACCACTGCGTCCGGCCTCCTGCCGGGCGCACCATCGGGGGATGGATTGCTGTGCAACGCCGTGAGTTTCTTGCGCTTTCTGGACTGGGCCTGGCTGGCCTGATGCTGCCCCACAGCCGCCTGATCGCCGCCGAGCAGCTGCTCGAGCCCGGCGATGTGGGCCGCAGGAAGGCCCTGGCCGAGGCCGCGCTCGGCGCCGCCCGGCGTGCCGGCGCCAGCTACTGCGATGTGCGCATCGGCCGGTACCTCAACCAGGCCGTGATCACCCGCGAGAGCACCGTCGAGAACATCACCAACAGCGAATCGGCGGGCATCGGCATCCGGGTGCTGGTCAACGGTGCATGGGGCTTTGCCGCCACCCACCAGCAGACCCCGGCCGCCGTGCTGGCTGCCGTCGCGCAGGCCGCCGCCATCGCGCGCGCCAACGCCCCGCTGCAGACCCGCCCGGTGCAGCTGGCCCCGGTCACCGGCGTGGGCGATGTGAGCTGGAAGACCCCGATCCGCACGAACGCGATGGCCGTGCCGATCCAGGACAAGATCGAGATGCTGCTGTCGCTCAATGCCGCCGCGCTCAACGCCGGCGCCGACTTCATCAACTCCACCCTGTTCCTGGTCAACGAACAGAAGTTCTTCGCCTCCAGCGACGGGTCCTTCATCGATCAGGACGTGCACCGGATCTGGCTGCCATTCACCGCCACGGCGATCGACAAGAGCACCGGCAAGTTCCGTACCCGCGCCGGGCTGTCCTCGCCGATGGGCATGGGCTACGAATTCCTCGAAGGTGACGCGCGCGGCAAGATCGCGCTGCCGGGTGGCATCACCGCCTACCGCGATTCCTATGATCCGGTCGAAGACGCCATCGCCGCGGCCCGCCATGCGCGCGAGAAACTCAAGGCGCCCTCGGTCAAACCGGGCAAGTACGACCTGGTGCTGGACCCCTCCAACCTGTTCCTGACCATCCACGAAAACGTCGGCCACCCGCTCGAGCTGGACCGCGTGCTCGGCTACGAAGCCAACTACGCCGGCACCAGTTTCGCCACGCTGGACAAGCGCGAGGCCGGCTTCCGCTGGGGCAGCGAGATCGTCAACTTCACCGCCGACAAGACCGCACCGGGCAGCCTGGGCGCGGTCGGCTACGACGATGAAGGGGTCAAGACCCGGCGCTGGGACCTGGTCAAGGACGGCGTGCTGGTCAATTACCAGGCCACGCGCGACGAGGTGCACCTGCTCGGCGAGAACGCCTCGCACGGCTGCAGCTACGCCGATTCCTGGTCCAGCGTGCAGTTCCAGCGCATGGCCAATGTCTCGCTGGCGCCGGGCAAGGCGCCGCTGAGCGTGGCGGAGATGATCAAGGACGTCGAGAACGGCATCTACATCCACGGCCGCGGTTCGTATTCGATCGACCAGCAGCGTTTCAATGCGCAGTTCGGTGGCCAGCTCTACTACCAGATCAAGAACGGCCAGATCACCGGCATGGTCGAAGATGCGGCCTACCAGATCCGCACGCCGGAGTTCTGGAATGCCTGCACCGCGATCTGCGACGCGCGCGATTTCCGCTTCGGTGGGTCGTTCTTCGATGGCAAGGGCCAGCCGGGCCAGGTCTCGGCGGTATCGCATGGTTCGGCCACCACCCGCTTCAACGGCATCAACATCATCAACACCGCGCGCAGTCTGGGATGAAACCGCCCCGGCCTGCCTGCCTCTGTCACCCCCGCATCGACGTGGAGAGCTGCCTTGCAACGACGTGACTTCCTCGCCCTCACCGGGCTTACCGCAGGCGGCCTGCTGGTGCCGTCCTTCTTCGGCAAGGCGATCGCCGCCGAACAACTGCACAGCACGCTCGACCTGGGGCTGAAGAAGCGCCTGGCCGATGCGGCCCTGGCCGCCGCCAGGCAGGCCGGTGCCACCTACTGCGATGTGCGCATCGGCCGCTACCTGCGGCAGTTCGTGATCACCCGCGAGGACAAGGTGCAGAACGTGGTCAACACCGAGTCGACCGGCGTGGGCATCCGCGTGCTGGTCAACGGTGCCTGGGGCTTTGCGGCCACCAACCAGCTCGGCACCGCCGATGTGGCGCGCGCCGCGCAGCAGGCCGCGGCGATCGCCAAGGCCAACGCCGGCGTGCAGACCGCGCCGGTGCAGCTGGCCGCCGCGCCGGGCGTGGGCGAGGTGAGCTGGAAGACCCCGATCCGCAAGAACGCGATGGACGTGCCGATCAAGGAAAAGGTCGAGCTGCTGCTGGACGTCAACGCCGCGGCGATGGGCGCCGGCGCCAGCTTCGTCAATTCGATGCTGTTCCTGGTCAACGAACAGAAGTACTTCGCCTCCACCGACGGTTCCTACATCGACCAGGACGTGCACCGCATCTGGGCACCGATGACGGTCACCGCGATCGACAAGACCAGCGGCAAGTTCCGTACCCGTGAAGGCCTTTCCGCGCCGATGGGCCTGGGCTACGAGTACCTGGACGGCGCCGCCGCCGGCAAGGTGCTCACGCCCAACGGCGTGGTCAACTACGGCGCCTCCTACGACATGCGCGAAGATGCGATCGCTGCGGCGAAGCAGGCGCAGGAAAAGCTCAAGGCGCCCTCGGTCAAGCCGGGCAAGTACGACCTGATCCTGGATCCGTCGCACACCTGGCTCACCATCCACGAATCGATCGGCCATCCGCTGGAACTGGACCGCGTGCTCGGCTACGAAGCCAACTATGCCGGCACCAGCTTCGCCACGCTGGACAAGCGCGAGCAGCAGTTCCAGTACGGCAGCGACAAGGTCAACATCTTCGCCGACAAGACCCAGCCGGGCAGCCTCGGTGCGGTCGCCTACGACGACGAAGGCGTCAAGACCAAGCGCTGGGACCTGATCAGCGACGGCAAGCTGGTGGACTACCAGACCATCCGCGACCAGGCCCACATCCTGGGCAAGACCGCGTCGGATGGCTGCTGCTACGCCGATTCGTGGTCCAGCGTGCAGTTCCAGCGCATGGCCAATGTGTCCATGGCGCCGGGCAAGACCAAGCTGAGCGTGGCCGACATGATCAAGGACGTCGAGAACGGCATCTACATCATCGGCGACGGCTCCTTCTCGATCGATCAGCAGCGCTACAACGCGCAGTTCGGTGGCCAGCTGTTCTACGAAATCAAGAACGGCAAGATCACCCGCATGCTCGAGGACGTGGCCTACCAGATCCGCACGCCGGAGTTCTGGAACGCCTGCAGTGCGGTGGCCGATGAAAGCGACTACCGCCTTGGCGGCTCGTTCTTCGACGGCAAGGGCCAGCCGGGCCAGGTCTCGGCGGTCTCGCACGGCTCGTCCACCGCGCGCTTCAACGGCATCAACGTCATCAACACCGCACGCAGCCTCGGCTGATCGGTCAGGAGCACACCCATGAGTATCTTCACCGAAGCCCAGGCCAAGGCCATCCTCGACAAGGTCATCGCGCTCTCCAAGGCCGATGAGTGCACCGCCGTGCTGGCGGGTTCGATCGATGGCAACATCCGTTTCGCCCTGAACAACGTCTCCACCAGCGGCATCGTGGATAACACCGAGCTGGCCGTGACGGTCGCCTTCGGCAAGCGCGTCGGCACCGCCTCGATCAACGAGTTCGACGATGCCGCGCTGGAGCGCGTGGTGCGTCGCGCCGAAGACCTGGCCCGGCTGGCCCCGGAAAACCCGGAATTCCTGCCGGCCATCGGCAAGCAGACCTATACCCCCAGTCCGACCTTCAGCGCCTCCACCGCCGCGATCGATCCGGCGTTCCGGGCCAAGGTCGCCGCCGATTCGATCGCCCCGTGCCGGGGCAAGGGCCTGATCGCCGCTGGCTTCCTGGAAGACGGCCAGAGCTTCCAGGCCACGGCCAACAGCAACGGCAACTTCGGCTACCAGCGCGCGACCAACTTCGATTACACCTGCACGGTGCGCACCGAAGATGGCCGCGGCTCGGGCTGGGTCGGCCGCAATCTCAAGGACGCGGCAGCCTTCAAGGCCGATCAGGACATCCAGATCGCGATGCGCAAGGCCACCGAATCGGCCGAGGCCAAGGCACTGGAACCGGGCAAGTACACGGTGATCCTGGAACCGGCCGCCGCCGCCGGCCTGATCAGCTTCATGCTGCGCTTCTTTGATGCGCGCTCGGCCGATGAAGGCCGCAGCTTCCTGTCCAAGAAGGGCGGTGGCAACAAGCTCGGCGAGCAGGTCTACGACCCGCGCGTGACGATGCTGGCCGACCCGTGGAATTCCGAAGCACCGACCCTGCCGTGGGATGCCGAAGGCATGCCGCGCCAGAAGCTGGCGATCATCCAGGACGGCAAGATCGCCAACCTGGATTACTCGCGCTTCTGGGCGCAGAAGCAGGGCAAGACCGCCAACGCGCGGCCGGGCAACCTGCTGATGGCCGGCGGCGACAAGAGCACGGCCGAGCTGGTGCGTGGCACCCAGAAGGGCATCCTGGTCACGCGCACCTGGTACATCCGCATGGTCGATCCGCAGACCGTGCTGCTGACCGGCCTGACCCGCGATGGCACCTTCTACATCGAGAACGGCCAGATCAAGCACCCGGTGAAGAACTTCCGCTTCAACGAATCGCCGGTGATCATGCTCAACAACATCGAAGAACTCGGCAAGCCGGTGCGTGTGGCCGGTGACGAGTCCAGCCTGGTGATGATGATCCCGCCGATGAAACTGCGCGATTTCACCTTCACCTCGTTGTCCGACGCGGTCTGATGCACGGTCGTGACGGCCGCTGGCCGTCTCTTCGCGGGGCCGGTGGCCAACGGGAACGTGCGCGGCGATGAACCGCGCACAGTTCCTGCGCCTGATGCTGGGCAGTGCCGCCTTCGCGGCCCTGCCCGCGCCGGCACGCGCCCAGGCCGGGCGGTATGACTTCTGGTTCACCCGCCTGAAGTACGACTCCGGCGATTGGGACGTGGACGCGCGCATGCCGTCCAACGTGATCACCTCGCTGATCGATTACACCTCCCTGCGCGTGGACCCGACCGAGCACGTGATCGCGCTGTCCGATCCGCGCATGCTGGAGGCACCGTTCTGCTACCTGGCCGGGCACAAGCTGGTCGAGTTCAACGCGGCCGAACGGCAGAATTTCGTGCGCTATGTGCGCAACGGCGGTTTCGTGTTCGTGGATGACTGCAACCACGATATCGACGGCCTGTTCGCCACCTCCTTCGAAGCGCAGATGGCCAGGCTGTTCGGGCCGAAGGCGCTGAACAAGCTGCCCAACACGCATGCGCTGTACCGCAGTTTCTTCCGCTTCCCCGAGGGCCCGCCGGCCACCGGGTTCGAGCTCAATGGCTGGGGCGATGACCTGGTCCACGATTACCTCAAGGGCATCGAGATCGATGGCCGCCTCGGCGTGCTCTACAGCAACAAGGATTACGGGTGCGAGTGGGATTACGACTGGCGCAACAAGCGCTTCCTGGCCGAAGACAACACCCGCTTCGCGGTCAACATCGTGATGTATGCCTTGAACAGCTGAGCGTCCCCCTGATTTTCCAGCCACGCCTGGCGTGGCTCTATGCCGATCCTGCGAGTGCCTTATGACGACCGACCGCCTTGATGCCCTTCTTCCCAAACTGCAGCCGCTGCGCGATGCGCTGGCCCAGGCCGTGGTCGGCCAGCATGCCGTGGTCGAGCAGCTGCTGATCGGCCTGCTGGCCGGCGGCCACTGCCTGCTCGAAGGCGCGCCCGGGCTGGGCAAGACCCTGCTGGTGCGCTCGCTGGGCCAGGCGCTGGAGCTGCAGTTCCGGCGCGTGCAGTTCACCCCCGATCTGATGCCCAGCGACATCCTCGGGACCGAGCTGCTGGAAGAGGACCACGGCACCGGGCACCGTCACTTCCGCTTCCAGAAGGGCCCGATCTTCACCCACCTGCTGCTGGCCGACGAGCTCAACCGCACCCCGCCCAAGACCCAGGCCGCGCTGCTGGAGGCGATGCAGGAACGCACCGTCAGCTACGCGGGCACCACCTATGCGCTGCCGGCGCCGTTCTTCGTGCTGGCCACGCAGAACCCGATCGAGCAGGCCGGCACCTACCCGCTGCCCGAAGCGCAGTTGGACCGCTTCCTGCTGCACGTACGGGTGGACTACCCCACCGAACAGGAAGAGCGCGACATCCTGCTGCAGACCACCGGCAGCGCCAGTGGCAGCGTGCCCAAGGTGATGGACGCCGAGGAAGTGCTGGCGCTGCAGGCGGCGGTGCGTGAGGTCCACATCAGCGAGGATGTGCTGACCTGGATCACCCGCCTGGTGCGGGCCAGCCGGCCCGGCAACGACGCACCGGCCGCGGTGAACCAGTGGATCAAGTGGGGCGCCGGCCCGCGTGCCGGGCAGTCGCTGGTGCTGGCGGCCAAGGCGCGTGCGCTGCTGCAGGGGCGTTTCGCCGCGACCCGCGAGGACGTGCAGGCGCTGGCCGCGCCGGTGATGCGTCACCGGCTGCTGCTGTCCTTCGCGGCCGAAGCCGAGCAGAAGAGCGCCGATGATGTGATCGCCGCGCTGCTGCAGGCCGTGCCGTTCCCGGGTTGATCCGCACGCCGTGAGCCGCAACGCGCCGATCGCGATTCCCGACGATGTCCGCAGCCGCCTGAAGGCGCTGCGGCTGCTGCCGCGCCGCGCGCGTGGCGCGCATGGGATCGGCCAGCACGCCAGCCGCAGCCGCGGCGCGGGGCTGGAGTTCGCGCAGTACCGCGCCTACGAGCCCGGCGACGAACTGCGCCAGATCGACTGGAAGCTCTATGCGCGCTCGGATCGCTTCTTCGTGCGCGAATCCGAACGCGAAAGCCCGATCACCACCTGGGTGCTGATCGATGCGACCGCCTCGGCGGGCCAGCACGATCGCGCACGCCCAGAGTGGTCGCGGCTGGACCATGCCTGCGCGACCGCCGCCTGCCTGGTCGAACTGGCCCTGCAGCAGAGCGACCGCTTCGGCGTGATCGCCATCAGCGGCGAGGGCGTGCAACTGGTTCCCGCCGGGCACGGCGCGCGCCAGCGCGACCGGGTGCACCTGCTGCTGCGCCAGCTGCAGGCCCGCGGCAGCTGGCCGCCGGTGACCTCGCTGGCACCGATCTGGGAGCGCGTGCAGGCCGGTGATCTGCTGGTCGCGCTGGGCGATGGGTTCGACGAGGCGGGCATCGTGCTGCTGGAACGGCTGGCGGCCGCGCGCCGCGAGGTGCTGCATCTGCAGCTGCTGACCGCCGAAGAGCGCGATTTTCCGTTCACCGACGGCCACCGCTTCCGCGATCCGGAAACCGGCGAAGAACTGCTGGGCGATGGGCGTGCAATCCGCGAGGACTATCTGGCGCGCTTCGAGACGGCCCAGCGCGCGTTGCAGGCACGTCTGCAGAACAGCGGCATCGTGCACGCCACCGGCTATCTCGACCAGCCGCTGGATCAGCCGCTGCGTGCGCTGCTCGGCGCCGGGGGTGGCGCGTGAGCCTGCTGTTCCCGCTCGGGCTGCTGGCATTGGCGGCATGGCTGGTGCCGCTGCTGATCCACCTGGCGCGGCGCCACCAGTACGCGCCGCTCGATTTCGCCGCGCTGCGGTGGCTGCGGGCGCGGATCCGGCCGCGCCAGAGGGTCCGCTTCGACGAGTGGCCGCTGCTGCTGGTGCGGCTGCTGCTGCTCGCCGCGCTGGCCCTGCTGCTGGCGCGCCCGGTGCTGCATGGGGGCGCGGCCGACACGCATCCGGTCACGGTGGTGGCCCCCGGTCTGGATGGCGCGGCCCTGCGTGGCCAGAACGTGCAGGGCGACTGGCGCTGGCTGGCCCCGGGCTTCCCCACGCTGGCCGAGGGCGCCCCGGCGCCCACTCAACCGCTGGCCAGCCTGCTGCGCGAGCTGGACCAGACCCTGCCGGCCGGTACGCCGCTGACCGTCTACATTCCCGACCCGATGCCCGGGCTGGATGGCGAACGCCCGCGCTTGTCGCGCGCCGTGACCTGGCAGCCGGTGCCCCTTGCACCTCCCGCCGCGCGCGTGGGGACCCCGCCCCGGCTGCAGATCGGTGGCAGCATCGCCGAGGGCGAGCAGCGCGTGCTGGCCGCGATCCAGCGCGCATGGTCGGATCAACCCCTGTCGCCTGCGCGCGCGGCGGACACCGCTCCGGACGATGGCCAGCTGGGCGTGTGGCTCGCCGCTGCGCCGCTGCCTGCGGCCTGGCAGGCCTGGGTGCAACGCGGCGGCAGTGTGCTGGTAGCGCCCGGCGCGGCGGGGACCGGTTGGATGCCGGCCCTGCGCGATGCCCACGGCAACGTCGTGCTTGAGCACCGCACGGAAGGAAGCGGCCGGCTGCTGCGTTTCAGCGCAGCCCTCTCGCCGACGGCGCTGCCGGCCGTGCGCGATCCCGGCTTCCCTCGCCAGTGGCTGGCCGTCATCGCCGCACCGGCCGCGCCCACGCTTGCACCGGCCGCCACACAGGCACCGTTGCGCGGCGCCGCCGCACCGGTGCCCGCACCACGTGAGCTTGCGCCGTGGCTGCTGGCGCTGATCGTGCTGCTGTTCGCGCTGGAACGGGTGATGGCCACCTCGCCGCGGCGGGGAGCCGGCGCATGAATGCCGCCATCCAGCTCGCCTGGCAGCGCGCGCGCCGGCGCCAGTGGTGGGTCACCGCCGTGCTCGCGGTCCCGATCGCGCTGGCGCTCAGCGCCGTTGCCTGGCGGATCGCAGGGATCAACGCCTTCACCGTGACCCTGTTGCTGACCCTGCTTGTGAGCGTCGGGTTGGCCACCTGGCGCGCGCGCCGGCTGGATCGCCAGTGGCTCATTCGCCGCCTGGATGACCACCCCATCGTGCAGGACAGTGCCGACCTGCTGTTCGCCGCACCGCAGGCGCTGAATCCGCTGCAGCAGCGCCAGCGCGCGCATGTCGCCGCGGCACTGCAATCGCGCATGCCCGAACTCCGCCCGCGCTGGCCCGTGCGGTGGGTGCTGGCCACCGTGGTGATCGCCGTGCTGGTGATGGCCCTGGCCTTCGGCTGGCCGCGCGGCCAGGCTGCTGCGCCGCTGTTCCCCGGTACTGCAGCACCGCCGGCCACGCCCGCACAGCCGCCGCAGCTGCGCGCGTCGCGGTTGGACATCACCGCCCCGGCGTACACCGGGCAGCCCGCACGCGTGCAGAACGCGCTGGATGGCAAGGTCGCGCAGGACAGCCGCCTGCGCTGGTCGCTGCGCTTCACCGCGCAACCGCAGACGGCCGCCCTGCAGTTCCACGATGGCCAGCGCATCGCCCTGCAGCGCGATGGCGAACAGTGGAGCGCACAGTGGACCGCAACCCGCCCGGCGCTGTATCGCGTGGTCACCGAACCCGCCCTGCGCGACACCCGTCTGTACCGGCTCGATGTGGTGCCCGATCGCCCGCCTGTGGTGCGCGTGATCGCCCCCGATCGCAGTCTCGTGCTGGGTACGCCCGGCCAGCGCCAGTGGCCGCTGCAGTTCGAGGCGACCGACGATTACGGCGTGGTCGCCACCGCACAGTTGAAGGTCACCCTGGCCCAGGGCAGCGGTGAGAACATCACCTTCCGCGAGCAGACCTTCAGCCTGACCGGCACCGGCCCGGCGACGCAGCGGCGCTTTGCGCGCACGCTGGACCTGGCCGCGCTGGGGGCCACCGAAGGCAACGATGTGATCGCGCAGTTGACCGTGCGCGACACCCACACGCCCACCGCGCAGAGTGCCCAGAGCAGCAGCGTGATCCTGCGCCTGCCCAGTGCCGCGGACATCCAGGGCACCGACATGGAAGGCATGGTCAAGAAGACCCTGCCGGCGTACTTCCGCAGCCAGCGCCAGATCATCATCGACGCCGAAGCGCTGATCAAACAGCGCCGCACGCTGCCGGCCGAGGAATTCGTCAAACGCGCCGATGCGATCGGCGTGGACCAGCGCATCCTGCGCCTGCGCTACGGCCAGTTTCTCGGCGAGGAAAGCGAAGGCGGCGCCAAGCCACCGCCGACCAGCGACGCCCTGCCCACCAGCGACACGCCGGCCGACACGCACGCTGATCATGCTCACGCGGGCGAGCCTGCACAGGGCCAGGCGCAGGCCGGCCACGCGGATCACGACCATGGCGCGCCAACCGACGGCACCGCTGCGGTGTTCGGCGGCGCCACCGATGTGCTCTCCGAGTACGGCCATACCCACGATCACGCCGAGGCCGCCACCCTGCTCGATCCCAAGACGCGCGCCACGCTGAAGGCGGCACTCGACCAGATGTGGTCGTCCGAAGGCGAACTGCGCCAGGGCCAGCCCGAGCGTGCCCTGCCCTATGCCTACAAGGCGCTGGGCTTCATCAAGGAGGTGCAGCAGGCCGAACGCATCTACCTGGCGCGGGTCGGCCCGGAACTGCCACCGATCGATGAAGGCCGGCGCATGACCGGCGATCGCGCCGAGCTGGCCAGCCGCGCGTTGCCGCTGCGGCCGCTGGCGGCACCGGACCAGGCCATCGTGCAGGTCTGGCAGCAGCTGGCCGATCCCGCCAGCGCGCCGGATCTGGATGCACTGACCCAGTGGCTGCGGCGCAATGAAGCCCGCCTGCCGGACCCGCTGAGCCTGGCCGCCGCCATCGAGGCGCTGCGCATCGCACCGGACTGCACCGACTGCCATCAGGCCCTGCGCGCGCAGCTGTGGCGCGCCCTGCTGCGGCCGTTGCCGCAGGTCCCTCGTCGCAGCGCACCCGATGCGATGGGCCAGCGCTACCTGGATGCCCTGGAGGCCACCCCGTGACCGAACCGCGCTGGATCCTGATCGCGCTGCTCGCGGTGTTCGCGCTGGCCAGTGCGCGCCTGTGCTGGCAGCAGTGGCGCGGGCCGGTGCGGGCGCGCGGCGTGTTCGCGGGCCTGCTGCTGATGCAGGCGGCGGTGACCGCACTGCTCTATCTCACGTTGGTGCCACCAATGCAGCATGCGGCGGGCGGGCGTCTTACCGTGCTGACGGCCGCGGCCGATCAAGTGCGCTGGTCGGCCGCGCCCGGCGAAACCGTGGTCGCGCTGCCGGAAGCGCCTGCACCGGGCGACGCCCGTCGCGTGCCCGATCTGGCCACGGCGTTGCGGCAGCATCCAGGCAGCCCCTCGCTCCGGCTGATCGGTGAGGGCCTGACAGCGCGTGATCGCGATGTCACCCTGCCGCGCGCCACGCACACGGCATCGCCGACCGCGCCGCAAGGGTGGGTCGCGCTGCAACCGCCAACGATCACCGCACCCGGTGCCGTGTTCACCGCCAGCGCGCGTGCCCAAGGCATCCCCAACGCGCGCGCCGAACTGCTGGATCCGGCAGGGCTGGTGGTCGATCGAGCCACGCCCGGTGCGGATGGGACGGTGCAGCTGAGCGGTGTGGCGCGCGTGGCCGGGCAGAGCACGTTCGGGCTGCGCCTGCTCGATGCCGAACAGCATGTGGTCGATACGCTTGCCGTTCCCGTGGACACTGCCGCCGCCGCGACGCCTCGCCTGTTGCTACTGGCCGGTGCGCCCGGACCGGAGTTCAAGTACCTGCGCCGCTGGGCCACCGATGCCGGGCTGCGGGTACAGGCGCAGGCCAGCGCGGGCGGTGGCGTGTCACTCGGCGATGCACCGATCGCACTCACCGCGGCCACCCTGGCGCAGGCGGATGTGGTCCTGCTGGACGAGCGCAGCCTTGCCGCGTTGTCGGCCACGCAACGCAGCACCCTGCAGCAGGCGATCCGCAGTGGGTTGGGCGTGCTCGTGCGCACCAGCGGCCCGCTCGGCGATGGCGCCCGGCAGGCGCTGCGCAGCTGGGGTCTGTCCGTCATCGGCAGCAACCAGGCCGCGCCGCTGGCACTGCCGGCCGACGCCGATGCCGCCCTGCTGCAGGCACGTCGCGGCCCACAGCGGCCGGCATCGGACCCCACGGCCTACATCGAAGAAGCCGACAGCGCTTCGCATCAGGCTGCGCTGCCGGTGTTGGAGCAGCTCACGCTGCAGACCGGCGATGCGACACCGCTGCTGCACGATGCCAAGGGCACGGCCGTCGGCAGCTATCGCCCGCTCGGACGCGGCCGCGTCGGGCTGCTGCCGGTCACGGACAGCTATCGGCTGGTGCTGGCCGGCCGCGAGGATCGCCACGCCGAGCTCTGGAGCGGCGTGCTGGCCAGTGTCGCGCGTCCGCTTCCCGCCGCCGATGCGCCCCGCGTGGACACCCAGACGCCGTGGGCCGGCGAGCGCATGGCGCTGTGCCAGCTGCAGGCGGCGGCACAGGTGCGCGCACCGGATGGCGCGCTCATCCCCCTGCGCATCGACCCGGCCAGCGGCACCGAGCGCTGCGCCGGCTACTGGCCGGAGCAGCCCGGTTGGCATCAGCTGCAGCAGGGTGAGAACCGCCACGCGTTCTACGTGTTCGATCCGGCCACTGCGCGCTCGCTGCATCGCCAACAGCTGCGCGAGGCCACCGCGCAGCGCCTGGCCGTGGGCACCGCGGCAACGTCGGCCGGCGTGATCGAGACGCCGGGACCGCGTTGGCCATGGCTGCTGGCCTTGGTGCTGGCGGCCGGGCTGCTGTGGTGGCTGGAGCGGCGACGGGTGGCCGCCCCCGCGCGGTGATCGGCCGGGGCAACTGCGACGCTGCCTGCCTGCCTGACTCAGTCGACGTCCATCATCTTCTCCAGTGAATGCAGGCGCTGCAGCCGCTGCCGGTGCCGGCGGCATATCACCCACGCAGCAACAGCAAACACTGCTACGACGAGCGCATTGACGACGATGTTCAAGGCCCACTGAGCGGGCGGTGCGACCTGCACCGTCGGCATGCGACCCTGCGCCGTGAGCAATGCCCAGAGCACCATCGCCGTCCACAGCGCCACGCTTACCCATGTCGACACGCGCCAGATGCGAAGCGCCGTGCGTGAGCGCTCTCGTTCGAAGGCCATCAGTGCGCGTGCGTCCAGCGCCTGCGCACGCCATTGACGTCGGCGCTGCCACAGCGTCCAGCCGGTCATGGCCAGCACCAGTGCCATCAGGAACCACACCAGGCCCGCCGGCACCGGCAGCCGCTCGCCCAGCGACAGTGCCCGCACGCAGTTGGCAAGCGCCAGTGCGGCCACAACCACTTCGATGCTCCAGACGATGCGCAGGCGACGGCTCCGGCGATGGACCTCGCGCTCAAGCGCCTGCACATCCGGTGCTGCACTGGACTGTGCCTGCCAGCGCGTCGCCAACGCATCCCAGCCGGTGTTTTCGTCGTCGATCGCATTCATGGCGAAGCTCCCATCAGATCCCGCAGTTGTCGCCTGGCCCGGCTGAGCCGCTGGGCCACGGCGTTTTCCTCAAGCCCCAACGCGTCGGAGATTTCGCGGTGTGAGAATCCTTCCAATGCGAGCGACACCACCTGGCGGTAGCCGAGCGGGAGACTGAGAACGGCGCACAGCAGCACATCGCGTTGCTGCTGTGCCTCCGCATGGCGCAGCGGGTCGGCGCTCGGATCGGGCCAGCCGTCGTCCAGATCACGCGCCGACAGGCGGGGCTCCTTGGCGAGGACGTCGACGGATCGATTGTGGGCGACACGTGCGATGAACGCCCGCAACGAGCCTTCACCCCGCCAGCGCGGGAGCGCCTGCCATACCGCGATGCTGACTTCCTGGAGGAGGTCATCGCGGCGCGCGCTATCGCGGGTGTAGCTGTACGCCAGCCGGCTCAGCATGGGCCAGTGCTCACGGAGGATGGACTGCAGGTCGGCGGAGGTTGGCAGCGGCAAGGCGGTGGCTCAGTCAACGGCAATAGAATCAAATGCATCGCGATAGGCCCAATAGCCCACATACCCCAGTTGCAGCAACGGCAACAGCACCCACGGCTGGAACATCACGCTTGCGACCAGCAGCATCGACAGCACCAGGTAGAGCGCGATCGGTCGCCAGCCTGCAGCCAGCCGATGCAGGTTCTCGCGCAGAGCGTCCACCACGCCCACCCGGTCCAGCACCACCCGCGGCACGGTGAAGAACAGCAGCGCGCCGGGCACCGTCCCCGCAGCGAAGACGGTGGCCAATTGCAGGCGGGTCAGCTGGGTGACCACAGTAGGGTCTGCTGTTGCCATGCCGAGCGCCACCGACGGCCCGACCCAGATCCACACCACGGCCATCTGGAAGGCGAACACCCCCGATGCGAGCAGCGCCAGCTGCAGCAGACGGCCTCGCAGCTGGAAGGTCCTGGCGATGCCCAGCGTCACACCGAAGCGGCCGCTGCGCACGCGCTGATCAAGGACGATCAGGCACCACACTGACGCAATCGGCACCACAAGTTTGGACAGCACCACGCCGGCCACCGGAATGGACACCTGAAGAACCAGTTCGACCGCCATCGGCACCAGCGCCAGGGCGAACCAGCGCAGCGGCGCCTGCCGATACATCTGCCAGGCCGCGGCGAACCAGTGCCACAGGCGATGGACGGACCAGATTCTTGCCTGGGGCGACTTCAGAACGGTGTCGGGCGTAAGCATGCGGTTCTCCTTGTGGGCGTGCGTCCTGTTGAAGACCGCCGATCCGCGGAAAACCTGACACACCCGCAGCGTTCCCAGGACATCCGCCCTGATCAATCTGCTCGCCACCCCGCAGGCTGCCGCGCCTGCGCATGCCGGCCGAGGGGCTGCCCTGCCCGCTCAGCGCTCCGGCAACGCCAGGCATCCCCCCTGCTGCGCACACACCTCCTGCGCACGCCGCTGCTCGTCCTCGGTCAGCTCCGGCGGTGGCCGGGCGATCGCCGACTGGATCTGATCCGGTCCGCCGGTGAGCTTGTTCACGCCCTTCGCGGCGGCGGCCAGCCCCTTGTTGATGCCCATCATCAGGTAGCCACCGCTCATGCTGACCTGCTCGGGTGTCGGCGGTTCGCTCCAGGTACGGCTGAACCGGTTCGGCTGCACCTGCACCGGATTCTTGAAGCGGTACAAATCCAGCGGCTCGTCGTCGGGCTTGAGCGCACGCACCTCGCCCAGCGTGGTGACATCGCCCTGCGTTGTCGCGGGCGGCGGGTCGACAGATCCAGGTGGCGCCGCCTGCTGTGCCTGCGCGCTGGCGGCCAGCAGCAGGCCGGCCAGCAACGCTGCGCTTTTGTCTCCTCGTAATGCCACAGCGACTCCATCCGTGTTGGTTGCGGGCTGGCCTCAAGGATACGGAGGCCGGCGTCAGGTTTCGTTGCTGGCAGCTGTCCAGCGAACGCGGCGGGGGCACTGAACGATTCACCCCGGCGTATCGCGATGTCTCAGACATTGAGACGCGGTCATGTTTCCATAGCGTCCTTTGCAGACCGTTGTGACCATGGCTTACGAACTCGCCAAGCGTACCGAAGACGCCGAGCGCCGCCTCGCCACCACCGAAGGGCTGCCCTCGCGCGATGGCGCGCTGCTGACCGCACGCCTGCAGCGCCGCTACAACGACCGCATCACCGGCAGCTTCACGATTCCGGCCCGCGAGGGCCAGTACGCGCCCATCCCGGCCGATGTGCCGGCCGCGCTGGTCAACGCACTGAAGGCGCGTGGCATCGAGCAGCTGTACAGCCACCAGGCCCAGGCCTGGGAGGCCAGCCAGCGCGGCGAGCATGTCGCCATCGTGACCCCGACCGCCAGCGGCAAATCGCTGTGCTACACCCTGCCGGTGGTCAGTGCCGCCATGCAGGGCAAGGCCAAGGCGCTGTACCTGTTCCCGACCAAGGCGCTGGCCCAGGACCAGGTCGCCGAGCTGCTGGAGCTCAACCGCGCCGGCGACCTGGGCGTGAAAGCCTTCACCTTCGATGGCGATACGCCGGGCGATGCGCGCCAGGCGATCCGCCTGCACGGCGACATCGTGGTCTCCAACCCGGACATGCTGCACCAGGCGATCCTGCCGCATCACACCAAGTGGGCGCAGTTCTTCGAGAACCTGCGGTACGTGGTGATCGATGAGGTGCACACCTACCGCGGCGTGTTCGGCAGCCACGTCACCAATGTGCTGCGCCGGCTCAAGCGGATCTGCGCGTTCTACGGGGTGGAGCCGCAGTTCATCCTGTGCTCGGCCACCATCGGCAACCCGCAGGCACATGCCGAGGCGCTGATCGAGGCGCCGGTCACCGCGATCACCGAATCCGGCGCGCCCAGCGGGCCCAAGCACGTGCTGCTGTGGAACCCGCCGGTAGTCAATGCCGATCTCGGCCTGCGCGCGTCTGCCCGCTCGCAGAGCAACCGCATCGCCCGCATCGCGATCAAATCCGGGCTGAAGACGCTGATCTTCGCCCAGAGCCGGTTGATGGTCGAAGTGCTGACCAAATACCTCAAGGACATCTTCGACCACGATCCGCGCAAGCCGGCCCGCATCCGTGCCTACCGCGGCGGCTACCTGCCCACCGAACGGCGCGAGACCGAGCGGGCGATGCGCGCCGGGCACATCGACGGCATCGTCAGCACCTCGGCGCTGGAGCTGGGCGTGGATATCGGCAGCCTGGACGTGGTCATCCTCAACGGCTACCCGGGCAGCGTCGCGGCGACCTGGCAGCGCTTCGGCCGCGCCGGGCGCCGCCAGCAGCCGGCACTGGGCGTGATGGTGGCCAGCTCGCAGCCGCTGGACCAATACGTGGTGCGGCATCCGGACTTCTTCGCCGAGGCCTCGCCCGAGCACGCGCGCATCGCACCGGACCAGCCACTGATCCTGTTCGACCACATCCGCTGCGCCGCCTTCGAGCTGCCGTTCCTGGCCGGCGATCCGTTCGGGCCGATCGATCCGCTGGTGTTCCTGGAAGCCCTGGCCGAAACCGAGGTGATCCATCGCGAAGGCGACCGCTGGGAGTGGATCGCCGACAGCTACCCGGCCAACGCGGTCAGCCTGCGCTCAGTGGCCGATGGCAACTTCGTGGTGGTGGACCGCAGCGACGGCAAGCAGCAGATCATCGCCGAAGTGGATTACTCCGCCGCCGCGCTGACGCTGTACGAGGGCGCCATCCACATGGTGCAGTCCACCCCGTACCAGGTGGAACGGCTGGACTGGGAAGGCCGCAAGGCCTACGTCACCCGCACCCACGTGGACTATTACACCGACAGCATCGACTTCACCAAGCTCAAGGTGCTGGACCGCTTCGATGGCTGCATTGCCGGGCGCGGCGATTCGCACCACGGCGAGGTACACGTGGTGCGCCGCGTGGCCGGCTACAAGAAGATCCGCTATTACACCCACGAGAACATCGGCTACGGCCCGGTCAACCTGCCCGACCAGGAGCTGCACACCACCGCGGTGTGGTGGCAGCTGCCGCAGTCGCTGTTGCTGAGCGCGTTCGACAGCAAGCAGGAGGCGCTGGATGGCTTCCTGGGCGCGGCGTACGCGCTGCACATCGTCGCCACGGTGGCGGTGATGGCGGATGCGCGCGATCTGCAGAAGGCGGTCGGCAATGGCGATGGCGCGTGGTTTGCGATCGCCGACCAGACCGGCCGCGGGCAGCTGCGCGGCGCCGAGTTCGATGCCAGCGCGATCGAGCTGCAGCAGCAGTTCGTGCCGACGGTGTATCTGTACGACAACTTCCCCGGCGGTGTGGGCCTGAGCGAACCGCTGTGGCTGCGCCAGGCCGAGCTGCTGCTGCGGGCGCGCGAGCTGGTGCAGGGCTGTGACTGCAAGGGCGGGTGCCCGGCCTGTGTCGGCCCGGTGCTGGCCGGTCAGGAGGACGATGCCACCACGCCCAAGGCGCTGGCGCTGAAGGTTCTGGCATTGTTCGACAGTGCGGCATTGCCCTCTGCCGCCGAGCAGGAGCGCCTGGACGCCGAGATGGTCGCCCCGTGAGCCTGAGCCTGGACAAGCTGCGCCTGCTGCGCCGGCAGGCCGGTGATGCGACGCCGGCACCGGCCCGTGAACCGGCCCTCCGCACCGAAGCAGCATCCGTTGCCGCTGCCGGTGACACCAACGCTGCCGGCGATGCAGCCAGCGCTGCCCTCCCGGCCGCCGCCAACGACGCACGCGCACGCAGACCCGCGCCGGCCTCCGTCTTCGGCTGGGTGGAGCAGGAGATCCGCCACAAACCGACCGGTGCCGCCGCAGGCGGGCCGGCAGCGGCACCGGCGGCACCTGCGCTCCCGGCGCCCGCGCTGCGCAGACCCGAGATCGGGGGCCTGCGCCGGCTGCTCGGGCTGCGTGACCGCGGCACCAGCACGGCGCACCCGCGCGAGAACGCCAAGGACCGCCATGTGCCGGGCGAGGAAATCGCGCCGGGCCTGTTCCTGATCGAATCGTTCGTTGCCCAGGCCATTCCGACCGAGCCGCTCTCGCTGGCCTTCGCCAAGCGCGAGGGCGAGCAGGTGCAGCCGCAGGACCTGTTGTTCTTCGATACCGAAACCACCGGCCTGGCCGGCGGCACCGGCACCCGTGCCTTCATGATCGGCGCGGCGGACTGGCACACCCATCCCGAGCGCGGCGATGGCCTGCGCATCCGCCAGCTGCTGATGACCACGATGGCCGCTGAAACCGCGATGCTGCGCGAGTTCGCCGGGTGGCTGCAGCCGAGCACGGTGTTCTCCAGCTACAACGGCCGCTGCTACGACGCCCCGCTGCTCAAGACGCGCTATCGGCTGGCGCGGCAGCGCTGCCCGATCACGCCGCTGGACCATGTCGACCTGCTCTTCCCGACCCGCCGCCGCTATCGCGGCACCTGGGAAAACTGCCGGCTGGCCACGATCGAACGCCAGCTGCTGCAGATCGTGCGCGAGGACGACCTGCCGGGTTCCGAAGCCCCGGCCGCGTGGCTGAACTACCTGCGCGGCGGCAGTGCGGTGAACCTGCGCCGCGTGGCCGAGCACAACCACCAGGACGTGGTGACCCTGGCGCTGCTGATGCGGCGGCTGGTGGCCGAGGAACAGCGCGATCGGGAAACCCTGGCGCTGCAGGCCATTGACGCGGTGTAAAGGCCGGCCCACCGACACTGCGGGTACTTACCGTGGGAGGACCCCCGCATGCGTCTGAACCTTCTGTTCGCCCTGGGCTGCGCGCTGCCGCTGGCCGCCTGCAGCCATCCGGCCAAGACCGCCGCGACACCGGCCGACAGCCCGACCTCGACCGCCCCACCCGCCGTGGCCGGCGGTGGCGGTGGCGGTGGCGGACAGTGCGATCCCGAAAAGCTCAGCGGCCTGACCGGGCAGACCGCCACCGAGGCGGTGATCCAGAAGGCGGTGAAGGACAGCGGCGCCCGCAACGCCCGCGTGCTCAAGCCGGGCATGGCGATGACCATGGATTACCGCGAAGACCGCCTCAGCATCGAAGTGGACGAACAGAACCGGATCGTGCGCGCCCACTGCGGCTGAGCCCTTCAAACCGGCGGCCTGGGATGCAGGCCGCCGTGCCCCGGGCGTGCCGGTCAGTTGCGCACGCGCTCGGCCTTGCCGCTGGCCAGCGCCTGGTCGATCGCGGTACGCACATCCCGCACTGCACGCGCCGAGGCCACACTCTGCTGCTGCGCCAGGCGTGCCTGCTCCTTGCCCAGCTCGGCCTGCTCGCGGGCCACCAGCGCGATCTGCCGCGCATCCACTGCCTTGGCCGAGGCGGTGCGTGCCTGGCGGGCGGCCTGGCGGGCAGCCGAAGCCGCCGCGCCGGACGCACGCGCGCCCTGGCGGGCCGCGCGGTCGGCTTCGACCGCGGCATCGAGGCCGGCCTGGCGGATCGCGCGGTTGACCTCCGCATCGACATCGACATCGACCGAGGCCAGGGCATCGGCCGTGATCTGCAGTGAGGTCGCCGCGATCTGTTGACCGATCACCGCCTGGCGGTTGCCCAGTTCAGCCTGTGCGGTGCCCAGCGCGGCCACCTGCGTCTGGGCCTGCCCCAGCACCTTGAGCACCGCCGGATCGCGGATCAGATAACGGTCCTGGCCGCGGCGCACCCACAGGGCCGGCTGATCGCTGCCCGCATCGCGGCGCGCCTGTTTGAGGTCGGCGACCGAGGCATCGATGAAATGGCTCTCGCCGCCGATCAACACGAAGGCCTGCGCGGGTTGGCGCGAGAGATTGAGCTGACCATGGGTCACAACGCCCGCGTCGTCATCCAAGTCCTCGGGGGGCTGCGGTGCCGCCGGGGCGACCGGGGCTGCCGGAGGGTGCGGCGCGGCGACCGGCGGGGGCGCCGGCACCGGTTCGGCCGCCGGGGCCGGTGGCGCCGGTGGGGTGGGCGCGACCGGTGCCTGGGGTGCAGCCGGCGGCGCCGGTGGCGGCGGCGGCGGTGCAGCCACCAGCCGCAGCGGGGCCACGCCCACCACCACGAACAGCGCAGTGATCGCCAGCGATGCCACCCGCGGCATGCTGCGGGTCTGCTGCAGCGTCAGCAGGCGGCGCTTGAGGCTGCGCAGGTTCGGCGAGGCACTGGCCACGCCCACCGCAGGACGCGGCGCCACGCCCAGCTGCACCAGCAACCGGCCGTAGTCATGGCGGCAATGGTCGTGCCCGGCCACCACCGCCCCATCGCAGGCCTCTTCGCGGGCCAGCGCGTATTCGCGCGCGGCCAGATGGACCAGCGGATGGAAGAAGAACAGATGCTGCGACAGGGCCGGCAACAGCCCCCACCACAGATCACGCCGCTGCAGATGGATCAGCTCATGGGTCAGCGCCATGTCCAGATCGTCCGCCGACATCGCCGGCAGCTCGCGCGCGGGCAGCAGCAGCACCGGCCGCCACGGGCCGATCAACTGCGGCGAACGGATCTGCGCGGAGAGTTTGAGGCGCGGTGCGCGGCGCAGGCCATGCGCTTCGGCCGCGAGCTGCAACGCCTGCTGCAGGCCGACATCGGTGCATTCAGTGGCACTGCGCACCAGCGCGCGGCTGGCGCGGTAGCCGCGCAGGCTGTGCACCAGCATCAGCAGCACGCCCGCGCACCACAGCGCCAGCAGCAGGGACGGCCAGGCGCCTGCCACGGTCGCCGTGCCAACCGTATCGGCCACGTACGGGACCGGTGCGGCCTGCACGGCGGTCTCCAGCGCGGGCAGTGCCATTGCCGGCGCGTTCACCACGCCGGGGGCGGGCAGCACGGCCAGTTCCAGCGGGCTGCTCCAGAGCAGGCCCAGCACCGCCTGCGCGGCCACCAGCCACCACAAGCGGCAGCGCGTGGCCGCCGGCAGCTGCGGCAGCCCGCGGCACACGCCCCACACCAGCGCCACCAGTACGGCGCTCTGCACGCTGGTCCAGCCCAGCCGGGTCAACAGTTCAAGGGTCAGGGGCGTCATGGCTCAGCCCTCCCGCTTGCGGGACTGCAGCTGCGCGACCAGCGCTTCCAGCTCGGCCAGCTCCTGGTCGCTCACGTCCACCTTGTGCGACATGAAGGCCACGAACGGCGAGACCGACCCTTGCAGCGTCTTTTCCACGAAGCTGGCCACGGCACCCTGGACCACGCTGTCCTGGCCGCTGGTGGTGGCATAGCGGTAGACGCCCTCCACCTGCTTGCGGCTCAGATAGGACTTGGCGCGCAGGCGCTCCATCATGGTCAGCACGGTGGAGCGTGCCAGCCCACGCTGCTCGCCGAACCCGGTCGCCACTTCACCGACCGTGGCCCCGCCCTGTTCCGCTACGTACTGCAGCAGGGCCAGCTCCTGGTCCCCGATCGTCTTGCCGCGCATGACATTCTCCATTGACTACACGTGTCGCCACCGTGCCAGTGACTACACGTGTCGTCAAGTGCCGGAGGGGACGTGCCGACGAACGGTCGTTGTACCCCTTAGCCGTGCGGCCCGCCCATCACCGGCAGCACCACGCCGCTGATGTAGCTGGCGGTGATCGGCGAGGCGAGGAACACGTAGGCCGGGGATAGTTCTTCCGGCTGCGCGGCGCGGCCCATGTCGCTGTCGCGGCCGAATTCGGCGACGTCCGGGGCCTGCTTGTCGGCCGGGTTGAGCGGCGTCCACACCGGGCCCGGGGAGACCGCGTTGACGCGGATGCCGCGCGGCAGCAGCTGGGTCGCCAGTGCCTTGGTGAAGGCGTGGATCGCCCCCTTGGTGGCCGAATAATCGATCAACGACTTGCTGCCGAACAGCCCGGTCTCCGAGCCGCTGTTGATGATGCTGGCGCCCTCGCCGAGGTGCGGCAACACCGCCCGCGCCATCTGGATGTAGCCACCGATGTTGGTCTGCAGGGTTTCCTGCAGGTGCGCATCCTCCAGGTCCTCCAGGCGATGGCAGTGCAGCTGGAAGGCCGCATTGTTGACCAGGATGTCGATGCCACCGAAGGCCTTGGCGACCTGCTTGACCGCCTTGTTGCAGAAGCGCGGGTCGCGCACGTCGCCGGCGATCACCACGCAGCGGCCGCCTTCCTTCTCGACATGTTCGCGGGTGACCTGCGCGTCTTCGTGCTCATCCAGGTGCAGCACGGCGACATCGGCGCCCTCGCGGGCGAACAGCACGGCGACGGCGCGGCCGATGCCGGAATCGGCCCCGGTGATGATCGCGCGCTTGCCCTTGAGCTTGCCGCTGCCCTGGTAATCGGGCGCGAGGAAGCGCGGGGCCAGCTGCAGTTCGTGTTCGTTGCCCGGCTTGGCCAGGCGCTGCGCCGGCATCTTTTCCGGCTGCTTGCGCGGGCCGGCCTGGGTCACCTTCTTGGTGGCTTTCTTGGCCGCCTTCTTGGCTACGCGGGCGTCCTTGGCCTTTTCCTGGTCCTGCAGGCGGCGCTGGCGGGCGGCGACGCGGGCCGCGCGCGGATCGCTGGCAGCGGCCTTGCGGGTGGCGGTCTTGACCACCGGCGTGCGCTCGCGCGGTTCGGCGGGGGCGGTCGTGGCGGCGGTGACAGCGCGCGCGGTCTTGCGCGGACGCTTTGTGGCGGCGGGGGTCTTGGTGGTCTTACGGGTTTTGGCCGTGGCCATGTTCGACTCCTGTTGCGGGATCGGATGCGTCTGAGGACGCGGGCGCGCTCCGGGTCGTGGAGCCCTCGATCAACGAGGCGATGCGCACCAGCAGTGTGCGCAGTCGCGCGGCCAGGCACGGTGAATGATCCGTGCCCGCACTGTGTAGGCATTCATCCGCCGCATACGCCTGCAGTAGCACCCTGAGCCCAGTTCCCATGGAGTTTCCCCGCATGCTTCGTACCCTCTGCGCGGCCACCGCCGTCCTCGCCCTGGCCGCCTGCAGCAGCACGCCGGTCGCCCAGGTCCAGCCGATCGACGGCGTGATTTCCGGCCAGTGCCACATCGACAAGGTGCGCGGCGCGACCGGCCTGGCAGCGTCCGCAGCGACGGTGGAACGTGCGCGCGTGGACAGCGACAGCCTGCAGGTGCTGGTGGTGCGCGGCGAGCGCGCCGACAGCGGCCCGACCGCCAGTGGTGCGGCGAGCAACGCCGCCGGTGCCGAGAGTGGTGGCGAACGCCTGACCATCGAAACCGGCGCGACCAACAACATCACCGCCATCTATTGCGGCTGATCACCGGGGGTGACGCAGGCACACGTGCCTGCGTCACCCCACGCGCTCACCCCGCCGCGCGTTTGGCGCGGCGCGACGCGCGCAGGAAGCGCAGCGTCGCCTGTTCCCACTGACGCTCGCCGCGCAGGCTGGTCAGCGTCGTCAGCCCCCCGGCGCGCCAGCCCTCGAACACGCACGGATCGATGTACGCCTTGCGGCAGACCGCCGGCGTGTTGCCCAGTACCCGCGCCACTTCGCACACCACCTCCCGCTGCAGCGCGGTCAAGGCGCGTTCGCTGGCAGGATCGGGCAGCGCGGTGCCGGCCAGATGCCGCAGCGCGGCCACGGTGCCGCCCCAGGTACGGAAATCCTTGGCGCTGAACTGCTCGCCCATCGCATCGTGCAGGTAGTCGTTGACCATGCCCGAGTCGACCGGCTGCACCTGCCCGTCATCGTCGCGGTACTGGAACAGGGCCTGCCCCGGCAGCTGCTGGCAGCGCCGGATCAACTGCACCAGCCGCCGGTCGTCGACATCGATCTCGTGCGGCTGGCCCGATTTGCCGCGGAAGCGCATCTGCGCGCGGCCGCCCTTGAGCAGCGCCAGATGATGGTTGCGCAGCGTGGTCAGGCCATACGAACGGTTTTCGCGCGCATAGGTGGCGTTGCCGACACGCACCAGCGTTTCGGCCAGCAGGGCCACCACGATCGCCAGCACTTTGTCGCGCGGGAAGCCGGGTTGCTTGAGGTCGCGCGCCACGCGCCGGCGCAGCTGCGGCAGCGCCTTGCCGAAGGCGATCACGCGGTCGAACTTGCCGTCCCCGCGTACCCGCGCCCAATCGGCGTGGTAGCGGTACTGCTTGCGCCCGCGTGCGTCGCGGCCGGTGGCCTGCAGATGGCCGTTGGGCTGGGCGCAGATCCACACATCGGTATAGGCCGGCGGGATGGCCAGCGCGCGGATCCGCGCCAGCGTGTCCGCATCGCGCACGGCCGCGCCATCGGCGTCGCGGTAGCTGAAGCCTTTGCCGGCACGGCGGCGTGCGATGCCGGGACGGTCATCGCTGACATAGCGCAGGCCGGCTTCGCGGGCGGCGGCAACTTCAGGAGAGGCAGTTCGGGTCGGGCACATGGGCACGGCAGGCGAGGAGGTTCTGCAGTGTCCACGCTCGCGGTGCGGCGCCGCGTCAATAACGCAACACAAACACCTCACCCCCCTCCAGGCGATATGCTCCTACGTCGTTCACCCTGCCTGCCTGGAGTCTAGATGCCCTCCCTGTCGTTCCGCCGCGCGCGGCGTTCTTTCGGGCTGATCGCCCTGTTCCCCGCCCTGCTGGTCCTGGGTGCCTGCAAGGCACCGCCGATGGACGAGCAGGAAGCCGTCTCCACCCGTGCCCAGGAGGCCGCCCAGGCCGCCGCCGCGCCCACCGATGAGGCCGGCAAGGCACTGGAAGCCCCGCCGGTCGGCAGCTGCGATGCCACCCAGGTGCAGAGCCTGGTCGGCCAGACCTTCAGCGATGCCATCGGCGGCCAGGCGCAGCAGGATGCGGCCGCCACCAGCCTGCGCGTGCTCAAGCCCGACGACATGGCCACGATGGATTTCGTGGGTGAGCGGCTGAACATCGAACTGGACGAAAAGGGTGTCATCAGCGGCGTGCGCTGCGGCTGAACCGGGGGCGCCAAGCCCTGTATTTAAAGGGGTTTGGTTGCGCCTGCAACCGTGTATTGCGGCGTTGCAGCAACTGTGATCTAGTCGGTTCATCCGGTGCCTCGACCCGCGCTGCAAGGACTGAGCGGGGACGAGTGTCGCCGCTCACCTGACATCGCATCGAGGCAGACATGGCCCCCCGCAACCGCCAAGGGCTTTACGACCCGCAAGATGAGCGCGACGCCTGTGGTTTCGGCATGGTCGCCCAGCTCGACGACCAGCCGTCCCGACTGCTGGTCGATACCGCCATTGCCGCGCTTTCGCGCATGACCCACCGCGGCGGCGTGGCCGCCGACGGTGTCACCGGTGACGGCTGCGGCCTGCTGCTGCGCCGCCCGGATGTCTTCCTCAAAGCGCTCGCGGCCGAAGCCGGGCTCACCCTCGGTGCGCGCTTCGCCGCTGGCGTGGTGTTCCTGCCGCATGATGCCGCCGCCGCGCAGGCCTGCCGCGACACACTGGAACAGCAGCTGCGCGACGCCGGCTGCCAGCCGGTCGGCTGGCGCGTGGTGCCCACCGATCCCAGCGTCTGTGGCCAGCTTGCGCGCGACACGCTGCCGCATATCGAGCAGGTGTTCGTCGATGCCGGCGCCGCGCAGGACGACGCCGCATTCACCCTCGCGCTGTTCCTGGCCCGCCGCCGCAGCGAACAGCAGCTGGGCGAGCACGCCGATTACTACGTCACCACGCTCAGCCCGAATGCGATCAGCTACAAGGGCATGGTGCTGCCGGACAAGCTGAGCCGCTTCTACGTGGATCTGCAGCGCAACGATCTGGCCTCCAGCGCGATCGTGTTCCATCAGCGTTTCTCCACCAACACGCTGCCGCGCTGGCCGCTGGCGCATCCGTTCCGGATGCTGGCGCACAACGGCGAGATCAACACGATCGAAGGCAACCGCCGCTGGGCGCAGGCGCGCAGCAAGGTGTGGAAGACCCCGCGCTTCGATATCGCCGAACTGGACCCGGTGATCTCCATGCACGGCTCGGATTCGCAGAGCCTGGACAACATGCTCGAGCTGATGGTCAGCGCCGGCATGGAGCTGATCCAGGCGCTGCGCATCCTGGTGCCGCCGGCCACCCAGTCGCTGGAATTCAAGGATCCGGACCTGGCCGCGTTCTACGAGTTCTACGGCCTCAACAGTGAGCCGTGGGACGGCCCGGCCGGCATCGTGGCCTGCGATGGGCGCTATGCCGCCTGCACGCTGGACCGCAACGGCCTGCGCCCGGCGCGCTGGATGCTGACCTCCGACCGCCACTTCCTGGTCGCCTCCGAAGCCGGCGTGTGGGAAGTGCCGGCCGAGCGCGTGGTGCGCAAGGGCAAGCTGGGGCCGGGCGAGATGATGGCCATCGACCTCAAGCGCGGTGACCTGCTGGATTCGGATGCCATCGACCGCATCAACCGCGGGCGCGCGCCGTACAAGCAGTGGCTGCAGCAGGGCGTGACCTACCTGCAGACCGAGCTGATCGACCCCTCGCTGGTGGAAGAACCCTTCGACGAGCGCACCCTGCGCAGCTACCACAAGCTGTTCCAGCTCAGCACCGAGGAAGTGGAGCAGATCCTGCGCCCGCTGGCCGAGACCGAGCAGGAAGCCACCGGTTCGATGGGCGATGACACCCCGATGGCGGTGCTGAGCCAGTACAGCCGTCCGCTCTACGATTACTTCCGCCAGGCGTTCGCGCAGGTCACCAACCCGCCGATTGATCCGCTGCGCGAAGACTGCGTCATGTCGCTGTCCACCCAGCTCGGCAAGGAGACCAACATCTTCCATGCCGGTGCGGAGACGGTGAACCACGTCATCCTCAATTCGCCCGTGCTCAGCCAGCGCAAGCTGCGCCAGCTGATCAAGATGGAGCAGTACGCCGACAAGAACCGGCTGATCGATCTGTCCTACAGCCTGGATGAAGGCCTCAAGGCGGGCATCGAGCGCATCTGCGCCGAGGCTGAAGCGGCCGCGCGCGAAGGCATCGTCATGCTGCTGCTGAGCGACCGCTACCCGGTGGCCGACCGGCCGATGGTGCATGCCCTGCTGGCCACCAGCGCGGTGCATCACCACCTCTCCAACGCCGGGCTGCGCTGCGACGTCAACCTGATCCTGGAAACCGGCACCGCGCGCGATCCGCACCACATGGCCTGCCTGCTCGGCTTCGGTGCCACCGCGGTGTACCCGTACCTGGCCTACCAGACCCTGTTCGACCTGGGCCGGCGCGGCATCCTGCAGCTGAGCAAGGGCGGCGAGCAGTCGCAGATCGGCCGCCGGTACCGCAAGGGCATCTACAAGGGCCTGTCCAAGATCATCTCCAAGATGGGCATCTGTACCGTGGCCAGTTACCGCGGCGCGCAGCTGTTCGAAATCGTCGGGCTGGATGACGAGGTGGTCGACCTGTGCTTCCCGGACACCGCCTCGCGCGTGGCCGGGGTCGGCTTCGCCCGCCTGGACGACGAGGCCCGCGAGCTCACCGTGCGCGCCTGGAACGACCTGCTGCGCCCGGATGTCGGCGGCGTGCTCAAGTACGTGCACGGCGGCGAATACCACATGTACAACCCGGACGTGGTCATGACCCTGCAGCGCGCCGCGCGCAGTGGCGATGCCGCGGACTGGCAGCGTTACTGCGAGGCCGTGCACGGCCGCCCGGTCTCGGCGCTGCGCGACCTGCTGCAGCTCAAGGCCGCGCCCACGCCGACCCCGCTGGACGAGGTGGCCCCGGCCGAAGACCTGTTCCGCCGCTTCGACACCGCCGCGATCAGCCTCGGTGCGTTGTCGCCCGAAGCGCACGAAGCGCTGGCGATCGCGATGAACCGGCTCGGCGGCCGCAGCAACTCCGGTGAAGGCGGCGAAGACCCGGTGCGCTATGGCACCGAGAAGCGCAGCAAGATCAAGCAGGTCGCCTCGGGCCGCTTCGGCGTCACCGCCGAATACCTGGTCAACGCCGAAGTCCTGCAGATCAAGGTCGCCCAGGGCGCCAAGCCCGGCGAAGGCGGCCAGCTGCCCGGGCACAAGGTGAACGAACTGATCGCGCGGCTGCGCTATGCCAAGCCGGGCATCGGCCTGATCTCGCCGCCGCCGCACCACGACATCTACTCCATCGAAGACCTGGCCCAGCTGATCTACGACCTCAAGCAGGTCAACCCGACCGCGCTGGTCTCGGTGAAGCTGGTCAGCCATGCCGGGGTCGGCACGATTGCCGCCGGCGTGGTCAAGGCCGGCGCCGACCTGATCACCGTGTCCGGCCATGACGGCGGCACAGGGGCCAGCCCGGTCAGCTCGATCCGCTATGCGGGCGTGCCGTGGGAACTGGGCGTGGCCGAATCGCACCAGGCGCTGGTGGCCAATGACCTGCGCGGGCGCACCCTGTTGCAGACCGACGGCGGCCTGAAGACCGGCCTGGACGTGATCAAGGCCGCGCTGCTGGGCGCGGACAGCTTCGGCTTCGGCACCGCGCCGATGATCGTGCTGGGCTGCAAATACCTGCGCATCTGCCACCTCAACAACTGCGCCACCGGCGTGGCCACCCAGGACGAGCGCCTGCGCGCGCAGTACTTCACCGGCCTGCCCGAGCGCGTGGAGAACTTCTTCCGGCTGCTGGCCGAGGAAGTGCGCGGCTGGCTGTCCTACCTGGGCGTGCGCTCGCTGGAGGAGATCGTCGGGCGCACCGACCTGCTGCAGCAGCTGGAGGTCTCGCCGCGCCCGGGCGTCAAGGTGGATCTGTCGCGCCTGCTCAACCCGGCCGACTACGCCGGCAGCCACTGCGCCGCGCAGCGCCTGTACGAATCGCCGGACAGCCTGGCCACGCAGATGGACGGCCTGCTGGCCCCGGCGATCGCCGGCAAGCTGGGCGGCGAACACCGCTTCCTGATCCACAACACCGACCGCTCGATCGGCACCCGCCTGTCCGGCGAGATCGCGCGCACGCACGGCAACCAGGGCATGAGTGATGCGCCGCTGACGCTGCGCTTCCGCGGCACCGCGGGGCAGAGTTTCGGTGCGTTCAACGTGGGCGGCCTGCAGCTGGAGGTCGAGGGCGAAGCCAACGACTACGTCGGCAAGGGCATGGCCGGCGGCCGCCTGGTGGTGCGCCCACCGCGGGGCGCACGCTTCGAGGCGCGCAACACCGCGATCATCGGCAACACCTGCCTGTATGGCGCCACCGGCGGCGAGCTGTTCGCCGCGGGCCGTGCCGGCGAGCGCTTCGGCGTGCGCAACTCCGGCGCGCTGGCGGTGATCGAAGGCGCCGGTGACCACTGCTGCGAGTACATGACCGATGGCATCGTGCTGGTGCTGGGCAAGGTCGGGGTGAACTTCGGCGCCGGCTTCACCGGCGGGCTGGCCTACGTGCTGGATATCGACCGCGATTTCGTGGACCGCTACAACCACGAGCTGATCGACATCCATCGCATCTCGGCCGAAGGCTTCGAGAACCACCGCCAGCACCTGCATACGCTGATCAGCCGCCACCGCGAGCTGACCGGCAGCATCTGGGCGCAGCAGATCCTCGATGAATTCCGCGATTACGTCGGCAAGTTCTGGCTGGTCAAACCGAAGGCGGCCAGCATCGAATCGCTGACCGAATCCCTGCGCCGCGCCGCCTGACCGGGGTCACGGCGCCGGCCCCTCGCCGGCGCCGCATATCCCACCGCTGTAGTGCCGGCCATGGGCCGGCAACGCCACTCACACAGAGCACGCCATGAGCCGCAAGCAAGCTTTCCAGTTCCTCGATCTGCCCCGGACCATGCCGCAACGCATCCCGGTCGAACTGCGCACCTCCGGCGACTGGGGTGAGCTGTACGGCAAGTTCGGCAAGGAAGACGCGCAGTACCAGGCCGGCCGCTGCCTGGATTGCGGCAATCCGTACTGCAGCTGGAAATGCCCGGTCCACAACGCGATCCCGCAGTGGCTGCAGCTGGTGCAGGAAAACCGCATCCACGAAGCGGCCACGCTGTGCCATTCGACCAATCCGCTGCCGGAAGTGTGCGGCCGGGTGTGCCCGCAGGACCGCCTGTGCGAAGGCAGCTGCACGCTGGAGGAATTCGGCGCGGTCACCATCGGGGCGGTCGAGAAGTACATCGTGGATACCGCGCTGGCCACCGGCTGGCGCCCGGACATGGCGGCGGTGGAGCCGACCGGCAAGCGCGTGGCGGTGATCGGCGCCGGCCCGGCCGGGCTGGCCTGTGCCGACCGCCTGGCGCACGCCGGCGTGCAGGCCGTGGTGTATGACCGCTACGAACAGATCGGCGGGCTGCTGCAGTTCGGCATCCCCAGTTTCAAGCTCGACAAATCGGTGATCAGCCGCCGCCGCAACGTGCTCGAGGGCATGGGCGTGCAGTTCCGCCTCGGCGTGGAGATCGGCCGCGACGTGAGCATGGCGCAGCTGCTGGCCGAGTACGACGCGGTGTTCATCGGCACCGGCGCCTACCGCTACACCGATGGCGGCCTGCTCGGCCAGGACCTCAAGGGCGTGCTGCCGGCGCTGCCGTTCCTGGTGCAGAACAGCCGCATCGTCAGCGGCAGCGACGCGCACGGCCGGCCGATCGCCGGCTGGGAAGACCAGATCGCCCTGCCGGATCTGGAGGGCAAGCGCGTGGTGGTGCTGGGCGGTGGCGATACCGGCATGGACTGCGTGCGCAGCGCGATCCGCCTGGGCGCGGCCAAAGTGACCTGCGCCTACCGCCGTGACGAGGCCAACATGCCCGGCTCGGCACGCGAAGTGGCCAATGCCCGCGAAGAAGGCGTGCGCTTCCTGTTCAACCGTCAGCCGTTGTCGATCGAAGCCGGTGCGGACGACGAGGTGATCGGCGTGATGGTGGTCGAAACCCAGCTCAGCGAGCCGGATGCGAACGGGCGCCGCAACGCGGTGCCGGTGGAGGGCAGTGAATCGCTGCTGGAAGCGGACGTGGTGATCATCGCCTTCGGCTTCACCCCGAGCGCGCCGGCGTGGCTGACCGAACAGGGCGTGGAGGCCGGCAGCAACGGCCGCATCGTGGCCGGTGGCAGCAGCCGCCTGCCGTTCCAGACCGCGCACCCGCGCCTGTTCGCCGGTGGCGATGCAGTGCGGGGCGCGGACCTGGTGGTCACCGCCGTGGCCGAAGGCCGCGATGCAGCGGCCAGCATCGTGCAGCTGATCACCGCGGCCTGACCGGCTGGCCCGGCTCAGGCCGCGGCAGACAGCGCCGGCGCGGCCCCGCGCACGCCGGCGCGTTCGATTTCCAGGGCCAGCAGCAGCTCGATTTCGTCGAGCTGGCTGCGGATGCGCGCGTTGCTGGCCGGATCGGCGTGGTCGTGACCGATGTGGGCGTCCAGCATGCGCGCCAAGCCGGCCAGCAGCACGTCGGCATCGCCGGTAGCGGCATGCCGCAGCAGGCGGCCCAGCGCGCGGATACGGGCGCTGCGGTCGGCAGCAGCGTCGGCGGACACCGGGACGGTGGCAGGGCGATGGGAAAGGGGCATCGCAGGCTTCCTGTGGGGTGGACGACCGTTACTGTCGGTTATGGCCCTATCGCGATCCATGCAACAAATACGAAAACGCGTGAAGATCGTCTTCACCAATCGACGGAGCGGCCCTCGCCGCCGCCCGGCGACGCCGTACACTCTGGCCCTCTTCCTTGGGAATGCCGCGCATGCGTATCGGTCTGGCCGCCAACCGCCTCCACCACCATGACCGCGATGCCGCGCTGTTCCGCTGGCTGCGCGCCAGCGAAGGCGGCCTGCGCGAGCTGGGGGTGGCGCTGCATGCGGTGGGCCGCACCTTCGATGCGATCGAGGAACACGGTTTCCTGGCCGGTTTTCCCGCCCTGCACCGCTATCCCAATGGCCGCCAGGGCGGGCTGATGAAACTGGTGGCCGAGGTGGTGGGCATGGGCACCCCGGAGCGGACCCTGGACGGCGCGATCTACCTGATGGACCCGGTCGATCCGTCCTCGGTGTTCCCCGAAGCCACGGCGCTCAAGCGCCAGTGCGTGATCCACGGCAAACCCTTCATTTCCACCGTGGCCACGGCGCGCGACTGGGTGGAGGTGGAACGCCTGCATGCCGGGCTGGCCGCCGATCCCGGCGCCGACGATCTGCATGCCTTCCCGGCGCAGACCCTGGCGCTGATCGCCCACGATGCGATGAAACCGGCGATGCTGGCCTTCGCCGATGAGCATTTCGACGTGCTCTCGCGGTTCCGCACGCGGGTGGCGACCGGCACCACCGGCCAGCGCCTCAACGAGCTGGCCTGGAGCCGCGGCTGGCCACAGGGCGAGGCGTGGGCGACGCGCTACCAGAGTGGCCCGATGGGCGGCGATGCGCAGATTGCCGACCGGGTGCTGGAAGGCGATTGCCAGCGCGCGATCTTCTTCGAAGATCCGCACGTGGCGCGCCAGCACGAAGCCGACATCCAGCTGCTGGAGCGCGCGGTCACCACGGTGACCGACCAGGCCGTGTGCATCACCGCCCCGCGCGTGGCTGCGCGGTGGGCGCAGGCGGCGGCGCTGCGGACCGGGCGCTGACCGCCCGTAGCGAACCGCAGCCACGCCGGGCGCGGCGCTAGCCGGCCGGGGTGAGCAGCTGCCGCAGGGTCGCTTTCAAGCGGCGCCCTTCCAGCTGGAAGTAGTCGCGCTCGGCACGCCAGGCCGGGAAACGCTTTTCCACTTCGGCCCAGAACGCCGGCGAGTGGTTGGCCTGGATCAGGTGGCAGAGCTCGTGCACCAGCACGTATTCGAAGGCCGAGGGCCGGCCCAGCACCAGGGCCAGATCCAGCGCCATGCTGCCGTCCGGGGCCAGCGAGCCCCACTGCGAGGACATCACCTTCAGGCGCAGGCGCGCCGGCGCGCGCGGCAGGCCGGGCAGATAGCGCGGCAGCCACTGGCCGACATCGGCGCGGGTCTGGGCTTCGTAGAACTCGCGCAGCGTGCGCCGCAGCGTCGCCTCGGTGCCACGCGCCGGCCAGTGCAGGCACGCACCGTCCTCATCGACGGTCAGGTTGGCGTAGCGGCCGGATGCCCAGCGCAGCGGCAGCAGCGCACCGCGCAGCGGCACCACACCGGCCTGCCCGATCACCAGCGGTGGCGGCAGGTTGGTGGCCTGGTAGTTGCGCAGCTGCTCGGACAACCAGCCGCGATGCTCCTGCAGGAAGCGTTCGCCCATCACCAGGCTCGCGCGCGGCGGCAGGGTCAGGCGTACGCCGCGCTCGTCCACGCTCAGCTTGATCCGGCGCGCGCGCGGATCGCGCACGCGCAGCACGTCGATCTCGGCATCCTCCAGGCGCAGCCGCACCGTGTCGCGCTGCAGGGTGCTGGCAACGGGTGTGATCAGGCGACGGAGGAATCCGGACATGGGTACAGCATAGCGCCCGTGGTGGACGGCGCATGACTGCGCGCCGCCCGGCCCGCGGCGCGGTGCGCCAGGCGGCGCACCGTGCCGTACTCAGTCGGCCTTGCTCAGCTTGAAGGCCTCTTCCAGCAGCAGGAACAGGCGGCGCACTTCGCCGCTCTGCAGGGCGAAGCGGGCGTCCAGTTCGGCGCGGCGGCCATCGTCGTCGGCATGCTCGAGCTGGTCCAGCGCGCCATCCAGGAACTTCAGCTTGCGCACGATCAGGTCATCGCCCAGCACGAAGGACAGGTTGTCCTCGAACACCAGGGCCAGCTTGGTGACCTGCTTGCCGGCGTCCAGGTGCTTGTCGATCTCGTCGCAGCGCAGTTCCTGGTGCTGGCACTTGACCACCGCACCGCCCTCGGCCGGATCCTTCATCTCGCACTCTTCGCCCAGGCTCAGCCCGGTCGGCAGCGCTTCGCCGGCGATCCAGCCGGTCAGGATCGAGCGCGGGGCGACTTCGGCGTTCAACGGCATCGCCGGGAAGCTGCCGAGCAGGCCGCGGATGTCGGACATCACGTTCTCGCCCTTCTTGCTGCTCGAACAGTCCACGGCCACGTAGCCGTGGGTCAGGTCGATCAGCGCGTCGGTGCGCGAGCTCTTCACGAAGGCGCGCGGCATCAGTTCATGCAGCAGGTCGTCCTTGAGGCGCTTGCGCTCGCGGCCACCCGGCTTGCGGCCTTCCTTCTCTTCGATCTCCTCCAGCTTGCGCGCCAGCAGATCGTTGACCACCGCGCCGGGCAGGATCTTGTCCTCACCGCCCACGGTCAGCCACAGCGCATCGCCGACGCGGTGCGAGAACACGGCCTTTTCTTCACGGCCGAACGGCGAGATGAAGCCGCGCGAATTCATTTCAAGCGGACCGACCGGCTTGAGCAGCACCTGCGGCAGCAGGGTGTCCACTTCGGAGAAATCGGTGGCGGTCGGGAAGCGGAACAGCGTCAGGTTGCGAAAGAACATGGAAGTCCGGAATGAGAGCGTGGAGGGGAAGGCGCAGGCGGGATCGGCTCAGACAGGCGGAGGCCGGTCGCGGCCCAGCGCCATGAAATCGAACAGCGCCGGATCGGCCAGCTGCGAAGGATGGATGTTGCCCAGCGCGCGCGCGATCTGATCGATGCGGCCCGGGTGCTGTTGCTCCCACTGCTGCAGCATCTGCCCCACCTGGCGGCGTTGCAGCGTGTCCTGGCTGCCACACAGCGTGCAGGGAATGATCGGGAACGCGCGGGCCTGTGCGTAGGCGCTGATGTCGGCCTCGGCCACGTAGGCCAGCGGGCGGATCACGATGTGCTGGCCGTCGTCGCTTTGCAGCTTGGGCGGCATCGCCGAGAGCTTTGCGTGGTGGAACAGATTGAGGAAGAACGTGGCCACGCTGTCATCGCGGTGGTGCCCCAGCGCGATCTTGCTGAACCCGTGTTCGGTGGCATGCCGGTACAGCGCGCCACGGCGCAGGCGCGAGCACAGCGAACACATCGTGCGGCCTTCCGGGATCACCCGGCTGACCACCGAATAGGTGTCCTGCTCGATGATCTGGAACGGCACGCCGATCGAGCCCAGGTAGGTGGGCAGCACGTGCTCGGGAAAGCCCGGCTGCTTCTGGTCCAGGTTCACCGCGACCAGCTCGAACGGCACCGGCGCCTTCTTCTGCAGCTGCAGCAGGATATCCAGCAGCGTGTAGCTGTCCTTGCCACCGGACAGGCACACCATCACCTTGTCGCCGGCCTCGATCATGCCGAAATCCGCGATGGCCTGGCCGACCTGCCGGCGCAGCTGCCGTGCCAGCTTGTCCTGCCCAGCATCGGCCCCGCGCAGGGCGCGGCGGATGGGGTCGGGCAACGGGATGGCGACGGCACTCATCCCGTCATTCTACCGGCTCGCACCGGTGACCACGGCCTGCGCGGGTGACCGCGTTCACTCCCGGCCGCCACCGGGGATGTGTATGCTCGACGCCTGTGGATACCTTCACGCCAGAACATATCAGCGCACGCCTTGCCGATCTGCGGCAGGAGCACCGTGCGCTCGACGACCAGATCCACCGCATGGCCGCCAACGGCGATGACGAGCTGGAATACAAGCGCCTGAAACGGCGCAAGCTGCAGTTGAAAGACTGCATCGCCAAGCTGGAAGACATGCTGATTCCGGACGAGCCGGCGTAACCGGCCACGCAGGGCGTGGCTCTACCCAACGGACCGGGCGATGCGCAGGACGGACGGCGCGGGGCCGTCAATCCGTGGCGATCGCCTCTTCCGGCTTGGCCGCTTCCGGGCTGACCCGTTCGATCGTATGCCGCAGTTCGCGGCCCAGGATGAACTTGGCGTCCTTGGCCCATGCATCCAGGCGCTGGTCGAACAGCAGCTTGCTGTTCTCGTCCGGCCACACCAGGCGCAGCTCGCGCAGCTTCTGGATGAAGCCGCGGAACAGCGTGCGGTCGAAGAACTCCGGCGCGGCCGGCGCGTACAGCAGGCTCAGGCGCTGCGCGGCCTGCTGGCACAGGCTTTCCAGCTCGGCCGCCCCCAGCGTGCCGGGGCCGTTCTTCACCAGCACCGAGATCGCGATGTAATACCGCTCGAATGCCTGTTGCAGCGAATGGCCGATCGCGCGCAGGCGGAAGACCTCGTCGGTCTGCCCGGTGTTGCGCGCCAGGATGCCGCCGTCGTCGTCGTTGATGGTCTGCAGCAGGCCTTCGCGCACGAACACGTTGATGGTCTGCTCGATGCGCTGGGCGAACTCTTCCTCGGTCCACGGCAGGAACAGCTCGGCCTGCAGGAACGGGTACACCGTCCGCCCGAGCTGGACCAAGCCGGCGCGGCTCATGCGGCGGTTGTTCTGGAAGCAGCAGGCCACCCACGAGGAGGCGGTGAACAGGTGGATGACGTTGTTGCGGAAGTAGCTGAGCAGCACCGCGGTATCGCCGCTCACACTGAGCACATCGCCGAGCGGATGCTTGATGCGGGTGAGGACGTTGATCTCCTCGGCGTGGGCGATGATCCGCTCCGGCGAGTGCGGGGTCACCGTCACCCGGTCCGAGTACGGCATCTCCACCAGCAGGGTCTTGCACAGTTCGATCTGCGCGATCAGATCCGCCTCGCCCATCGCATGCTTGGGCGTGGACAGCAGCGCCAGCGCGAGCAGGTTGATCGGATTGACGTCGGCCGCGCCGTTGATGTGCACCTGGATGCGTTCGGCCAGGTGATCCACCGTGCCGGACAACCACGAGGGCTTCTCGTCTTCGCCGACCGGCTGGCCGTTCCAGTCCGGCGCACGCTGGGCGAGCACGTCGTTGAGCGCGATCGGCTCGCCGAAGTTCACCACCACCTGGCCGTAATTCTGCTTGAGCACTTTCGGGATCGACCACAGCAGCGACCAGATCGACTCCTTCTCCTTCGGCCGGCCGGACAGTTCGTCCAGGTAGCTGCCGCCTTCCATCAGCTTTTCATAGCCGATGTAGACCGGCTGGAACAGCACTGGCTTGCGCGGCTGGCGCAGGAACGCGCGCAGCGTCATCGAGATCATGCCGCCCTTGGGCTGCAGCAGGCGCCCGGTGCGCGAGCGGCCACCTTCGACGAAGTACTCGATCGAATAGCCACCGGCCACCAGCTGCGCCACGTATTCGCTGAGCACCGCCGAGTACAGCGCGTTGCCGCGGATCGAGCGGCGGATGAAGAACGCACCGCCCTTGCGCAGCAGCGTGCCGACCACCGGCAGGTTGAGGTTGATGCCGGCCACGATGTGCGGCGGCACGATGCCGCGGTCGTACAGCAGGTAGGACAGCAGCAGGTAATCCATGTGGCTGCGGTGGCTGGGCACGTAGACCACTTCGTGCCCGGGCGCGGCCGCCTTGAACTTGTCCAGGTGATGGACCAGCACGCCGGCATAGATGCGGTTCCAGACATGGCTGAGCATGAAGCTGGCCGAGCGCACCACCGGACTGGAGTAATCCGCGGCGATTTCCCACGCGTAGGCGTGGGCTTTCTTCCAGGCATCGGCCGGCTTGGAGTTGTCGCGCTTGGCCTGGGAGGCGATCGCTTCGCGCACGGTGTCCGCGTCCAGCACCTTGTCCACCAGCAGGCGGCGGGTCGACAGGTCAGGACCGATCACCGACTCGCGGATGCGGCGGAAGTGGGTGCGCAGCACGCGCTGCAGCTTGCGCACGGTGCGCTCGGGGTCCAGCCCCTCATCGACCGTGGTGCGCAGCGAGATCGGCGGGGCGAAGCGCACGATCGTGCTGCGGCCGTTGAGCAGCACCGCCAGCAGGCGACGGAAACGACCCACCAGGGCCCAGTTTTCCGAAAACAGCACCGCGAACCAGCCGCTCTGCTTGTCCGGCGCGCGGCCGACGAAGATCGATACCGGCACAAGATGCACGTCCAGCTCACCACGGGCGCGGTGCGCCTGCAGGACCTTGGCCAGCGAGTCCGAGTGGGTCTTGGCGCCGCGCTGCTCGGGAATCAGCGAGTTGCTGCTGCTCCGGCGCGACAGGGCCAGGTAGGCGCGCTTGCGCCCGGTCGGGTCACCGGCGATCGGCACCAGCGGCGAGGGCAGGCCGGCTTCGCGGCAGGCCTTGTCCAGGATGAGCGCGTTGGACAGACCGTAGTCCTCCAGCACGTAGACCACCGGGCGGCCGTCGTTGTACTGGCCGGGGTGTTCGGGTTCGATCTTCAGCGACAGCCACGGCTCGACCAGGCGGCCGAGCAGGCGCGCCCACCACGGCGGGCGGCCACTGGGCGGACGCGTGCCGGGCACGATCGCGGACGGCACGACGGTGGACGGCTCCGCATCGACCGCAACGGCATCCACCGGCGCGCCAGCGACCGGCGGGACCGGGGCGGCGGCGCCGTCGGACGGCACGGTAGCGGGCGACGAGGACGTGGCGTCCGGCGTCTTGGGCGGCTCTTCGCCGGGGAAAGGCAGGGGATTCTGGTTCGGCATCGGCTTCATTATGGCTTAGCCGGTGCAGAAGCACCGTCCTTGACCGTCGCGGCGGCCTCTGCTTCGGCCGCCTGCCGGGCGTCATGTTCAGCTTGCGCGGCGTCGGCGGCCTGCAGCAGCGCATCGGTGTCTTCCAGCGTGCGGGTCACATACCAGTGGCCCTCGCGGCGGGTCATCCGCACCTGCGCTTCGATCTGCTCACCGGCCAGCGTGTACTGGATGCGCACCACCGCGTCGTCGCCCAGCGCGGAGGTCAGTTCGCCGCGCAGCTCGGTCAACGCGCCGTCCAGCGACAGTCCGTAGCTGGCCAGCGCGGTCTTGAAGGCTTTGATGAAGGGGCCCAGCCGACGCAGGCTCTCTTCCATGCCTGCCGCCTGCAGCTCGGCATCGGTGGACAGCCCGGCGGTACGCGCGGTGGCGGTGAGCAGGGTGATGGTGGTCTTCGCCCGCTGCTTGTCCGTCAGTGGCGCCGCGGCGGCCCAGCGGCTGAGCGCGTTCACCACCTGGGTGTAGTGGGCGCGCTCGCTGTCGCTGTACTCGCTCTGGTTGCGCAGGTACTGCTCGCCGAACAATCCCATCGAGTGGGCCGCCTGGCGGACCTGGGAGGCCTGGCCGGCGATCTGGGCATCGAACGAGCGCTGCAGCCGCTGTGGCGCATCCGGCCGCGACAGCGCGGCCAGCATCGGCAGCAGCTGCCCATCCAGCGGCAGCTCGGTCAACGGCCAGCGGCTGTGGCCCTGGTTCCAGGCGCCCTGCAGGCGCGCGTACTGGGCCGGTGGCACCGCCGCCTTGGCGTAGCCGACCAGATCATTGTCGGCGACCCGCTGCGCCAGCTGCTGCAGGGCGGCGACCGGCTCGGACGCCGGTGCGTCCGGATCGATCCGCTTGTCCTTGCAGGCACTGAGCAGCACCACCCCGCACAGGGCCAGCGCCAACGCCTGCCCTCGGTACTGCCACGGCTTCAACGACATGGACATGAATTCGGACTCCCCGGACCGGTCCGCATCTTGCGGCCTGCACCGGGAAGCGGCAAGCGGACCTCGGCCGCGCACGCCCAGTATCCATTCAACACATTGAAATATATGGAAACATCAACTCACCACCGGGATGACGCTCCAGCCCGGCACACCGCCAACGGCGGCCGTGCAGCGGCCGCATGGCCTCCAGGGTCAAGACCACCGCGCGCTGTTCGGCTACCGCCCTCCCACCACCACCACTCAAAGCCAGCGGGGCCAGGATGTGGGGGCGGCCTGGGCATGCCAGACACGGCCGGCGGTGCGCCTGCGCCACCGGCGGGGAACGGCACGCAGCCGGCAGCGCTGGCCCACCTGGTCGGCCAGGCCGGGTCAGTCGCGCGTCCAGGTCGTGCCGATGAAATCGCGGATATAGCCATCGGACAGCCGCGCATACACGCCCGGGTAGCCGGCCTGCGCGCATCCGATCCCCCAGCTGACCACCCCCAGCACGATCCACTGGCCACGCCGCTGCACCATCAGCGGGCCGCCGGAATCACCCTGGCAGCTGTCGATGCCCTCCTCGCCGGCGCAGAACATGTAGCCCTGTTGCAGATCGGGGTAGGCCTGTCGGCACGCCCGGAACGCAACGAACGGGGTCTGCACGGTCTGCAGCCGGGTCGGGTAGGTGGGGTCGCCCACCGCGCTGGTATTGCCCCAACCGGCCACCGTGAAGCGGCGCCCGGGGCGCAGCCACGCCCCATCCCCACCCTCGAGCAACGCGATCGTGGCCACATCGGCGATCGGCTCAGCCAACTGGATCAGTGCTACGTCATAGCCGTAGCCGATGGAGGTGTAGGCCGGGTGCACGTGGATCGCCTTTATGTTGGACGCGCGCGGGCCAGCCGTGGTGCTCAGCGTGGTCACCCCGCTGAGCACGGAATAGCCTTCCGGGCGGGCACCGTCCACGCAATGCGCCGCCGTCAGCACCCAGGACGCCGACAGCAGGCTGCCGCCGCACCAGTGGCGGCCGTGGTCGGAATCACCCAGGTCCAATCGCTGCAGGCTGATGAGGAATGGATATTGCCCCGGCATGGCATCGATGCCGCCGATGATGCGGGGGATTTGCCCGTCCAATGGGGGCGGCATTGGCGCAGCGTCGGTCCGCGCGGACATTGTCAGCGCCACCAGGACGGCGGCCAGGGTTTTCCAGATGACAGACATGTTGCACCTCGCTTGGCGTGATGGGAGTCGGGCCGGCGTCATGACCTTCCAGGTCGGATGCTCGGCCCGCCAATTCCATCGCGGCGGGGCAACGGGTACTGCTTGCCAAAGCACACATCCAGTGCAATGGGGAGTTTGCCGATACGCAGACGCGGCGTAGACGCCGCTTGCTGCCATCGCCCCGCCGGGGCGGAGCCAATGCTCAGCGCGCGTGCAGCGCCGTGGCGATTTCCTGCTGGATCGCCTGGGCGGCGGTGCGTGGGTCGGCAGCCAGCCGGATCGGGCGGCCGACCACGATCGCATCGGCGCCGTCGGCAAACGCCTGGGCCACGCCGACGGTGCGCTTCTGGTCATCGCCGACCGGGCCGCCGGGGCGGATGCCCGGGCACACGATCGAGAACCCGGCACCCGTGGCGGCGCGGATCGGCCCGGCCTCCTGGCCGGAGGCGATCACTCCGTCGATGCCGGCGGCCTGGGCAGCCAGCGCGCGTTCGACCACCACCTCGACCGGTTCGCGGTCGATGCCCATCCGGGCCAGGTCGCTGCGGCCCATCGAGGTCAGCACGGTCACCGCCAGCAGGCGCATGTCGCTGCCGTTGGCGGCCGCGCAGGCTTCCATCATCGCCGGGTGCCAGCCATGGATGGTGGCGTAGCTCACCGGCCACTGCGACAGGCGCTTGATCACCGCCGCGGCGGTGGCCGGGATGTCGAAGAACTTCAGATCGACGAACACCCGCTTGTCGCGCGCGGCGAGTGCGTCGAGCACGTCGAAGTACTCGCCGGAGGCCAGCAGTTCCATGCCGATCTTGTAGAACGACACGGCATCGCCGAGGCGATCGACCCAGGCCAGCGCGTCGTCGCGGCCGGGCACGTCGAGCGCGAAGATCAGGCGCTCCTCGTCACGCAGCGGCAGCGGCGCGCGGCTCACGGGGCGTAGTCCAGCGCGGCACGCTTGGCGTCGTGGCGGGCCTGGCGCGACTGGCTGTAGTCGTTGTTGAACTGGGCCGGCTCGAAACCGCCGTAGGTCGGGTTGGGCAGCATCCACCAGCGTTCGCCGAACCAGTCGTGGTACTGCTGCAGCAGCGCGTCACGGCCGTCGTTGGTGTT
>Ga0308171_1000704_pt1 | contig 60622 bp, 67 predicted proteins | sample PhyGR1_FD_202135 | JGI IMG/M metagenome (GOLD analysis project Ga0308171, IMG submission 202135) | Phyllosphere microbial communities from UC Gill Tract Community Farm, Albany, California, United States - DLSLSG.R1 | ecosystem: Host-associated > Plants > Phyllosphere > Unclassified | place: USA...
CAGGTCGATAGTTGCCATAGTCTCAGCTCACAGGAACGGTTAAGGAAAAAGGCTGCGCGTTGTCGGTGCGGTTGCCGGACAGCTCAACCACCATTGCGCCGTTGATATCCGACTCAAAGCTGATGGCAGTCAGCTTTACGCGCGGCTCCCATTTCAGGATCGCCATATAGCAGGCCGACATAATCTGCAGGCGCAGCGCCTCGTTTTGCGGCTGGTCAATCAGGGCGGATAAAAGCGAACCATACTGGCGGCGCATCACCCTGGAGCCGATTGGGGTCAGAAAAATGTCGCTAATCGACTGCCGGATATGATCGAGGTCGGTCAGCGTGCCGCCTGTTTCCCGGTTCATGCCGATATATTTTGCGGTCGTCATTGTGGGCCATCCGTTCTGCTACCGCCGCGCTGCACGCCGCCATGATCGTGGTCATCCACGACGACACCGTTAGAACTCAACTTGCCACCGCTATGCGTAACGTTGCCTTTCATCGTTGCGCCCTTTGTGACTTCCAGTTGCGCAGTTTTGAGCAGCGTTGTGCATTCCACTTCTGGCGAGTCGAACAGGATTTTTACCGACGCTTTGATGGTTGCCGTCTGTATGCCGTTTGCGGTCAGCGCGCCGGTTTCCGGCTCGTACTCGATCACCGCGCCGTCAGGAAATGACCAGTGCAGCGCATCGGCCGAGGCAGACGGAGCCGGGTTGGCATCCGAGAAAATGCCCGGCAGCACAAAGCCGGTATCGAGTTCGCCGCCCAGGCACAGAATAAGAACCTGCTCACCCACTGAAGGCGCATTCCAGGAGCGGGTTTTACCCGCGCGGGCGCTCAGCCAGTGCAGCCAGCCGGTTGTGTTTTTTCCTGTATCGACACGGCACAGCCCGCCGTCAAGATTGACGGCCGACACGGTTCCAATTCGGATCAGGTTGCGCAGCAGGCGCTGAATTTCTGCGAGTTGTTCATTCATGGCGCTAGTTTCACGGCGGGATGAGGTGGCGGCAACGAATCGCCGCCCGCTCATAAATGGCAGGACAGCTCAGCGCGAAAGCTGGTTAATGATCTCCTGCTCTATCAGCTGCATGTCGTTGTCACTGATACCCAGCAGGGGGCGCGCCTCATACTGCACTTCTTTGCCTTTGCGGGATGGCCGGTCACGCAGCCCGTAATGATGCACTCGGGCCATGCGCTGCACGTTGCCCGCAAACTCGATCACGGCCTCATTCGGGCTGGCCTGCGTCTTCATGTACTTAGCCGTGCGCAGCTTGGCGAACATCTCGCGCTTTATGCGGCCCTTTTTGCTGCGCACCGGCTGCGTTTTGCGGGGCTTGAACGGCGTGCCGTCAGGTGCCTGCTGGCGCTTGATGTTCTGTTGCTGACTCGCGCGCAGCTTGCGGCCAATGCTGCGCGCCATTTCTTTGCGCGCCGGGGCTGACAGGCTGCTGATAAGCGCCTCCAGCCGGTCATTTACCAGCTGCAGCTCGCTCATGTCTGCAACTCGCTGACCAGCTCGCCCTTAACGTAAAGCTGCACCGGCCGCGCGTCATTCTCCGGCAGCGGGTTCTCGCCGACGTGGGTCACATGCAGCCCGTCGTCGGCCTGCTTCACGATCACGCGCTCGCTCAGCTGCAGCTCAATGCTGATATCGCTGGCCGTGTCGCTGATAACGTCGGCCTCAAAAGTAAAGCCCGTCCGGCGCTTTTCCTCGGTTGCCATAATGTCGGGTTCATTCGTTCGCAACCAGGCAAGCAGCGGCACGATCAGCAGGTCGATGTTACCGGCGTAGTCGGTGATGACCATGTTAAGCCGGTACTGGTATTCAAACGACAGCGAGCTGGCAAGCGTCGAGACAATGCGCCCGCTGTCGATAAACACGTTGAGCGCGTCAGGATTTCGCTGCAGCTCCGGCACGCTGTCGGTCAGCGCCTGGCGTAATTGTTGAGGTTTCAGCATCGTGTTGTTCCTGGCAGTCTTTGATTATTTCGACCTGCAGACCGCAGGCAGCGAGTGCGGCCTCAAGCTGGCGGTTGTCCGCCGCCAGATCGCCCGCCGTTTTAAGGCTGTTTCCCGGCACCGGGCAGCTTGTCACGCGCGGACACCCAATCCAGATAATCTCTGGCGCTGGCGAAGGCCGGACGGGCGTGCAGCCGGATAACATCGTCAGGCAGAGCAGCAGCAGACCAGTCACGCAGTATCGGATTTGCATCGGTTTCTCTCTGTATGGTCATTTCACGGTTAAGCGCGGCCGAACTGGCGCGCCCCTGCATCAGCCGCAGCTCGGCCTCGCGTTTCTGGCTGGCCCTTGCATCTGCATCCAGCCGGGCTATTGCCCTGTCCCGGCTCTCAATACCAGCCGACAGCGTGCCGATAATGCGCTGCGCGCTGGTCAGGTCGTCTTTTGCGAGCCTCCACTGCCAGCCTGTCACGCCCAGCGCCAGCAGAGAGACGGCCAGCAACGCGGCAATCAGGCGCGTCATGACACACCCCGCAGGCAGAAGGCTGTTTCCGCAGCGCGGCGGTTTTCCAGCCCGCGATTTTTCACGCCCTTAACGAACACCCAGCGCCGCAGCTCGTTACAGGCATCAAGCCAGTGCTGCAGCCTGATGTAACGGGCAAAGGTCGAGCTGCAGGCCGCGCGCACGCCGACGTTAAAGGCGAATGAAACGGCCGTGTCATAGACCGGCTGTGGCATATCGCTGCGCATACAGGCATCGATCCCGCGCTCGACGCGCATCACGTCATACACCAGATTAACCGCCGCCTGCCGCTCACTGACCTGGCTTTGCGGCGTCACGCCCTCTGTGTGACCGATGCCGTTCGTCCAGACTCCGGCGCTGCACTGATAGGGCGAGGTGCGGCACCCCTCGGCGTTGGCGATGAGCGCAAGCCCGGCCTCGGACGTTTTCAGGGTTTTGAACTGAGGCAGCAGCGCAGCAATTGCCACCACGGCCACCACGGCGCAGCGTTTAACGGTCTGGCTCAAGGTTCACCCCCCGCAGGCGCTGCAGCTCGTAGGTTTTACGGCGGTAATGCCAGTTGATGAAGAACGTCGCCACGTTAGTGATAAGCGTGATAACGGCCACGCCGGAACCGACCATAAAGGCGATATCCTGTGGCGTATGACGGCCGAACCACATCAGGATTAGGCCTATCAGGTAGTTGATCACAGAGCTGATTTTTTCCATTTTTAGTCCCACAGGTTGACGGTTTCACCTGCTGAAGATTCCGGCAGATCAGGCAGCGTCACCTCGCAGCCGTGCGGCAGTACCGGCCCGCTTTCGGCGAGACCCGGATTAGCCGCGTAAACCAGCTCGACGGCCTGACCGGTACGCCCGTAATAGCGCTGACAGATTTCATCAACGGTATCGCCCTGTTGCGCGTAAATGTTCATCAGAGCAGATCCACAATGCAGCCAGGCTTACCGGCGATGCGGCTGATACTGAATCGCGCATCGCGCCAGTACTCGTCGGCGCTCGCCTCGATTTCGCCCGCTTTTTTCGTGCCGCTGGCGTCGTAGCCGCGATAGCGCTCGACGATGGTGGCGGCAGTCAGCGCGCTGACGGCGGCAAGGTACGCAGTGACCTTTTCGCTCTCGCCGTCCAGCGATTCCGCAGGCACGTCGGCCAGCACCTTAAAGCCTGCTGCCATCTGCGCGGCGCGCCAGTCGTACAGCTCGGCGTTTACTTCTGAAATCGCCGTTTTCACGGCAAGGCGCAGGCGCACCGCCGTGACCGTTCCCTCATAGCGCAGCGAATCGCGCAGCTGCAGCAGGTCAACGTCAGGCCAGAAAAACGTATTCTTTACCGGCGGCTCGGCAGCGTCTGCCGGTCGCGGGGCGGGGATAACAACCGTGTTATTCATAATCGGCCTTTGAAATAGGTGGGCGGTGGAGGACGGCGCAGACACTGAAAGTGCGTTGCCGTCCTGCCGCCCGTGCGCGGGGTCGCGTTCGGTCAGCGGCTGGCGATGGCCTGTTTTTTCATCGCCGTTCCCAGCCGCTCAATGTCTTTTTTGACGCCGCAGCCGTCGTGCAGCTGATGCGCCCTTACAAGGTGGGTCATCGCCTCCGAAGCCCTGCCCGCATCGCGAAGCACATACCCGGTTATCTTGTGCAGCTTGGCGCGCACCTGATCGGGCATGTCTTCAGATTCCGTCATCGCAATGGTTGCCAGCAGCGGGTCTACATCGACCGGCTCTTTTGCCGTCCAGGCGCGCGTTGCCGCGCTGGCGACTTCCTCGGCCAGCAGATAGGGCAGGCTGGCGCGTTTGAAGCCGTCAGGCGAGACAAGGCCATGCGTCAGCGCGTACCGGGCAATCTCCAGCGCGCCGGGCACGTCGCCCGCATCGAGCCGCCAGATCATGACGGTCATCAGCACGGCATCCTGTGCGCCTTTGCCTTTCTCCAGCACGCCGGACACCCACGGCAGGTACTCAGGCAGCAGCTGACGCTTCATTTCCGCCTTGCGCTCGTTAGAGTGCACTTTCTTCAGGCGGCGCTTGTCGTCGTTGAGCTTAATGAGCATCTGCTCATAGCCGCTGGCGTGGCGCAGCGGGTTGTCGGCACTCTGCGAGGCTTCGATAGCCTCCTGGCGCATGCGGTGACGTCGGGCAGGGCTTAACATGCGTTACGCCTCCGGGGTTTCTGCTGCCGGGGTTTCTGCAGCCGCACTGAACTCACCGACTTCGATGTTTTCAACCAGGCAACCGGCCGCGTAATCCTCGATCACGTAGTCCTCGTTGATGGACTCATAGTTTTCGATGCGGTCGCGCTTCGGCACTTCATCAATCAGGCGGCGGTGCGTGCCTTCCTGAAAGTAAATTGACAGGTTATCCAGACGGGTGATCATCAGCGCGTTAGCCGGGAAGTACGGCACGCGGATAGCTGGCAGGTTGCCGATGCGTTTCTGGCTGACGATGAGGTCGGCTGCCAGCTGCTCGGTGTTGGCCTGCGACTGGTTGACGATCGGGAAATATTTGTCAGCCAGCAGCTGGCGGCCGCAGATCACAACCAGCTCCGGGTCTTCCTGATACCACGGTTCGATCAGGGTGTTGGTGGCATCCATAACCAACGCGTCAAGGTTGGCATAGTCGCCACCTTTACCGATGCGGATTTTCGCAGACACCACGGCACCGGCTTCGTCGGTGATTTTGCTCAGCACGCGCTCCGGCGCATCGTTGCGGTACTTCTGCAGCCAGCCAACGGCCACGTCCTGCAGCATCGGGAACTTCGCACGGTCAGAGGTTTTGGCGCGGGTCACGCCGTTGAAGCCGATCATGATGCGGTCAAGCGCCTGGCGCTTCACGATGGCGTCACGCAGGCGGGCCTGGAAATCTTCATATCGCGCCCACAAGTCGAGGGTGTTATAGCGAATGTGAAAGTCGTAGTTGACCTGCACACACTCATAACCCCGCTTATCCAGCGCGGCAAAGTCAGCGGTTTCGCGCTCGTCGCCGCCTGCCGTGTCGGTCACGCTGGCAATTGAGCCGGACACGCCGATCCCGATTTTCTCGCCCTTCATTTCAGACACCGGCACGATGTTGACGCGGGTCAGGAAGTCGGAAGACTCCTGCACGCGGTTCATCAGCGTCTGCGTGACCGTCGGCTCAACGGTAAACTTTTTGTTCATGTCGTCGGTTTCGACGCCGTTCAGCTCGGCGAGGCGGGTCATGAACTGGTTAAACTTAAAGCGGGTATTCTTGCGCATTGGCGTTCCTGTTTATCTCTGTGTTGGGTTTTAACGTTCAGGCCACGCCTGATTAGCAGTCGGTCTGCGCGCCGGACTTCGGATCGCTGCCGGTTGCCGCCGGGCGGCGGGTAAAGCTGCCGTCGGTCTGCGAAAGCTGGCACTGCAATGCAGCGAAAGCGGCGCGGTCTTCCCCGGCCTGCTGCTCGATAGCCTCCAGACGTGCGGTGACGGATTGCTCCAGCGCCGACAGCTCCTGCGTCTGGCTCTCCGCGTTCAGCTGCACCTGCTCGGCGACGGCCGTTACCGCCGCGCTGACGTCGGCAAACTGCTCGCTATCGGTTTTCTTTTTGGCAGAAAACATCGCCGAGATGCGCGCCAGCAGGGGCGGTGACGGCTCCGCCACTTCCTCAAACTCGATCAGAGTTTCTTCAGCGGCGCTGAAAAGGTTGTCTTTATGCTGCTTGCGGGATTCCAGCGGGTTAGTGTTCGCCGAGGCGCTGAAGCTCAGGATTTCCGTGCCGAGGCTGGCCGGATTGTCGGTAACAGCCAGGCCGATTAGATATGCCTCACCGGTATCCGCGAACTTGGGGTTGTACTGAATTGAGGTATAGATTTTCTGGCGTGCCTTTGTCATAGCAACCAGCTCATCTGTTGGATCGATATCCCCATATAGCGCCAGCTTGCCTTTTAGCGGCCCGTCAGCAATTTCTTCAGCTGACAGCGCCACCACGTCACCAAAACGGCGAAACGGGCTGTCAGGCGTGATGCCTTTGATGTGCTCAAGGTCAATTCGCGCCCCGTACATCGTCGGGTCATAGTTTTTCGCCATTTGCGCAATGTGCTCACGCGGAATTGCGCGGCCGTCAGTGGTTGCGCCTTCAACTGCGATACGAAAACGCTTTGCTTTGATTGCTGCCATTAATCAGGCTCCGGTCAGGTGTTGGGTCGGTTCGGGGCCAGTTTCCCCGTCGCCACACAATCCCTCAACGAATGCCAGCCCGCTGATGCATCAGCAAACAGGGACAGCAGGCGCGCCATTTTCGGCACCGGTAGCCTTGCCGGTATGAAAACGACACCGACAACCATCATCAGCGATCCGCGCCGTCAGGCCGCGCTGCTTTACTGGCAGGGTTATTCCGTGCGCCAGATTGCGGAGACGCTCGGACAGAAAACGCCAACCGTGCAGAGCTGGAAGCTGCGAGACGCGTGGGACAACGTCGCGCCCATCAGTCGCGTGGAATCCAGCATGGAAGCGCGGCTGATTCAGCTCATCATGAAGGAGGTAAAGGGGAATGGTGATTACAAAGAGATAGACGCGCTCGGCCGTCAGATTGAACGCCTTGCCCGCGTTGAGCGCTACCGCAGCAGCGGCAACGAGGCCGACTTAAACCCCAACGTGCGCAACCGCAACAAAGGCGAGCGCCAGCCGGTTGTTAAAAATGAGTTCAGCGACGAACAGGTAGACAAGCTGACCGGCGTGTTTATGGATAACTGCTTTGAGTATCAGCTCAACTGGCATAAAGCCGGGCTGACTCACCGCATCCGCAATATCCTGAAATCCCGCCAGATTGGTGCAACGTTCTACTTTGCCCGTGAGGCGCTGATCGACGCGCTGACCACCGGGCGCAACCAGATATTTCTTTCAGCCAGCAAGGCGCAGGCGCACGTTTTCAAAAACTATATCCTCGACTTCGCCCGCCAGGCGGACGTTGACCTGAAAGGCGATCCCATCGTGCTGCCGAACGGCGCGCGCCTGATATTTCTCGGTACGAACGTGCGTACCGCGCAGAGCTACACCGGCAATCTCTATCTGGATGAGTATTTTTGGATCCCGAAATTCCAGGAGCTGCGTAAAGTTGCCAGCGGCATGTCGCTGCACAAGAAATGGCGCACGACCTATTTTTCCACGCCGTCGGCTCTTTCACACAGCGCATATCCGTTCTGGTCAGGCGAGCTGTTTAACAAGGGGCGGCGCAACAGAGATGATCGCATCGAGATAGACCTGTCGCATTCACACCTGGCGAAAGGCGCGCTGTGCGGTGACGGGCAGTGGCGGCAGATCGTGACGGTTGAGGATGCACTGACCGGCGGCTGCAACCTGTTCGACATTGAGCAACTGCAGCTTGAATACAGCCCGGCGGAATATCAGAACCTGCTGATGTGTGATTTTGTCGATGATGAGGCGAGCGTGTTCCCGTTCGCCGAACTGCAGAGCTGCATGATCGACAGCCTGGAAGAGTGGGAAGATTTTAACCCGTACCTGCCGCGCCCGTTTGCATACCGGCCGGTCTGGATCGGCTATGACCCGTCGCACACCGGCGACAGCGCAGGCTGTGCAGTTATCGCGCCGCCGCTCGTTGCGGGCGGGAAATTCCGCGTGCTGGAGCGCCACCAGTGGCGGGGCATGGACTTTGCCGCGCAGGCGAAATCTATCGAGGATTTAACCAAAAAATACACCGTTGAATATATCGGCGTGGATGCCACCGGCATCGGCCAGGGTGTTTTCCAGCTGGTACGCCAGTTTTACCCGGCCGCGCGGGAAATCAAATACTCACCGGAAGTGAAAACGGCAATGGTACTGAAGGCGAAAGACACCATCAGCAGCGGGCGGCTTGAGTATGACGCCGGGGCGACGGATATCACGCAGTCGTTTATGGCTATCCGCAAAACCATGACGGCCAGCGGCAACCGCTCAACCTATGAAGCGAGCCGCAGCGAAGAAGCCAGCCATGCTGACGTCGCCTGGGCAATCATGCACGCACTGCTAAACGAACCGCTTACCGCAGCCAGCGGCGGCGCTAATCCCTCAATTCTGGAATTTTACTGATGAGCAAACGCAGAGGCCGCAAGGCTCAGACCACCACCGCGCAGCCTGTACAGGCAACCGCACCGCAGCAGCACGCCGAGGCGTTTACCTTTGGCGACCCGACGCCGGTCATGGATAAGCGCGACATTCTGGATTACGCCGAGTGCATCGGTAACGGGCGCTGGTTTGAGCCGCCGGTCAGCTTTAGCGGGCTGGCTAAGAGCCTGCGCTCGGCCGTGCATCACAGCTCGCCGATTTACGTGAAGCGCAACATTCTGGCCTCAACGTTTATTCCGCACCCGATGATGAGCCAGCAGGAGTTCAGCAAGTTTGCGCTTGATTATCTGGTCTTCGGCAATGCCTTTGCCGAGCTGCGCCGCAATGGGCTGGGTAAGCCGCTGCGCCTTGAAACCACTCCGGCCAAATTCACCCGCAGGGGCGTGAAGGATGGCGTTTACTGGTTTGTGAATGACTGGAAAGAGCCGCACGAATTTTCGGCCGGCAGCGTGTTTCACCTGCTGGAGCCGGATATTAATCAGGAGCTTTACGGCCTGCCTGAATACCTCAGCGCGCTCAACTCCGCCTGGCTGAATGAGGCGGCTACGCTGTTCCGCCGCAAGTATTATCAGAACGGCGCGCACGCCGGTTACATCCTGTACATGACCGACGCGGCACAGAGCAGCAGCGACGTTGACCGGATGCGCCAGGCGATGCGCGACACGAAAGGGATCGGCAACTTCCGTAACCTGTTTATGTACGCACCGAACGGTAAGCCGGACGGCATCAAGATTTTGCCGCTTAGCGAGGTGGCGACGAAAGACGATTTCTTTAATATCAAGAAGGCCAGCCGCGATGACCTGTTAAGCGCGCACCGCGTGCCTCCGCAGATGATGGGGATTATCCCGGACAATTCCGGCGGGTTCGGCGACGCGGTGAAAGCGTCTCAGGTGTTTGTGCGTAACGAACTGACACCGCTGCAGGAGCGCCTGAAGGAAATCAATAACTGGCTGGGCGAAGAGGTGATCACGTTCCGCCCTTATGAGCTGGAGCAAAAGACGGCCTGACCGGGCGGCTCAAAATAAACCCCGCCTGATTAAACCACCCCGCAAAAAATCACCCCTGTTTTCATGGCCCCGCAGACGCGTTCAGACGCGTTTTGCGGGGCTTTTCGTTTTCAGCGCCTCGGATTCATCCATCGCCGCCGTTCCCGCCTCCGTGCCGCTGGCGCAGCCTCCGCATACATGTTTGCACCCCTCGCGCGCAATGCTATCCCCGCCACGCCTGCCCGCTTTATGCAGTGGTTTTCATGCACCTGCATGACATAAACAAAAGCCCGCCAGTACTGGCGGGCCGGAGCGTCGGAGATCCTTTTGAGATCATGCGGATTCATGCAGTAACTGTATGCATTAAATCAGTCGGTAGTATCCAGGCCACCACTAAGTTTAATCGCACGCCCATCGCGCAAATCAATCAGATTTTCGGGTTCTGAAACAAACCATGCGTATGACCCCCAAGCAAGCTCTGTAATAGCCTTTTTAAAAGGCGATGCGCCACGATCCATGAAGGCGGTCAAGAACGCGAGGTTTTTGTTACTAAATCCTGCATCAGCAGCAATTTTAGTTAATGCGACCTTTCTTTCACGATTAACCGGGCCATCTGTAGCGACTACCTCAGTGAATATGAAAAGCATATCGGAACCCGATTTATCTTCACCAAGATCAACGAGAATAATATCAGGCAATGCTTTGGAGGCATCTATCTTAAGACCCAAGGAACTCGCAAGTTGCTCATCACGGGTTACCACTTTATTACCTGATTCTGAAAGCCATAGCACTGCCGGGACTTTAAGGAATTTCGGTGCAAAAACTTCAATAACTTCCTTAGCAATCACACTTGAAGGACCAGGCGCGAGCGTTCTCTTTTCTCCGCCTGGAAATGTCACAGTCAGGCTCTCATCAGAACCGGAAATACTTGATTTGATAAGCCGTATTCTGGCTAGTGCGGCTTTATTAAGGTGAGTTTCCTGCCAATCCTGAATCTTATGAGTCAATTCTTCATTGCTCAGATCTGGGTTGAACAGCTCAGCAAAAGAAGCATTGAGGCAATATCGTGGCTTAGAGGACGTTGTTGGGATACCTTTTCTTTCAAGAACAGCATGACAAGGTATTAAACCACCTCTCAACGTTTCATCCCTAACCGGCTCTCGGGAATTTGCAGCGTACCAGGCGTCAATTGGCCTGGTGCTTTTTTTGGAGAGAGTATCGCTGAGCCAGGTGGTACGTTCAGTTAAGGACTGCTTAGCTGACTGCTCATTACCCATATCCGTTACCTGGCTGGGTCTAATCCATCTTTCATTACCGTCAATAGCACCTGCATATAACATGACGAAAATAGTTTTAGCCGCCATTTCTCTAATAACATAATTCCTGTTCTCAGTTCCTTCAGGAAATATGTCAACAAGTCTTCTGTGTATTTCAGATATTTGGGGTAAGTCGGGCATCATCATGACGCAGAAACTCCATATATTTTTGCAATAACTCCTTCCAGTTGAGAAGGGCTTATGCCAGATTCAATGTAACCTTGCAGTTCAGTTAACTTATTTAAATCAGGGAATGGGATAGCATTTAACTCATATGCTGAAACAGCCACACTCCCGCTAATACAGCGAAATATTCTGTCGACAGTCGCTGAGTTGAGTATTTTTTCAATGACGCTGGCACTGACGCCTGAGAACAAAGCATCAGCACTAATTACGTTAACGTGATTTTCAACGACAACCCCTCCAAAATCATCTATAAAATCCTGAGGAATTATTGCTGCCATAATCCTCTTTTCCTGCTCTTTGGAGGTAGTTCTCTGAACAAGCAAGCACTCATTTCTTGTTATAAGAAATTCTTGATTTTTCATTATTTCGATAAATGGCACATGATTTCTTCTGGTCGCATTAAATTTGAATCCTTCATGCGTAACAGATTCTGCCCAGATCAGAGGATAATAGCCTTTCTTCTTAATTTGTCTTAACTGTGGTTTGAATCTGTTCCAAACAAGTTGTCCAGTTGACACCTTATAGCCCACATCAGATAGCCGCATAGCTAGCTTTTTGATTTTATTTATAAATGTGACGTCTGTTTTTTTTCGAGGCAGTAACCAGATCTTACCACCATTTTCGATATCAACCTTACCTAAGCTCTCCGTTTTTGCCTTGTTAAGCCCCTTAGGTATTAATGATGAAACAGAAACTTTTTTATTATGCTGGCCTGACTTGAATGTTGCCAACATGGTCTCCTGTAACACATCGTCAAAGACACCGTCTCTATCAGAGATGAAATCGAAAAAGAATGGCGTGGTATAATGAGTTAAAAGATTTCTGAGCGAAGTAAAGTATTGTCCACCTAAGAAAGAAGTAGGCGTTAAAAAGGCAATTACACCCGTATCAGGTTTTATCAACCGAACGGCAAGATCAGTAAAAAGCCCATACAGGTTTGCATGACCAAAAAGCGAACGAGAAAACTTCGCACGTAACTCAGGATTAAGTGACACTCTTCCATAGGGAGGATTTCCCATTACAAGGTCAAACTGTCCTAAGTCTTCCTGAATGAGTGCGTCACCTACTATAATTACCGAATCTGGAATACGTCGTTTCGTACTTACACAAAGAGGCATTACAGCTGCCTCAAGAAGAACCAAACTCATCCACGCGGCAAAGGGATCTATTTCAATCCCTTTGAGTCGCTTAACCAGCCTTCTGAAGATCCATTCGGGTGAAGAACCTTTTTCATTTTTCAGCATTCTTAAAGCAACAGGTGCGAGAAATGCTCCACCTCCACATGCTGGATCAATAACTGATGCTTTTGAAAAATCCACTCCACTTTTTTCTGCCATATCCAGCAAACGTTCAACAAGTGGAGGTGGAGTGTAATACGCCCCTTTTTCAGAGCGGTAGGCAGCAGGCAGCATGACAGTATAAATCGAACCGATTAAAAATCCTGCATCTACAACTGGAAATAAAGCAATCAGTTCTCCCGTTCTCTCTGCCAGCAGTCCAGCATCTATAGCAACATCATCAATAGGCACAGAAGGCGTAACTGGTTTTATGGCAATGGAGGCCCTGTGCTTTTCAGCAACCGATGACCAGTAAGCCTTTAAAACCCTTACACAATAAGAACGAGCCTGTACAAGCCTTGTATCATCGTTTTCAAAATCAGCCGCATAACCTTTAGACATGGCTTTACACGTTTGATACCGCTGCAAAAGTGTCAGTTCTTCATTGTCAATGAATTCAAGAGGTTGTGCGTACATACTCATTCCTAGTTTCAGGTAACTACTTTAAACTTACCTATAAATTTTTTCGGCGCAAGGATAACAGGCTTGCCTATGATAAGTGAACACGCAAACGAAAAGTGTGTCACGGTAAGTCGATGTCGACATTTCTCAGTGCTGCCAGCTGTCGTCTTCCCAGACGTTCTGAAGTAAATCATTTAGCCTGCGCCGGTCTTCATCGACTTTCACACCTGGCATTTCAATTTTGGTGTAACTACCCTGGCGAACCTGTACCACTGCATCAGGAAACAGCGCAGTCACACGTTTGCTCACCTCTTCCCGGAAAGCTTCAACCACCGACTGACTGATTTTCTGATTCTTATCGAGCATGATTTCAATACGCATCATTTCTTTGCCTCGAATTTATTTATCAATCGGCACAGCCGAAAAAACGACCGAAAACTGTTGATTAGTTATTGAAGTGTTACGCGCCAATTCAGCAATGAGATTTAAAGCGATCACTCTGTCCTGCTCCCTACAGATCCCTTCAGAAGTAAGTCGCGCAATCAACTCTACCCGCTCAAGCATCACTCGCTCTTTTAAACCGTTATCCATGTGCCCTCCCACTAAAACACTGTCTATTTATACAGTAGCACAGCATTTACAGGTTGAGGAAGAAAAATGTCCCAGCCAATTTAATTTTTTATCTAGCTGATAAAGAACATTTTTATCCTCGCCTTATCTCAAAAATTAGCTTGCCAGAAAACTTAATGATCTGATTGTCAGCTACTTAAGAATTTCCAACTGTAGCCCATCACTTTTCGCTTTTTGTACGGTGCTTTTCTGCTAAACAGTTAAATCGCTCTAATACGAAAGTCCTTTTCGGCTCCAGTATTGGGCGGGCCAGTTCTCCATTAGGTAAGCTGCGGAACATTTGACCAGCGATTTTAGTCTGCGTGCCACCAATCAGACGCACGGCCATCCCGCGACTGATGGTTTCACCGCTTAAATCTCTCACCTGGCCTATTACGTTGTCGCACGCAGCTTCGATTTTTTCCGACCGCCTCAGCTTCAGATGCCGCTTTTCTGGCTTCTCCGCCCTTAACAGGCTTAAAAGTCGCCGCCGTTCTTTTCTGCTCATGCCGTCCAGGTCGATTTTTTCGAAACTTTCCGGCGGGTTCGAATCCTCAGACCTCAAACCTCCCGTACAGTTATTGACAGAACTCCGAGAGGACGCGGACGCGTCCTTAAATTCAAAAGCCAAATCAACGACACGTTTCGGGACAATTTTCCACTCTGTCAGACGAGTTAAGATCGGCGTATCGTCACCAACTTCTGTTGCGTAAACGCCTTTAATACGCACGGTTTCCTCACCGTACTCATTCACGTCTTCGCTTGTCTGATACCAGGCGCGCACAGCCAGCTCATCGCGGCGCACGAACGGGCCGCCCTGCGCGTTAACGTATCCTGCCCAGTCTCCCGCATCGGCTGCATCATGCGCTGCCGCAAACTCGATGCTAAGTCCGTGCGCGGTTTCACTATCAGCCATCTTGCGCAGCTCGCGGTAAACCGTTACCGGCGCGCCGCCCACAAACTGGAATTGCCGGATGTGCCAGCGCGCAGCCCATGCAGATACCGCAGGGGCTGTTTCTTTGACCTCTTTTCCACTTTCATCATCCAGCTCATTATCCAGCGCATAGCCGTCGATGTTCTTTGAAATATATTTAGCGATGTAACCCGTGGCGCTACCCTTATCTGGATCAATGGCTTCGGCATGAAAACGGGCCTTGCGGGCTTTGTCTGTCGTCAGCTCGCTGCAGTCTTCCTGATATGCATAATCGCGTATAACCTTGCGCACCTGCTCAACCTCCTCCGGGCGCATGAACATCAGCATGTGCCAGTGCGGAGTCGCATCATGGTGCGGCTCCGCGACACGGATCCCGAAGATGCGGATATCGTCGCGGTGAAGTTTGGCGCGGATTTTCTGCCAGACATTGCAAAGATAACGCTGCGTATCGGCCGGGCTGGCACCATTCCATTTACGATTGCGATGCCCCGTTTTAATAGTGGCGTGATATCTGGATGGCGCAGTGATCGTATAAAACTCACCCACGAACCCCATTTCATTGCAGATATCTTCAAAACCGCGAATGCGGGTCATCAGCTCACAGCGGCGGATAGCTGGATTAGCTACGCTGCCGTCAAACTTGTCGATAAGGCTGATGCGGTTGCCTTCTGCGTCTTCCAGTTCCATGCCTTTCAGAAATTCACGGGTGCGGCGCTTCTGCTCGCGCCACTCTGAAACGGTCATGCTGCTGGCGTAGGGGGTGTGCTTTTTGCTGACGTTAGCTAGGGCGATCTGAAGGTGTTCACGCCATGATGCTGCCACGCGGCGCAGTCGGCCTTTCCACCATTTTTCCGTATGCATACGCATGATCGCCGGTGTAACTTCCTCCGGGTCAAACAGCCGGGACGTGACTTTATCCCACAATGGCGGCGTCTGGCTCAGTTCGCGGGTGATGGTGGCGGCGGTCATGTAAACGCGATGCGTGTATTTGTAATCTGACTCATCGCTGGCCTGCGCGTGTGCCTGTACCAGCTCGGCGAGGATGAAATTAGCTACATCTCCGGCCAGCAAATCGACGTCGGCGCGCGCCATATCCGGCAGACGGTTAAAACGGCGCATCAGCTCCCAAAGCGTGCCGCCCGCGCTGGCCGCGCCTGCCTGTTTAGTGGCATTGCCTGCCAGCAGGTTAAACGTGCCGTGACTCATTTCACCGAGGCGATATTGAGCGTTAACGGTTTCAACGCGTGGCAATGTGCGCTCAACGAAAGTTTTCGTTAAGTACGCATTGGCACGATCAATACCCTGTGTTTTTTCCAGCTCACTGACACGGCGCTTTACATCTATCTGAATCAGCGTCGGCTGCTTTTCGAGTAGCTCCTGTGCACGTGCTAAAGCCGCAATCATCTGACTGCGGCTGTGCATTTCCTCATAGGTGGGGTACGGACTGGCGATGGCTTCCCGTGGAGCATTCCACGGGTAAGCGTATTCCTGAATCATTGAGCCGCCAGCTGTTCTGCAGACCGTGCAACAGGATTGCGCACGGCGATGATTTCTGTTGCGCGCTTACTTTTACCTGCAGCAACACCAACCGAGCGGGCTACGCTAATACCTGTGATGTCGAAAGCGCGCAGGATACTGCGGGTGTAGAGGGTGTCGCTGTTTGAAACCACAACCGGGCAGCGCTCCGAGACGTCGAGCAACATGCTGACCAGATCGTGATGCTCATCCTTATTGAAACCTGCAGAGTGATAATCCGAGAAAGTCCCGTCATACGGCGGATCGCAGTACACCACATCGCCAGCTTTGGTAAGGCGCAGCGTTTCGCGGAAATCAGTACAGATGAACGTTGCACGCTGGGCTTTTTCTGCGAATGCTTCTATCTCAGTCAGTGGAAAATATGGCTCTGTGTAGTTACCAAACGGGATATTAAATTCGCCGCGCTTGTTGTAGCGGCAAAGACCGCGATAGCCATTGCGATTCAGATAGAGGAAGTAAGCTGCGCGCTCCAGTAGAGGCAATGCCGGATTATGGTTAAACGCCTCACGGACGGCGTAATAGCTCTCACCGGTCACGTTCTGATTAAACAGGCTGGCCGCAATAACGATAAACGGCCGGGTATGCTCTTTAATCTGGCGATAGAGGTTAATAAGGTCAGGGTTTATATCCGCAACCAGATAGGCCGGGTAATCAGTGTTCATCATTACTGCGCAGGAGCCGGCGAAGGGCTCAACCAGACGATCACCTTCAGGCAGGTGCGTCAACAGCTCCGGCATTACGCGGGACTTGTTGCCCGCCCACTTCAGAATTGTGCTCATGCAGCACCGCCATTTAATACCTTTGCGCGCCTTTCTTCATGACGCATACGATTTTTATATTCGGCAATTCTTTGCTCACGCAGTGGAGAAAGAACCGAAAAAATCTCCTTACAGCCAATTATCAACCGGCTATATATGCCCGACATTTGACCTAACTCGGTTATTTCTTTTTGCTGTTCAGCAATGCCTATGCAATCACTAATAAGATCGCGAGTTAGCAGGGCTTCGGATTTATAAATAGCGACCACTTCGGAAACCCTTACACGATTTCCTTCTGCCATTCGCCAGACCATCCGGCTTAAAACATAATCCCCGTTTTTAGCGACGGAAATTTCGTGAGTTTCATTAATTGAAAGCATTGGAATTTTCCTTCAGCTCCTGACATTCAACGCAGCGAGTCACGCCATGAATGGCCCGGCGACGCTTCTCCGGGATTGGCGCGTCGCAGTCTTCACAGAATGAAGTTGCTACACTGACCGGACGGTTAACCACACTGGCGATGTTGCGCGCCAGCAGCTCATCGGCGCGCGCCTGCGCCATGTCCATTGAGTCGGCCATTAGTGCAGCTCCTGTACTTCTTTCCGGTAATTCTCAGCCTCGCAGCGAATCAGCTCAGCGGCTTCGGCACCAGAAAGCCCCTGCTGATGAATGTGCAGCGCAAGCTCGACCAGGCGCCCTGAAACAGCCTGCGACAGGTGTTTGCGATCATTAACTCGCGCTTTAGTTATAATTTCTGCCGCTGTATCGATATCTACATCAAACTGAGGTGTCTTATTATTTATCATTTCGCTTTCTCCATAATTCAGGCAAAAGAATGCCCGGCGGATTTACGCCATTTATTTGCTTCGGGTTGATTAATTAGAAAGGGTCATTCGCTTTGGAAATAAACTCACGACTGCTTTTAAATGATTCATTGCACAAATAAGCGCCTTTCGTTCATCAGTAGTCAGTTCACTAAAATCAGCGTCGTGCCTGTCTTTACCGATGTTAGCCAGGAACAAAATCGCGCTCAGTGCGCGCTTGTTTTCCTGATAATTGCTGTCTGTCACATCGCGCATTTCAGAGAAAAAACGAGCCATATCTTTTTTGCAGTTACCGCCCATTAGTTGCGCGCGAATTAAGGCAACGTGATTCAGCGCCGTAACCCTCTGACCGGCAGTAAGCTCAACCAGCATTGAATCGCCCTCGATAGCCATGGTTTACCTCTTTGCTCTTTTGCCTGTACCTGCTGGCTTAATACCGGATGCCAGCGCCTGCCGCTCTCTCCCATAATCCAGCCATTCCCGTAGGACATTGATGGACTCTGGCGCTTGAGGTGTCCTGCAAATGAAATCATCGTGTGCCCTCAGCTAATACCAATCGAAGCACCCAGCCCGCTGATAACGTCAACGGTTGAGGCTAAGGCCGGGTTAGAGTGAACGCGGGTCTGCACGGTCAGCGCGGCCAGCATCATGCAGCGAATGCCGGTATTTGCGGCTTCCAGAATGCTGCGGCGGCACGCTGCCGTTATCCGCTCCGGGTTTGCAGCACTGGCGGCCATGCTTCCGACTTCAGCAGTAGCCTTCAGCACGTAAGACGGAAACTTTTCTTTTGCCAGCTCATTAACCGGTACGCATGGTAGGCACTGCAGCTGCGCCAACATCCCATCCATCAGCGTGGCGTCTTCGGTCAGGTCGGTAAGTAACAGTACTTCTGGAGCGGTCAGTTGATGCACCTGATCCGGGTTGAGCTTGTTACGCAAAGTTTGCACTTTCATGCCTGCACGCTGCGCCAGCTCGGCCATGTTGTGCGTAAGTGCGAACTTGCGGCAGGCCTCGTCGTAGTGGTTATGGGTGGAAGTCTTAAAATCAAACATGTGCGAATCTCCCTATTCACTTAATGTGAATTAGCCGCCAATAATGAGCTGAAAACGTGAATGCCCGAACGCTTTACGCAACTGCTCCTCTTTCCAGCGAGCGTAATAGATACGGATTGGCCCGCTCGGCTTCTTACAACCTTTACGGATGGTGCGCGGTTCAATGGGCAGCTGAGGGTTTTCGCCAGTAGTCCAGCGGTAGACGGTGCGAAGTGATATGCCTTCTAACTCTGCAAACTGTTCGGTAGAAACAATCGGTGCAGGTACTTTGATTATTGCGATTTCAGAGGCCATATAGCATGATTCCTTATTTGAAATTTTATGACACCGATTGCCATTTGTTTGCCAACGTTTGCCATCGATTGCCACCAACAAAACGAATCCTAATGCCAATTTTGGCATTGGTCAACACGGAAATGCCATTTATGGACTTTGAAAGCCAGATTTCTAATGAGGAAGTTTTAGACCGGATTTGTCAGGTGTATGGCTTTAGCCAGAAAATCCAGCTCGCTAATCACTTCAATATTGCTGCCAGCACGCTGCAAAACCGCTATACGCGGGGTAATGTCTCTTATGACTTTGCAGCGCATTGCGCCCTTGAAACTGGTGTAAACATCAGATGGATCTTGACTGGAGAAGGCCCGCAGAGAAGTGACGAAAGCGCAGGCTCAACTAACCGGCTCCAGCTTTTCACATTAAGTGAAGGCAGACTTTCGGAAATTGGGATCATGAATATAGGTCATGAGCTTTTTGGGAAACCGCTGAAGAATGCGATGTGTGTCAGAAACGAAGGCAAAAGCTATATCGTTGAAAAAGATGCACCACTGGCTGATGGTTGCTGGCTTGTAGATGTTGAAGGGGCAGTGAGTTTAAGAGAACTAACCGTACTACCCGGCAAACGGCTTCACGTTGCTGGCGGCAAGGTTCCTTTTGAGTGTGGTACAGATGAGATCAAACACTTGGGCCGCATTGTTGGCATTTATAGTGAGGTTGCTTAATGTCCGTGCGTAAATTGCCCTCTGGCGGTTGGCTCTGTGAGATTTACCACCACGGCAAGCGTACTCGCACCAAATTCGCCACCAAAGGTGAGGCAATCGCCTATGAGCAGCATAAGGTTCAGCAGCCCTGGCATGATGAGAAAGAAGATCGCCGCACGCTTAAGGACTTGATTGATTCCTGGTATGGGGCGCACGGCATCACACTTAAAGATGGGGAAAAGCGACAAAAAGCTATGATCCATGCTTATGATTGCATGGGGGAACCGCTGGCTAAGGATTTCGATGCGCAGATGTTTTCTCGCTATCGTGAGCGACGTTTGAAAGGTGATTTCGCTCGCACTAGCCGTGTAACCGAGGTCTCACCACGCACGCTCAATTTAGAGCTTGCCTATTTCCGCGCTGTGTTTAACGAATTGAGTCGGCTGGGTGAATGGAAAGGCGATAACCCGATTAAGCATGTGCGGCCTTTTCGTACTGAAGAATCGGAAATGGCTTGGCTTACTCATGACCAAATCAGCCTGCTGCTCTTTGAATGCCGAAAAAGCGAATACAAGGATTTAGAGGCTTTAGTAAAAATTTGCCTGGCTACAGGCGCGCGCTGGTCCGAGGCAGAAGGTTTAAGAAAAAGTCAGATAACGAAATACAAAATAACCTTCACTAAGACAAAAGGCCGAAAAAACAGAACCGTTCCTATTACAGAGGAAATTTATAAAGTCATTCCCGAACACAAAACAGGGCGAATATTTGCAGATTGTTACGGTGCATTTCGTTACGCTCTTGAAAGAACTGGTATTGAGTTACCAGCAGGGCAATTGACACATGTTTTACGCCATACCTTTGCAAGTCACTTTATGATGAACGGGGGAAACCTTTTGGTTTTGCAGCGCGTTCTCGGCCATACCGACATCAAGATGACTATGCGCTATGCACACTTCGCACCCGATCATTTAGAAGAGGCCGCAAAGCTAAACCCGCTGGCTAGTAGTGGCGGTAAAGTGGCGGCTGAGATGGCAAACGATGGCAAATGATGGCAAATGTTGTCAACTTATCTGCATGTTTTTAAATGCAAACTATTGTTTTTACGTTGTTGCACACACTTTAATTAATCGCCTGATAATGCCCCCTGATGAACTTTCGTAACTTCGAAGCTGAAGAGAAGCTGTTTGCCCGCCGCGCCGCAATAGCCTTTGCTCTGGTCTGTATCTGTTTCACCATTCTTGGCGTAAACCTTTATCGTCTGCAGGTGCGCGATCATGGCTATTACCAGACGCGCTCCAATCAGAACGACATCAAAATGATCCCCATCGCCCCGACGCGCGGGCTGATTTATGACCGCAACGGCATTCCGCTGGTGCGAAACGTCAGCTGGTACGCCATTACGCTGACGCCTTACAAAATCACCGATATGGATGCCACGCTGCGGGAACTGACGCCCATCGTTAATCTGACGCCGGACGAGATCGACACCTTCCGCCGTGCGCTGAAGCAGACCAGCCGTTACAAGCCGGTGGTGCTGAAAGAGGAGCTGACCGAGGAGCAGGTCGCCCGCTTTGCGGTGAATCAGTTTCACTTCACCGGGGCGAGCATTGAGACCTATCAGGATCGCGAATATCCCTATGGCGCGGATCTGGCGCATGTGATCGGCTATGTGTCGAAAATCAACGATAACGACTACAAACGTCTGAATGCAGAGGGCATCGGCGAAAACTATGCCGCTGACCACAACATCGGTAAGCAGGGGATTGAGGGCTATTACGAATCGCTGCTGCACGGCAAGCCGGGTTATCAGGAAGTGGAAGTGGATAACCACGGCCGCATTGTGCGGGTGCTGAAAGAGGTGCCGCCGGTGGCGGGTAAAAACCTGACGCTGACGCTGGATCTGCATCTGCAACAATATATAGAGAGCCTGCTGGCGGGGCAGCGTGCGGCACTGCTGGTTGAAGATCCGCACGACGGCTCGGTGCTGGCGATGGTCTCCAGCCCCAGCTACGACCCGAATCCGTTTGTGAAAGGCATCAGCTATCAGGCCTACAAAAAGCTGCTGCAGGATAAAGATTTGCCGCTGATTAACCGTGTCACGCAGGGGCTCTATCCGCCTGCCTCCACGGTGAAGCCTTACATGGCGATGTCGGCGCTGCTGACGCATGTGATTACGCCGCAGACGCAGTTCTTTGGTGCGCCGACCTGGACGCTGCCAGGCACGGACCGGCACTATCGTGACTGGAAGAAAAGCGGGCACGGGATGCTGGATGTGACCCGGGCGATTGAAGAGTCTGCCGACACCTTCTTCTATCAGGTGGCCTTCATGATGGGCATTGATCGGATTCACACCATGCTCAGCCAGTTTGGCTACGGCAAGTCAACCGGCATCGACCTCAATGAAGAGTACAGCGGCTTACTGCCGAGCCGGGAGTGGAAGCAGAAGGTGCATAAAAAGGGCTGGTATCAGGGCGATACCGTTTCCGTTGGCATCGGGCAGGGCTACTGGGTTGCGACGCCGATTCAGATGGTAAAAGCGATGGTGGCGCTGATTAACAATGGTCGGGTAATCGCACCGCATCTGCTGGAGAAAACCCAGCGCGGCACGCTGGTGGAGAACTACCGTCCGCAGAAGCCCGAGGCGCAGATTGGCGATCCGCATTCGCCGTACTGGTCGCTGGTCCGCCATGCGATGTTTGGTATGGCTAACGCGCCAAACGGCACCGGGTACAAATATTTCCACACGGCACCCTATGGCATCGCCGCGAAGAGCGGGACGTCACAGGTGTTCAGCCTGCGCCAGAACCAGACCTATAACGCGAAGATGATCCCGGTGCGGCTGCGCGACCATATTTTCTACACCGCTTTTGCGCCGTTTAATGACCCGAAAGTGGCGGTGGCGTTGATTCTGGAGAACGGCGGCAACGAAGGGATTGTTGCGGCACCTGTGATGAGGGCGATTCTGGATCACATCTTTATTCCGCCGGTGCCAGAAGCACCCGCTCAGGCAACCCCGTAAAAGGGGGCGCTTGCCCCCGCCGATCGTCAGACCTTGAGCGTTTTAGTCACCTGACCAATGGCGCGCACGACGTCCGTTGCACCTTCACGGATTTCCGCAATCACGCCGCCGGCTTCCTGGGCCAGCTGTACGCCCTGATCGGCGCGCTTCAGGTTTGATTCAATTCCTTTCAGTGCCCGGCTCGCCAGCAGATGGTTTTGCTGTACCCGATTTTCGATGTCGGTCGTCGCGCGGTTGATGTTCGCCGCCAGCGTCCGGACTTCGTTAGCCACCACCGCAAAGCTGCGGCCATGGGTTCCGGCCCGTGCTGCTTCAATCGCGGCATTCAGCGCCAGCAGGTTGGTCTGATCGGCGATCCGGCGGATGCCTTCCACAATCGCACCGATACGATCGGAGGATTCACTCAGGCCGGTAATATCACCGGAGATCCCCTGCAACTCACCGGCCAGGGCGTTCATGGTCTGCACGCTGCTGGCGATTACATCCGCGCCCAGCTTTGTGCTGTGATCGGTTTGCAGCGCGGTGTGATAAGCCCGCTGCGCCGCGTCATGCTCCTGCTGATTCTTTTCCACCTGCGCAGTCACATCCGTCGCGAATTTGACGATTTTGTAGAGCCGGCCCTGTTCGTCGAACACTGGATTATAGGTAGCGCGCAGCCAGACCGTCTCACCTCGTTTATTGACCCGGGGAAACTGGCCTGAGACAAACTCGCCCCGGTTCAGCTGCTGCCAGAACTCGCTATATTCGCGGCTGTCACGCAGGGCCTGCGAGCAGAAACGACTGTGATGAATACCTTCTACTTCTTCGCGACGGTAGCCCATGGTTTTCAGGAAGTTTTCATTGGCTTTCAGCACTTCACCTTTGAGGTTAAAGGCGATGACGGCCATCGAACGCTCAATAGCGGTGGTGATAGCGCGCTGCTCCTGCGCATCGTTGATATGACCGGTGATGTCGGTCGCCAGCTTGACGATTTTAATGACCCGGCCATGACGGTTCTGCACCGGCACATAGTTGGCTTCGAGCCAGATTGGGCGGCTGTTCTTTGCCATGCGCAGAAACTTATTGCTGAAGCTCTCGCCCCGGTTCAGGCGCAGCCAGAAATCCTGATACTCGCGCGACTGAAGCTGTTCCGGGGTGCAGAACAGGCTGTGATGCTGGCCTTCGATCTCCGCCAGCGTGTAGCCCATGCGCGCCAGAAACAGCGCATTGGCGCTGAGAATGGTGCCGTCGGGGGAGAACTCAATCATGGCGATGGAGCCGTTGAGAGAGCTCAGCGTAGCGGCTGAGTGTGAGCGCTTCTGCCAGCTATGGCGCGAAGCAATTCCTGATGTAATGGTGGAAAACATGGCGATCCTTATTATTAGAGTTGGTCTCGCATGCTATATCGGCAAAACCGCGCCACAATGCAGCCTTTACCGCTCCGCTGAGTGAAATTTATCCGGCCAGCCGCGAGGTTTATGCGCGAGGTCAGACCCGGTATTTGAGTTGATGGAAAAGCGGTCAGTCGGCGGGATTTTGGTGAAAAGCGTTTGACGCTGCCGGGCCGCTTTGGTTTAATGCGCCCCGTTGCCCGAATAGCTCAGTCGGTAGAGCAGGGGATTGAAAATCCCCGTGTCCCTGGTTCGATTCCGGGTTCGGGCACCATCTTTAAAGAACCCGCCTCTGGCGGGTTTTTGCGTTCTGGAACAAAGCCGGTTCGCCAGACTCCCCGAACATTCCGAATTTCACCTCTCCCTGGTAAATTCCGGCTCTGATCCTTGGGTAGCACAAACAGATTTCACGGCGAAACCAATTTGCCGGTTCGCCTCTGTGCTGTGTTGCCAGACCCGCACCGCCTGATATCCTGTCCAGCCTGCAATTGACCGGGGCTAATCGTGTTTTATAAGCCACTCTTTACAGAATCCACCTGACAGGCACAATAGCCCTTTTTCCAGCTCCGTCTCAGTTATGTCAGAAGAAGCACTGCGTCTGCAGATACAGAACCTGAAAAAGCACAATGCGCGTCTGAAGCGTATAGCGCATGACGCCCGCACAAAACTCAACGCGGCGCTGGATGGCACCGGACTGTTCCTGTGGCAGCTCGATATTCCCAGCGGGAAACTGGTGATCTTCAACCGGCGCTGGGGCGCGATGCTCGGCTTCCAGCCAAAAGAGACGGACGCCAACTTTGAATCCTGGAAAGAGAGTCTGCATCCCGATGATGCCGACGAGGTTTTACAGGCGTTCAACGATCACATCGCTGGCAAAGCCCCTTACTATGAAGCGCTTCACCGCATGATCGCCAAAAATGGCAGTATCACGTGGGTGCTGGATCGGGGCCGGGTCAGCGAGTGGAATGCGCATGGAGAGCCGGTTAAAGTCATCGGCACTCACATCGACATGACCAAAGAGAAGCAATATGAAGAGCAACTCGCCCTGCTGGCGCTGCACGATCCTCTTACTCTGCTCAACAATCGTCATGCCCTGCAGACCTATTTCTGTGAACTGAAAGCGCAGGGGCCCCTCTGCGTGATCTTTATCGACCTGGATAACTTCAAACACGTCAACGACACTCTGGGGCATCGCAGCGGTGATGAAGTGCTGATCCAGTTAAGCCATCGGTTTACTGAACTTGCGCCGACAGAGGTCATGATTGGCCGGCTGGGCGGCGATGAGTTCGTTCTGCTATTGCCGTTTGCGATTGATCATCCGCAGGTCAGACAGCTGGCACACGCCTGCCTTGATGCAGTGCTCACTCCTTTTGATATGGCAAACGGCCATGCGCTCATAGGCGCTTCAGTGGGTGTGTCTCAGGCGCAGGCAAAAGATGACTTTGATACCGCCCTGGCGCGGGCTGATGAAGCGATGTACCGCATTAAGAAAAACGGCAAGCGCGGCGTTGCGTTTGATCCCGCGTTTACCGACCCACTCTGACTCTGCTTTTGCCTGTTACTGCTGTAAGACCTCCTCTCAGCCCATTACCCGCTATCACCCACAACATCCTGTACTCTGTCTCACACCTGCGTGAGCAATCTCTGCGAATCCCTGCAGAAAACACTTTTTAGTACTATTCCGAAATTGTTATTTTCAATGACAGGCCAGGTAAATTCTGCCGCTTCGGTTCGAACCTGATATTCGACATTAATCTGAAGTCTCTTTCGAATTAAAATTTTCTTTAAATCAGCATAATTGATCGTTTAATGATCAAATTGGACTGTTTTCAGCTGGTGCGATCAGACTTTTGCGCTTCGCTTATTTGGAATGCGATTAACGAGGAGCGAAATACTCTTTGCCGCTTCGCTTGGGGAATTTGATCGTTTGTTGATCATCCTCACCACCTGATATTGATGAGATTATCTTAGTACCGCTTCGGTTACTATTTTTTCGATTGGACATTTTTTGAAAATGATCGATAAATAGGGCGCGGCGATTTTTGCTATTAAGATTTTTTTACGTCGCCGCTCTTTTTGGAATAGAAAGGAGCGATAGTTGAAATGCGTTATCAATCTGGGTGAGGGTGGTACTGCCAATAAACCTGAGCTGTGGCGCGTTTTTTATTTGTCTCGCTTGATCGGTCTGGTTTTCTGTCTACATTCAGATTGCTGAATCGGCCTGATTAAGCATTTACTGTGCAAATTCTGATTTTAATCTCAAAGAGGAACACAGAATGACTCAATATCGCGGTGGGGCTGGGAACTTTGCGGCTGACAAGGAGCGTGCTGCGGAAGCGGGACGCAAAGGCGGGCAGAAAAGCGGCGGGAACTTCAAGAACGATCCCGAACGTGCCATTGAAGCAGGGCGTAAGGGAGGTAAGGTTAGCCGCCGGAGCTAAACGACTTTAGTGCTGCTGTGACAGTAGTTTAAAGCGTTTTCCAGGCTGTACACATTCTCTTTCATTTGCCTGCATGATAATTACCTCCTGAATTATGTCGCTGATTTATCATTGACACAGTGAGACGCCGTTAATTAAACCGGTCGGGATTTCCTTGCCGGTTTTTTTATTTCCGATCGCTTAAAGCTATACGATTTAATAAAACCTTGGACAACTAAGTTTTGACTGGTTCTTTTTTTATGCAGTTAATCTGAAAAAATTTATACAGCTTTTTATTACTTTGTACAAATTACGATGCAGCTAGCGAAGCCGCAACCATAAAAACATTCCCCCGCTAAATGTCTGCTGTAAAAAGGAAAATGCATTTTACATGCCACTTTTGTCTTGAATTCATACTGACGCGGCGTGCGATATTAAGAATCTCCACTAGACTTTTCAGGTGTCAACGATATGACTGGCGTTGCGTTATTACCGACGCAGCTTTTTAAACAATGAGGCTATCTTATGACAGTGAAAACGTTAAACGACCTGTTCATCCATGACCTATCCGATGTATACAGCGCTGAGAAACAGATAACCCGTGCATTGCCTAAAATGGCGCGTGCAGCCAGTGACGAAAATCTTATCGCTGCGTTTAATCAGCATCTGGAAGAGACCCGTGCTCAGATTGAACGACTCGACGAGCTGGTGGAAGTGACACCTGAAGTCAAAATTAAAAGAATGAAATGTCATGCGCTTGAAGGTCTGGTTGAAGAAGCGCAGGAAATTATCGACTCGGTCGAAAAAGGCGAGGTTCGCGATCAGGGGCTGATCGGTGCGGCGCAGAAAGTCGAGCACTATGAGATTGCGACCTACGGCACCTTGCATGCGCTGGCCCTGAAGCTGGGTTACACCAAAGCCGCGCAGCTACTGGAAGCCACCCTGAATGAAGAGAAGCAAACGGATGAGAAACTCACTCAGGTAGCCGAGGCTATTACCGTCTCTTAAGGAGTACCACATGACCGCGATTGAACATTATCATGACTGGCTGCGCGATGCGCATGCCATGGAAAAGCAGGCTGAAAGCATGCTGAGCAAGATGGCTGGCCGTCTTGAGCACTATCCAGCGCTGGAACAGCGTCTGGCGCAGCATCTGGAGGAGACTAAACATCAGCTGAGGCTGCTGGAGCAGCTGCTCGACAGCCACGGTATCGATCACTCTGTGATGAAAGATGCGATGGGGAAAATGGCCGCTGCGGGCCAGGCTGTGGGCGGTATGTTCAACTCAGATGAAGTGGTGAAGGGCGCCATGAGTGGCTACGTGTTCGAGAACGCCGAAATCGCCAGCTACACCAGCCTGATTGCTGCCGCTGAGCAGGTAGGCGATACGCTGGGCGTACGCGTGCTGAATGAGATCCGCGATCAGGAAGTGGCAATGGCGGAGTGGCTGCTGCAGAACCTGCCTGACGTCACCCAGCAGTTCCTGCAACGCGCCTCACAGCCGGGCACGGAAGCGAAGAAATAACGCATAAACGCCTGCATGAAAAAAGCCGGGAATTCCCGGCTTTTTTGCGTTGATACGTTTCAGGCTGTGAGGGTCAGTCAGCCATCAAATGCCCGTACATCGTCATCAGCTTACGGGTGACGCCGTTAGTCCAGCCGAAGCCATCCTGTAACGGGTACTCACCGCCGCCGCCCGGACGGGCACGCTCGCCGCTGATGTCATACTTCTCGACCAACTTGTGGTGCAACTGATAGAAGTTACTGACCGTATTGAGCCAGTTCACTGCCACTTCGGTCGCCAGCGTCTCTTCACCGTAGTTATTCAGGCCAACAATCGCCATCCACTGCATCGGCGCCCAGCCGTTAGGGCGATCCCACTGCTCGCCGCTTTCCACCATTGAGGTCAGCAGACCGCCGTTGCTCAGCAGCAGATGGCGCAGAGAGATGGCCTGCAGATGCGCCTGATGCGGCGTCGCCAGGCCTACAAACAGCGGAACTACCGAGGCCACGGTAAAGGCACCGAAACGCTCACGACGCCAGTCATAGTCGCGGAACACACCGGCAGTGCTATCCCACAGATAACGGGTAATGGCACGTTTACGCGCTTCCGCTTTCTTCTGCCAGGCCAGCGCCGTCAGCTCTTCGCCTTTGGCGTGCGACAGGGTCGCAATCATCAGCTCCAGCTTGTACAGGAACGAGTTCAGATCGATAGGGATAAACTGCGTAGTACGGATACTCGACAACCGCTTCGGGTTACGCAGCCAGCGCGAGGAGTAATCCCAGCCTGACTCGGCACCTGCGCGCAGGTCACGATAGACTTCACTGGCCGGACGTTTAGATTCGCGGGCCGTTTCCACATCCTCTATCCACGATTCATCACGCGGCGTATCGCGGTCATCCCAGTAGCGGTTCAGCAGTGAGCCGTTGGGCATCCGCACCACGTGACGATAAGCCTGATTTGGCATCAGCGATCCGGCGCCATCCATCCAGAACTGATACTCCTTCATCAGCTGTTCCTGATAGCGCTTAGCACCGCGCACGCCATCCTCTTCGAACAGCTCGACCATCAGCGCAAACACCGGTGGCTGAGAACGGCTGAGATAGTAAGTACGGTTACCGTTTGGCACATGACCGTAGTTATCGATCAGCCAGGCAAAGTTATCCGCCATATGACGCAGCAGATCATCACGGCCCGATTCTGCCAGGCCGAGCATGGTGAAATAGGAGTCCCAGTAGTAGGTTTCGCCGAAGCGTCCGCCTGGAACGACATAGGGTTTTGGTAACGGCAGCAGCGAAGAGTGCGGCATATGCTGCTGCGGCATTTTGGTCAGAACCGGCCACAGGTCATCGATATGCTCATTGAGCGTTTTATCCGGGTTGGAGACATAAAAGCTTTCGTTTACGCCAGGCAGATAAAAGTGATCGGCAACAAAGCGCGACAGGTCGAAATCACTGCTGCGTTTCTGTCGACGATAGCGCATCAGCACATCCAGCGGATCGTACTTAGGCGAACAGTCGGGGAAGGTTTTGCTGTCCTCGAAGATCCGCGACATCTGGACATGTTCAAACAGTTCCAGATAACGATCGGCAGGCGTCAGCGCATCCGGGGCCGGTAAGCCTTCAATCAGCTCCGGCTCCGGTTCAGAATCCTGCATGCGATCCAGTTTCAGTTCATGGGGATCGTATTGATACTCAACTTCCGCCCCTGCACGAACTTCTTCAGGTGCATTTTGTTGCTGGCGATGGGTATTAATAACGGCCTCCTGAGCGGTCGTGGTTGCACAAAGGACAAATTATAGACCTCTCATCCCGCGGAACAACAATGCAGAATATCTATGAACGTAATAAAAATTGTCGATTAATCGAGCTTTTTTAATAAATTCCAGTCAATTCAACCAAATATAGCGGAGTTCACAAAAAACACATTTCGGATGAATCTCTTAGCGGCATGAATAAAAAAATTTAAGCTGAAGAAAACTGGCATTTATTCACATTTTGTAAAAGAAACCGCAGCCGCAAAGGGTGCAGAAGATGGCATACGCAACGGAACATGGGGCAGAAGAGGGAAGTGAGCGGGCCAGGTTGCCCGCTCAGAAACAGAAGAGTTAATGGTTCGCCAGCGCCGCGCGAATCACCGCCTGCCAGCTTGTGGTCGGGCGACCAATCAGTTTGCTCAGTTGATGCGAATCATCAAACAGACCGCCTTTTTCTGCACCGGCATCGGAGTCTGCCAGCATCTCCGCCAGACCCTCTGGCAGGCCAGCGCCTTTCAGCGCGGCAGCAAAGTCAGCCTGTGACAGATTAACGTAATCGACCTTCTCACCGCTCTGTGCGGCAATCTCCGCAGCAAACTGCGCCAGGGTGTAGCTGTCGTCGCCTGACAGTTCATACACGTTGCCTGCCTGATCCTCTCGGGTCATCACTTCAGCTGCCGCTTCAGCGTAGTCCTGACGCGCAGCCGAGGCGATGCGGCCTTCACCCGCCGCGCCGATAAACGCATGATGCGCCAGCGCCGGAGGAATGCTGGCGGCATAGTTCTCGGTGTACCAGCCGTTGCGCAGCAGGGCGAACGGAATGCCAGAGGCTTTCAGCAGCGCTTCTGTCGCGCGGTGCTCTGCACCTAAGCCCAGTGGCGAGGTATCGGCGTGCAGGAGGCTGGTGTAGGCGATAAAGCCCACGCCCGCCGCCTGCGCCGCCTCAATGACGGCTTTATGCTGTGCTTCGCGCTGACCCACTTCACTGCCGGAGATCAGCAGCAGCTTATCGACGCCTGCAAAAGCGGCCCTGAGCGTCTCTGGCTGACTATAATCCGCCTGGCGGACGATGACGCCCTGCGCCGCAAGATCGGCCGCTTTGGCGGGCGTACGTACAGCGGCGACGATTTCTCCCGCTGGCACTTTTTTCAGTAATGCATCGATAACGATTCGGCCCAGCTGACCGGTGGCACCTGTTACTGCAATCATGGGATAACTCCTGTGGCTGTTGGTGAAATCCAGACTAGGATATAAACTAATTTTTAGTAAGTACTTACAGAATTGTTAGTTTGAGGAATGCGGATTAAATGTCTGAAAAACTGAGTGAAAAATTTAGTCGTGGCGAACTGCTGAACGTTAACTGCCCGTCGCGAGACGTGCTGAAACGCGTGACCAGCCGCTGGAGCGTTCTGATTCTGCTGGCCCTGCAGGACCAGACGCTGCGTTTCAGTGCATTACGCCGGGCGGTCGGTGGCGTCAGCGAACGCATGCTGGCGCAGAATCTCCGTTATCTTGAGGAAGATGGCTTCGTACAGCGTATTGCCTACGATGTGGTGCCGCCGCACGTGGAATATCGCCTGACTCCCCTCGGGCGCGAAGTCGGTGAGCAGGTAGTAGGGCTGGCGGACTGGCTGGAGCTGAACCTGACCCGCATTCTGGCGCAGCGCGAAAAATCCGCAGCAGAGTAAACCCCCCGGCTCAGCCGTCATAATGTGACGGCATCGCTACCCTTTCCGGAAAATGTCTGTACCCGCTTTTGTGTGACCTGACTTTTCAGAACGACATTAACGCAACGGCAGCGAAAGTAATTCCGGCGAACTTTTCGCACCGTTGCTGATTATTAAATCGTTTTATCAGAGCGTGAGCTGGAATAATTGACTGTCTGAGAACTGCTGTTAATTCACACCTGCCTTTTGACTCATTTATTTAACATTTGTGCAGGCATTTAACTGTGCCATTTTCAGTTTATTTCACCAAAAATCATGGCGTGATTGGCGAGGGCATAACAGAAAAGAAAACAAAGCGGCAGAGGCAACTGTTTACGCTTTTAACCTGCTAAAAATTAAGCTTATTTAACTGTTTCACCCTCATTTTTAGCGTGGTTATACTCTGGATTTAACGCAAAATAGTGTCTGAAAACAGGCCGTTGGGCTTATATTTCGTGCCGCTGGGGTTTTCAGCCAACCGATTTTTAAAGTAAGAATTACCGTAACATTAACGACACATAAACACCCTCTGATTAACCTTTAAGCCTTATTTTTAAATAAATAATTCCCGCCAAAAACAATGATCAAAATCAACAAAGACTGTTATAGTTTTCATTAACCCCACTGTTTCTGTTTCCTCGTCGCAAATAGCTCTAAATTTGCGTCGGGAATTTCAATAAGCGCAGAGAAGTCAGCGCATCAGGCTTAAGTTGTTAATTATAAGTAAATACATGGTGTTCTATGTGGCAAAGAGGTAAGCAATGTTCGGATTAGATGCCTTTCATCTGGCCAGGATTCAGTTCGCATTTACTGTGTCCTTCCATATTATCTTTCCCGCCATCACCATCGGTCTCGCCAGCTTCCTGGCCGTACTCGAAGGTATGTGGCTCAAAACCCGCGATCAAACCTATCGCGATCTCTACCATTTCTGGTCGAAAATCTTTGCCGTTAACTTCGGTATGGGTGTGGTATCAGGGCTGGTCATGGCTTATCAGTTCGGGACTAACTGGAGTGGCTTCTCGGCGTTTGCGGGCAGTATCACCGGTCCGCTGCTGACCTATGAAGTGCTGACGGCGTTCTTCCTGGAAGCCGGCTTCCTGGGTGTGATGCTGTTTGGCTGGAATCGCGTCGGTCCGGGTCTGCACTTCTTTGCCACCTGCATGGTCGCTCTGGGTACGCTGATTTCGACCTTCTGGATCCTCGCCTCTAACAGCTGGATGCAGACGCCTCAGGGCTTCATCATCGAAAACGGCATTGTGGTTCCACAGGACTGGTTCAAAATTGTCTTTAACCCCTCTTTCCCTTACCGCCTGTTCCATATGTCGGTGGCGGCGTTCCTGGCGAGTGCCTTCTTTGTAGGTTCGTCGGCGGCCTGGCATCTGCTGAAGGGGAATAACAATCCTGCTATCCGCAAGATGTTCTCCATGGCGCTGTGGATGGCGCTGATTGTTGCACCGATTCAGGCGATGATTGGTGATGCACACGGTCTGAATACCCTGGAGCATCAGCCTGCCAAAATCGCGGCCATTGAAGGACACTGGGAAAACCCACCGGGTGAAGCCACGCCGCTGATCCTGTTCGGCATTCCGGATATGGAGCAGGAGCGCACCAAATATGCGCTGGAAGTGCCTTATCTCGGCAGCCTGATTCTGACGCACAGTCTGGACAAGCAGGTTCCGGCGCTGAAGTCGTTCCCGAAAGAGGACCGGCCAAATTCCACGGTGATCTTCTGGTCGTTCCGCGTGATGGTTGCGCTGGGCCTGCTGATGATTACGCTGGGTGTGGTCAGCCTGTGGCTGCGTTTCAAAGGGCGTCTCTATGAGTCGCGTCCTTTCCTGTGGTTTGCGCTGCTGATGGGGCCATCGGGTCTGATTGCGATTCTTGCAGGCTGGTTTACCACTGAAATCGGTCGTCAGCCGTGGGTGGTTTATGGCGTGCAGCGCACCATTGATGCGGTCTCGGCACATGGCGATATGCACATGAGCATCAGTCTGCTGGCCTTTATTCTGGTCTACAGCTCGGTGTTCGGCGTGGGGTATCACTACATGATGCGTCTGATTAAGCAGGGACCGGTTGTCGGCGAAGGTCATATCACTGAAGAAGGTGGACCGGGTCAGAAGAAAACGCCAGCGCGTCCGCTTTCCGCTGCCACCTTTAAGGATGGAGACCACTAAGATGATCGATTTTTCCGTTATCTGGTTTGTGATTATCGTCTTCGCAACCCTGATGTATATCGTGATGGATGGTTTCGACCTGGGTATTGGTCTGCTGTTCCCGTTCAACAAAGATGCCGGTGAGCGCGACATGATGGTGAACACCGTCGCGCCGGTCTGGGATGGTAATGAAACCTGGCTGGTTCTGGGTGGCGCAGGCCTGTTTGGTGCGTTCCCGCTGGCCTATGCGGTGATTACCGATGCGCTGTCGATTCCGCTGACCGCCATGCTGATTGGCCTGATTTTCCGCGGTGTCGCCTTTGAGTTCCGCTTCAAGGCGGTTGAAGGCCACCGGGCATTCTGGGACAAGTCATTTATTGCCGGTTCCGTTATCGCTACGTTCAGTCAGGGTGTTGCGGTCGGTGCGTTCCTGGATGGCATTCCGGTTGAGGGACGCCGTTTCGCCGGTTCCGCACTGGACTGGCTGGCACCGTTCCCGCTGTTCTGCGGCGTCGGTCTGGTTGTGGCGTATGCGCTGCTGGGCTGTACGTGGCTCATCATGAAGACCGAGAACGAGCTGCACCGCAAGATGTCTGCGCTGGCGACGCCGCTGGTGATCGCGCTGTTAGTGATTATTGGCATCGTCAGCCTGTGGACACCGTTTGCGCATGCGGATATCGCGCATCGCTGGTTCAGCAAGCCCAATCTGTTCCTGTTCCTGCCGGTTCCGGTGCTGGTGCTGCTCTGTTCGTGGGGCATTGTGCGCGCCATCAAGCGTGAGGCGCACTATTCACCGTTCCTGCTGACGCTGGCGCTGGTCTTCCTGGGCTTCTCCGGTCTGGGTATCAGTGTATGGCCAAACATTATTCCGCCATCCGTGACCATCTGGGATGCCGCGTCGCCGCCGCAGAGCCAGGCGTTTATGCTGGTGGGCAGCCTGCTGATTATCCCGATGATCCTGGGTTACACCTTCTGGAGCTACTACGTGTTCCGTGGGAAAATCAAAGCAGATGAAGGATATCATTGATATGAAAAGCCTCAGCAGCATGAAAGACCACAATCACCATGAAGAGACGAAAGCGCCGTGGTGGAAGCGTGTGATGTGGCTGGTGTTTATCTATGCCGCCAGCGTGCTGGCACTGGGCGTCGTCGCCTCGCTGTTCCGCATGATGATGACTGCAGCGGGTATGCGTAGTCATTAATCTTCGATGGCACGAGCCAGGCAGCTGACAAAGCTAAAGTCGGGTGATGCTGATAGCAATGATTAAGCTCAACGCGCAGGGAACACGATCAGAAGAGGAAAGCGTCCCACGCCATGGACAAAAAAGCCGGGAGCGTTTTTGAACAACGCAACGCGTTGGCCCGCGACGGGCACACCTCAGGGATGAGGTGTGTAATTGCGTGGGCCGAGCATGTCAGGGACTGGCCTTAGCGTCTTTCCGATCTGACCGTGTTCCCTTCGCAGGCTCCGTCCCCCAGCTAAGCTAACCGGCGCTGATTTTATCAATAAGCAGAAGGCTGACGTTAGTCAGCCTTTTTTAGTTAGTAACCTAAGCAATTAATGCGGAATCGCCCCGAACAGGCGCGTGCGCCTTACCCTTTCCTTACACCGATTCGCGATTTTTGTTATCCTTTTGTGACGAAAATCCCAGTCCTAACCCGCGTCGTAAATCGCCATCATGCTCAGTCAGGCCATTAAAAAACAGCACATTAACGATCTGGTCGAGTGGATAGAAGCCAATCTCACCGACGATCTCAATATCGATCAAATCACCCTGAAATCGGGTTATTCGAAGTGGCACATGCAGCGCATGTTCAAGGAGATGACCGGACAGACGCTGGCGGCGTATACCCGTAAACGACGTCTGACGATGGCGGCCATGGCACTGCGTCTGACGCGCATGACGCTGATCGATATCGCCGTCCGTTTTGGTTTTGATAACCAGCAAAACTTCACCCGTGTATTTAAAGGTCACTTTGCGCTGACGCCTGGCGCGTTTCGCCGTATTCCCCATTTGCCGGTGAAGAATTTCCATGGCCGCATTCTGGTGCGCTCGCTGGCAGAGCGTGCAACGCTGGTGGAACGCGAAGAGGCGCTGCCGCTGCGCGGAGAGACGCAGGAGTGGGAGTGTAAGTTCGGAGACTACATTGCCGACCACGATCATCGGGTCGCCGATCAGGCGCGGCAACTGGTCGCGCTGGCGGGCAGCCAGGTAAAGCAGGGCTGGTTAGGCTTTGAATATGGCCCCGGCCACAGTTCGGCTGACCAGCAGAATATCAGCCTGTTTCAGGCGCTGGAGCCGCAATATGCCGGACTGCTGGATGACCACACCGACACCTGGAGTGAAGTTCCGGGCCTCTATGCGTCGATTCGCTGGAGCGGCAGGCCGGAGCAGCTGACGCGCTTTATCGAGGATATCTACTATCAGCATCTGCCCGCGCTGGGTGTCTCCCGCCGTCCGGGTAAAGATCTGTTGCGGCTCGACTTTGCACAGTGTCAGCCCGACTGGCTGAGCGGCGTATTTTCTATTCCGGTGATGCAGGCGTAGCCAGCAGGGCAGGGCACGTGGCTCAAATGCATAATTCGTGCGGTAAACTGTGACAAACCGCACGATTCTATAAACTAACTCGCCTGTCTGGCGTAAAATCCTCTCCCGAAACCCTGTCATACCTGAATCATCGTGCATCTGTGATGGGGCTGGAACATTCATCTGCATTTCAGGCCTTTTCCGGCCAAAAAGACAAACGAAGACAACTATGCGACGCTTAATGATTTCACTGATTCTGGCATTGCCTGTGACGGCAATGGCGCAGCAGGCTGAGCCTTTCTCACCGCCTGCCGGACTGCATCCGCACTCTCAGGCCTCTCAGCATGAAATTCTGGGTGACGGTGAGCTGCCGGAACACACCAGCAGTAACGCTTCCCTCTCCGGATTCAACGACACACTGTAAGTGCTGATGCGCTGCCAGACATGGCGGCGCAACATGACCGGCTCGTCAGGAGCCGGCCAGCTTTAACCTGATCTGCCTGCTTTACTGCACCCGCTTATACCTCTCTCTGAATGCTTATCAGGGCTGTTTCACGCCTGTAACAGGCACATCTGTACCTGCATAAAATATATCTTAATCCGCCTGATCGCATTTTTCGTTCTTGTTCTTAAGATATATCATAGCTAATCTCCCGGCGTGAGATGAGAATGATTGTTATTTAATTACAGTTTCATGACAGTGAGCATGCCCCTGAATCACGGGCATAGATCCCGATTGAGGAGAGAGAATATGACTGCATCAGCCAATCAGCGCTTACCCCAGCGCGTCCGTAATGAACTGCGTTTCCGCCATATCCAGGTCGCCAGTAAAACCCATATTGCCGGTAAATTCTGGCGCATCCGGTTCAGCGGCAGCGATCTGGCGGGCTTTACGTCGCCAGGCTTCGATGATCACATCAAGGTATTTTTCCCTTCCGCTGAAGGTGAAACACTGGCTCTGCCGCAGATGACCGACGCGGGAATTGTCTGGCCTGAAGGTCTGCGTCCGCAGGCGCGCGATTACACGCCGCTGGAATTTGATGGTGTCTCTTCACTGACCCTCGATTTCTATATTCATCAGCAGGGCGTCGCGAGTGACTGGGCAACCCAGGCGCAGGTGGGCGATAAACTGATTGTTGGTGGGCCGCGCGGTTCGCTGGTGGTGCCGACCGATTATGCGTTTCAGCTTTACGTCTGCGACGAAACCGGATTGCCAGCCTTTGCACGCCGTCAGCGTGACGCAGACGCACAGGCGCTGCACCTCTATGCCTTTACCGATGAAGCAACGGGCCGCGACTATTTACCGGATACGACTGACGTAACGACAAACTGGCTGGGCAATGGTCAGATGCAGAAAGCGCAACTCAGCCAGCTGATTGCCCGGCTGGATCACATCGCTATCCCGACGGAGGATTACTTTATCTGGCTGACCGGCGAAGGTGAGTTCGTCAAAGCGCTGTCTGACTACTTTACGGTTCAGCGCGGCCTCAGCAGTGATTTTGTTCGCGCGGTGGCCTACTGGCACCAGAAGTAAGCGGCTCTGGCAATTGAGTTTTGCCTGGCGGCGGACTACCATCAATCCGACTTTTTCCCGCAGGGCAGGCCATGAAACAGCATCCGAACTCCACATCATCTGACGATCAGACTGCGCGCGCAGGGGGGTGCAGCGGACGACGCAAACGACGCGAAAAGATGCTGGAAGCCGGTGAGATTCGCCTGCTGATGCTCCATTTCCTGGCGCAGAATGCGGCGCACGGCTATGAACTGATCAAGTCGGTCGAGGAGTTGTCGAAGGGAGAGTATTCACCCAGTCCGGGGATCATCTACCCCAATCTGACGCTGCTGGAAGAGATGGAGGCGATTGAGGTGGTGGATGCGCAGGCCGCGCGTAAAGCCTACCGCCTGACCGCAACGGGAGAGGCGCAGCTGGCAGAAAACCTGGAAACGGTCTCCAGCCTGATAACGCGGCTCTCTACGCTGGCGATTCTGGTCAATAACCGCAGCATTCCTGCTGTAGAGCAGGCGATTCATGGGTTGAAGGTCGCGCTGAACCGGCGGCTGGCGCAGGAAGATATCTCAGAAGCCGCGCTGCAGACGCTGATTAAGGCGCTGCACGACGCGGCTGAAAAAATCACTCACAGCTAATCAGCTGATGTCAGCTTTGTTTTTGTCGATGTGGCCCAGGGTACGATCCGGGAAACAGATGTCGCGCACGCGCTGTTTCAGTGTGGTCGCATCCGGGAAGCCGCCATCGCGCTTACGTTCCCACAGCAGATGCTCATCCAGCGTAATCTCAAAGATACCGCCAGTGCCGGGTTTCAGCGTCACCTCCGCCAGATCCTCAGCGAAAGTGTGCAGAAGTTCCTGTGCCATCCACGCTGACCGCATCAGCCAGTTGCATTGCATACAGTAGTGAATAACAACCACAGGTTTTTGCGCCATAACTCTATTCCTTTACGTGTTGATAAATGCCAGTGCATTCGGGTTAAAAAAGTGTGCGCTGTGGTTATTTATTAATGCGTAAAACTCGTCAAAACAATCTGTTACTGCATTTCATCGGGTACAGGCCTCGCTTCATCAGCATGCTGATCGGCTTTTTTTTATGGCTTTTATGCAGCGCCATTTTTGTTATGCCGGGAAGCAAGGGAGTGAATACTAACAACTAATCAGGTGATTCGCGCCTGTGTCACCTCGTTTTAGGAGATTGACTAAAACGCGTCAGCCTCAAAGAAGTATGAAACGGGTACGCGCCGCTCTCAGCCTCTGTTGCTGAGGGGGAACAGGCGAAGCGTAAACCGCCCGGTATTCTGCTGTCAATCCTGACCGTTTCGCTTTAAAAACATCGCCTTGCGTGTTTTTATTCGCTGATTTTGCGCTATACCTGGAGTTCCGGACAGCCTTAAGGAGACCATAATGGCAAAATCATTAGATCAAACCGCTGAGCAACTGGGTAACATTTTACTCTCCTCCGGACTTCATCTGGCGACCGCCGAATCCTGTACCGCCGGGCTGATCAGCATGACGCTGGCCGCGGTAGAAAACAGCGGCGACTTCTATACCAGCGGCTTCGTGACCTACAGCGAAAATGCCAAAATCCGTCTGCTGGGGGTACATCCAGACACGCTGAAACAGCATACGGCGGTGAGCGAACAGACGGCGAGAGAGATGGTGCAGGGAGCCTGCGCCCGCTCGGGTGAACCGGTGGGATTATCGATCACCGGCTATGCCGGACCGGATGGCGGTGAAGATGGCACACCGGCAGGCACCATCTGGTTTGGCTGGGTATTGCCTGATGGCAGGGACGAGGCGGAATGCCACCAGTTCAGCGGCGATCCAAAATCGGTGATGGAGCAGGGCACGCAGTTCGCGCTGGAAGGGCTGATCAAACGGCTGCAGCGAGCCGATCGATAAAGGCGCGGTGTACGCGCCTTTAAAAGCGGTTAGCGGCAGTCGACAATCAGGCGACCCTGTACTTTGCCATCCAGCAGTGCCTGCGCACCTTCTCTGGCTTCACTCAGCGGAATAACCCGGCTCAGCTTATTGAGCCGTTCGCTATCCAGCAGCTCCCCGAGTCGCTGCCACGCCTGCTCACGAAGTGGCTTCGGACACATCACGCTATCGACCCCGGCCAGCGTAACGCCACGCAAAATAAAGGGTGCAACGCTGGCTGGCAGATCGAGTCCCTGTGCCATACCGCAGGCAGCAACTGCGCCGTCCCGCTGAGTCGCGGCCAGCACGTTTGCCAGAGTATGACTGCCGACGCTGTCTATCGCGGCGGCCCAGCGCTCTTTTGCCAGCGGTTTGCCGGGCTGGGAGATCTCTTCACGGTCAATGACCGATGCTGCGCCCAGCGTGTCGATCAGATACGCATGGTCGCTGGCGCGTCCGCTCGACGCGATTACCTCATAGCCCAGACGCGCCAGCAGGCTGACGCTATAGCTGCCGACACCGCCACTGGCTCCGGTCACCAGCACCGAACCCCGGTCAGGTGTGATGCCCTGCTTTTCCAGCGCCATCACGCAAAGCATCGCGGTCAGCCCCGCCGTACCGATGGCCATGGTCTGTAACGGGCTCAGCGTAGCGGGCGCGCGCACCAGCCAGTCGCCGCTGACGCTGGCTTTCTGCGCCAGGCCGCCCCACTGTTTTTCGCCTACGCCCCAGCCTGTCAGCAGCGCCACATCATCCTCTTTCCAGTCGGGATGGCGGCTGGCCGTCACCCGTCCCACAAAGTCGATACCCGGCACCATCGGGAACTGGCGCACAATCGGGCCTTTGTTGCAGATAGCCAGGGCATCTTTGTAATTCAGGGATGAGTAGCTGACGTCGAGCGTGACATCGTGGTCGGGCAGTTGGGATTCGGGGAGATCTTTCAGCAGGGAACGGTAACCTTGTTCGTCATTTTCAATGACCAGTGCCTTGAACATGCAGCCTCCGGCAGAGTGGGAAAGAGAAGATAAGTTTACGCCTGGCAAAGGTAATGCGGTAGGGCAATGGCCGACTCTGCGGGTAAGGGCGGCGGCAGGCGCGTAAAAGTGGGCAGCAAGCTATTTGCATAAATGTGCATATAATTCAGATAATTAGTCTGATTGTGAAGTTTTTATGATAAATAGACTATAAAAATCATATTGTTACATTTAAGCAGGGTGACTTAATAATTGCCTGGCTCGGGTTGTCCATGCCTGAAAAAGATGACATTATGACCGCCACTTTTTGACCCTGCTTCTTTACCACAGAGGACGTCGCCATGTCCGGTTCACCGCGCACTCGCCCGGATTACCGTTCGCTTTTTCCGGCGCTCACCGGGCTTTCCTCATTTCCGCACTCTGCGTTATTCCTCATGCGGTGAGGCCAGCCAGGCCGCAGCTGTGGGGCTTTTCTCCACGGGCTGCGTAATGCTGAATAATTCGCCGGGGCGCTGTCCCCATGATTGTGCCTCAGGCACTTCCTCCCTGACGTTAGGGATTCTGTTATGACTCCACTGAAAATTGCTGCCAGCGCCGCTGTCGCGCCAAGTCTTACCCTGAACACCGCGCGCGACGTCGTGACGCTGGATAACACCGACTTTACTGATGTGGCGGCGGTCGTCGTCTCGCTGGCGGATACCCGCAGCGGTGTGCTGGCGCTGCTGCGTCACACCGGCTTTAATCTGCCGGTGTTTGTCGCGAATGCGTTTGAAGAAGAGGTGATGCATCTGCCCGGCGTCAGCGGTGAGCTGAACGGCGAGCCGCAGGAGTGGGTTGCGCTGGAGGCGGCTGCGCAGGCGTATGAAGCTGAGCTGCTGCCACCTTTCTTCGAGACGCTGACCCGCTACGTCGATATGCAGAACAGCACCTTTGCCTGTCCCGGACATCAGGGCGGGGCGTTCTTTAAAAAGCATCCGGCGGGCAAACAGTTTTATGACTTCTATGGCGAGAATGTTTTCCGCTCTGATATGTGCAACGCCGACGTCAAACTGGGCGATCTGCTGATCCACGAAGGTTCAGCCAAAGATGCGCAGAAGTATGCGGCAAAGGTATTTAACGCCGACAAAACCTACTTTGTGCTTAACGGCACCTCAAGCGCCAATAAAGTGGTGACCAATGCGCTGCTGACCCGTGGCGATCTGGTGCTGTTTGACCGCAACAATCATAAGTCGAACCATCATGGTGCGCTGATTCAGGCGGGCGCAACGCCGGTTTATCTTGAAGCGGCACGTAACCCCTTCGGCTTTATTGGCGGTATTGACGCGCACTGCTTTGATGAGGCTTATCTGCGCGAGCAGATCGCGGCAGTGGATCCGCAGCGCGCGGAAGCGGCACGGCCTTTCCGTCTGGCGATCATCCAGCTGGGCACCTACGACGGCACGGTTTATAACGCGCGTCAGGTGGTGGATCGCATCGGCCATCTGTGTGATTACATCCTGTTTGATTCCGCCTGGCTCGGCTATGAGCAGTTTATTCCATTGATGGAAGGCTGTTCGCCGCTGACCCTGGATCTGAACGAGAACGATCCCGGTATTTTTGTCACGCAGTCCGTGCATAAGCAGCTGGCCGGTTTTTCGCAGACCTCGCAGATCCATAAAAAAGATAATCACATTCGCGGACAGCGGCGCTTCTGCCCGCATAAGCGACTGAATAACGCCTTTATGCTGCACGCCTCCACCAGTCCGTTTTATCCGCTGTTTGCCGCGCTGGATATCAACGCCAGAATGCATCAGGGCGAAGCGGGGCGTCGCATGTGGGATGAGTGCGTCATGCTGGGTATTGAGGCGCGTAAAGCGATCCTGGATCGCTGTGAAATGATCCTGCCGTTTGTGCCGGAGACGGTGGATGGTCAGCGCTGGCAGGATGCGCCCACAGAGACGATCGCCCGCGATCTGCGCTATTTCAGCTTTGAACCGCAGGCGAAATGGCACGGTTTCGCGGGTTACGCGCGCGACCAGTATCGGGTCGATCCCTGCAAACTGCTGCTGACCACGCCGGGCATTGATGCGGCCAGCGGGGAATACAGTGATTTCGGGATCCCGGCGACCATTCTGGCGAACTATCTGCGCGAAAACGGCATTGTGCCGGAGAAGTGCGATCTCAACTCAATCCTGTTCCTGCTGACCCCGGCTGAAAGTCCGGAGAAGATGGCGAATCTGGTGGCGATGCTGGCGCAGTTTGAGCAGCACGTTAAAGAAGATGCGCCGCTGGCCGAAGTGCTGCCGACGATTTACCGCAAAAACGCGCAACGCTATGCCGGGTATACCCTGCGTCGCCTCTGTCAGGAGATGCACGATCTTTACGTCAGTCACAACGTTAAAGATCTGCAGCGCCTGATGTTCCGTGCCGCGGAGTTCCCGCCGGTCAGCGTCAATCCGCAGGATGCGCATCAGGCTTATATTCGCGGCGAAGTGGAGCTGGTGCCTATCGCCGAGGCCGCAGGCCGTGTTGCTGCGGAAGGCGCGCTGCCTTATCCACCGGGCGTGCTGTGCGTCGTGCCCGGAGAAGTCTGGGGCGGCGCGGTGCAGCGTTATTTCCTGGCGCTGGAGGAGGGACTTAATCTGCTGCCCGGCTTCTCGCCGGAGCTGCAGGGCGTTTACACCGAAGAGGATGAACAGGGACAGAAGTATCTGGTGGCTAATATGATGGTGGGGCGCTGATCTGAGCGGGGGCAGAGGCGGGTAGCGGCCCGCCGGCCTTTTTGTTCGCTGCGCGAACGGGCTCAAACTGAGCGGGTTGCGCCCGTCCGGCGGCAGGGTTCGCTTTGCAGCGGGCTTGCTATGTGAAGGTTACGCCCGCCAGGTTATGAACTTCGCTTAGCAGCGGGCTGGCCATGAGAAGGTTACGCCCGCCAGGCTATGGGCAGTTTCAGGTTTCCCGTGCAGGCGGACGCGTCAAGGGGCGTACGCCCGCCCCTTAACAATCCCGGCGTCCGGCTGCCTGCGCGCCCCGCTCTGCGGGGTCCCTTCGTCACGCCCTGCGGCCCGCGGACCGTCCGGACTCGCCATCCCTGGCTCGTACCGTCCTTTCGCCGACGTCCTGTCGGCTCATCCTTGCCTCCGGTTGTTCCTCAGCGCTTCGGACGCCTCTGACAAACCCCCGCCTGCAATATTTTTATGTTTTTTTAGTGCTGCGTTGTCTGCTGTCCAGTGACAGCTCCGGAAACGAAAAGCGATGAGATACCCCACACAGAAAGAAGAAATAACAGCGAGGGGTTGGGGAGGCCGTCAGAACCGCTGAGCGGATGAGGGATTTCAGGACGAGCGACAGGGATGTCGCGAAGAGGCGGGTTCGCGCCAGGGATGGCGCGTCCCGGCGGTCCGTGAGAAATCCGGAAGAAGCGAAGGGACCGCGAAGCGGCGGTGAAGCAGGCCGGAGCCCGGGGTCAAGGGGGCGCGGCGACTGGCGCCCCCTTGTTGGTCGCCTGCAGAGGCGTTACTGAAACTGCCCAGCCTGCCAGGCGAACGAAAACTTCTCATAGCCCCGTTCGCGCAGCGAACACTCCCCAGCGTCAGCCCGCTGCAAAGCGAACGAAAACTTCTCATATCCCCGTTCGCGCAGCGCCCATCAAAACCCGCGATAACTCTTCTGCGCCGTACTCACCTTATACAGATAACGACGCGACTCCGCCGACGGATGCTGGTTCGCAAGGGTCGAATAAACCTTGCTGGGTGACATGCCGTTGATCATTGAGAACGCGCGATCTTTATCGCTGGAGAAGACGCGCAACACGCTGCCTGCACCACCGTTATAGGCGGTGATTACCGCATAGCGGCGTGATACCGGATCCTGAATGCCGCCCAGATAGCTGCGCTGCAACAGCGACAGATACGCCGTACCGGCATCGATATTGTTCTCCGGATCCAGCAGATAGCTGCGGCTCGGCTTGCCCCATTTACCCTTCATGCGGAACACGTCAACACCGGCGGTATGCTGCACCACCTGCATCAGACCCAGCGCATCAGAATGGCTCACGGCGTAGGGGTTGAAGCTCGACTCGGTCTGCATAATCGCCAGAATCAGCGAGGCATCGACACCATACTGCTCGGCGGCTTTACGCACCATCGGCAGGTATTTGTGCGCACGCTTATCCAGGTGGTTCGGCACCATCGGAATCGAAATGCTGTAAATCACATGCAGACCCGAGGTGCGGCGCATCAATTTATTCTGAATCAGATAGTCAGCAAAGGCTTCTGCACGGCCCTGCCAGCGGATTGGCTGACCGGTGTTATCCAGCACCTGCCCATACAGCAGCGGCTCTTTACTGATTTCAATATCGTTGGCGTCAGAATAGAGATCGACATTACCCGGATCTTCGCCAATCAACAGCGTGGTCACGATCGCCTGACGCAGACTGGCCATGGGATCGGTGCCAGAAATCGTCTCGATGGTCAGCTTACCGCTTTCAAAGTTGATGTGGCTGCGGGTGTAATAGTTGTCGCTATATTTGACGTAATCTTTCGGCCCGGCGATCAGGACCTCGTTGATACCCCAGATATTCTCAATATTGTGAGCAAACTGGCCCATTAGAATATCAAAGCCATTGGTGTCTTTAACCCACTCCTCGTGGGACTGCTGATTCTTTGATCCGGAGCAGGAAACCAAAAGTGGTGCTATCACCAGCAGGGCGATTAATTTTTTATTCATTGGGAGTGCAAGCCTGACCTGGATAACCGGCCTCAGCGATGAGGCCCGGAATGTTTACGCTTCTGGCGGTGTATAGCCTTCGATATGAACGTCTTTACCTTCGAACAGGAAATTGATCATCTCCTTCTCCAGCACTTTACGATCTTCGGGATTCATCATGTTGAGCTTCTTCTCGTTGATCAACATGGTCTGTTTCGCCATCCACTTCTGCCAGGCTTCTTTAGAAATGTCGTTGTAGATGCGCTTACCCAGATCACCCGGATAGAGCTGAAAGTCCTGCCCTTCGGCGTCGCGCTGTAAAAAAGTACAAAAAATGGTGCGGCTCATTATTCTTCCTCATTAATCTCACAACTGCTTAAAGCCAGTTGTCGGGGATGGCGCAGCTCGTGTAACAGGCGCTCAACGGGTGCGGCTAATCCCACAGATGGTGGCAGCGCTAAGTTATACCAGAGACCGCCTGCTTCATCCATCGCCGCCCCGGCAGAAGGCCATGCCAGCCACATAGGTACGATATCGAGATGGAAATGGCTGAAGGTGTGACGAAACGCGGTGAGCTGCTGCGGTTTCGCATGAATACCGCGCGCCGCCAGCCAGTCGGTCAGCGCCGCTTCGGTGGTGAACTGCGGGAAGCAGAACAGACCGCCCCACAGGCCCACAGGCGGCCGCTGCTCCAGCCAGACATCATCGCCATCCTGCATCATCAGGAACCAGCCGCTGCGCTCTGGCAGCACCTGCTTAGGCTTCTTGCCGGGATAACTCGCCCAGCTGCTGGTGGCATAGGCCTCACATCCGCTGTTCAGCGGACAGATTTCGCACTTCGGCTTCGATCGGGTACAGACGATAGCACCCAGATCCATCATCGCCTGATTAAACTGGCTGACGCCCTCGGCAGGCGTGACCTCCTCGCTGATCTGCCAGAGCCGCTTTTCGACCTCTTTTTTACCCGGCCAGCCGCTGACGGCATAGCAGCGGGCCAGCACGCGCTTGACGTTGCCATCCAGAATCGGGAAATGCTGACCCAGCGACAGTGAGAGGACCGCGCCAGCCGTAGAGCGGCCGACGCCGGGCAGGGCAGAGACATCATCGAAATTACGCGGGAACTCGCCCTGATGCACATCGACAATCTGCTTTGCGGCTTTATGCAGGTTACGCGCACGGGCGTAGTAGCCAAGGCCGGTCCAGAGATGCAACACTTCATCCAGCGGAGCCGCAGCCAGATCGGTGACCGTGGGGAAGCGCGCCATAAAGCGTTCAAAATAGGGAATAACCGTGGCAACCTGGGTTTGCTGTAGCATTACTTCGGAGAGCCACACCTTATAAGGTGTTTTCTCCAGCTGCCACGGCAGGGTTTTGCGACCAAAGCGCTGATACCAGTCCAGCACCTGTTGCGCGAACTGCGGCGCTTGCATCATAAGAAGGAAATTTTCCGTGTTTACTCTACACTCAGGCAGGAATTCCAGCACATGCGCACCTGGGTGTAAACCGGAAGATTGCAAAGGCTTGCTTCTGCTTATGAACTTTGCATAATGCCCGTTTCCCGGAACAGGCTAACCAGCAGGCTTTTACATGATTAATGACGTCATCACCCCAGAATTTGATGAGAACGGGCGGCCATTGCGCCGGATCCGCAGCTTTGTGCGCCGCCAGGGTCGCTTAACGAAAGGCCAGCAGCAGGCGCTGGATACCCTGTGGCCGGTCATGGGGGTGGAATATCAGCCGGAGCCTGTCGATCTGCCCGAGCTGTTTGGCCGCGAAGCCCCGGTGACGCTGGAGATTGGCTTTGGTATGGGCGCGTCCCTGGTGACCATGGCGCAGAACACGCCGCATCAGAACTTCCTGGGTATTGAAGTGCACGCGCCTGGCGTGGGTGCCTGTCTCGCCGCCGCTAAAGAAGCCGATCTGCAGAACCTGCGCGTGATGTGTCACGATGCGGTGGAAGTGCTGGAGAAGATGATTCCGGACAACTCACTGCGCATGGTTCAGCTCTTCTTCCCCGATCCGTGGCACAAAGCGCGTCACAACAAACGCCGTATCGTTCAGGTTCCCTTCGCCGAGCTGGTGATGCGTAAACTGAAACTGGGCGGCGTTTTCCACATGGCGACCGACTGGGAAGCCTACGCGGAGCATATGCTTGAAGTGATGAACAGCATCGATGGCTACCGCAATCAGTCAGAACAACAGAATTACGTGCCGCGTCCTGAGACGCGTCCACTGACCAAGTTTGAGCAGCGCGGGCAGCGTTTAGGCCATGGCGTATGGGATTTAATGTTTGAGAGGGTGAAATAATGGCCACACAACGCAGCCGCCGTTTACGTAAAAAACTGCACATCGACGAGTTTCAGGAACTGGGCTTCTCCGTTGCCTGGCGCTTCCCGGAAGGCACCAGCGAAAGCGAAATTGATGAGACCCTGAACCAGTTCATCAATGAAGCGATCGATCCTAACGGTCTGGCCTTTGATGGCAGCGGTTACCTGGTGTGGGAAGGTCTGGTTTGCCTGCAGAAAACCGGCAAATGCACCGATGAGCATCGTGCGCTGGTCCGCAAATGGCTGGAAGACCGCAAGCTGCAGGACGTGCAGATGACTGAACTCTTTGACGTCTGGTGGGACTAAGTCGTCACACCGTGTCGGGCTGAGGCCCGATCAGAGGGTTTCAGACCCGATCTTAGGGAGTAGATATGATGCATAAAGCGCTTCTTGCTGTGCTGCTGGTGGCAGCAACTCAGGCTCAGGCAGCCTATGAATGCAGCGTTAAGCCGCAGGACGATGTGGTCATCAGGACACAGAGTGTGCAGGTGGTCGGTGCTAACGGCAATATGGAAATCTCGCCACAGGGCGACGTGCAGTTCAATGGACAGAAGGTCACGCTGGATAGGGCTGAACGCCAGAAAGCAATCGACTATCAGAACGCGCTGCGTCGCGATCTGCCGTGGATCGACAGCGGGGCGACGTCACGTCTGGAAAAAGGGCGTGCAGCACTGGACCGGGTCATCGTTGAGAAACTGGGCACCGACAGCAACGTGCGTAATCGCCTGACCACGCTGAATGGCCAGCTAAAACAGCAGATGAACCGCATCATTGAACACCGTGAAGATGGGCTGACGTTCCACCATCAGGCGATTGATCAGGTGCGCGCCGAAGGCGAAAGACTGGTTCAGTCAACGCTGGGCGGCGTGATGCAGGATAGCCTGAATGAAATGGGCAGTAAGCAGGGCAGCGGTGGCAGTAATCCGCTGCAGGCGATTATGGGCAATCTGGGCGGTCTGCAACAGTCGATTCAGGATGAGTGGAGCAAGCAGGAGCAGGATTTCCAGAACTTCGGTCACGAGGTGTGTAATCGCGTTATTTCGCTGGAAGATCAGCGTAAACAGCTTACCGGCGCACTGAAAAAATAGTTTAACGCCTCAGCCTGCCGGGCTGAGGCGCTTTTCTACTCTTCCGCACTTACTCTTCCGCTAAGAACAGCTCCAGCAGCGAATTCAGGAATAACTTCCCTTTCTCCGTAATCTGCCACTGCTCAGCGGTTTCAGTCACGTAACCGGCGGCAATCGCGGCATCCATCTGCGGACGGATCACCTCTTCTGACAAACCGGTGTAGCGGCTGAACTCGTCGCGCGGCGCGGCTTCCAGCAGGCGAAAGCGGTTCATGAAATATTCAAACGGCTTGTCGCTATCGGCAACCTCATACTGCTTTTCGCGGTAGTTACCCTGCATGAATCCACGCGGATGACGGGTTTTCACCGTGCGAACAATGCGGCCATCCGGCTGGGTCAGCTTGCCGTGCGCACCACAACCAATCCCCAGATAGTCGCCAAAGCGCCAGTAGTTGAGGTTATGTTCACAGCGATATCCCGGCTTCGCATAGGCCGAGGTCTCATACTGCTGATAACCGGCGGCCTGCAGCAGCTGATCGCCCTGTTCGAAAATATCCCACAGCGCATCATCATCCGGCAGCACCGGCGGGCGGGAGCCAAACAACGTATTGGGTTCGATGGTGAGCTGATACCAGGAGAGGTGCGGCGGATTGAGCGCAATCGCCTGACGTAAATCGTCGAGCGCCTCTTCCAGCGACTGGTCCGGCAGGCCATGCATCAGGTCGAGGTTAAAGCTGCGCAGTGACAGCGACTCCGCCAGTTCCGCGGCGCGAACGGCCTCTTCCGGGCCATGAATACGGCCAAGACGCTGCAGCTTTTGCGGGCTGAAACTCTGAACGCCAATCGAAATACGGTTGATACCGGCGCGCTGATAAGCGCTGAACCGGTCCGCTTCCACGGTGCCAGGATTCGCTTCCATGGTCACTTCCGCATCCGGGGAGAGCGTCAGACGCTCCCGCACGCCATCCATCAGCATCTGCATCGCGCTGCTGCTCAGCAGGCTGGGCGTGCCGCCACCAATGAAGATAGTGCGCACTTCCCGGTCACCGATCAGCGGTAAGTCGATTTCCAGATCGCGCAGCAGGTGCTGCACGTATTCAACGTGCGGCACCTCATCTTTCAGCGCGTGGGAGTTAAAATCACAGTAGGGACACTTCTGTACGCACCACGGAATGTGGATGTAGAGACTTAACGGCGGCAGATTAGGCATTACGCATCGCTTCCAGCAACAGCGTCAATGCTTTACCCCGGTGAGAAACTGCACCTTTTTCCGCTTTGCTCATCCCGGCCGCGGTTTTACCCAGCGCCGGGACATAGAAAATCGGGTCGTAACCAAAGCCACAGGTGCCAGAGGCTGAACGGGTGATCTCACCCTGCCAGCTGCCGTGGAACACCAGCGGGGTCGGGTCTTCCGCATGACGCAGATAGACCAGCACGCAGTGGAACTGCGCCTGGCGCTGACCATCAGGCACGTTTTCCAGCGCCTGCAGCAGCTTCTCCAGGTTCAGCTGATCGCTGGCCTCTTCACCGGCGTAGCGCGCCGAGTAGATGCCAGGCGCGCCGCCCAGCGCATCCACGGCCAGACCGGAGTCATCGGCAATGGCCGGTAATCCGGTAATCTGGGCCGCGTGACGCGCCTTGAGAATCGCGTTCTCAATAAAGGTCAGGCCGGTCTCTTCCGCCGATTCAACCCCAAGGTCAGTCTGTGCGACGATATCCAGACCAAAGGCGGAGAGTAACTCCGCCAGCTCACGCACTTTGCCGGGATTGCCGGTTGCGAGGACAACTTTTTGCATAACAGTTCCAGTTTGATTCATTTACAGCAGATACCAGAGACCCGGGAACAGGTCCATGCCGAGAAAGTTCAGGGCATACAGCACCAGGATGACGATCATCGCTGAGAAATCGATGCCGCCCATCGCAGGCAGAATACGGCGAATAGGCGCCATCATCGGCTCGGTCAACTGCACCAGCAGATAATCGACCGGGCCACGGCCCTGGCTGATCCAGCTCATCAGAGAGCGAACGATGATGACCCAGAAGACCAGATAGCCGGCGGATTTCACCAGCGACAGCAGGCCAACCAGCAGATTCGTCGGATCGACCGAGAACACGCCCACCTGAATCAGCAGTAAAATCGGGTATTTCAGCGTGGTCAGCACAAAGGCCAGCAGCAGCGAGGCGGTATCAATCGGCCCCAGAGCCGGCAGTATGCGGCGTAACGGTTTAACAATGGGCTGGGTAACCTTAACGACAAACTGTGCCACTGGATTGTAAAAATCGCAGCGTGACCACTGCATCCAGATGCGTAACAGCAGCACCATGACGTAGAGATCGATCAGCGTTTTTACTAAAAAAGTCAGTGTTAACATGAAGTTCCTCTATTATTGTTGTGAGTTGTGCGCATAATCTCGTGCGCCAAAAATGGCGGTGCCGATACGCACCATCGTACTGCCTGCGGCGATTGCCGCCTCCATGTCATCGCTCATTCCCAGCGAAAGCGTATCAATACCCGCAAACTGCTGTTGCAGCTGCCGGAAGGCCTCCGCCATCTGCTGACACACCGCCAGCTGCCGCTGGTAATCACTCTCCGCTGCCGGAATCGCCATCAATCCGCGCAGCCGCAGTTGCGGCAGGGCAGCGATCTGCTCCGCCAGCCCGGAAACGGCCTCCAGCATGATGCCAGATTTGCTGTTCTCGTCACTGATATTTACCTGAATTAACACATTCAGCGGTGGCAGCGAAGCAGGCCGCTGATCGTTGAGCCGCTGCGCGATGCGCTGGCGGTCAATGGTGTGACACCAGGCGAAATGTTCCGCCACCAGACGGCTTTTATTGGACTGCAGCGGGCCGATGAAGTGCCACTCCAGCTCAGGATGTGCGGCCAGTGCCTGGACCTTTTCAACCCCTTCCTGAACGTAATTTTCACCAAAGGCAATCTGGCCAGCGGCAAAGGCTTCTTCGACCGCGCTCGCAGGTTTGGTTTTACTGACTGCAAGCAGGGTAATTTCTTCTGGTGCGCGGCCGCAACGCGCGGCAGCGGCGGCGATTCGCTGCCGCACTTGCTGTAGGTTCTGCTGGATTGAGGTCATAGTCAGGAGAAATTATGAATCTGGATGAAATGGTGGGGCTTAGTGTAAAGCATAATGCCGCCGATCTGCACCTTTGCAGCGGACATTTGCCCTACTGGCGGCGGCAGGGAAGGCTGGAGGCAATTCCGCAGCAGGCCAGGCTCTCTGCAGCGTGGATGGAAGAGTTTATGGCCTGCTGGCTCAGTGACCCGCAGCGTCAGGCGCTGGCGCGCGAAGGGCAGCTCGATTTCGCCCTCAGCCTGGCCTGCGGCCAGCGTCTGCGTGCGAATCTGTTTATGCAGCGTAATGGCCTGTCTCTGGCGCTGCGCATTATCGCCACAGCGTGCCCGACGCTGGAGAGCCTGCAACTGCCCGCCATCGTTCCGGCGCTGCTGGAGCAGCAGGATGGGCTGATTCTGGTGACGGGTGCGACTGGCAGTGGAAAATCGACCACGCTGGCGGCGCTGGTCGATGCGCTGAACCGCCAGCAGGCGCGCCATATCATCACACTGGAAGACCCGATTGAATTTATTCATCACAGCCAGCAGTCGCTGATTCAGCAGCGTGAAATCGGCCTGCACTGCGGTTCGTTCTCGCTGGGAATAAAGGGGGCACTGCGTGAAGATCCGGATGTGATTCTGCTGGGCGAACTGCGCGACAGCGACACCATTCGTCAGGCGCTGACGGCGGCAGAGACCGGCCATCTGGTGCTGGCGACGCTGCATACGCGTGGCGCGGCGCAGGCGGTGGATCGGCTGGTGGATGTCTTTCCGGCGGAAGAGAAACAGCTGGTGCGCACGCAGCTGGCGGGCAGCCTGAAAGCGGTGATCGCGCAGCGGCTGGTGCCCTCTGTGGCCGGATCGCGCATCGGACTGTTTGAGGTACTGATCGCCACCCCCGGCATCACGAATCTGATCAGAGAAGGCAAGATGCACCAGATTCCTGCGCTGCTGCAGACCGGCGCGCAGGCCGGTATGCAGACGTTTGAGCAGAGCCGGCTGGCACGACAGGCAGCCGGTCTGATCGAATAAGCAGATCAGTAGTGGTTTTCGAACCAGTCCTGCAAAATAATGGCGGCAGACTGTGAATCGACCGACCCTTTGTTGAGCGCGCGATAGCCGCCGCGCTCAAACAGGCCAGCACGCGCTTCTACCGTGCTGAGCCGTTCATCCTGCAGCTCCACGCGGATGCCAAAGCGACCGTGCAGACGGTTGGCAAATTTACGCGCGCGGTCAGTCAGCGGTTGCTCGGTGCCATCCATATTCAGCGGTAAACCGACGACGACGAAATCGGGCTGCCACTCTTTCAGCAGCTTTTCAATCACCTGCCAGTCCGGTATGCCATCCTGCGCTTTGATCGCGCTCAGCGGACGGGCACTGCCCGTGAGTTCCTGCCCTACGGCGACACCAATACTTTTGGTGCCGAAATCGAAACCTAACAGAGTCTGAGTTGACATCAGGCGTGTCCCGCGTCGCTGGCCATATTGTGAATATCGACGCCAATACTGCGCGCCGCTTCGCGCCAGCGCTCTGAAATCGGCGTCTGGAACAGGATGTTGCTGTTAGCTGGCGTCGTCAGCCAGGCATTTTCCATCAGCTCGTTTTCCAGCTGATCTTTTTCCCAGGCACAGTAACCCAGCGCGACCAGAACATTGGTGGGCTGAGACGCGGTGCCGATCGACTCCAGCACGTCACGGGACGTGGTGATAATCGTGTTATCGGAGACACGAATGCTGGAGGTAAAGGTGCGTTGTGCTGAGTGCAGGATAAAGCCACGATCTTCTGCCAGCGGGCCGCCGGTAAACACCGGTTTATCCAGCTTGATCGCCGGATCGCGATCGTCAGCAGAGATTTTCAGCTTCTTCAGAATGCCTTCAACCGTCAGGTTTTCCATGGGTTTATTGATGATCAGTCCCATTGCACCCTCTTCGTTATGTTCGCAGAGATAGACCACGGAACGTTTGAAGAAAGGATCCTGCAATGAAGGCATGGCAATCAAAAAGTGATGTTGTAAATTCATTCTCACACGATGTACCAAAAAAATAACCGGCACGCGACGACCGCACCGGTATTGGGTTGATCACGGAGCCACGCCCCGGCGTCATGCTCAGCCCAGGCGCTTCTCAATGGCATCCATCAACATGCCGGTGATGGAAATCGGGAACGCAGCCTCAATTTCACGAATACAGGTTGGGCTGGTCACGTTAACTTCAGTCAGTTTATCACCGATGATGTCCAGACCGACAAAAATCAGCCCTTTTGCTTTCAGCGTCGGGCCAACACGGCGTGCAATTTCCCAGTCGCTTTCGCTCAGCGGACGCGCTTCACCACGCCCACCGGCGGCCAGATTGCCACGCGTTTCACCGCCCTGCGGGATACGCGCCAGGCAGTAAGGTACCGGCTCGCCATCCACGACCAGCACGCGTTTGTCACCCTCGGTGATGGCCGCAATGTAGTTCTGCGCCATGCAGAAACGGCTCTCATGCTCGGTCAGGGTTTCGGTAATCACGCCGAAGTTAGGATCGTCTTTCTTCACGCGGAAAATCGACGCGCCACCCATGCCATCCAGCGGCTTCATGATGATGTCACCATGCTCCTGCCAGAAGTCACGCAGCTGCGCTTTGCTGCGGGTTACCAGGGTGTCAGGCGTGAACTCGGCAAACCAGGCGGTGTAGAGCTTTTCGTTACAGTCACGCAGGCTCTGCGGTTTGTTCACGATCAGCGTGCCCAGCTCTTCAGCGCGTTCCAGAATGTAGGTCGCATAGATGAACTCGGTATCGAATGGGGGATCTTTACGCATCAGCACCACGTTCAGGTCAGCCAGCGGAATCACCTGCTCGCTGCCAAACTGATACCAGTTCTCAGGGTTCTGCTCGACGGTCAGCAGACGGGTGCGGGCAGAGGCCACGCCACCGCGCATGGAGAGATCGTGCATCTCCATGTAGTGAATTTCGTAACCACGGCGCTGTGCTTCCAGCAACATAGCGAAGCTGGAGTCTTTTTTAATATTGATGGACGAAATAGGGTCCATCACGATGCCAAGTTTAATCATTATTATCTCCTCGGTGAGGCGGTATTTACCGCCTCGTCTGGTTCGGTCTGCAGTGGGCCGATCGGTCAGGACATCATGCCTGCTCTCTTTCCGCTGAAAGTATCGCTTAACCCAGGTCGCCAAACCTCACCTGAAGTGCCGTAATGGCCGTCAGCGCGGTAGTTTCGGTGCGTAATACCCGTGGGCCAAGCAGAATGTCAGTAAAGTCGTGCTGTGCCGTCATCGCAATTTCATCCGCAGACAAACCGCCTTCAGGGCCAATCAGCAGTCGGACCCGCTCAACAGGCTGTGGCAGCGTATTGATACTGTGGCTGGCGCGCGGATGCAGGTTGAGCTTCAGACCGCTGTCAGCTTCGGCACACCAGGCTTCCAGCGTCATCGCTTCACGAATCTCCGGCACGCGATTACGGCCGCACTGCTCGCAGGCGGCAATAGCAATTTTCTGCCACTGCTGGATTTTCTTCGCCAGACGTTCAGCATCAAGCTTTACGCCACAGCGCTCGGAAAACAAGGGTGTAATGACATTCACGCCCAGTTCGATCGATTTCTGGATAGTGAATTCCATTTTTTCACCGCGCGACATCACCTGGCCTAAATGCAGATGTAAAGGTGACTCACGATCGTCCGGCTGGCTCTCTGTGACCGATACTTTTACACGCTTTTTATCAACATGCGTGATCTCTGCTGCAAAAGTCAGATTAGTGCCATCAAAGAGTTCCAGACGCTGGCCTGCCGTCATCCGGAGTACCCGGCCCACATGATTGGATGCATCTTCATCCAGGGTAATTTCACTGCCGATATCTAAGGGTTCGGCGTGATAGATGCGAGGTATGCGCATAAGGTTCCTGAGACCGGACGCCGCGCTGCAGCGGCGTCATGGGAAAAAGAGCTAGTGTAGGGCAGGGATTTTAGCGCTGGCAAGCCTGCTGCACATAAGGATTGTGATTGCCCTGAACCTTTGCAATGCGCTGGTCGCGTTCACACTCCCATCGGGTGACGGGATAGAGCTTATTCCAGGCGGTAAACAGCTGCGTCTGCTGGCGCGAAATGCGCAGATTATACTGATCGCGCATATAGAAATAGGTGCGGGCAATGGCGCCGCGTGCCCGTGCAGGTGGCTCCGCCTGTTTAAGTTTGAAGTCGATCTTCATCTCACACTGGCCGTACTGCTTCTCGCTGCCGTTCCATTGACTGTAGGCGAAGTTGCCACGGTCGCCATTCACTTCACCCACCGCAGGCTCCAGATTGTGCAGGTCGGTTTCGATGCGGCGATAGTCGGGATCTTTACTGCAGTTTTTGCGGCCACCCTCCTGCCAGCACTGGCGCTGATGACCAAACTCCCAGGCCGGCATCACATGTTCCCACTCAATGCGTGCGGCGCGACTGGCGTTTTTACGAACCTGATAGCCACAGCTGTTGAGATCGGGAATACCTTTTTTCCCCTGCCACTGAATCTTACAGCCACAGTAGAACGAACCTGGTGCATCGGCGTTAATCGCCGCCGCAAAAGTTTTAGCCTGCTGAAAGTTATTTTGATGATAGTTATTCAGATTAAGGGCGTCAGCGGCGGGCGCGAACAGCAGCGCAACCGCCAGACTTATTATGCGAGACATATTCCAGTTTCTACCTGATTCGAAAAAGGGCGGCAGGTTAACAGAATGTGGAATAGGGCGGAATGGGGATTGTTCTCAGGAAGCGACAAACTCACCTGCGATCAGCAGGCTGCCACAGTGCACGCAGCGATATTCGCTCTCTTTGCGCAGCACCCGGTTGTGGCGGCGCACCGTCAGCTGATGCTGCTGACACTGACAGCGGTAAGCAAAGGTGTTGCTGCGCACGGAGGCGATCTCAAACTGATGGGTGCGCCGTGCCGGAACGCCCAGCACCTGCTCCATCATCCACTTCCACTCTTTGCCGTGCGGCGCAACGCGACCGAACTGCTTCCAGACCAGCAGATGTGCCAGCTCATGCGGCACCACTTCATCGATAAACGCCTGCTGATTTTCCAGCAGCAGCACCGGATTGATGCGAATTTCCCAGGCGGCCAGCCAGGCGGTGCCCGCCGCCGTTCCACGCTGCTGATAGAGCAGTTTCGGTTCCGGATAGGCGGTTTTCAGTGCCTGATTTGCACGTTCAAGCGACTGGCGCAGTGAGCGCATCACAGCCTGCTGCAGGGCAATGGGGAGACGAGGCGTTTTCATGTCGCTCAGAATAATCGCCGGCGCGCAGGAACTCAACGCTGGCAACGACCGGTGCGGTTCTGGCTGGGGGAAAAATTCTGGTTTAAATATGGTTATGGGCTTTTTTAGAATATCCTAATGATAATGTTCACCGCAGAGTGGATGGATGACGAGCGAACGGCACAGAGCATGGATAAAGCAATGAAAAATAATGATAACGTCAGGAAACAACGGATTGTGCTGGTGACGGATCTGATGGCCGGTCGGGGGGGTATGGAAAATGTCACCGGTCAGTTGATCACGGCTCTGAATGCGGAACCGGGCACGGAAGCCGGGCTGTTTATTATTAACAGCGGAGAGGAAAGCCACTCCCGTGCCTGGACCGCCAACGCCGTCCTGGCAGAGAGCGTCTGCACGCTGCGGAATAAGAAGATAAAAAACCTTATTCACACGCTGAGAATGGCCGCCTTCTTTCGTCGCTATCAGCCCGATCATGTCCTGACTCTGAACACCATCCCCTGTCTGATGACGCGACGCTCCATTACGCTGTCCGGACGTAAAATCGTCCTGTCGAGCTGGATGCACCTGCCTCCCCGTGAGCGTTATCGCCCACATTATCTGCTGCGGGCCGATCACCATTTTGCCATCAGTAAGCAGATCAAAGAGCAGCTGGTGGAATTAGGTGCGCGTGCCACTGACGTTGACGTTATCTATAACCCGATCAGGCGCAATGATGTCGTTATCGGCAGACCCCAGGCGCTGAAGTTTCTCTATATCGGGCGCGTTCATTTTCAGCGGCAGAAACAGCTTAAAGATCTGTTTGATGCGTTAACGCATCTGGATGCACCCTGGACGCTGGAGATTGTGGGTGACGGAGAAGATCTGACGCAGTGTCAGCACTACGTGGCGGAACTCGGGATTCAGGATCGCATCACCTGGCATGGCTGGCAGGAGAACGCCTGGGAGTACGTCCGCCAGCATATCAAACAGGTCACCTGTCTGCTGATGACCTCGAACTTCGAAGGCTTCCCGCTGATTCTGCTGGAGGCGATGTCGCGTGGTGTCTACTGCGTCTCATCCGACTGCATCAGCGGCCCGTCAGAAATTATTCAGAACGGTATTAATGGCCAGCTTTATCCGACCAGTGACAGCATGGCGCTGGCCGCAATTCTCAACGCCATGAGCGGGGATTTCCACTTCCCTGATCATCAGGTTATTAAAGCGAGCATCACCGGTTTTTATGAGGAAAATTATATGAAGCACCTGATGAGCGTGTTTAACCGTCTTACTGAGGTTAAGCATGACGAATAAAACCAGTCGCAATGGATTAACGTTAATGGTTAATTTTTCAGTAATTGCACTTTGCCTGGCGCTGTCACTGAATATGTTTGTTACCGGCCTGCCGCAAAAAATATTCTATCTGGTCTCTTATCTCTCCGTTGCGTCCGTGTTGTATGGCGTGGTGCGCAGACGAGTCGACTTTAAACAGAACGGTTTTTATATCGCCCTGTTTGCGGTGCTGATTATCTTCGCCCTGATCCGTCTTTTCTGGGCGATGCATGTAAAGGCGATTGAGACGGCGCCCTCAACCGATGCCATCACCAATATCGGCAACTATCTGCTGGGAGCAAAGCGGCTGCTGCTGGGGGCTTTTGTGCTGCTCAGCCTGGCTATTTACGGGCATCGGGTCTCCACAACCACGCTGCGCGTCGGAAGAGGGCTGATTCTGGTCGGACTGCTGATCACGCTGGGCTTTGGTATTCATGAGCACCTCTATACCGAGAATATCCGCATCAAGCTCACCACCGAAGCCGCCTCCATGTCCTCCTACATGATTCTGTTTATCTACTGCGCCTGGCTGTGGCTGAGCCGTTTTGAGACGCACGCTTACTGGAAGGTTGCCGATGTCGCTGTGCTGGCGGTGACCTTTGCCTTGCTCTACCTGTGCGGCACCCGCGTGACGCTGATTGCGCTGATGGCCGTGGGGCTGCTGTTCCTGGTGCAGACCTACCGGCTGTCGCTGCTGACGAACTGGCGGATTAGCGCTCTGCTGGTGGGCGTGCTGGCGGTGCTGGTTCTGATGACCAGCAACCGCTGGGTGGAAGGGGTGCAGGATATTGAGAACTATGGCTCAAACAGCTCGACCTCGCTGGGCGCTCGTGTAGCTATCTGGGGCGGGGCGGTCAACTTTATTGAGCATCATGGCGGCTTTGCAACACCGGATGCGCGCACCACCGAGGCGCGTCAGTTCATCATGGCGCACTATCCCATGAATGTTGAAGGCTATACCAACGTCAAATACAACATGCACAACGAGTTCCTCGAAGTGACCTCATTGCAGGGCTGGCTGGGAATGCTGTCGCTGGCGCTGATCTATCTGACGGTGCTGGCTGGCTGGCTTAAAAAGTGCGATCTGCGCGGCGTGGCGCTGCCGGTGCTGGGGCTGTTTATCTCCGGACTGACCGATTCGGTGCTGCCCTACAATCAGACCGCGACCATCTTCATGATGGCGCTGGCGCTTTGCTGCATAAGGCGGCCGCTGCCGGTGACGAGGGTGACGTCTGCATAGTGCCTGTCTGAACCAATAAAAACGGCGGGGTTTCCAGAGAAACCCCGCCGTTTTTTTTACCGCTATTTTTACCGCGTAATGCTAGTCGCGTGAACCGATGTCGCGCAGTTTCTTACCTGCCATCAGGTTACGTTCGATGTGTTCCAGCGAGACGTTTTTGGTCTCAGGAATCAGCATCACCGTCAGCAGAATGAAGAACAGGTTAAGCAGTCCGTAGACCCAGAAGGTGTTCGCATTGCCCAGCGTATTCAGCATGGTCAGGAAGGTCGCACCCACGATCATGTTTGCAATCCAGTTGGTGGTCGTGGAGACAGTGATACCGAAGTCGCGGCCTTTCAGCGGCTGAATTTCGGAACAGAGTACCCAGATCAACGGACCGGCTGACATGGCAAAACCAACGATGAACATCAGCAGCATACCGACCGCGAAGTACTGTGCGCCCGCTGAGTGAATGCCGAAGTGCAGCATCGTGCCCAGTACGCCCATACCGGCTGCCATCACCATGAAGCCCAGAATCAGGGTAGGTTTACGACCCCAGCGATCCACCAGACCAATAGCAATGAAGGTCGCCAGTACGTTGACCAGACCCACAATCACCGTGCCCCACATCTGCTGAGTGGTGTTGGTGAAGCCTGCGATTTCGAAGATTTTTGGCGCGTAATACATGATGACGTTCATGCCGGTGAACTGCTGCATCACCTGCAACAGAATGCCGAGATAGACCGCGCGACGGAAGTGGCTGCTGCTGGTGAACAGACCCCAGCCAGACTGCTTGACCTTCAGGCTTTCACGAATCTCTTCCAGCTCACGTTTTGCCTGCTCGCTGGTGTCACGCAGACGATCCAGCACGCGTTGTGCATCGCGGAAGTTGCCTCGCGCCGCCAGCCAGCGTGGGCTGTTTGGCAGGAAGAAAACACCGACCAGCAACAGCAGTGCCGGAATAGTGATGATGCCCAGCATCCAGCGCCAGTTGCCGGTAAAGCTGAACGCCGTATCGGTCAGGTAAGCACCCAGAATACCGATGGTGATCATCAGCTGGTAAAGCGAAATCATACTGCCGCGAATTTTTTCCGGAGCGATCTCAGAAAGATAAAGCGGGGCAGTATAAGAGGCGATACCGACAGCCAGACCCAGCAGAACGCGGGCGCTAATCAGCATTTCCGGGTTTGGCGACATCGCTGACCAGAGTGAACCGATAACGAACAGAATCGCACCTGCCATCAGGCTTTTCTTACGGCCCAGGCGGGATGACATCCAGCCGCTGCCGATAGCACCGACCGCCGCACCAAACATCATGGAACTGACGATCCACTCCTGCTGATGAGGGGTGACGTTAAAGTCCTTTGCGATAAACGGCA